>Ga0136643_10000430_pt1 | contig 45988 bp, 18 predicted proteins | sample TergutLab28metaG_FD_96883 | JGI IMG/M metagenome (GOLD analysis project Ga0136643, IMG submission 96883) | Labiotermes labralis P1 segment gut microbial communities from Petit-Saut dam, French Guiana - Lab288 P1 (version 3) (version 3) | ecosystem: Host-associated > Arthropoda: Insects >... | reverse complement strand
TGCTCTTTCGGAATCTTATAACTTTCTTCAACCTGGTGCGGACTTTGGCGACCAGTAAGTTGTGGTTAGAGTCAATATCTGCCCCAGGCAGTGTCTGCACATCCTTCACACTGTTTCTGAATCTATGCTTGACGAGGGTGTAGTCCAACTGATGTCGACTCCAATCTCCAGGTGCCTTCCATGTGTACAGTCTTCTTTTTGGCTTCTTGAACCATGTGTTTTTGATTCAAACACTCAGGCCAGACTATACACGCTGCTCAAAGCAAGAGGGCTGTGCCCTGCCCAGATGTTGAGAATTGGGGCAGCGCAGCTAGGCCGAGTGGTGGGAAGACAGCGGCACCTTATTAATTGGGCGGGGCTGCACGGAAGACCAGAGACGTTTTAAGGGAAGACGTAGTATATCAGTTTATCTTTTCATACTCGGCAATTCTGATAACCATTTTTACCTACCTGTTTTCAAAGCCATATCTGTGAGCGTTTTAATTTTATTAATTGTAATTTTTTGGGCCTAAGAGGGACGATGTAACAGGGGATTTGAGAAAACTATATAATGAGAAGCTTAATGATGTACCCCTCATGCAATATTATGCGGCTGATAAAATCGAGAAGAATGAGATGGGCGGGGCATGTAGCGCATATGGGGGAGAGGAGAGGCGTATACAGCGTTTTGGTAGGGGAACCTGAGGGAAAGATAGCACTTGAGAGACCCAGGCGTGGATGGGAGGATAATATTAAGATGGATTTTCAGGAAGTGGGATGTGGGGGTATGGACTGGATCGAGCTGGCTCAGAATAGGGGCAGGTTGCGGGCACTTGTGAACGCGGTAATGAACCTTCGGTTTCCATAAAATGCGCGGAATTTCTTGACTAGCTAAGAACCGGTTAGCTTCTCAAGGAGGGCTCTTCTCCATGGAGCAAGTAAGTAAGAAAGTAACTAAGTAAGTAAATAATTGCAATTTTACGATAAACATGCACAAGAACAGTGCGAAGTATTCACTGAGCACAATTTTTCATAATTAACTCTCGACGAGAAGGCTCAGATTAAGAATTTAGTTCGTGCAAGACCTGATATAGTTATTTCTCAGTCGTCCTCAAGCAGAATACAAACTTATGTGAGAAAAATTAACCCTGATTTATACGCAAAACGCAAGTAGAAGAGCGGCTGTTTTGAAATAAATGCTTTATTAAGTTTTTCCATTAACCATATAATAATCATATCCCCAGCCCTCCAACAAGAAAGTCCTACGAGCCGACACTGGTAACAGGAACGAATATGATGCAATCTAACGTAAGCGCGAATAGGAACCCCACTCAAGACTGGGCACGTTATTTTTAATGCATTCTCTTACCCTGTGTAGGTATTGGCTCTGTAAGTGTAACATGCCTCACATAAGGGGTCCTACCAATTGCTTGCCGGTGTTCTGTTAGTTTACGGCCTATTTGACAAAGCTCTCAGTATCGTTTACTACATAGCATCAATTGATAAAATTGTCAGTGAATAAGAAATTTAACATTTTAAGTGGCGTAATCTGAGGCACTCTCTTTATGTTATCTTATTTCTGAGCCGTCATCTGAACCTAGTAAATTCTGAATAGGAAGCAGGTCTATCACCCAGTCCGTAGCACTTGCAGTAACAATTATTCCAATTGCTTGTAATTTCAGAAGTTCCCAGGGGACACCACCATTACGAAGGGTCAATTAGGACGGGGCCGGGAGGACTGTGTGCTGAAAAGGAGCTGGGAGGGCTATGCCGACAGGCCTCAGCGAAGGAGCCAGGCGAATCTTCACCCAAAAAAAGAGCGGGGGAAGGGGGTGTTTTTAGGAGTCGGCCAGCCCCCTAGGTGAGTAAAACACGATACAAAATCCTGGTCCGCCATTGTTTACAACCCCCACACCGATAAACAGTACTGTTTCGGGCGCAGTTAGAGGAGGCCATGATCAGGGAACGGGCAGAAGTTGTAGGAAGGAAGGAATTTTAAATCTAAATTAAGTTAATAATGGAGCAGATTGAAAACAACGAGGGGAAGGAAACGGAGAAGGAAAAACAAAATCATTCTGTCCTAAAGCAAATCTCGCCTTTGGCCACCAGTACCACGGGTCGATGTGAAGAGTGTTAATACTTGGAACAGTGTTCATGTCTGCGATTCTGTCTGCTTCTCGGATTAGTAATGTTCTGTTGAACAGAGTGTTGGCGAATCATACGGAATATTTCGCACGGAGCTAAGGTGCTCTGTGTGGAGTGTTGTGTTAGAACACACCTTAATAACATGTCTAATTACATACTCGTACAGTTTCTTCAAATGAAACTGCCATTCTAAACACATTTTTTAAAATTCTGATTTATTTTCCTTCGAACAGTACGTCAGCCTTCCTAAATCCCTTACCTGAACTGTACCGATATTTGGAATGTTACACATAATTGATTTCTGTCTCTAAACTCCACACAGCACATGTCTGCTTCCAATGTTAAGAGTCGCTTAGTTGGTTAAGAAATTCCCTGTCCTGAAAGGAACGTGAAGTTGCATTACCTCGCTCCCCTTTCCAATCACTTGTTTTCATCCTGACTTATCTGCACCCATTCCACACTCACACACACCACTGTACGAGGATTAACTTTAATATTATCCTTCCATGTATGAAGTTTTCCATGCGATCCCTTCTTCACAGTTTTTCCGACTAGTATCATGTCACTTTATCCCTGTCAGACCCAAGCATCCTGTTCTTGAACATCTCCAATCTTTATGTTATACATTTTCCGCGCAAGTATGTTATAGTCACAAAGAATCACAACAATCTTCTTGCACAATACCCATTTTTATTTGTAGTTACTTCTCCAACACGTTTCGGCCAGATTTATTAGTTTTCTCCAGGAAGCCAAATACAGCGATGTTTCGACTTAGAATTATCTCATGTGGTAACAACTTTTGTTGTGTTTGTAATTATTAAAATTATTAGAATCTGGTTGTAGTTAAAAATACATATGAAATGCAATTAAAATACAATTGCGTACAGCGTAGAATTAAATACAATATAAATTTATCTTTTGTGTCACACCATCTATGTTTTCATTTCTCTCTAACTACAAAGTAAGTTTTTGGAACAGTTGTGTGGTGTGTTTTCTACAGACTATAGCGTACTCTTTGATAGTGTACAGACAACACACCAAGCACCTGGACCAGTGTTTTCAAACGGTGGTACACTTACCACTGGTGATAAGCAGACAGTCGCCTCGTAGAATGTGAAGAAATTTAGGAATTATTTTTTTTATAATTAAAATTTATAGATGTTAATTGCACTCTTGAAATTGTTTTAAATGTGTTGAAATGTATGAAGTGTAGAAAGTATAACAATGGTCAAATAAAGAATACAGATTCTCCTTTGTCTTCTAATTCCTCTCTATCAGAAAAGTAGCAACTACGAAATCTGAAGTTTCCACTGCATTGCTGTTTTGCTAGTTGGTAGACCTGAGGACTTGAAACCTGCCAACCAGCGAAACATGTCAGAAGATCAGTACCCTGAAAGTAGGCATTCATATTTGCAGTGATTAGTGGTACGCGCACATGTTTTGTACTGCGACAGTGTTACGCCAGAAAACAAGTTTGGACAGCACTAGGCTGAACGACCGAGAAACTGGAGTTGGATTCGCGGCAGGGGGCAGGGATTTGTTTCTCCAAACTGTCCACACCGATAATAGGGTCCAACCAGCGTCCTAAAATATGGGTGCCAGCGGCTTTTTCCAGGTGGGTGAAGCGACCAGTGCGTTATGCCGACCACTCACGATCTAGCGCCGAGGTATTGAATGTACTGTACCATCTCTACTCCCACACTTGCCTGCATGGCGTGTTCTAAGCTAATCGCAGGGACATCTGTACTGTTACTGTGGGTCTGTTAGCTGAGCAACGAAAGCAAAATTGTTCAACCTAAACAGATTTAAATTCCATGGCCAAGAACATACTGAGAAGACGATTTTCATGAAAGGTTGTGTGTTCATGGACAGGCTAATATCCAATACACACAGCTGCTTTCAGTAGGCTAAGAGTTATGTTTCGAATACAAAAATAGGCGCGAGACAAGGAACGTACCAGAAATGTCCTGTTATTCTAGTATCAGACTCGATATTTAGCCCAGATAGTTCAAGTTGCTTCTGGGAATAAACAATGATATTCTTCAGAGATGACATCCGTTGTTTTACAGTCACTCAACTGGATTGTTGTTGGAATAAACGATAATTTTCCGTAGTCCAAATTAAATTCATTATTATGCTTTCTTTTTGTAGTTGTATGTCAGATTGAACTAAATACTTACACAGCACAACATACAGACGAGTCTTGCTGTGTAAGACGTTAGCAAAAGGGTCGCATTACAAAACAAGGCAGAAGATGCATGTACAACCTAGCACTGAGGCGTGTTCAGATCTTTGCATCATGGACTCTGGTCAGGTGTTCAAACAATTTAGACTACGGTTGAGAGGGGAGGGGGCAGGGAGGGTTGCACGTTTTGTCGATGTTCACAACTGTATACTGTATAAAGCTATAACTATTACTGGGTCTCTTATCGTTTTTATTAGAAGTACATATTTTTTGCCGCACTATGGTCTTGGAGTCGACTCAGCCTGTAACAGAAATGAGTACCAGGGATGTCTCTAGCGGGTAAAGGTGGCCGGTGCATAGAGCTGACAACTTTGCCACCTTCATGTGCCGATTTTCTAGAAATTCTGGAAGCCTCAACCTCTTGGAACCCTAAGGGCTGTCCAGACTCGTAGATGGAGAGCGTAATTTTATCTAATGTTTAAATCCCTATGTTTATTCTGCTTTTTGGTTAACTTATCATATATATATATATACAAATAACTTCAAAGCTTCAGACCTACTAAATACTTTGCAGTCTCTGAATTACAAACAATATTTCGCACACAATTTATAGGCCTATTTTTAGTCCATGTACATACCAAATTTCATACCCTCAGATGCAGGGTCTAAGTAATAAATATTAAACATTTTGATTGCATAGGACCATGACGTCACAACACTTACTTATTTAATCGATTATTGCATCACGCCACAACAAGTGAAGTCCTACAGTACGTGACTTCCTATTGTTGTGTAATTATGATCAAGTATAGAGCATAAATAAGCTTATTAATTGTTGCAGTTGATGTCTGATTGCCTTAATTCTTCCCCATGCAAAATGCATCTTAACCTCGAAGATTCACTCAGTGGAAAGCAGTAAGTACTAAATAATATAATTCCAAGGTTGTATTTTTGTATTAACTACCCGTAATGCAAATTGCGTCTTTTTTGCGTCATGTTTTGTTACATCATCTGTAGCCTGACTGCTTATGCCGTATTTGTCGTAATTATCCTGTTAACGGCACGATTTTTGGAAACAACGTGTTTGGCACGAAACGTGTGTTTTGACTTCATCTACAAAATCCATCTGAGACTTTTTAATTTCGGGAAGAATTCAACGAGATATTATCATAAATGTGTTTAGATATTCAGGCAACGTACCTGATATTTTTGTCTAATTCTGAGCAAATTCGAATTTCGTTGACGGATCTTAATGACCTCTCCAATATAAAATTTAATTCAAAACCATCTAGTGGGAGCCGAGTTGTCCCATGGGAAAGGATGGACAGACGGACAAATCTGCCGAAGCTATTAGGTGCTTTAAGCAACTTTGCGAACACGCCTGCCGGAGATCCTTGATATATAAAAAACAGTGTTAATTAAGATACATTTTAATTCTCCTTTGTAATATTTTACGAAACAATGTGTAGTTGAAAATGGTAAATGTATTTAAATATGTTAGGTGCAAGAAGTGTGGTCAGCTTTGACACAATATATTTGCGTCTTCAGTAAGTAAATTTCACGGCTATGATACTGTACAACCGCACAGGTGCTGTTCCAAACCATGTAGGATACATTCCGACGTGAATTTCTGAGCTTTTACAGATAGTTAAGGCACCGTGTTTCGATGGGCAATGCTTAATTATGTAATTTCCTTCTTGTAATTTACTTCTATCGTGATGTCTACTTAATGATAAATAAGAAATGGCAAAACTACTAGAACAGAAAGTGAGGTAAACTGGTATGCAGGATGAATGGTGCAGTCGAAGCTTTAAATAAAATCATCTCTCTGTTTCACCTGCATGATGTTACCAAATAACTATTACAAATTCGAATGGCCGAAAGTGTGCTTATGGGATAGAATAAATGTTCCGTTTTTATTGTCAGGTACTTACAGTCTCTTCAAGTTCCTGTTATTGAAGAAAACGTCTGGATGGATGCTTTCCAAGGCGTTGTCAGACAAAATTCTGAAAAAAAAGAGTCACAAATAATTATCGTTTATAATTATTGCAACATTTAAAATAATTTCGATCAACAGAATAATAATAACAGGAACAGTTACACAGGAAATGTTTAAGTTTCTGAGTTTCCCACCTTTGCTACAGCAAGTGTTTTATTATATTTAGCCCACTTTTAGTTCCTTTAATGGCACTGTTAGTAAATGAAGCTATACGGCGACAAATAATTGGAGGGTCGTGGGTAATAACTGACAAGAATACGGATGGAGACGGTCGTAGCCTAATTTGTTTCTACGTGCATTCTGGCCGCGTTATTCGCTCAGGCGTCTTGTCGCCTCCTTCTCATTCCATACACTCGGGGTAAATCCTAGGGCAGTTGAAGTGGAATTTGCAGTGGGCGAAGTAGCACTGGGTTAGGTCTTTCTCTGAGTATTTCAATGGGGTACCGCAACCAGTATTATTCTACCGCTGTTCCATATCCATTCATCTCCGTCAAGAGACCACGTAGGAGACCTAGGATTGGGCACAAGGATATTAAAACGGATTTTTAGAGATATAGGAGAAGAGGGTGTGTTCTGGATTAAACTGGCTCTCGGTATGGCAAGTACTATGCCCTTGTGAATATGGTACTGAATCTTCGAGTTTCACAAAACGCAACGGTTACCTTATGTAGATGCGAGGCTCATAAATTCTCAGGCAGGCTGCAAGCAGGTGGGCAATGTGCCGTATGTGATGTGATTAATTAGCCTTGTGCTCTGACTACCTTTACTCTGCGGGAAAGAACAAATATTTAGAAGGCTTAGTAACGGTTTCGGCCCCGGAAGTCGTGGTTAGGACAGCCAAAATATTCCTCCACGGAATCGAACTCCAGTGGTTACGTTCAAAGCTGAAGCACGAGAGACAATTCTGATTATGTCTAAGCGTCGCTGCTGCAGCTTGTTAACATGTTTCAATCCAATTAAAGTGCAACCCGACACTAGCTGCTGGTAGTCAATGTAATGCGGCTCCGCTGGTGACACCTCCCGTGGGCATGTCACTTCTCTAACTTAATTAATAAAGAAACAGCGTCAAAGGGCACCATTACTGAGGCAACCTTTGCACCCAGAAACATCAACAGTCTAAATCAGGGGTGGTAAATTATTTTTAATGGCCGGCCACGTACCTTAGTAATTGTAAAAACTGTAAATAATCAATTCATGTCTCGCATTTGTACGCAAAGTATACTACAGCGAGTGTAACTCTTGAATCTGATGTTTATTGAACTGTGCATCATAGTGAGAGTTGAAGAATAAAAAACCAAGTATATGTCACTTGTCACATTATATTGTTGAACTACCACATTGGCCTAATTCCGGGCTGCCGGCTGAAGCACAACTTGTGCTTCAGACGGCAGCCCGGATACCACCCCAGCCGAACCGCACCCTAACTCCAACACACAACAATCCAAGGACAATACAGCCAATGTGGTAGTTCAACAATATAGTCGAAAACTCCTGAAGATGGACATATTAATGCCCGAAACATGTTGAGTATCTAAGAAGTAAAGTAAATATAACAAGTGACATCTAGTTGGTTTTTTATTCTTCAATTGTAACTCATGAGTTTAAAGTAGAACTACTAAAGGCAGAATGGTAAATATACGTACCGTGGGCTGCAGTATTTAAACCCTCTGTATTTTGCCCATACAATAGAACCCATTTGTGTGCTTAGTATGAATATTATACGAGTGTCCCATATGAATCATATAATAAATAGCAAGCATTTACCCACATACCATTAACTATTTGGTCTTTATCATGGCGATGGGTTGTGTTCTCTGTGACGTAAGAAATAAACCTTTAAGTAGAATTAAACTCATTTATTTAAATATTTAAATATTCAGACGGCTGGAGTAAAGAAAACGTAACACATTTCAAAAGTTTCTATGTCTTTCTTAAAAAGGATATTTGTATTAATACATTTAGTTTTGTGTCAAAGTCTTGGTGTCTTCAATTTATAGTTAAAGGAAAAGTTGGTACCCCTGATACGTGTTCGAAACTAAGTGACGTGTGATGTACGATGTGGTGACCAGTGAGAGCTTTTCAACTGTTTCACTACGAAAGTGTGGGGATTTAACCTAATGGCATGGCTTCTGCTAGCGCAATAAATCGATTCTTGATTTATATGTCTGAGCATCGAGAAGTTTTCCTCAGGAGCAATTACAAGTACTGTGTTATTGCTGATACAAACAGCGGTCCAGCAATGGACGAGATCTGAACATTCTTCGAAGTCTCAAAACTTCAGCCACAGTTCTGTTTGGCACGATGCAAATTGGACAAACATTCAGAGATGAAGAGACAAAGGTAGCGCATGATTTTGTTTCTTCCTTTATTTGATATTTTTAAGCTCGAAATTAATCCGAACAATATAGACAGTTTCAGTTCCCACCACACTGTAAAAGCAGTCCTCCATTACAGTTAATGTTCTTTACGAAAATAACAACCGACTGTTGTGAGACTCTTAAGAAACGCATTTAATATATTGCGTAGAAAAAATGGACAGCAAGATGTGGATTTTACCAAAATACAGGCGATGAACGTAAAATGTAAAACGAACACTATAGGCCTAATTCGAGAAGAATACTAAAAGAAGTGGCACTTGTCAGTCTTAAGATACCCAATACTAATAAGCTACCTATTTATACCGACCAAAGGAAATCATGAAAGACGTCTGTTATATCGCCTGTGATTAAAATCGTGACTTTTCCCGTGTCATACGTTGTAGTTTTTTCGCCTTGTTTACACGGCCTACTGAATACATGTTCACAATATCGACAGCGAATTATCCAACAGCACGTAACAGAATCTTCCTTAAGAAGTCACTAATTATTAAAGTCGTCCAAAAATCTCTCGCATTTTGAAAACCGTAGATGTTAATGACCGTATCCACGAGAGTCTGATACTCGACCCTATCGTGAGGAAGATGCACCATTCGTTGAAACAGCATGACATTAAGGAAGAGAGATTATACATTGACAGCTGCGTAATGTAATTTGTATATTTACAGTTCTCGGAGATGAATTAAGCAGCTATGTTTATGTTTTGTCGAAAGTTAGACTACTGCGTCATGATTTGCAAGGAACTGTGAAGGAAAAAGTCCTGACCCAATTTGAGCTGTGGAAATTTACAAGCGAACTCGACCCCTTGCACGCCATGAAGGTATATCAGAGAGTGAACTAGATGGGAGTGAGAAGTGAGGTTCAAGTTCCTGGCGTCTTTGCCGTTCGGTGAATATCGCCAGGTACCCAAGGACTAGGAGGCAGAGTGCAATCCATAGACAGACACTTTGGGGAGCAGACTTCACGATATCAATCTCCGGAAAGCGATTGGAACCCAGGACCACCCACTGTAAATGACGCGAATTCGACCCACTCGACCGCGAAGTTCGGCCGTTTCAAGTGATGTGATGAACAAACATCATCGCCTAACCAACCGCCAATCCGCTGGCGTCAGCAGCCCAGCAGGCAAACCACCCGCAGCTTCCAAACACGTGTAAGACCTATCATATTCATGATACACGACCATGTTAGACCGCACGGCGGCTTTGGGTGGTGACAAGGATAGGTACAGGCACAGTAGATTTACATTATAATGACAGCTTGAAATATATAGATTGAGCCCCTGTACAGAAGGTTGCTCAATAAAACAAGCGTTATTAGCAAACTCTGAATTTACGAGCTAAGAAAGCAATAAACGTTATGGATGTGAAGGCAAAGCTGCTGGCAGGTGCTACAGTAACCGTGGCTTATGTCATCATGTAGTATGGTTCGTGTTGGAGGAACTTACTGTCTCAGATTTCGGGGTGCACTATGCAGACCGGAGATTCGTCCAGACAATGTGGTATCATAATTATAATACCGTAATTTGTGTCACCACAACTGTAGGAACTTCGAATGTTATATAGACGAGTAATCATTTTACCCGACATCTGATCAGCAATTACTGCGCTTTCACCCAATTTTGTTCATTCACCTGGAACATTTCATGCATTACGGGAGAATTGCAACTAGGGTAGAACGTGCTCTTCATTCTTGTATAGAACGTCCGTTCGAAAAATTTTTCACTTTGGTAAATATTTCGCCACAGATAATGACTATGAAGAGCGGAGTCGACCCTGGCAGTAGTTTGTGCTTGGGAAAGTTGGCCGTGCTTTCCCTGTGACCGGTAACCTATGTATTCCAGTTGAAAATCCATTATGCTGAAGTGCAGTTGCATTACGTGCGTGTGAGATAACACAGTTATTTTCTGTAGTGTTCTATGCGGTGAGACCTGTGTATGAATTGGACTTTAGGCTTGTCACAAACGACACACCTAACAAACGGCGATCAGTATTTGTTTAAAAAAAACTACGTCTTGAAGTGATAAAGACTCATGCTTTTGACAGGATCTCTAGCATGGACTGAACCTATGTTGTGTAGATCAACTGCGTTCTCTTGAGTACGGGTCATTATTGAGGCTCAAGAAGCACGCAGATAGGCCTTCATGTAAAGTGGTCGCTATCAGTGTGTCATTTTAACACAAAATATAATGTTTCTGTTACTATAGACCCCCACCTCCAGTTTCAATGTTCATGAAAATCTTCTCAGCTGTTCTCGAGTTGCCACAAGCATAGACGGTCGGGCGTGGCTAAGCTAGTAGGTGCATTTTGAAATTTGTGGTGTCGAACGAATAAACACAGAATGTATTTTCAATATGACAGGCATACTGTACTGCCCGTCTCTACAGATATGTACCTTCTATGTATGGCCGTATTCGGGTTGTCAACCCCATTCCTGCACACAAATCCAATTGCTTCACTTTCGTTGTAACGGCACCTGTATACATATTTTTAGAGCTACAAACAAGCAGATAAAATCCATCGGTAAAGGGCTGTCACAGTGTCACGTATATACCCCTTACAACGACGTTTACTGCAAGTTACATTATCGAGGTAATTAGAGGGAAGTTACGGCAGGTGTTTGAAATCTGATACAGCTTACACAGCTGCTACCGCTATTAAAGGAACTGTCACTCGCGGTGAACCAGGAATAACATAAATTATGTGCCATTATATTATTACGAGGGCCTCAGCCGGGATACGAGACTGTCCGTGCCGTCGTAAATGACCAAATCCATTCAATTTGCGCGTTCTAAACAGAATGACTTCCTCAACGGCGGCTGTAATGTGAGTGATGCGTGACATTGTCGTTACTAGTTATCGTCAGATGGTAATTCTGCCCATTCTGATTTAATTGTAGACACGTTTATAGTAGGAATAAAGGCAGATATGTACGTATGGGTGTTTGATGACCTGACTGTGCTGAAAAATTCCCTTAACTGTGACCACTAGTAAATGGGCAACGTTTCCGAAGTGTAAAATGTGCTATATAAGATCCGAGAGGGAACCGGAATAGCCCAGTCAGTATAGGATGTGGGTTATGGGCTTGAGAGCTGTCGAATAGACGTTCAAGTACCGGCATCTCAAATTCCAGACCTACTGTAGGGCCCACCCAGCCTCCTGTTCAACGTGCACCGACGGCGGTAGAGTAAAGTTGAATACTAACATCCATTACAGTACTTGTGCTAAGAATACCCTATGAATCTTGGTGATGTGGTGCTTAATTAAGCACAGGGACTTCACCTTTAAATGTCCCTACCACATCAAAACCTTCTGTTGCAGGAATGCAAATAGTCGCCCTTACACTACACTGGCAACAGTAAAAAAACACTTTATACGATATTCGAGGTTCTGACGGCAGTGAATATCAAGATAGTGGTATTCTGGGATTTGACTTCGCGATATCAGATACACGGATCTTCTACCATCAATATGGAAGCAGGGTTTTCTCCCGAATTGTTAGTACCTAGGCACGAATCTACAGGCAGTCATATCCCAGAATTTCCATTGCCTTAAATAAATGGAGTGGCCATAGCGGATAACAAATATCCCGACGACTTCTACCTCTCTTTGTTATTCAGGCTTTGGACGACGTGTAGTCTTACCGGAGGAAAGAAGCTTTAGGAGGAAGCTACTGTCTTCTCTTTAGGGTAGATCAGGCTACACAGTATCATAACGCAGAGGGCTACAGCCTCAATACACACCGTCTTGAAAAACTCAAATCTGGTAAAGTTGACGAATGTCTTACATCGAAATAAGAAAGAAACACGTGCCCAAAATTTAAGGCGCTGATACCAGGTTACAGACAGCCAGACAAAAAGAAAGAAGAATTAGACCTCCACATTAGGCGCTCTACTTTGCAAGTAAATCCCAGTAAACTCGACACTGAACGTGCAGATATTAAATTCTTTATCCCTATTGTCCACAAGAGCATTGTCAATAGGTAGACGAGTCAATTTTTCTTGTATCGACAGGTGCCCCCAATTCATTTATAGCTTCGAGGACAATGGGCTGTCGGAGACGCGTTCACACGCCTATCGACGCTGGTAATCATGTCTCCCTGGGATTTCACTGCATCTTTCATAGCATCGCAGTATTATGGAATATGACGGCACTACCGACTCAGACACAAGTCTCTGAAAAACGGAGCCTAGCGCAGGCTATGTATAAGACGTTCGATGACCAATAAATTCTAGCAGCAGCCCTACAATTGATATAAAATGGTTATTACGCTCGCCTGTAGTGCTGCTTAGATGCGGGAAGACCAAGAACTATCAGGATCACAAGATTTCTGTTATGTTCCGCAATGGGTTTGAATGATGCAAAGTCTGTTGCATTATGTGCAAAAAGCGGAACACAACTGCGTATGCGCAGGGTGTGGATGGTAACACGTTGCGCATGAAGAGTACAACCGTGATGCGAACGCTCATTCGCGCATAAATGTAGGTAGGTATCAAAGTTAAGTGGCTATTAAATTTGTGTTACCTAAGCACAAATTAAAGACTTCGATATTTTGTAAAAATCTCAGTATCAAATTTCATGAAGATCCGTTCGGCCATTAGCGAGTTGTTAAATACGTAATTACTGAGCCTTAAGGGGTAATACGATATGTAACTATTGCGTCACTGTTTCTGGTTATTTCTGGTGTCACTTCTTTCACATTTTACCTTAATTTTCTCACGTAATGTCACATCCGTTTTCATTTCCACAGTAAGCTTTAATTCAGACCCATTGCAATAATTAATCAACTGCCTGTTGCCTTGTTTATATCACTTACTGTGAAGGAGAGTAACCGTGTTCCTGGGAAAGACGGGCTATTTCTGTCGCTAAACCAACATTCGAAAACCGTCATTTTGACGATGTTCAGTATGAAGATTACATTCTTTTGAATGCGACGCTGTGTAGTCTGATAGAGAAGAATCAGCAATTCGGAAGACGTTTCTGCTACCATCTTCGGTGTAGAATACCCTACAGTACCTCAAAACAAAGGCAACAAGTTCTTTGGAAATATTAGTACCATGTAAAAGGTAAAGGTAAAGTGATCCCGTTATAGGTCCGGTTTGGCCCAGAGGGTGGGTAGAGGTATAGCTCTACTCTTCCATGACCGCGGCAGTAGAAGGGGGTGAATGGTCAGCAGCACGCCCCGGCCGCACTTTGCCTCCGGGAAAAACCCGGTACCCATTTTACAGGAGGTTGGGTGGGCCCCAGGGCCGGTCTGGACGGGCGGAAAATCTCGTCCCCACCGGGATTCGATCTCGGACCGTCCAGCCTGTAGGTCAGTCGCTATACCGACTGAGCTACCCGGCCCACGTTAGTACCATGTACCAAACTAGAAATCTTAACGTTATAGAAAAATGTAATCTTTAAAACTGAAGATATTTATGACACGCGTTATATTCTGACGTACAATATCCCGTCTGCATAGCATATAAGAGCAGCACACAATATCCTCCTACGGAATATTGCTGACTTCAGGCCTACATACTGGAACGAATGAAAAATTCTTGTGGAATTGTGCCGCTTATAGCAAAATCTAAGGGAATTCAACGTTTTTCTTCGACAAGGTTATTTTGTCGTAGCAGGAACGGTAAGAGCTGCTGACGTGAAACATATCGACATTGTCGCCCCGCTCGAACGACAGACTGCATGCTGAGGGCTAGAAGGTCATATCTCCCAGTACAAGCTATTTATTGGTATTGAAAGGCCGGCTGAGTACACAGCACCAGAAGTATAATTCTTTTAGCAGAGATTAAAAAAGATTGTAACTTGCAAACAACGTAAGTTAGGAATAGAGCAAGTTAGCTCAGTGCCAACGCTTCTGACTCCAGTCTGGAAGGTAGCCGATTCAAATTTTGGCGAGACACCGCCTAACTCAACTTAGGTTTTCATAGACTCCCTCGGTCGCTCGCGTCAAATGTCCAGACAGTACCTCATCAAGCTAAGATCAGTTTCTTTGTATTTCATTATGCACCATTCACCCCATGTCTCACACACTAACAGCGTCGTTAAATAACCCGTCGGAAATATACAGAAATCGTACAGGCCTGTGAGATTTCTGTTTCTACATACATGTAAATGAGAACACATAGACTTCCCTGTACCAGGCCCAGTATTTCATAAACACTGACACTAGAGAGGGGCTAGCTGTCAGATTGAGGTTCTGGCCTGTTTACTTTGGTACATAATGGATACGAAGCTGGGTGGGCCATGGAGTCGACGTTGACGTTGTAGCAGACGCAAAATATTTGTCGCGCCTCGGAACCCACCATGGCGCTGTACTTGAGTGGTGCAACGTGCTGCCTAATCGACTGCGTTATCGCCGCTGCATTAAAAGCGCAAGAGGGTCCATGATACTAAATTAGCGCTCCGGCACTGAAAGTTTATCCAGTCTGCTTAGTCTTATAACATGTCAATACAACATTAAGATCGTCTTGGCGCAATCCTTGGATATGGCGCCGCGTGGTTTGGTACAGAGGCAAGCACCTACTGTCACTCTTCGCTGTTGCCAGTTTGCTCTATAGTCATAGCAGAAGGCGCACAAACGCCGCTCCACTTACACTGTGTACGTACGCTGTTATGGGCTGTGCGTCAGGAGTCGGCATGGCCAATTGGCAACACAACGAACCAACCCGGATAAATGATGTTCGTCGGGAAACAATGACGATTTTTGCGGCAGAGTTCTGGAACTTGCTACAATACACTTCGCATTGCGGGCAGGTAGCTTCTGTCAGACGGGGGGGAAGCGTTTTATTATGCTTAGTGAAGAGATGGAAGGGAGCAGAGGTGGATGTTGCTAACCACGTCGGACAGGCAGAGCAGAGCTTTTATACTGAAATTTATTGCTTGCTTGTATCCTATACTTCCAGGCTTCTCAGTGCTTCGTGTGCGGTAACAGGAAGCCCATAACACGAGCAGCATTAGTCCTCAGAAGTATGAAATCTATCGAAGCAGTAACGAAGACACATTTCCTGTCTCACAATAAACATACTGTTTCTCACTCACAAAGACCGAACGGTTAGTAATATTTAGGGTGTAAATCGCTTTTTTTTTTCGAGAATAAAAAGGAAACACATAATAAACACACTGTGTCGGTAATATACAGATTTTCGTAATGTTCAAGGCAGGTGTTGCACATAGTTACCACGGTGCTTTAACGTATTAAAAATGGATAACGGAAGAATATATAAAGAAAAAATATAATAATAATAATAATAATAACAAATTATTTAGTCTAAACACAACTTTATTGTTAAAGGTCAAAAACGGCTACGCGTTTCGGCTAGCTGAAATAGCCATCACCAGGCTGTAGGAGAAAATAAGCTTCACGGATACAGTTTATAGCAAGAGATCTCAAATTTTACAGTAGGTAATACTATATAATATACATAAAACATGTAAAAGATTTGCATCTCAAATATAATGAGATATAATACTATAACTGTATAAATAGGTAATTAATTGTAGGTGTATATTAAGTGCAGTAAAGCTGTAATATTTCCAATTATTAAGTTGAGGGCGATGTAAGAAATTTTGCAAGGAGACGGCATACATACAGTCGTTTAGAACCTCGTGTATCCGGCTCACTTGTAGCGGTTCAGTTCGGAACACAATTATGTTATTATTGTGACACTGTAAGCACACAGGGGATGGACCACCTTACGATTAGAGACAGACCAAGTATCTGCTCTACTGGAACACTTCAAAAGTGCCATGCAATTTTATTTGCGTAATTTCCAGTTCTGGTATCAATTTCTCCATTTACACATACGACAGTCAAGTTATCTGGGGCACTCTACACTAACAACCGATACGACTAACCGCAGTGAATCTGAAATCAGCTATACTGTGAAGAAGTAAAAAGAGTGAAAACGGGAGGGCGGACAATTTAAAATGCATGCACTAATCGCTTATTGATGCAAAACGTTATCAAAATCCGATTCGTCACAAATGGATGATTGTACGTCATTTTGTAATTTTCCTATCAATACAGGCTGACCACAAACGATTTTTGGCATTTCGGTAACGTATTAGATGTAATCAGGACACATGCAACATGAAGCGTCCGAATACGCATACATTAAGCTAATCTGTTTCGAAATTTTGACGCTGTAATTTAAATCCGCATGTTCGCATGTAACATCGTGTTTCACAAGACATTTGTGCTAATCCTCTAATGTTACATAATTAACGCCGATCACATCCTATACCAGCCTTTGCTATTTATATAATTCCTTAGTTTTAACCGGCCATGGCCTTTCCTCACCTCTGCTTAGTTGTGTGTGTCCTATTTGTGAGCGGAATGTGTTTGACGTTGAAACTAACAGCCGAACGGAATTTTATGTAATTCGTACCGTGCACATTATTATAATTAATACATAAACGAACTAGTGAACTTCATAAAGTATCATTTATGACAAATATTAATATTATACAGGTATCGGCACCAAATGGTAATCCTCAGAGAATCCTTCAGATCAAGGGTACACAAGTCCAAAACGTTCATCTATGTATGCATCGCATTCACTGGAATGATTACAGTATTAAGATTCTAAAATACCTAAAATTATAAAACATAAAATTACAATGTTGTGATACTGAAACTACGTGATAGCCGTTCCAGGTGCAAGTTCGTTGCTATCTATATTGTATGTGGAATATGTACACCGCACCGTCCGACACGACACACTTCATACGCTTCGTCTGGACGACATCTCTGCGGATCACACAGGCGAGACAGATGTCTGTATACATATGTTATACAGCATATAAATAGCTACGAACTGGTACCTGGAACGGCTGTCACTACTTGTGATATCACAACAGTGTAATTTTATGTTTTTCAACTTCATATCACTTAAAATTTAAATGTTTTAATTGTTCCAATGAGGGCGATACATACCCAGGTTACTGTGTTGGGCTTGTATTCCTTTAGTCTGAAGAACTGCCTGAGGATGGCACCCCGGTGCAGAAACAGGTAGAATATTAATATTTGTCATAAATTATAGTTTATTAAGTGCATTTATTGGTTGGTATATTAATAATAATCTGAATGGGAAGTTAATATTCCAACCGGGGAAGCCAAATGGAAGCGATCACGTTGGAAACGGAAGTGTCAAGGACAGGAAAATATTACAATAATTATTAAAGAAGGAAGTATTGAGTGTAAGCGCCTAACCGATATGGATGTGGATAGGGTCCTGTGGCACGCTCTTGTGAAAGGGGTAATAAAATTTTAGATCGTAGAAACGACAGGGTATTGCTTGAAGTACTGCGTAACAGTCACCTTGTCAACGACGACTCTGTGTCAAGAATTTAGTCTATGAATAGACATCCTCGTGATTATAAGCTACAGCAGCTGTAATATAGCCTTTCCGTCTACGATCCTTCGTCCAAGTGGTCCTCTTCCTTCCGGCTTTCCGACAAAAAAATTGCGGGCATTTTTCTTCTATCCCACTCCCTCCACTGCTTTTAAATTTACTCCTTTTAGAAGACGGTGAAATAATTGCGCCTGACAACTGAAAAAGTTCTCGGATGAACTCGGTTTATGTATGTGGCAGTAGTGCATGATCCTGAAACAAAGCGACAGAGCGCGGAGTGGGTGGAAAAAGAATCGCTAAAACCGAAAAACTTGTAGTTCCGAAAATCCCACGCGAATAGGATGCTCATCGTTTTTTGGTCAGAGACGTATTGTCCACCGACACTTCTTTCCAGAGGGACAAATCGTTCACGCAGCTTATTACAGAGACCTTACAAAGCTCCTATCGTAAAGGACTCGGGTGATGCCGGCCCTATACAAGTCGCATGATGGATTCTCGTCTCTTCCCTAAACTGCGATTTGCCCTGGAAGGTCGGCATTTCCAATCCTAAACAGAAATAACAGAAGCAGTTGCAAGGGAGTTGAACAACAGTCGGGAAGAAGCCTTCCTAGAAGAGATAAAGCAATTTTACGAGCATGCAAATAAGTGTATAAATCTAGAAAAGGAGCGTATGTTGAAGAATAACAAATTTTTTATATCTATATTTTTTACTTTTAAACATGTTTATCCTAACACTTTTCAGACACACCTTGTACTTTGCGCAGGTAATTTCAAAATGGTTCTGGCAATTTATAATTGCGCGTAGGATCGTTGGGTTTCTAGACTTCGTCCGTTGTCTAAAACTCAAAAACGAACACAATCGCTCTTTTGTCGGATCCAACGACTCCCCCACCCCACCCTTTCCCCTCAGGACGGAAACATAAGCAATTTGTGTTTAGTTTAATATACGACGACATATACCGTCCGCAAATTCAGTAATTTTGCTTTATGTTGGACTTTACTTCACGCGACATTAAAACTTACAGACATGTCAGTCGTTGTTGCATACTTTCTGTGAATTTTAATGTCTTCCTTTTAGAAAAGAGGAGAGTAAATGTATCAAGATAAACTTCTCAGACGTACAGGGTACACATTAATTTCAGATAAATACCCACACATCTAACGGCAACAGCAAACGTTACAAAATGAAGAATTCATAATTCTAGAAGAAACGCAATTTTCATGACGTCGACAGACTTAGAATTCAGTAGGCTTGAGATAACCAAGTACAAACAGCGCGTAAAATACTAATTTGGTGGATGAAGACACAAATGGGGTAAGTATAACTGAATGTGGTAAAATAGGTGGGGAGGTGTGAATTGTATGGCGAATAGTACTGAGGCTCAATGACGAATATATTCTGTTGCGTCTCTAAAATTCATGTTCCGTCACAGCAGGGAATCACGTACAGACACATTTGGTATTCAACACAATTTACTTCCATTGCAACCTGCACAAAGCACAATGCCAATGCTACAGGGTCGGGTGAAGATCAGATCGCCACTGATTTCTTTCACTGAACAGAGCTTAGTTAACCTTTCAAAGCCTAATGGTTATGCGATGCACAGACAGGTTTAACATTCAACAACTGTACGCTCTGTCTACACTGTATTTGTGTGTTTTGTATTTATCTGAGAACAAACAGCGACTTGTGCCACTTTCACCATAAACTGATTGGTTTTTATAACCGAATTGAAAAGTGTTTACAGCGCGGTACGGACTGGGTCTTTAAATAAAGCGGTCTGCGCTTCGTCCTTAAATGGTTAACTTTAGAACAGGCCGTGAAGGCCCACATGAGTAGAGTACTCTTTCTTTAACCTCGGATCTAGATGGAAGGTGATCAACGCCGTATCCCGACCGCCTCACTGCCACTGAAACGGTTATATTCACCTACCAGACTATACGGTGTAATGACCCAGCGGACTGCGATATAAATCTTCACTGCCGAAAAAAGTCCTCGAGCCTTACATATCCGGTTTTGACGTTAAAAATGTTGTATGACGCCGTACTTACTTATTTTAATTTTATTCTGATTTGTTTAATGACAGCAACTTAAATGCGAGTAGCTTATAGAGATAGCATTGAAAGGTAAGATGGAAGAGATGTGGAAGGAAATGACTCAGGGTACTATCCCGGAATTTTCCTGGAGGAAGTGAACCAAAAAACGAAAAGTCTTAGACAGGATGGTCGATATGTGGCCGAGATCCAAACTGGGTACCTGCACTGTAGAAGTTGGCTGTGACTGCGGGCGTAAGAACGTAATATACAAATACTGCTGGCTACAGTTATTCACAGATAATAGTAACCTGCCTTCTGGTATCCACAGCCAAAAGACTGCAGTTCACAAACTTACAGTTTTGCCTGTGTCTATACAGGTGTGAATATCAGTATCAGTAAAAACGTTAGCTGTTTAATTACTGCAAATCCCACTTTCAGTACTTTAATCCAGTATGGGACGACATGTGGTTCCACTAGCTAACAACTTACCCATTTCTTATGTGCACAAATAGATATGCAGTCACTCTCTCAGCTACTCCAGAAATACACCTTTGTCCATAAACAATAGAAGTAGTACATGTTTTGTCATAAAAAGATTTTTTCAGTTAAATCCGACATAGATAAAAGTTCAAACGACAACAGTTGCAGACACACAAAATATAACGAGCGGAGTTAGGCATATTTTAACAAATATTTTTGTCTTATAAATGTACCGTGAGTTTACACTCCCAGAAATAAATCAATGACAAGAACAAAATTTTGGAAATTATATTGTGCGGATGATAAAATCGAGAAGAATGCGATGGGCTGGGGATGTGGCGCGTATGGGTGAGGAGAGGGGGGTGTATAGGATCTTGGTGGGGAAACAGGAGGGAAAGAGCCACTGGGGAGACCTAGGCGTAGATGGGTGGATAATATTAGGACGGATCTCCGTGAAATGCGAGGAATTTCTTGACTAACTGTAAACCAGTTAGCTTCTCTAGAAGGACTTTGCACCATGGAGTAAGGAAGTATGGTACCTAATATATCGTATGCCTCTTTTAACGAATTTTGTGATATTACGGAACCTACTGTTCCCTAGGAATAGTTGTGCCTCTAAACATTACGGGAGTAAAGAAGAAAAATATCCGAATCTTGTGTAAGTATGCCAACTTCTGCAAGGCTCTGGAAAGGGAGCTTTTCTTTTTTCGTGAGGGCTCCATAAGGGGAACAGAAAGGCACTTAGCAAGTGAGGGCGCAGCCAATATGTTTTCTGGGCTGGAACCTGTTGCTGGTATGTTCTTCGTTATGTATTACTTAGAGTGTCTGTGGTCATGTCTTGCCACAACATTCTAAGAAAGCACCTGTAAGTGATGGATGATTATTTCACATCCAGCAGTGGGAAAGAATCTGAATCGTCGCCCCAAATATTATATGAGTGTGATGCTTTAGCCACACTTGGATGTTACTGTCTGGAGTCGGGTAAGCTAGACCCAGAGGTTATTAGGAAAGCTCATACAGGATCAATCCTGGTCTTAGCAAGCCTGTAGGACTTGGAAAAGTCTCTGTCCTGGACAGAAATTAAAAAAAAAGGGGGGGGGGGGAGGGCCACAGGGGCCCTGTTAATAAAAAGGCCGGCGAGGGTCGGGGTTTTAGGGGCTCGAACCCACTACATATTCTATTCTTCTATTCTATGGATACTATTCGGTAGATAATTCCAGACTAATGTTCGATTAGTCGTTACGCTACCTCAAACTTTGAACATGCTGTGCTGCCAGTGCGATGAGAATAATATGGCCCAGAGTCTTTTCGATTACAATAAACTCGCAAACCCTATTTTGAAAACTTGTTTAATGGCGAGAAAGGATGCAGATTCTTCCAGCAAGATGGTGCTACAGCCCCCACAGCCACTAAATCAGCCGTCGCTTTGTGTCACAGTTTGAACCGAATCATTATTTAGTCGCCCTTTGTTCACCCGGTCCGACTCCATGTGGCTATTACGTGTGGTGATGCTTCAAGTAAAGTGTTCGCACCAGCACACACACACACACACACACACACACACATACACACGAGCAAAGGACTACCATAGACGAGTTACGTGGCACGCTTATCGGAAATTTATAGACAGTAATTTAAAAAAAAATTCTATTAATTTCCTACTAGGTGTCTTATCACGCCTTTGAATTGAAGGCTTCAGCCTCCCATCTTTGTAATTTTAAAGCTAAAATATAATACAAAATTCTTTCACAGAACTACGAGGAATCAACTATATCGGTGATGGCAGAGGCGTAACTTTGGGGGAAGGAGGGGGCAAATGTCCCAATTGCCCCCCCAGTAGCTTTTCTACCGAAGAATAGTTCAGTCAGTCAAGAATGTGCGCATTTGGGGGTGAGAGTGGGGGAAAGTGGTGTATATATACTAATATCCGGTTTAAAAAAATTCTTCCCTACTAATATAGCTCCTTCGTAAATTGAAGTTCCTAACACCCATGGTCAATTTTGCCCCTACCACACCCCCTAAATGTTATTAGCCATAATACGCCCGTGGATAATGGACGCCGTATAATATTTTTAGGTGTGAAGAGTTAACTGCAATAATGGGAGTAAATGGTGGTTATAGGTAGCTGTTATTGAGAATTTCATCACTAGTCTATGAAAATAGTTCAATATCTCTTATTCATATGAGATTTAAGCTACTGGCGATGCTCTTCACCGTGTACCGTGTACAGCATAGTGACATATACCTGCTCGAGCTACCTGATTTAACACTACAATATTAAAGATATTCTGAATTTTGTCCACACAATGAGCTTAGGTGCTTTTTTTACAACAAACAATGATTTATCCCTAACAGCATTAACTAGTTGGGCTTTGAAATAGAGACGCATTGTGTTTACTGTGAGGCAGATACTGAATGCTTTTATCCCTGCATGAAGACCAATATTCAAAGTACTTCTAGTTACATCTTGCGGTGTTGTTATTATATTACTATTGAACATTGTGTAGTCCATGTCTATGTTTAGGGTGCCGCATAACAAGAGCAAAAAATTAACATTTTGAAACAATGGACTGAACGTGACTGTTATAATGGGAATTTTTTCAATAAATCTCTAGTTAAATGCATCCAAAATCGACACAATTTCTTCCGTTATTCCACATTAATTCGTGCAACAAACAAATACTTATCCCGCAATTTCTGTTTCCAAATTTCTCAGTTCCATGCTCTCGGCTCCAGTTCCTTGGGGCACGAGGATTTGAATGCAAAAAAGTCCACAGACGTTTCGTCGCTTGGCGACCATTTAAAGCACAAAGCGTTCAACATGGCACGTCTAGTTGGTAAATCAAACAGTCATGCGTGACGTCACGTGCCTTAATTTATCGTCTGAATTTAATAAGTACGAAACATTCTGTGAGTTCTTGTCCAACAAAAATATACCATTAGAGTAGATAATGGAGGCATAAACACGTACGTCTGTAACGTTGGCATACTGCTACCAGTCTCAATGGCTTCACATCCCAGAAGACAACAATCTTTGTCGTGATCAGTTACTGCATTCCAATAGCTTTAGTATGCCAAGTGTGTTAGACGTCAAGCAGTAGACAATCTTGAATCGTGTGTTTTTTCCCATTCCACTGGCTAAACATATTCCTTCGAAGTTCCCGAATTTAATAAAGAATAACATCTACGAAGAACAGCTCTTCAAGAAGACTGACGGTAACCCAAGGGAAGCTGGTGGCGGTGCGGAATATCCACTCCGCTTTCGGTTTGACAGCGATAACTAATGGACCACTGGAGCAGAATTGTTAAATTGTGCGTTGGGGAAGATTATAAACAGACTTCATTGACTGTGTGTACAATGCTCTGTATGAGTCAGCAGTATTACAGACATCACAAGAACGTGAAATGCTGATCACATCAGAAAAATTTAACGAATTCCAGCAGCACACATTATGTATTTGGCACTTTTATGCTAGGACTCTCAGCATGAGGGTATATAAATTTACTGTTATAATGTGTAAGGCTTTTATGATAATGATGCTAAGAACACAACAATAGAGAGTACACCGTTCAACAGAACCTATTACAGGTCAGATCAGAAGGATGCATTGGTGTCAGTATGTTTATACGGACAGTAATTCCACAGTTCACAAGTGGTTTAGGGGCTCTAATACCTAACAGGTGCTATCTTTGAAATCAGCACCACCAACCCTTTAACGACTTGCATACGCTGAAAGTTGTCCATTAATCCATATCTCTATGCTAAGGCAACGCAAATCAGTCCGACGGGTAATGCTGATGATAACGTTTGACGCTTCTCCCTTTTGCCTACTGTTGTCTTCTCCTCCAGCCTCCTCTAACCCCTACCAACTAGCCCAAAGTGCCTGTATCCAATGAAGATTATCGTGAGATTATCATTACCAACATTCGTGCAAACAGTATGGTTAGACTACTTGAGGGATTATAGGAAAGTATGGTGGAAGGGAAACTGTAAGACATCCATTGGACTTAAATCTGTGACCTCATTTTAGGCTGTTGCATTCGTTCTGAAATCACTACGTTGCACACAGATTGGTGGAAGACAAACACGTGCCGACTGTGTCTGATGAAGACAGTGAAGAAACACGTATAATATTATGCACTCCGCTGCACTCTTGCAGAGAAAGCACAGAGAAAAGAAAATGATGCCACATTCTTCAAAGTGTACACCTTCTTTTAAATTATACATAAGAACTGAAAATAAATCCTCTACAGATCACTGATGTGCAAATATTTACATCACTGCTGACAACCAGGGGTCAACAAATGTTGGCTCGTTTCACCAGTCAGGCAATTTTTTAAATGTTCGCTCTTGTGGGATGTACGGAGTGTTGATTCGTAGTTAGTTACCGACATTTCGGGACAGTCTATCGATCCTGTCTTCAAAAGTCAAGCAGTCCGAGAATACTCCTTGGACTGCTCTAAGAAATAAACAGAGATTTCAGAACACAGCTCATAAAATTCACTTACCTACTGCAACATTGTTAGTTACAAGTGTCTGTTATTTATTTATTTATTTATGTGAAGAAATTAGTGCTTACGTAAAGAGTTCTTACATGTTCTTTATATTTGTTGGACAGAAACTTAAATTTTCGTAAAACGTTTTGATCTGCAAACAACATTACGTTTATAATGCACAGTATATACTCTGTGTTAGTTTGAAATTTCACATGCGTTGCTCCCATGATTCATGATTTATCGTCATCAAAAAGAAAGTTACAACTAAATTTGAAAGACCACAATCTTGATAACGTAGATTTTACAACAGGTATATACCGTATATTCTCGAATCTAATCCGCATCCTTTTTACAGTTTCAGAGGGCTTAAAAATCAGATGCGGATTAGAATCGCGTGCGGGTTAGATTCGCGAATTAAGTTTTTTTTTTTCGTTTAAGAAATCGGCAAAAACAAGTGCGAAGCGCTTTATTCATGAGGTGCATTTGGACATAATTGAGTAAAGTGGCCGGAGCGTGAATCTGACCACAAACCATTATATAATGTGGAGTTAACTTGTGGGGCTATAATTCTATGCCTCTACATGAATGTACGAAGCATTTAAATGGCCGCAGCGGTAATCAGTTGTGGTGCGTTTGTACTGCTGGCAGTTAAACGGCCACTTCACACACGGCGCGTTAGTCGGATAACTGTTAAAGCATTGGTAACATCCAATATTATTCAACCAGTCTGCCTTGTAGGCAAGGGGCGGTTGAAGAAAAGGTGCGGAATGGAACCGCGAACTAACTTTTTTTTTTCGTTTAAGAAATGGGCAAAAATAGTGCGGATTACATTTGAGAATATACGGTATTAATAAAAGTTAAATATTTTTAAGACATCTTTTCATACATCACTTCACGACTTAAAACTAAGTCAAGCGAATGTTATAGGGGTATATCAAGAGTTCGCGTATCCGCCATCATGTCTTACTGACTGCAGGAAATTAAAAGAGTAGGATTTTCGGGTGTTCCTAATGGCAAAATATTTACAAGAAATTTCGTGCAAATATTTCCTTTCGCAGCAAAGAAGTGGACTAAAAGGACTGTGAGAGAGAATTATACAGATAGCACAAGATTTTGCCACTGCTACTTCCTGACAGTGCAGTTGTCTGACAAGTGCGGAAGACAGCATTTGCTGAACTTACTGACAACAGTAAACAAGATAACAGACTTTTATTTCGCGGTTCCGTGCATTGTAATTCTACGTTGAAGAAATCCAACGAGATGCAACAGTATGCAGATATTTATTTACTGCTAAATTACTCTACATGTTTCGGGCGTCCATCGTGCCCATCATCAGTATATAAAACTGTAGTTGCAGCCTGTGGTACAGACCATCGGCCCCACACTAGTCCTTATTTGGTCACGTTTGACAAAGCTTGCTCCCCAGATAGTATGATCTGTACCAGAAGTTGCAACTACAGTTTTATGTACTGATTATGGGCGCGATGGACGCCCGAAACATGTAGAGTAATTTAGCAGTAAATAAATATCTGCATACTGTTGCATCTCGTTGGATTTCTTCAACCGAAGATAACAGACTTTGGCTGCTTGAAATAACACTCTGAGGCAAAATTCCAGACGCCACTTTGAACATATATTTTTAAATAGCAACTCCTACGCTTCTATAGTTGCAAGGGGCAGGAGTGACTCCTGACGCAACGTCAGATAAAGATAATCTCGTCAAGAGTCATCATCAGTGCCAAACAAAAACAATGAACGTTTCACTCGTATGTGAAAGTTTCCATGCCGTAACTTAAAACATTCTAGTTTTACGGACAACGTCGTCTGCATAGCCACCCGTTACGGGTTGTACAAAGGATAGCGGGTCTTTCCCGGGCGTACAGCGGCCGGAGAGTGCTGCTGACCACCCACCACCTTTTGGCGTCGGATTTTCAATGGGTTGAAGCTACACCTCCACCTCACCTCACTGCCTGTCTAGGCATGTCATGGGTCTGACCTTAGATTGTACGAAAGAGGTGATGTTCTGTTTTAACACTTTGATAGATGACGTTTAACCACGTAACACCTAAAAAATTTCATTTTATAACTCACAGAGAACACATTCCATATTGATTACTTTACTGCTGTTTATGAAAATAACAGATTTATTTTTAAAACACCACGATGGCATATCTGAGATTTGTGGTAGAAAAAGTGGGACGACAGCAGGTTTTCTCTAAGCACTTCGGTCATCCTCTGCCAAATTTAAATTCCATAAATGCTCCACAAATGTCATCTACGGCTGGTAATATAAGTTGTAGTATTTAAGGATTCATTCTCACACCGCTGCTGCAACTGCTAGAATGTGCTTTGTCGTAGGAAATTAATGTTTTGTGTACAAATTCCTAATTTCACATGCAATTGACGATCGTAAAACCAAATTACTTACAGTTCTTCCAGGTTGGGAAGCTCGGCCACAGACCTTTCAGTTAATTCCGTTATGTTGTTACTGGACAAGTCCCTGAAACAAATAACAAAATAAACATTCATCAGACATGCTCTTTTGACAAGTAATGTGAGCAGATACAGTAACTAGGGCCTAATCTTTCAACTGCCTTTTTTAAGTAAGGGAAATATTAACATAATTATGAGCTCCGACGTAGTACAGGTAGCGGTGAATGAGTGGAGCGGAGGGGTGTGCATGCAAAGTTTTGATCGGAAACCCCGCAGGAATGAGACCGCTTCGAACACGAACGTAGATCGTAAACTGAATCTTGAAGTAGGCTGGAAGACTGAGAATGCACTCTGTGGCTTCGAACGGCGACAGAGCAGCGGCGGGCTCTTGCGAACACGGCAATACAATTTCGGCCCGCAGAAACTGCAGTAAATTTTCTGACTAGCTGAGCAGCTAGTAGCTTCCCAAGGATGACCCTTCTCCACAGATATAATATAGACAGGCCTATTAAAGTAAATCTATAGCACTGTCTCCACTCCACCACACGTCATCATGACGTAGACATTGCATAAGTTAACGGACATCTTTACACTTATATTTCTAATAATCAAGGCTGTTCCAAGTTTACTAAAAAATAAGAGAGTTATCATATGTATGTAGGTAGGTCATGCTGTACTGAAGATACTATAAATACATTAGTTTATTCATGTTTTTTTAAATGTTCAGTGTAAATCTGTCGATGTTGTTGCATTAAGAAACATATCAAACGTTTTTGATGTTTTTTGTACCGTGCATTGTATATGTATGTAATGTATGTATGTAACGTATGTATGTGTATATGTATGTATGTATGTATCTGTGTATGTATGTATGGATGTATGTATGTATGTATGTATGTGTGTGTGTGTGTGTGTGTATGTATGTAATGTAAACCAACAAAATGCACTTTTTAAATTAACGTTTTAATTCAATTCTTCTTGTCTTCTGCATGTTTCGAACATCTTATGTTCATCTTCAGGAAGACTATATTGTACATACAGCCTTGTATGGTATGTTTTTTATTCACGTATGCAAGCAGTCCAGTAGGATGCAGGAGCACATGTAGAAGACAAGAAGAACTGAATTAAAATGTTAATTTAAAAAGCGTATTTTGTTGGTTGACATTACCTAATAATATCACACGTTCTTAACTTCAGAACTAGTTGGAGGACAGCAGTGAGCTTCACGTTGCGGCCACTTTACTGCCCGGGGAAAAATCCCCCAATATCAACGGCACACGAGAATAAGGAGGTCAGGGGCATTCTGGATATTCTGAAGACGAGGAAACGTCGGAATTATCCCTGTCCCTTGCACTGCACACAGCCACTCCTATCATGGCTGGTCTCTATTCCGATTTAACCTCTGCTGCACAAACTACCAAACACATAAATCAAGCAAGGAAGCAAGAAAGCAAGCAACCAAGCAACCAAAAAGGCCGGTTGAATCCTTTTCTGGGTTAAAAAGTTCTTTCGTATAAAACGAATAGCTGGGATGTGAAAACTGTACGTTGTAAATCTTAACTGAGGAAGAGCTCACGGTAACTAGACGCCTTCCTGCTGTTGGGAGAGGCTCCCATCTTGAAATCACGGACGAGAGCTTTGGTCGGATTAATGTCTGAAGACTGAACACAGACATGATGTGAATGCACTGGCTGATGAGTCTGCAGTTGTGGGGAGGGAAGGGATAATCTTTTTAACTGAAGGCACTCTTGATTTTGGCAGTAAAGTAAAGGTAAAGTTGTCACTGTGCGGGCCATGAAGTCGTATGTAGGAGCAGAGTAACAGGCACTCACTTTTGACCTCAGTTCTAGATTGGGGTGATCAACTGTACCTTCGGATGACGAGGCCCCAAGTGCCCAATGAACTTGAAGTCGCATGAGCTCCAGAGCAGGACTGGGCGGATTAAAGATGAAGAAAATTTTCCATCTCTGCCAAGAATCGAACCACGATTCCTGGCTTATCCGCCCAAAGACAAGTGACCAAGAAACAACTACGCTGGTGGAAGCATAATCCTCTGGATTATATTTGAACTCATTTCCTACTTCGAAGCAAGCACACTTCTCCGTTTCAAAAGACAAATAATTGAAAATTGCCTGCAGGTACAATCGCTGCTTCCTGTGATACTCGTAAGAAACACACAATTAAATACACTCTGGACAAAAGGGAAGACATCCTGAATGTTCAACAAATTGTACATGCAGCAGTCGTTAAGCTGTAATCCGTACAGTGATAGCAAATTTGTGGCTTACAGAAAATGTTAAACATCTGCGACACCACAGAATATCGTCACGGGTATAACAGACGGTAGATAATTTGGTATAGAAAGCTCTATATGAACAAAAGTGTACAGACCTGTGGTAAATGTGGCCATTAATTTTATCGGTAGTTGGAGACTATTATGTGCCGCGCTGGGCTCTAGTTAACTATCGTATGGGAGGCAAAAGGGGGAGTGACAAAACAATTAGGTATTCTTCAACGAGATATTTACCCATTTACTGCTCCTACCACGTCAGCACCAAAACAGGCAGGCAATTTAATACAGAAGAAATTAAAAAAAAAAGAAAAGAATGTATAGCCTTCCCGATAAGATCAGAAGAATATAACACGTCACAGATGTTCTCTATTGGCTAACATGATGGATAGAATCTCAATAATACGGTTACTGCAGACACGCGAGGGGTGGGATAGAGGGGAAATATTCGATTTAGAACTTTTGCTGTGTCACTTGAGTCTCTTTTCGGCGAGAAAGACAACTTGTGATCGAATCTGAAATAAAAAGTTCGTAGCATTGTCTCCTCGTCATGACTAACCTAAGTAAGAACAGATTTCCGGGAACGCCTCCTAAAATTCAGTTCAAAAACTTTATTTAACCATCGGCTATCTTAATAATGTAAACAGTATAATATCGGAATTACAGCATAATTCTTGTTTTATAAGGGTGAGAAACTTAATGTTTCGTAGTGAAGAACAATGATTGAGGGTGTCTGAGAATGCGGTGTAAGAATATTTACGAGAGATGAAGTGAATAGAAAATGGAGAGACCTGTATAATGAGGAGTTTCAAGATTTGTACTTTTCACTAAATATTATAAAGTAACCAAATAAGGTGAACGTGATAGGAGGGACATGTATTAGGCCTGCAACACATAGTTCTGATATGAAAACCGACGGCAGACCTCGACATAATAAGAGAAAATGGTAAAATTGACGTTGAAGAGCCAGAATTTGAGGATACGGCCTGAATTAAAGTGGTTCAGCATAGATTTAAATTCGTACAGTCAACTTCGGTTATAACGGATTTCTAGAGGTCTTCTACAAAAACCCATTACGTGAGTCCATTATATGCGAGGTAAAAAGTAAGGGTTTTCTTGTCCAACCCATGCAGGCATATATAACTTCGGCACTATATGGAGGTGAATGGTTAGGTTCAGGCCCTGGCCGCTGTACACCCGGGAAAGAACCCCAGTATCCAGTGAATAGGAGGATGGGTGCGCCCCCGAGGTGGTCCGGACGTTTTTGAAAAGAGGTCCGAATAAGTTTCGTTTTAAAATGTAACTCAAATTTACATCTTTTAAATTTACGTATATATATAATCATCATATTTGTATATTTATCATGGAGTTGGGCCACTTGTCGACCCGTTCCGGTCTCACGTATCCAGAAGTCTCTTCAAAGGTCTACCATGATTCCTTCCGCCAGTTGGGGAGTAATGTTTCATTACCCTGGGTAATCTATTTCGAGGCATTCTACTTATATGTTGCATCCAGTTTCTCTCGTATTCCAGTAATTTGTCCAAAATTGGTGTTATTTTTATCTCCTTTGCAATTTGTTCATTTGTTTTGTAATCTGTCCAAGTGTATCTTGCTGTTCTTCTCATGTATTTCATCTCTGCTGCTGTTATTCTTCTGGCGTCACTTGCTTTAATAGTCCAAGTTTCGTTGCCATATAACAAGACTGGAAGGGCCAGTGTATTGTATAGTTCTAGTCTTGTTTTCTTAAGGGGGTTTTTGTGGTCTAAAACATTATTTAAAATACCTGTAATCTTTAAAAAGTTATTTAATTTGTTATCAATGCCCAATTCTCCTTCATAAGATATCATATTTGCTAAATATTTCAACAAATTTACTTGTTCTATAATTTTGTTATCTATTACAATTTTAGTTGTCACTGGATCTCGCCCTTTAAATGCCATCGATTTTTTTTTCTGTGCAGATAAAGCTAAACCCATTCTGTTATTATTTGATTTAATTTCTGTAGGTTATCTTCTGTGTCTGCTATTATAACTTGGTCATCTGCAAATAACAGCGTTGACGGTTGCTTGTTTTTAAAAGTTTGATTCCGGTTATGTCTTGATTTTGCCATTTAGTTATTATTTCGTCTAAATGTATATTAAACAGTGTAGGTGAAAGAGGGAACCCTTGGCGTACTCCTTTATTGATTTCTACCGGTTTTAATAGTTTGTTGTTAAATTTTATCAATATTTTGTTTTGTTTGTAAATATCCAGTATTGCCTTTAGTAATGTGTCTGGGATATGTCTGGATTTCAAAATGTTAAATTACATCTCTCATTTTATGTTATCGAATGTTTTCTCATAATCTATAAACACCAAGTGTGTTTCCAAGTTAAATTCCCTTCTTTTTTCAATTAATAATTTAAGGCAAAATGTTGGATCTGTGCATGACCGTCCCTTTCATAATCCATTTTATGTTTCTGTCATAAATACTTCTGAGTACTTCTGCAGTTTCATGTCAAAGACTTTAAAGTATATCTTATAGAAGGTGTCGAGAATACTAATTCCTCTGTAATTATGGGGTTCCCTTCTGTCACCTTTCTTAGATATTGGGGTTATAACAGCATTTCTCCATTCATTTGCAATGTGATTTCTCTCTCTCTCTCTCTCTCTCTATATATATATATATATATATTGTTTAAAAATTGTAGTAATCTCAATTAAAACTGTTCTGGTGCATACCTGTATAGCTATGAGTTAATGTTATCTTGTCTTGGAGTTTTAACATTTTTGTTAATTTTAACACCTTTTCTAGTTTACGTATATTCGCAATGTTACTCTTCATGAGCATGGATAGACACATATTGTACATCCAGAAACACCTATTACACCTTCATTTTAGCTCTTTTTTATCATAAAAATTGGTTATGTTTGTGTGCTTCTTCGAGTTTAATAATTAACGCTGGCTTAAAATGCTGCTAAGCAAAAAGCAGGAAACTACAGCCTGTCCGTGTCGTGCCGTTCTATGGAACTTTAATTTAAGCCGCTGCACTACAAACGGATATGTAGAATGTGTGTACTGACAACTCTGCTATGTATCCAGAAGTATACTTCAGAATTCATGAGGAAATGTTTACTAATTGAGGAAGAACTTTCACAGAAAGCAACCAGTTCACACAAAGCTTACTCTGTTGGCTGAGTAAATCGATTTCATATCCTATGTTCGAAGAGAAGAGCAAAAAGGTGACACAGGATACACGTGTGCAATGATAAACGAAAATAAGTAGCTACATGGGGTCCATACATGCTTGTACATTCGCTGTCGAACTTTGCCCTACGTATTGGATTACACAGTCATGCCCGGAAGTCTGTGCGGTGTCCCAGGATCACAAATGGTATCCCATTACTTATCGACTCTTCATATCCCTGTGATCGGTAGCCATCTAAGCGCGAACACTATTGTTAAATGTTGCACATTTTAGCTCTTGTGAAGTGCCCACTATTTTACCACGAACGGTAGAGCAAAGGAAAGTAGACTACTAGGGAGTATCGGAGAATTCCGGCCTAACCGAAAATCCGATATGCGCCAATGATCAGCTTAACCGAAGTAGGTATAGCAAGAGTGACGGAATAAAAAAATACCCGTCACGACGGAAGATCCGATATCACTGAGGCTGCTGTAACCTAGTTTGACTGTATATTTTAATAGACGGCCTGAAGTATGTTACAGGTCGTCCTTTCAGCACAAAAGCCCAGTGCGCTGGTCACCACAGTGACTCGTCTCCCTCCCCATCTAATCAGAATATGAACACTTTCTGCATTTGAATGCAAACCGCTGTGTTAATTGATTAATATTAACTTTAGAAGTTTGGCTTTCATCTAAATAAATAAGTACGTGTAAGCATATATACAAAAACACCGTTCCTACGTCACAGGTGGCCCACTATATCTCCATTAAAAAGACCAGCTGGTTAATTCTTTACAGGAAGATATTCTGTAACGCCTATGATATCGTTCACTGTCACTGTTCGAAGTGAGCTACACTCAGTCCACAATTATCAGACGCATCCTTTCATGATTTCCACATCTGCTTGCATCTTATTAGTTAGTAAGCCTTGTGCTAGACACGTCCTCTATAAGTAGACACATTATTTTACCTTAAATTTGACTGCTTATGATTGAGATCATGATGTGATGTGTGATGTCGGACAATTCCTTCTGGTCCTCCGTCACATTACAACAGAATCCACGAAATAATAGAAGTGACTAAGTATAGATTTCGAGAGGATTTTCGTGTTAATTTTCAGTCAGTATCTGTCGATGTAACGTAAAGATCAAGAAGACAACGCAATTGGAGGCTCACAACTTGCTACTGTTATTGCGCGGCTCTTGCTACTCCACATATTGAGTGTTTCGTTCCGCAAGTTCATCTCTTTTTGGTAATCTGCACTATTAATTTATCAGAACCTACTCCTAGGCCAGGAATAGAATCTTCTCGTAAAACCGGTCCAGATGGTTTCGTTAAGAAGGGAAATTCATGAAGTATTTTCAAAACTTTGGTAACACCAACCAATGCACAATTCGACAGTCTATGTATTTTGCTATCACTCAGCTCCTATATGTTTCGGCACTGTCGACATTTCCAAGGAACGTACGCCAAAATCTCTTCAGAATACACAATGATAAGCAGTTTAAAACAAACATACATTTGTTGTGAAGTCAGCAGTGGTGCAGACTGTGGTTAAAATTATTATATGTATAAAATATAAAACGTTGTTAATACGATGATAATATAATTGTTTGTTGCGGTGATTAAAAGGTGTATAAGTGTCCCTTAAAATTAGTCGTTGTTCACCAACATATACTCTTGATCAAAATTGGACTCCGTCCCTGTATGGTGTCTTATCGCCATATTATCAACATTACACACACACACACACACACACACACATATATATATACACACACAAGTGTATTATATAATAATAATAATTTTAACCACAATCCGCACTACTGACATCAGAACAAATGTATATTTATTGTAAATTATTTATCGCTGTACGTTGTAAAGAAATTTTGGTGTAAGCTCCATGAAGATGGCGACAAACCCGAAAACATGTCACAGTCGAGTAATAGAAAAATACATAGATTGTGGAATTGTGCATTTGTCGGGGCTACCAAAGTTTTAACATATCAAAATTCACGGAATGAACGAAGGAAATTTCAGGAAGTAAATTTAGACGTGTTTTGTTTACATAGTTCAAAATAAAGAGCAGACGCTTAGATAAACAGTCGGGCTCTCCCTACGGTTATTAACACAGTTACTTCCAGACGTCATAACAGGAATTCAGAGTACAGGACTGCCTTCTGTCAGAAGAACGGAATCCAGGCTGACAACCTCCATAAACAATCCATATTATGCACCTTTGGGAGCCTGTATGACACACGAGTTTTATCTACACCACTGCTTAATGGGAAATCCCCAAAATCATAATTTAAGCATACACTAACTTAATCCTCTCATAGAGAGATACCACCATTCTGAACAAAAAGTACAATTTGGTATTAAGTTAAGACAGATTTAATTTCAATTTGCGGGATTGCCTCACTTAAGTCCTGTGGCAGTCTTACTCAGAAACTGCCACAGTCATTACTAGTGACAGTGGTCACGACAACTGGTGACCACACCTGATGATCACGGTCGCTAAAATTCGGTATTTACTGTGACAATAGTAGGCAACACATAATATGAATAAATAAACACTGTGGCAAAATTCAGGATTACTCAGTAATACATCGTTTGGTACCACTGCATATAAAATGGTTAGCCATTACAATAGCACAAAATCCATGTCATTATCGAACATAACGTTACTTACACTTCTCACAGACCGACGTGTTATACTGTTACTTCAGCTATTAAGAGTGCAGTTGCTAACATTCGACGAAACGTAGCTTATCAGGTAGGTGCTGATGTTTTGGAGACGTTTGTAACCCACACCTCAAGGGCAGAAGAGTACGCCGAGCGAAAGAGTGTAGGGGGAAATGCAGCAAAATTGACTTAAATTTAGAGAAGAAACTAAACAGTAATACATTTGAAGCAGAGCTTTGGATGGTGCTCAAACTTGGACACCTACAGCACAGATCAGAAACATCTGGAAAGTTTTGAAATGTGGTGCTGGAGAAGAATGGAGAAGATCAATTGGACCGATCGAGTAAAAAATGAAGAAATAGTTCATAGGATCAAGAAAGAAAGGGAAATCCTTCATATAATTAAATGAAGGAAGGCTAACAGGCCGGTCACAGTTTGCCTAATAACTACCTTCTAAAACACGGTACTGAAGAAAGATACAAGGGGCCAGAAAACGAGGAAGAAAAAATAAGCAGCTGACGGATGACTTTAAGGAAAATACTGGAATTTTAAAGAGAAGGCATTGAATCTCTCTCACTGGAGAACACGCTTTGGAAAAGGCCATGAAACTGTCACAAAACAGACTACAAAATGAATGGAGAAATGGGGGGAGGAGGGGGGATATGAATTGTAACTGTGAGCAAGCCACAGAGAAGTAAAGGGAAGAGAGCAAATTGAATGGGATAAATTATAAGGAAGGAAGAGGGGGCAGGAGAAGAGGGGGGCATAATAATATAACAATTTCAAGTCTAATGAAGGGTGTTGCCAACAATTCAGAAGCTGAATGAATGGGTGTAATGAAAAATAAACTGGAAAGCGTGGAACAGAAACACCCTTTGCCTCTTTTACGACGCCATGTGAGTATGTCTTGAAGTACTGTGTAAAACCACAAAAACCTAAATTCAGAACAGCAGCTGTCCCTGTCAAGAATCGAGCAGGACAATTGTCGAGGATCATCCTTCATTTAACCCCACGGTACGACTCCTGTTTTGGCCACGATGGATTGTAAATATCATGAAACAAGCCTCAGTAATTATGGCACATTTTGAACATGTATCCGCCTCGCAAACAGCACACATGCACCTTAACACAACTAGAACTTCTCATCTATGCCTCGTGCGCAACACAGTGGTGGGGTTATAACAGGAATAAAGTCACAAGAACTACATTTTGTGTCGATTTATCGGTGGATAAACGGAGAACAGAAGAAGGACACAACGATATAAAATAAATACAAAAATGAATTGAAGGAAGGAAGGAATACGTGACAAAGACAGCTAGCTTTCCGTTTTTCACCGTATCCAGCGGCCTAGAATCAACAGCCACGTATGTGGGGAGTTTACATTGTTGACTGTTTACAATTCGTATGTCTACTAAACTTTGTACGTGTGAATAGTTTGGATAAATAGACTATAATTGTGTTTACTTTACTTTCATTTAACTGGATATACAATGGACACCGAATCAGCTGCAAAAGACGCATTTGCAGGTTGCAGAAAGGGTACATATACATTAAAATATCATGAAAACATGAAAGCAAGAAGAGTTCCAATGACACAACAAACTTAATGCTTCCTCCACCCACGTAGTCGTTTTCTACAGTACGTTGCCAACGCTATGTATGTGGACGGACGCAACGCTGGCATTTCGTCTGATTACAGCGGCTAATCTGCATGTCTGCGAACATTCTCGTGTTCCGATATCTAGTAGAAATTAGTTCTGTCACATTAAAGTATGAAAACCAGTGATTATTTTAAGGACTTTGAAGTCCTCACGACTCTTAATGCTGAACTCGCTATACTCTGCAATGTGACACTATGTACTACGTAATTTGTTGACATCACCGTTTCGGAAAAATCAACTGTCTCAGTCTTCAGGGTAAAAAAAGAAGTCGTTATTCTAAAGTGAAGACAGGGAAATCCGGTTCCTCCACTGTCTTGTCATATATAAGACACACTCCTCGGCTTCACATCTTGTTTTCTCTTCTTCGGCTGCAAAGATGAAGATGAAGGCACTAGGTTTCCACTCACACAGCGACATAGGGTCACATGCGAGGAGACCTAAATCCTCTGTAACACTGTCAGAACTTCATATCTTGTATTTAAACCGACTAAAAAGGGTCAGAGGAAGGAGAAGGAGAATAGGCACGAAGGGAAAAGTCCCAATCACAGTTATCCTCTCCCCCCCTCCCTCTCCCAGTCATATGAATTCATTCTGTGGTCTCAATATAGGCCTAATCGTAGAGTTAAATGCGGTGGTGAACGTGTGTTTATCACCCGTTGTATCTGCCTGAAGATCTTCAAGAAATGCAATAAAACGCGCGTTGCTGCTAATTACATTACGCTGCCAGACGGCTGAGAAACAAAATCCATTACATGGAAATGAGGTGGAGAGACCCGCTGCTATAAACGCGACACGACACACCAAGCAAGACACTCTTGGAGACCGCCTTGGAAAACTAAGATTTCTTTTTAAAGCGAATACCTTCCTTAAGGAAACCCTAGGCTTGACACGCACAGACCTTACTGTAATGCTATATACTGTCAAGAATTACATTCCTTAGGTGAGGACGAAATGTGACTTTGAGGTTCAAGCGATGGTGAAATTAGGATTACCGTTGTCTGGGATGTGACTACATTGAGTATTATGGTTGATAAGAGACAGAACGTTCTTCAGGAAATTTAGTAGTTGTCTACCAAAATATACGGCGTCACATCGCAGAAGACCAAGCATACAGATTAAGGATATCTGTAAACAAAATGAATTCAAGTTTCAGTGTAGGCCTATATGTTCATGTCTCTCTAACAGCACAACACGGAGAAAGTGAATAAATCCTTTGAAAATGTGACAAAGTTCAAATACTTGCTATCCAAAAATTTAAAAACTAAAAATTTAACAGAACCACATTTTTGGGACTAAATATTTGAGCGTCAGGCTGTATCTGTGAGTCATTTCAGTGGCGTACAACTGTTTTATACTTCATGTCGTAATGCTTTCCGGTATGGCAGTACCATCATCAGGCTAGCTTGCAAAGTTAACTTATTGCATCTAGCGTACACAGACTACATGAAAAATGCACGGCCAAACCTACAGAGGATAAGCTACAACGCAATACAAGAAAAAGAAAAGTTGTATGAAAATAGTCCTTCTGAAGCACGGTTTCCGAGTTACAGCCTCCTGACGATTAAAGAAAATGCTTTAATTGTCCACCTTGAGCTTCCCTGGAGGCAATGCGGGAGACAGACTTACGTGACTGCACTTTCTTCCACCAGGCCTGACTGGGACTCTTCACCACGAGCTCCTACGAAACGTCTTTCCAGAGGCGTTGCAAGGTGTCGATTTGCAAACTAGGATTCATTTGTAGTTCCTGCATGATGGCGGTCCGCCACATTTTCTTCCTGCATTTCAGGAATTCTTGATCAGCACGTTTCCCGAACAACGGATAGGCCGAGGTTGACCGAAAGTATGACCTGTTCGTTCCACTCGTTGCAGGCGCTTAGATTTTTATCACTCGGCTGTCTAAATTCTACTGTTCATGCTACAGAAGTCAGTGACGCCCAGGTCTTTGACAAAGAATACACGATATATTAGAGATGATAAGTTTATGTGGAATTTTCCAGCGTGTCAAGCATTCTTTTTACCAGCGTGCAACTTCCTGAGTTGATGCTCAAGTTGGACACCTTGAGAAGTTTCTTTAAGCTTGGATGGCATAACTCGGAAACCATGCTTTAGGAGGCTTATGTCATAAGACTTTTTTATTTGTATTTTGGTGTAGATTCACCTTCTGTAGATTTGGCCGTACATTATTGGTTCACTCTGTAGGAGGATATCTACCTACAGCGCAAGTTACTTACCTGCGATGCAAAAGTTAATTTTATCACAAGACGCTTATAATAAAACTTACATTTACACAAGTAACACTACATTGCACTACAACCAAACATAAACGGAGAAACAAAATACGAATAAAAAAACAGATTCATTACAAGAGAAAACAGCACATAAAGAAATAATTCATAGTTAGTACAGCTTCTATTAACCACCTTTTGGAAACAGACCTGGAATAAAAATATAAACAGCCCACTATATGCAAAATTAACCATTTTTTGATGATTTCAATCAGCTTAACATGTTTCAGGCGATAATTTCGCCCATCCTCAGGAGCATTAGACTGCGTTTACAGCTTGTGGCATAATGCACCGGTGATGCTGCCTGCTGTCGCCAGCAAGCAGCATCGCCGGTGCTGTGTACAACAAGCTGTAAACACAGTCTAGTGTTCCTGAGGATGGGCGAAATTATCGCCCGAAACATGTTGAGCTGATTGTAATCATCAAAAAATTTGTTACTGTTGCATCTAGTTAGCTGTTTATATTATTGTATCAGTGATGCACGGTCACACAAACATCAAGACCTGGAATAATACTGAACATAACATGCAACATACCTTATAATTATAAACGTCACAAAAATTAAAAAAAAAAAAACTTCCCCATAAAATAAAGGAACTAAAAGAAACATCGCCAGGAACTACACAAAAAAAAATCTACAAAAATCATGCCTTTTATAACAAAGATAAAACTCTTACAGCAGTTCACTTCACTACACAGTACTAGCTATTGTTATCCAAATCCTGCGATATAATTTGTATATGAAACAAAATAAATGGATTGAGTATTGACAACTCGATGCGGAATTTGCCATCGAAAGAACGAACAAAAATGTCCATGAATATTTAATATTCTCTTCCGTTTAAAAGACTACAAATATTTTAAAATAAAAATAAACAAAATTTTACATCTGCGAGCAGCAGTACATTGTGGCAGCGAGGGCAATTCAATTGCGACTTAGAGACAACGAATTGGTGTAACAGAAGGTGGTAACGGCAGAAGAGTGTTCTCACAGTACAACAAACAAGATGCAACGTTTCTCAAATTTATTTATTTATTTCTGTAAGACGCTCTACATGATTCAGACTGCTTTTCCGTCCATCATCAGGAGCAAAATCTGCACATACAGCGTCAGGTATTTGTCAGACCGTTACTGCTGCCTGCTGACGCTGTATGTGCAGTTTTGTGCTCCTGATGATGGACGGAAAAGCCGTCTGAAACATGTAGAGCGTCTTACAGAAATAAATAAATTTGAGAAACGTTGCATCTTTTTGGTTGTACTCTGAGAATATATTAGTGATGCACGGACCTATGAATGTTAAAAAAATGGCGAAAGAGTAGTTAACCTTTCAAAACTGGGCTATGACGCTGGAGATCTAACTTTCCTACAACTAAATTCCTTTCACAAAGACGATGACAATAAAACAAAAAAAAAAAATCTTAAAGCAGCCATAAAACATGAAATAAACACATTGCTAAAGAACGAGCAGGGAAAATTTATAACATAAATCCCGAAACTCCCAAATTAAGGCACAAGTCAAATTACACATAAAAGGGAACAGAATACGTCTGCACACATTATAAATTGGTGTAAATCTCCAGCATATCCTTTGGCGAAAGTTAACACTATATACTTGTAGATAATATTTTAATAATCGACAATAGTCAGCACATCAACACAGACGACAAGACACTAACAGCTTTTAACAGCGTCTATCCAAAACTCACATTCACCTTAGAGAAAGAATAAAACAGTAAATTTTATCGTATTTTACAATGCATAGAATTAAAGAAAACTTCCCGAGTTACGTAAGGGTTCCGTTCCTGCAACTTTGAAGTAACCCGGAATTTACGCAAGACGGAATTGATCCCACTCCCTTTTATTTGTCTCAACTTCGTCAATAATGTATACATTATTATGATGTCAGTGCACATGTTTAAACTGTTACTGCTATCAGTAATGGAGATTTATAATTTATCATGTACCGAAAATGGACCAGCACTTGTAAAATAATACGTAACACCTCCTGCCACTCACTAGCTTGTAAACTTTCAGCTACAAACTCTTTGTTTCGCACAGTGAACATTAATCCTATACATTTGGAGAAAAAAGTAGCCGCGTAATAAAGAACAGTCTACGGGAAAACTAATGTTGCAACTGCAATCTGTCCAAACGACGCAAAAAGTCGTCATCGGAAGCAAACTGTTGAACATTACGTCAAAAAAGAAAGTCCCAGAGATAAATGGGATACCTTTACCTAAATCGGCAAAGAAACACACTTTATAACAAAAATGTTCCGTTGTGACAAAATACAGACTGTTTGCAAAACAAATAACACTATTCGCACAAATCCAGGATTTAAGATTTTTTTTAAAAAAAAAAGAAGTGAACAAATTTGACAACAGTGGTGTCTGCAGCGTGAACTGCTTGGAATACCCACTTCGGTACGTTGGACACAAAGACAGAACAGTCATTCCAAACACGATATAAAGAACATAGTCAGGTCATAAAATAGACGAAGAACTCAAATTATGTATCTCATATCATTAACACGCATTAGAGTTATGGAACTACACAGAATACTATGGAAGTAATCCAGGATCATACATGAGTACCCCCAAAAAAGGCCACATCTCTTGTGCAGTGACATCCAGTTGAATGATTCCCATACTGATTATGAAAACCCAATATCCGATGTGTTAAAAGAAGAGCATAAACAGACGCCTGAGCGCCTAAAAGTAGCCACGTCACGCAACACAGTCGGTTGGCACCAGCACACATCCCAATACCCTATTTCAGCACTTACGCAGTTCAACACACTGTAGTGATTAAATCGTCTGGCAACTACAGCTTGTAACAGACAGTGCGGAATAAAAATTCTTTACATAATAATATTCTTGTACTAATGAGATTTCAACGGTGTACAGCCTACTGAGTTAACCTGGACATTCAGCATTTAACATCTAGCTATTATCACTTTAATTATAGCTGTACATATCGGTTAGTGTGGATTTAGCAAGCAGAGTGCTAATGAACAGAAATGCTACAAGTTAATGTCGCACGCTCCCAACGATTGTACGGCCGCACCGGAACTCGCAGAGGTGCAAATTATACAACAGCTGTACTTGACTGAAAGGTACGGCAATATATAGAACAGCGATTTTGCCAGTGGGTGTGCAACTTGGTTTCTCACGTTAATTAAAGAAAATACTTGTAGCCGGAGGATATTCCAGTACACGGTGACGAAGATATTTGAGCCTAAGGGGAAGGACACCCGGAAATGGGCGTCTAAATTCCCTACGACATATTTAATGAAATTTCTTTCTTATATAGCTTTGTACAGTAAAACCCTTTCTGCCACAAAAGTACAACAACAACGACGACATCAACAAAAACAACAACAACAACAACGATGACGACGACGACGACAATAACAACAATTCACGTCTGTTGCGAGCAGCTTATCAAAGAGGATTCTTCAGTATTTTGTTGCTATGTTGGAGAAACCCTTTAAATGCACTGAAGTACGCTGCGATCAAATTACCGGAAACGAGTCGTACACAGACTGTTACACAGGGCGACAGCGTGGGGTCCACATTGATATGGACGGTCTTCATTATTTGGTTTACGAAGACTAGAATGATAGGATGAGATGGGCAGGTGACATGCATTGTAGAAAACCTAAGCGTAGATGGGAGAATTGTATTAAAATGGATACTGAAGAAACAGAACGTGAGTGTGTGCGTCCTGGTTCGATCCAGTTCAGGTTAGGTACAAGGGATCGACTGCTCTACAGACGGTATTGTACATTCGGTTTCCATGCAAAACGGAGAATTTCTTGAGTGGCTCTCGATCTATTAGCTTCTCTAGAAAAACCCCTGTTCTACAGTTTCACTGACTTCATGAAGCAGAGCTAGTTACAGATAAGACTACTCGAATCTAAGTAAAATAAAATTAAAGCGTGGTTGATGAAATTACAAGAAGCGCACGTTGATAATCACGTTTGCACCGTGCATCAATGATAATTAAACACTTTAGTATCCAACTAATGCACAGTACATGATATGTAGATACAATTAAAATTATAAAACATTTAAAAGTGCTCCAACATGTTTCTGATCACAGTGGATCCATCATCAGGGAGCCTTGTACAGTGCTTGGCTAAAATTTACAAGAATGATTCTATCGTTTCCGTGCTTGGCTAAAAATTACAAGAATGTTTCTATCGTTTTCGGACACGATAGAATCATACTTGTAATTTTTAGCTAAGCACTGTACAAGGCTCCCTGATGATGGACCCTATGTGATCCAAAACATGATGGAGCACTTTTAAATATTTTATAATTTTAATTGTATCCACATATTATATACTGTGCATTAGTTGGATAATAAAGTGTTTAATTAACGTACGCTGATAATTTGCAGGACTACAAAGACGATTTGATAGAGGCAGGCTTAAATATTTACAGCAATATTAATACTGATACTAAATACAGAGGTGATGGCGTGTAACTTGGGTTCGGTGGTCCAAGACAACATCCAGTTTTCGTGGACTCTTGAGGTTATATTAACCTTTTGGCGCCGGAATTATTTTTTAAATTTTAGCACACCTGTATATAAAATGTGAATAATAAAGGAACAAAATACGTTAGAATTATGAAACAAACTGCATTTTGAAGAGAAAAAAACGGAGAGTATATACCACGTTTAAAATATTCAGTGCCTATATTTGTTTAATAGATATATAAAATGCAACTTTAGAAGTTAGCGGTGCGGTACGACCACTATAGCTGATATTAGGCGTCAAAAAGTTAATGAAACGTCAAGGTCCATACAAGGAGGGGCATTTCTTGACAAGCTGGACTATTGTCATTTCCCCCAGAAGATTCTGTTCCACAAAATTCACTAGTTACCAGCTTCACCTTCACGTCACTAAAGTGCCTTCCGATATCGGAAATAATCGTACGTGTGGCTGTAAGTACGGAAACGAAATAATGTTGGAATGATATGAGCAGTCTCCAAATACATTACCCGCCCGAGGGTCTGCATACATTTCAGTTATTTCGCAATGTCTAAATATGGCCGGCGCTGTCAATATCCGCTGGACGTGGCAGTATTAATTACCACTGTGACAGGGCAGTGTTGTTAATGGCACGCTAAAACTACGTAAACGAATTTCACGAGTAAAACATTCTCTTCTAATTTCCGAAATACATAAAAAAATTTTTCTGCATGCATTAAGGACGCTGTCTTTGCTAAAGAAAAGAATTATAGTCTACGCTTGTACAAATATATTTCCGTAACCCGATGAACAAGAAAAATACAGCAGTATACACAGTGCAGAAAACGTGATAAAATTAATATCTTTTTAGCCCTGAGAAAATAAAGCAGCTGACAGTCAGCTCGTCCATATAGATACACTGTGAGTGTACCAACAAACTGAACCTAGCAGATACTGAGGATGATGAATTATATTTCTTGTTAGCATGTGTAGGATTAGGCACTATACACTTCGAGGATCGGGTCACCAGAAGGGATCGAGTGGCTTAGAGAATGAACGCTATTGAGCACTAGAAGAAAGGGAAACTTACTTTATTTCATGGCATGCTGTACTGATGCTATTAAGTGTTTCAACGCCACTTGCAAAATTCTATACAGAAGGCTCCATAGCGGAACTACTTAGTTTTTGCGTCCTTCCAAATATTGGACAAATTAGTTTAAATATTATTTCTATAGAAAAATCAACAAGATGCACCATTGTATCAAATTTGTTTTATTTGGGATTGACACTCTACATGTTTTGGACGGCCTTTCCGTCCATCATCAGGAGTTCAAGACTGTGCATACAGCAACAGGCATTTGTCAAACAGACACTGCTGTCTGCTTGCTAGCAAGACCGTCCAAAACATTTAGAGTGAAAATCCAAAATAAAATAAATTTGATACAATGGTGCATCTTGTTGGTTTTACTATAGAAATAATATTACGAACAGCCATATGGACGTCAAATTTGAACGTCAAATTAGTTTAAATATCTCTTAGCAGAGAGCTCCATAATCTTGCCATTTATAGGGAAGTGTTAAAACGATTTTATTAAAATATAACCAACTAATTGCACCAATTTGTGATTCTAAATTCTTATTTACACATTAAACCACGCCACTTGGTTAAAATACTTCCTACAACTCCTACCTGCTTCATTCAGTCTGTCAAGACCATCTTCAGGGAGTTTTGTTTTGCCTTATTTTGAAGTTGCTAATGCTTCTATGCTTAATATATATAGTACTGCAGCAGCATGTGTGTAGCTGTGTAGGTTGTAGGTTGTGCCTGTGCTCCTTTGCTGGTGTGCGTACAGGACGCACACCAGCAAAGGAGCACAGGCACAACCTACACAGCTACACACATGCTGCTGCAGTACTATATATATTAAGCATAG
>Ga0136643_10000429_pt1 | contig 46148 bp, 41 predicted proteins | sample TergutLab28metaG_FD_96883 | JGI IMG/M metagenome (GOLD analysis project Ga0136643, IMG submission 96883) | Labiotermes labralis P1 segment gut microbial communities from Petit-Saut dam, French Guiana - Lab288 P1 (version 3) (version 3) | ecosystem: Host-associated > Arthropoda: Insects >... | reverse complement strand
GGGGGGGGTGGGGGCGGGCGGGGGGGGGGGGTGGGGGGTGTGGGGGGGGGGGGGGGGGGGGTGGGGGCGGGTGGGGGGGGGTGGGGTGGGGGTGGGGGGAGGATTTAATTCCGGCTCCATAGGGTTAAGGGATTGAGAACTTCTGAAACAGTTGTGTGTAGCAGATCAATATTCATTTCATATCATTGGAACTGGAGTTGAAACTGTTGATACATTGAGAGCTTCTGTATAAAGTAAATAAGCAAGAACACTTTCACAGTATATATTTCAGTAACTGCTCTGACAATAATATACAGATGTGGTAGTACTACATGTTTCAGCCTTTTCCAGCCATCTTCATATCTGTGTTTTTCTTTACAATGCAAAAAAGAACAAGATAAATGTAAAAGACATAGTATATACCTAATAAAATGCAGCACTGTAACAAATACTATGAGGACTTCAACTCCATTTGCAAGAATACTGAGAGATACATTAAAATTAATAACCCTCCATTCACTTTGCATGTGCTGTACATATTCTAAACCAACAACATGAATATGGACCCATAAACAAAATGATGGAGCTAATAAAACCAACAAAGTAAGGAATGCATGTGAATTGTACAGAAAGTTTATTCATCTCATTGTACCAATACCATATTCATGAGCAATAGCATGTCTGAAGACAACCCACTGTTCAAACTGCTATATAATGTTCAGTTGAAGCAGACGTTTGTTGAAAACTGAGGGATTCCATTTACTACCCATTCTGATATACCCACAGTGCTCATTCATCCGTGGTGACATAAACAACCACAAGGGACACAGGATGTGTACAGGTATACTCATCACTTTTTTCCTCCCACAATAGATCTTTGTATATATATATATATATATATTAATACATTTTAGTATTTTGACATTATCAGGATGTATCCCTGAAAATGAAGATGAATTTCTGCAATAGATGCTTGTATGCAGTCAAAAAACTATTATGATAAACATTTTGTACCACATTTTTATTCTTTTTAATCATTTTAACATTCATGTTTTAACTGTACTCTTGCACTACTATGACTTAACTCGCCATTTCTTTTGTCGAGTACGTCCTTGAAGGTGGCTGTGAAAGCCCAAAATGTAGGACTACCACATGTTTGTATATTATTATATGTAATTATAGTGTTGTTGTTGGATTGTACAGTGAGACCTGTCTTACTGCATGGAACATGGATAATATTAAATTCAAGAACAATATGTTACATATAGTTGAAGATTTGTTTCTTTGAAGCTGCAGAGAGTATTTTATATTGCTGAACTGCTCACCATTGCATGGGCAACATTGTTGCTTCATAACCAATTGCTGCTCACTCTGCAGTGCTCAATCCAGCAATAAAAGTACATACTTACAGTATGAGCATGCAGAGTTAAAGGATTCCAGTTGGTTTTAATAATGACTAATGAAATTCTGAGTTATAGTTGAACAGTATGATGAGCTTGTTACATGATATCACAGATTCGTTTCTGTTTTGGACAGGGTTGTTTTGATATGTGTGCCCTTTCTGCAGTCTTATGTTGTTCCATATGGAGGGGTGGGCAGCCTGTGATGGACTGATTACCCTTCCAAGGAGTACTACGAAGTATATAAATCACCAGTGGGTCAAATCCATGCTAGGGACATAGAAAACACAATATTTATATACAGTATGAGTAGTTAGAATGTAAAATTTTAGACATACCAGTTAATGAAGTCTGCAGATTTTCATTATTTGGACTGAATATATAAAGATATATTCAAAAGTTCCCAGACTTCGCTGATAACATAATATATACTTCTCTTTATTATTGGTTATTTTTGTCCCCTCTACAGTAGTCCCTTTCTGAGCTTATGGAATAGGTCCAACGTATCTGCTACTACCAGAAGCACGGAAGGAACTTACTTTCTGAAGTGCATGTGTGGAGGTGAATGAGTGTTTGTGAATTTCAGGAACATGCTGGAAACTGTGCTCTCATAGCTGCAGTTTTACATGTAGAAACAAAAAGTAATAATGGGCCAAATGAGGCTGGTAAGGAGGGTGGGGGACCACAGCTGTTTTCAGTGGCCAAAAAATTGCAGGACTGACAAAGCAGTGTGCATGAACACAACATCATGGTGAATCAGGCTTGGTGTTTCAATTATTCCAGATGTATTGGGTAGCCTGGCTTCCTGAGTCATTGCAGTGCCTCATGGTAGCCACCCTGGTTATCCGTTCGGCCTGGAGGAATAAGTTACCGGTGAACAATGCACTGATCACCTGAATGCTTATGAACTTTATGTGGAGTTTCCCCATGTTTGAATTGAGAAAGGCACTTAGCTTTCTGTTCTCCCTATGGAATTTTCACCAGAAACATTTTGAACATTCCGCGTATTTCAAGTGCAGTGTACCGAAGCTTGAAGCGCAGCTTAATACATATGTTTGTATTAGACAAACGCATGTTTGCATGAATTACAGGGGCAGATGGGGTGTTAGAGATTGCCTGTTTTGTCATGTTTGGCAGTGCATTTGCACATAAACATTTCTTCAAAGTACCCAATAAATTGTTATCACTCATAGTGTGGTGGACTGAAACAACGTATTTTGGTCCATTAGTCCTGTTTTACAGATTCCCTTTTGTGCAGCTTAAAATTCCAGGGAATTTTTAGGTGCCTGGGAAGGAAACATGTAAATACAAACTTATAATTTTGGTTGAATTGGTACATTTGAAGGGTGCCTTTACTTGAGGTCAAATACTTTGACATTTATTTTTAGAGTTTTCACAGATGGAGACTGTACTTAATTCAAACACATGAAACACTTCTAGAAATATGTTTCGTATATTTAGGCAAAAGGGTGTTTACTGCACGTTAAAGATCTCTATTTTATTTTCCATGAAATGCAATTTATTCCATGATTTCATTGTTTTCTGTTCAAATAATCCTCATAAACCAGGCGTTAAAATTTAAATACCAACCCAGTCATTTAAAGGCTAATATACAGCATTTCTGTTGTATCGGTATTACCATGTGTAATTTTTTTTAATGTTGCACTGAACTTTTGTACATGTGTATTGCATTCTTTTAACAGATTTAGATGAAATTTATTATACGGCATTTCCATTGTAAGTTTATTGCCATCTCTTTGTTTCATTTATGTGTATTTTAAGGCCCACTTTATATAAGGGCGTAAGTAAAGTTTTTATTTTATGTTTCAAGACCAGCAGAATTTGCCGAGACTCAGTATGTGGAATTTGCCTTATGTAAGTTTTGAGACATGTGATTTTGATTCATTTTAAGGTACATTCTTTGATATGCTGGCTACATATTTGGGAATATTTACAAACGATTCATCAGAGAATGAAATACAGATTATTTTTAATGTAATACATGCATAAATGGTGATTTTGAAGAAGTCACTAATAGGACATAACATGTGTGCCGTCATAACTATCGTCTAATCTCCTTCTGTTGCCCTGCCATCTGACTGCTTGATTTAAAGTGCATGGGTATGATAGACCTTGTACATAAACAGCGCATGGACAAGACACATTCTTTAATGCCACCCCAAGAGTTAATTTGGTAATTTTTTTCATTCAAATGGACATAAATAGCATCTGGTTTAATTCTGTGAATGAACGTTGTGACCAATCAGCACACTTCGAGTGCTTTTGTTGAGAATTGTGTTATTGATCATTAAGGTAAGGCTGTGTGCAAATTGCAAAGTGAACTTGTTCTTTGTTTTTACAGTTCATTTAATTGCTAACTTCTGTGTCTTTTTTTAACAGTGTGAAAAAATTTTGAATTTAAGTACCTAATTTTCATAGTGTATTATTGAATCGAAACCATGATTTCTCGGTTGTCTACCTAATAGCACAGACATTTTTCTGGCTATGCTATACCAGCGCTCATTATTTTGAGGGAGTTTGTAGGCAATTGACTGTGTACATTACATTAATAGAGCAGTTTAATGCCAAAGAAATGATGATGCTTAGCAAATTAGTAAAAGAGTTCTGAATTGTCCTGTATATGTGTGTGAGAGCAAGAGAGAACAAGCGAGTAAGAGAGATGAGTTCAAGTTTTTCTAAGTGTAGTCTCGGTAGATGCCGAATGACCTTTCTCCCTAAAGTTCTACACATTTTTTCTTTTCACTCCTTTTTCACAGCTGTTTGTTTTTCATTTTTATGTGTTCAATGCAACTGAGAAAAGGTAAGTTTTTAAAGTTGCAAAATTGCTTACTGAAATGTTTTATGGTATGGGTTTCCAAAGTACATATAATTTGGCGTGTTGTATATTGTACATTGGTTGAGTTAATTTCGTCTTACCGTCAAGGTGACAAATACCAATACACCACAATTGGGTGCTTTTTTTGCTGCTGAATGTGCTTGAAATCTACAGAAGGTACATGTGGAGAGAGTTTGCTTCAGCTGGATTGTTGATCTCCTTGGACATGTTTTGAATTCAGGTTTATGTATATAGCATGTTAATGGAGTTGACATCAAGTGTGTATTGAATGGTCAGTACAGTTTACCTTAACTATACAGAATCTGCAAGATATAGTATATTGGTTGGGTGGTTTTAGAAGTGTATTATAAATGACAGGTTTTTGGTTTCGTAGTTCTGCACTTGCACGCTGTTACTGTAATGCTCTCTATGACCATCTAGGAATCTGTTTTGAAGAATAGGTTCTGGTGACTTTCGACCTGAATCACATTCCCCTGTAAAAAATAATAACGAAATCTCATATACCTGTGTATTACATTTACAAAACAGCAGTATAAAAGTGAAGTGCTGTTCTGCCACTGTGACTCACTGTGCCTTTGCGTTCAGTTATTAAATAACTACAGTGTGGTGGAACTGGTTTGTCTGTGTTAATATCCAGTAATGCATTACGTTTTAGAAATGCATATTTTGCATTACATTGTATTCGTTATTAGAGGAAGGCACATTGAACCACCTCCGTAGAATGTGCCAAGACAGTTCTGTGGGAAGTGTAAGGTTTCCACTCACCCCATTGTTTGAAGAACTTTGACTCCAAGTAGGTTGGCTGCAGGTATTCTACTGTTGGCCTGTGCCGAGACATTTAGTACTCTTGCCCTTGCAAATGTAGCTAGTCCCCACAAACTAATTATACTGCTTGAAGCCTACAACTGGTGTTTTTTGGTATGCAATTCAATTTAGCTGATTCAAGTTCTGTGATGCTAGAGTACACAAAACAACTTTTCTGCTGGTGACTTCATCTCGCGACTGCAGTGCCGCCACATGTCCACATTTGAAATCTGCTGGCATCTAGCAGCACATGTTGAAGCTTTGTGGGCATCTCTACCATTTCCTGTTTATTTAATGATAGTATGTCTTATACACGGATAGTATGGATGTTTGAAGTTGTACAGTTCTCTATCACTAACACTATTATGAAATAGACATGTGCAACCTTCCATTACTCTTGAACAGTGGTTGCATCTGCCCCCCTCCTTCAGTTGTAACTTGAGTCAGAAAAATGAAACAGAATTGTGGGTCTCTTAAGTTCTTCCTGAAGGTTGTTACCCATCGATATTATTCTGTCTTCCTTGTCAGTGAGTGGGTGTGGCACACATACTGTGATGGTCTGTTGCATGTTCAGGTGTTGTGCCAAGATGCCATCTGTTGTCTGTATGAAGATTCCAGTATGTTGGATGTGATGCAGTTTAGATTGATGTTTTTATGTATAGATACCAGCATTTCAGAGGAGTGTGCTGCTTTCATCTTCAGGGTGGTCCAAGAACCAACTGCCTTGCCCTGAAAACTGAGGCAACAAGCGTATCAGAAATGTTGGAACTTGTATATAGACACACCTCTATTTATGACGTTATAAGTTACACACATTTAGACATATGAAATTTTTTGTCATCATTTTCATAAGTACATCTTTTGTAGTGAATGTCTATTTTTTGTGTTTACGATGATCGATAACATGCAATATGTATGGCTGTTACACTGTATATGGTATGTATGTATGTATGTACATATTTACATAAGTATGGGTGTGTTGGTATCTCTCTACACACCATCATATTCAAGAAGACTGGTATCTTCATCAACACCATCCTGAGAATCTCAGACCTTGTATACTGTCACTTCACTTTTTAATTAGCAGAACCAATAACATGTTTTAGTTATGCTGATTGTTTCCTTCTAGAGATGAAGTTTAACATCCTCTAGTCTTGTGTTGCATTTCTGCTTAGTTTGAAGCAGAACTTGATGTACTTGCTTTGGTCTTTGAAAGAGGGTAAAACACTCAACCTACTGCAAAGGGTACTGCCTCTGAGAGAGGCAAACTGTGAACAGCAGATGCAGCAGCAGATTCTACTCTGCCTGTGCCTAGCAGAGTTTCTTTCCAAGTGCTGCATGAGAGCCATATAATGTCCCAGACAGAAACTAGTTCCACACCTTTCATGTAGTGTGCACTGAACTAGGGCTTTTGTTGTACATTGTTATCATGGATCTGTTACTGTTTGAATATTCTTGTATTTGCAATGATTAGAATGAAAGAATATTTTTCTTCAGAAGAAGAATTTACTGTAATGAAATGGCAATTGTGTTTCTTAAATTGTAAAACAAATGTTTTATGTTATTTGTGTGTTGCTATGTACTTGGATACCATTAATATTTTTCTTCTTTGCCATTGGTTAGTGCAATGAAAGAGTATGTTAGATATACCATGATCTTGTGTGCACATTTTGAGTGTGTTTTTATGCGACTATATGTTTGTGTGCCAATCCTTCTTATATTAGGTTTGCTTACTGAGTTCAGCTGTTCAGTAATATCGATATCGCAGCAGTCTTGATGCCCTACAAGGTGCAGGAGGAATGTTTGAGAGAGGAGCATTAGCACTTTTTACTGAAGTCAAGGTTGTGGAATTAATTTGAAGATACCCTACTGATACTCATCTACAACAGGAAAGGTAACTGTTTTATTCTTTGCTTTAGTATATTATGATTTTATGATACACTGGTTGTTTCATTTTAAAAATTAAGATTCTATTTCATGTATGGCTTGCTTATTTTACCCGTGAGCTGTGTATGATGACATTTTCATGTATTTAGTCTCAGAGTAAGCATAAATCCTACAATACTGAGTCCCACTGCAGATTATTTTGCTGTTCATTTGTGGTGGAACAGTTAATGAAGTAATGGTGTGTTTCAGAACAAGGTGTGATCAGTCTAATGTGCCAGGTCACAATGTTATGTATTTTTTTCCACAGGAATTGTATTTAGTTTGTTTGCTTTTTTGTTTGGACCTAAGAGATTTTGAAGTAACATGAGGGTGCAGAAAATTGCATAATGAAGATCTTCATGTTTTGTGCCCATCAAAAAATGTGAGAGGCAGTACATAATAATGTGTCCTATTTTTTCTCAGAAACTAAAATTGCAGTAATGAAATTTACATATACCATGGGTGTGTCCTTCACAAAGTTGAGTTTATTTTTCCACAAACTCTTGTTCATTATGAACACACTTTTTTCCACTTTTGTCTGAGATGCTGTATACTGGTCATGTAAACCTCTTTGCTGAAGCATCAGAGCTCTTTGTGCACACCATGTTTGAGCTCATTGTCATCCACAAAACAGCATCCTAGTACATCCTTCAGGGGTCCGAAAATATGGAAGTCAGAGTTCTAAGTCAGAACTGAGGGTGGATGAGCAGTTGATTTGTCTTCATGTTTGACTGAACCCTTCAAAGTCATTGTTTTAACTTCTTTAATGTGTGCACATATTGCTCTGAATTCATTGTGGCACTTCTGTTCAAGAATAACATTGAAAAAATTCCTTCACTGTCCCAGAAGATACTAGCTATTACTTCACTTGCAGAAGTCTGCACCTTGAATGTGTTCACCATCATCCTTCTTACATTCCTGATTTAGCATTCTCTGACTTCTATCTTTTGAGCCTCCTGAATGTTGACTTTGAGAATTCCATTTTGTGGACGACAGCCAATTGGAACACAGCATGCATGAAAAGTTTGGATGCTTCAGAAAAGAGTTTTCCTTGACCAACATTCAGCATCTCACACAAAGGTGAAAAAAAATCAGTTGACACTGAAGGAAACTTGTGGAAAAGTAATAAACGTTCTAATGATATATCCATGATATATGTAAATTTCTTTATAATTGTAATTATAGTTTAGAAAAAATGGGACCTTACTTTCATACTGACCTTCATAATAATAGGGTGATTAAGTTAAGGTTAATAACACAGGCAAGGGGTCATGTGACATATTTGGGAGAAAGTGTACAAATTTTGGTGGGAAAATCTGAAGGAAAATTATTTTGGAAGACCTGGGCACAGATGGCTGGATAATATCAAAATGATTCTTAAGGGAATGGGGTTGGAAGGTAACTGGATGCATGTTGCCTGTGCAAATACTGGTGGTGGGCTGTTGTGAACGCAGTAATGATCCTTCTGGTTCAATAATATATGGGAAATTTCTTGACTGAGTAACTACTATGTTTTCCAGAATGACTCCATGTTGGTTGGTTGGTTGGTTGTTTGCTAGCGTGCTTGCTAGTGTGCTTGCTTTTTGCTTCATCATTCAGCTGGTTAATTTGCTTGTTTGGAGATCCAAGTTTACAAATGACTGTGGTACAAAACTGCTCTTCTGCAGGAGTGAACACATTGAATACCAAAATGTCTGTTTAGTTGTCTCAGTGAATGGTTGGAGGAAATTTTATTGACATGGCTCTGAAGTGTGGCTTGTATGCCAGTAGAAGGTTCAGACCAGTTTGCACAGTGTACCTTCCTACTCAAACGGTGAACAATTGTGTATTGGTGGTGTTGGTGGTACTGATTGGAACACTTGATATTATTACTAATTTGGTGACTGAATCTTACAGGAGTAAATGTGTTAATTTGGGACACCATAACTGGAAAGGATGCAAGCTTGGAATCAGTGGGGTAACCAGGCAACAGCAGCAGGCTTTGCTGTAGCAGGGTACCAATCCACAGCAGCTGCAGCCCCTCCAGCAACAGCAGCAGTTGCTGCACCACCAGCAGCTTATCCAATAAGTTATCAGTATTATGGAGCTGGGCCAGCAATGGCATCTGCCACTCCAGTAAGTTGCTTTCTGTAACCCAGTCTTTGAAGAATTGTATTCATATCACTGTCACTGGTGACTAAATAAGTGAGATCTGTTGTGTGATAATACATTTTATCATTATGGTGTCAAATGCAGTACATTCCACACTTGAGATTTTCCTTTCTTGCTATTTCTTATATGTTTTGTAAGCACCCTTCTTCCTCTGTGTTATATACAATATCTTCGTCAGTGTGCCTTTTTTTTTTCACTGCTCTTGTTTTAGTGTCTATGCATGTTTCCAAATCTAAGGAGTGACTTGTATTGTACTGGACTGATATAAGGAACTTTACACTTGAAATTTTTTTAATAAAAAAATGAACAGGTCTGAGGGGTAGTAGTGATTTTTGTTACATGGTTGGTTATGTGTATTAATTAAGAAGTTACAGTGCTCAGTATTTGTCATTTTTGTGAATATATTGCCACAAACGTTCCAAAATGTGATGATGGAATGCTTGGATGGCTGTTTTGGAGTAGCAAATTCATAATGGTTAATTTATTTTTTATACCAAAATAGCATAACCGCACAGTTTTATTTCCTGCATTTTGTACTTGTAATGCTTTTTTGTTGTTGGGAGATTTGGAGTTTGTCTTTCCATATATTTCTGGGGTGTACTGGAAGCCTCAAGTCCAGTTGCTGTCATGTTCGGAATATTGAGTTTCTGCAACAGTATTTACTGCAAAGCCTGAGAAATGTCATGTGCTTACTGCAGTCATTGGTTGATATAGTTTGGTTACTAGCTGTCTTCGTGATATAGCTTTTTTCAAAATCAATCTCACTGTTTCTCCCTTACTGCACTTTTTTTTTGGCTGTCCTCTAAGCTGTCATTCGAGAGTAACTGTCACATTTCAGTAATTATCTCCACATTAATATCAGTTATGGAAGGTGGTGGATAACAGATCTGTTTTTTAACCTCTTCATTCCGGTTTGAAGTCACAGGAAATGTTTCTATGATAATGCTATTTCCTTAAAATAGTATACTGCACCAGTGAAAAGCTTACTGCAGACTTACGTGAAATGAAATAGTGACTTGGCAGAAAACTGCTGAATTATGTAGTCACATGATCAAATACCTGCTGACTAATCTGTGTTTTAATTGCTGCCCAGAAACATCAGTCTAGTTACAGTATGTGGTATCAGACATCATGATTGTTAGTATATGCATGGTGCCTGTGTGTAACTGCTTAGAGTTTTGATGACTTTTTTGTTTACATTCCATGAATCCAAAACAGGTTAATACCTTTTGTTACAGAACAAGTCATAAGAAGTTACCATAAATTGCTATGTACAACAGTTTGTTAACATTATAGAATATTAGCTTGATATTAATAACAAATAATAATTTTAAGATTCTTTATTTACATTAAAATATACATATACAGAGTAGAAGGAATGAGCTGGTAGATAATTTTTAATGCGCATTTAAATTGGTTATATTATCAATTGGACATTAATACTTGGTGGAAGATTATTAAACACCTTTATGCCAAAAGAGTAGATGCCTTTTTGGTATAATGATAAATATGATACAGGTTAGTGAAAATTTAATCTTTATCCAGTATTTATGTGATAAACATTGGAATTCATTTTCAATTTACTCTTGTTGTTAGCCACACGTAAAAGAAGAGAAAATATGTGTTGTGATGGAAGAGGTAAAATGTTGAAGGTTTTAAATGAATATCCACGTCCTCTACATGGGCTGCTACTGCTGTATCTGACCATGATTTTAATTATATTCATTGTATGTTGAAAACTTCTACACTAAGTGGAGAGTTCCTCCAAAATATTATTTCATAGTTAGGAATAGAATGAAAATAGGCATAGTAAACCATCTTCTGTGTTCCTTGTGACATGAAAGACCTGACTGATCGCATCACATAACAAGCTACGCTCATCACATAGCAAGTTGCACTTAATTTCTCCATAGTTTGTTCTAAATGTATTTTCCACAACAAAGTACTTTCTACTTATTTTCTAAGAAATTTTGTATCATATACTTCAGAAATTAATTTCTTATCATAACTAAAGTCCAGGTTAATTTGAGGGTTTTTTTGGTAATTGTAATTTTTATGTTATTTTAAACACCACAAAAGTGACTTAGTAAGTGAAAGAGTCCATGTTACCTTTTGCCAGGATATGGCTAGCTACACTCAGCAGCAGTGGAATGTAGTTGAGCATCAGCAATGGCAACAGTGGCAACAATGGCAGCAGCAGTTTCAGCAGTGGCAGCAGCAGTACGGTGACAAGGTACTATTTTAAATACTGAATAAGCATTGTCTGATAGTGAACAAGGTGTTGCTGTGGATTGGGGCAGGGTCATGAAATAACAATTAAAGGTAAAGCAATTCCATGACAGGCCCTGAGGGTTCCAGGAGTTTGAGGCTCCCAGATTTCAAGACAGTCAGCACATGAAGGTGGTATGGTTGTCAGCCCTATGCACCGGCTGCCTTTACCCCCCCAGGAAATATTCCTGGTACTCATTTCTGTTAGAGGCTGAGTCAACCCCAGGGCCATATGCAGCCAGAAGGATTATGTCATTGAAAATTTCCAATGACGCCATCGGGAATCAAACCCGCGACCTTCCGGTTTGTAGTGCAGTGCCTCAGCCAACTGTGCCACCAGAGAATAACAGTTAGCGACTGTAAAATAGTAGCTTGTTCTGAAATGTTGAACAGGTATCAGTCTTGTTACAGGCTTGTGTGAACACAGAAATGAATGTGATCCCACTTTGATAACTAGATTATGGTAAAATATGTGTACAGCATTTGCAATGATGTGTGAAGTAATTTGCATAAGATCGTAAATGTACTTTAGGTATAAGTCCGAAGTAGTTAAGACAAGAATTTATAGTTCTGATACTCATATGCCATGGTGAGTAATTTTCAGGTTATTGCATTTGAGTGAAATTTGAACTCAGCAAGCAGTCGTTGAATGTTATCTGCCATGATTACAGGAAAAAATGTTTAAATTTCACATTTCATGATCTGTTTACTGCTGTTCATCTCTGGGCCCAAGTGGTAACATGTCTGTATTGTATTCAGGAGGTGCTCAGTTCTAATCTTGACTAGAATGCCAGCTATTATGACTAAAGGTGTATGGCTTTCTGCAGTCCTTTCAGGCAGGTGCTGGAATAGTACCTTAGATTAGGCCATGGCACATTCTTCTGCGTTCTTACCATTTCATTACTTGCTGATTATAATTGTACCATTCAGTGCTCTCTAGTCATAGCTGCTGGCTGCGCCATTACATAAACCATAAATAAATAGACTGAAAGAAGAATCCAACCCAACTTAATCAGTTGTCCTCATTTCTTATCGTAGGTAAAAATCACCCTAGAACAGGCCATGAAGGTCCAGAACGGGAATAAAGATGTAGCTCTACTCTTCCTTTTACCTCAGCACTAGATAGGGGTGGATGGTCAATGCAATGCCCCGGCCACTTTAATTGCATGAAGGAGTCCTTGTACCCATTGTACATGAGGCAAGCTGGGTCCAGGGCAGGTCTAAATGGGTGTGGAAGATCTTCCCTCCACAGGGATTTGATCCGCGGGCCATGCAGCCCTAGCTAGTCACTATACTGACTCCACTTTCCTGATACTCATTTCTTATCCTCAGCATAAGAAATTAATAGGCAACACAAATTGCAAAATAATTAAAATCGTTCTGAAACAGTCTCCTTTTTTTTTTTGGATGGTATCCATTGTCAACTTGTAATTAAAACACATGGTTTTTACTTGTATACAGTGTTTGAATTTTCTCAATTTTTTTATGTCTCAGAACATTTTGATTTGTTAAATTCTGAGTCATTTTCAACCAACACGTAATAACAGGTCGTATTTTGCGTATTGTTACTGGAGTTTGGATAATTGTTTAAAAAGTTTAGAAATATTGGTGCCTTTTTTATGTTCACCAGTACGTCTTTTTCTTGCAGTATCAGGAATCATTAAATTCCCTGGCTGCTCAAAGTAATGTGGCAGTAGGACCTGCTGCTGTAGATATGGCAAACCCACCACCTCTGCCGCCACCAGATAAATCTATTCCTCCACCCCCACCGGAAGAAACTGATGCCCAGCCAGATGTGTACAGGTAATAGCATCTTTATTACAGTCATCCATTTATGTCAGTTATGTTCTTTGTGATAACATTGGTATAATTTCATTGTTGAAATTTTTTTTTTTTATGTATTCACTTTTTTACCACAGTTATTCTTAAATTGGACTGGAAGTTTTCTTGCTTGTGTAAATGGCAGTAGTTTCAGCACAGAGCATTCTCTTGAGTTTTGGAAGCAGGGTTAAAGAGGCAAGAAATACAGTAGAACTCCACATATCGGAACACTGGTTATCCAGATTGGCTTGGCCCTTTGGATAAATTTGTCGATAATCCTACATCACTAACTTGCCTTGAAATTATTGGTTATCAGATCAAGTACAGTGCAGTGTTACAGCTTCTAGAACTTCAAATCAGGCATTGTCAGAATGTTCAGATGCAGCCACATATTGTAAATAGTAAGAGCAGGAATTCAAATTGCCAATATAACCTATTTTCAAGGAAAAATCCAATTATCTGGATTTTCTGCATATCCGGATGGCCCCGTCCCAATTAATCCAGATAAGTGGAGTTCTGCTGTAGTTTCTTGATGTGAACTTCAGTAATGATAAGAGGGACAATTACAAGAATATTTGGATGTGGTTCTTAAGAGTTATGAGTTAATCTCATATTAAAAAAAAAGTTCCTGTTTTTGAGACATTCATTTTGTGATGCCATCCAGAAAGTAGAGGCCACAGAATTAGTTAAAATGTTCAGTAATTTTCGTTGCAAAAGTAAAAACGTACCCTAGTTTTGATAGAGTCACCAAAGTATGGGTAGTTGTTTGAAAACCACAGAAACTGGAGCCTGTAAGATGACATGGTTCATTGTTTTGTCATATGCAGTTGTTAAGATCTTTTTTTGATTATTTGTCACTCAGTAGTGTTTCAGGCCATCCGGTAAATCATATATCTTAGCAATAAATGCCAGGAACAGCTCTTACAAATTTACTGATATCAGATTCTGGAATACATTGTCATGTGTGTCCATTTATTATTGGTAATATCAGTTGGTCTCCAACAGCACCATATGGTAACAACTAAAAAAGAAAACATAAAAGGTTGAGTCACTGAAATGGGATGCAGTGGTCCATCTTTTGCAGTCATGTTATGATTGCATTAATGGAGAGACCTTTTCTTCTAATTTGTTGATTGTCTGCATTTGAAAACATTTTAGAATGGATGTGAGGGAGTTGTCGTGTAATCACCCTAGTTTGAATTTTCACTTGGTAAAACTCTTTTTTCATGTCCATTGACTGATCACGTTGAAAACCCTCTGGAGTGCTTGATTGCAAGAAATTAGGATTTGTTGTATTAGGCAATCTTCCTCCTTGTCTGTTTTATTGGAATTTTTCATCAAAGGTCTCAGAGGCATTGTTGAGTATAGGTTCCATCATGTTTGTACAGTCACAGTTTTTTTGGTATTCCTGCTTGACATGTTTGCTGTGGTAAGTATTATTTCTTTTTCAGTAGCAGAGTGCCACTGGTTCAAACAAGGAAAGTTCAAGGGAATGGTGTGTCTGCATTTGCAGATTTATTTCAGCTGTCAGCTCTGAAAGTGTCTAAAATAATTATGGTGATTCTAATAATGTTTGTGAATTATCATGTAACATGTTGCAGGCCTGTTTATGTTCTTAGATGGGAAATAAGGCTCTTCCATTCAACAACATAGGTTATTGTTGAATTTTGAACTTGATTGACACACAGCCAATTGGAATAATATCACAACATTATACCAAGCCATGTTACTGCTGTCAACAAGTTACACATTAGTGCAACGGTATTTTCCGTATTTCTGAAATATACATTAGACATCTGTGAGAATAATATAAAAGTAGTCTGGAAGAATGTAAACTGATCTGCATATATAAAATGAAATGTTTGCCGTGGTAGGAACATTTGAAGTTGTTTGGTCAGTGGAGGACTGGGCAGCAGCCTGACAAGTAAAGTTTGATTCATTGTGTTTCCAAGATTTGATTATGAAAAGGAGAATGTTATTGTTTCCATTCAGGACTTCAGGTGGAACCAATAAAATGCAAGATAGTTCTACGGGGAATGTGCAGGATACTTACAGTAACCGTGGGAGTGGATCAACGTACCAGACTGGTGATCGTGCTGGAATTGCTTCTCATCCCATGCCATATTATGGAGTTCCTCCACCAAGCAAAGGAACGTTAGTTCCAGTTGAATTCAGCAAACCTCCACCTGTTTCGGACATTGATGCAGGATATGGTAGCAAGGGTAATGTAAGTGACAGCTACCAGTCTTTGAAACGACCTTTTGAAGGAGCAGATGTGTCTCGAGATCAGTTTCAGGATGACACTAAGAAATCTCGTGGTGAAGGTTATGGGAGTGGATTGTCACCTGTAAGGGGAGAAGAGCATTGTGGCAGAGGAAGAGGTTCACGAGGAGGGAGGTTGGGGGCTCCAACATCTAAAGAGCAAGAGTCATCATGGAAACTTCCACCCGAAGGAGATGGAACTCCACAGCCTGTACGAGCCCCTATTAAGGTGTGCAGCTTATATATTTAATGTTCGTAGAAACGTATTTCAAGTTTTTTGTTACAGCAGGATCTCATGATCCAAATACGAGTGTTCGCAGCGTAGATTGTAATTTTTTTTACTTAACAACTGTTAGAAGAAATAAACTAGTATGAACCAGTTCATATTTCTCACAGCATATACATAGGAAACATCTCTTTGGCTTACCATTCTTGCATTTTTGCAGTCAAATGATGTGTTATTGTCAGATCTGAAACTTACTCTGAAGCAAGCCTCTGTCTCGGCAATTTAAATACATCACATATTTCTTGTGCAGTATGAAATATTGCTCTTTAATTCTTACAAAACCATTGTGTTCAAATAATCTTCCTGAATCTGCTAGAACTTTAATGTGCTTTGAGTGATGGAGTTTTTAACAACATAGAAGTAACTGTTATGAATGTGCATTAGGGTTTATGGGAACAAATGGCATTTGAAATAATTATTATCCTTGGAAAACCAGCACATGCCAGATTTGTATATGTACAGAGTTCTACCCCCATTTTGAAGATATCCGTTGTGTGGACAAGTCTGGGTCAACACCACAGTGGTTGACAATGTCATGCATCAATTTTTTCCATGACATGCCAGGTCCAAGACCTGTCACGGCCACTGGTTGCTTGTTGTGTGACCAGCCCATTTGATTGCACTGAAGGATCTGATTAATTTCAGGATAATCCAGATGAATTGTCTGCAGCTGAAAGAAATTTCGACATTCAGTTTAAACAGTGGGAAGAACAGTTCAACAAATGGAAGGAACAGAATATCGACCATCCTGATAAGGTTAGTTCTGCAATATATTTTGGTATTTTATTACTAGTTTTATACTGAAATGCTGAAAAACTGTAAGTCTGATGTCTCATTTATTCTTTTAATTGTGTAGACACAGTACCGTGAATATGAGGCACAGTGGGATAGCTGGCGTGAACACCTGTTACAGCGCAGAGAGCAAATGAGAAAGAAAAGAGAGGCATCAAGTAAACTGGCTGTAAGTTTAGTTTATGTGTTAGTCCTAGTTAATAAGTTAGTGTGAATGACGGATTTAAGGAAAACGTGGTGTCATAATGAACAAATTAGAAACTGTGGCAAACGTACTTTTTTTTTATTTCAAACTAGAAACTTAAACTGAAGTCTGTACAGGACTATTAATAATAAAACCATTTACCTCTATACATTTTCAGTAACCATTCTTGATGCAGGAGTAACATAAATAGTTTTACAATTTGGGAACTTTGTAATTGTTTTGTATTTATAAAAATACATTCTCAACTTGATACACATTCAGTAAGTTAATACTCGAGGTGTGTGCATAAATTCAAGCAGGTCATCCTGTGTACTCCCTGTTACTGCAGCCTGCTTTAACCAGAGTTTAATACCAACATACGTTAATAAAATTCCCAGACATCTTGTTACATGAAAACCTGTTCAGCAGTTTCAGCAGTTCTTGAGTCTTTTCATGACAGACAGTTGTATGCAGAAACTGATAGGCAGACGTGGTGAGGCTAATACATATATTTTTGCATCTATTCTAAGTGTATGTTACATCATCACAAGTAAGAACATTGCATGTTTTGCTACAAGAATTTTGAAACAGTAACCAGTCTGAGATTGTGAATTTTATGAAGGGTTCAGTAACAAAAGCAGATGTATTTTAATGTTGTTTATGAACAGTTTTGTGGAACAAGAAGGAAATAAAACATATTTTCAGAGAGAATTCTTGACAGTTTAAGGACTTCACTATTTTTACATCCTGTTAAATGCAATGTGATTTCATAGTAGTGGTTGAACTGTTTATAAATAGATCTGTTTTTATAATATTAGAAACCTTGAGATCTGTCAGTTGTCTAGATACACAGAGTAATGACAGGTTAGATGCATGGAATGTGATCAATGCCTCAGTAAATGAGCACTTGTACAAGTTTTTGCTTATACAAGGTGCCTAAATTAATGCTTTTTTTTTTCTTCCCCAATTTGTGAGTGAAATTTTTTTGCTTATACCAGCCCCAACATCGAAGAATGTATGTAATAAACATTTGTCTTATGTTCTGTTTGTAATTAATGAGAGTGATGTCTAATGTTATGAAATTAATATTCAGCTTTGATGATGTAATTATTGTTTATGCATAGGCTAATGATTGAGAGTGTCACTTTAAATACATTACGTGACCATAAGTGGTTTTTATACTTGGATACCATTCTGTGTTGTATTAGTGTTAACTTTGAAAGTTTTGGGAAATATTTTTTTTGGGCCTCGGAAAGCAAACGGAATTTATAACATGGGAAGTGATGGGTAATCATTTTCATTTTTTGATTTTCTGTCATAGAGGCGGTTTTTGAGAAAAAAACTGAGCCCATAAACTGAGGAATTACTGTAATACCATATAATGCAACTAGCCTGTGTCTGTGTAGACAAGTAAATGTTGCATAATGTAGGATTTTTTTTTTCCCCCCCACACAGGAATCAAGTGGGAATGTTTTTCAGTCTGACAATTCCAGTCGGGGTGGAATTGGCTCATCCGCAGTAAGAGGAAGAGGACGTGGACGTGGTGGTGCCTTTGACAGAGGTGGTTCAAATGTAGGGCAGGATAATTTTCGTGGAATACCAGATCCCTGTAACAGAGGTTCTGGAAGTTTTGGAGGTACTCACTTGCCGCAAGAACAGAATGTTAGTGGTGGTTTCAGAGATCAGAAGTCTGGTGTTGGTGCAAGTGGTGATTTTGGTGGCTGTGGAATGTCACAGCAGGATCGTGGCACAAAATCAGGGGGGTCTGAAACTTCAGGAAACTTTGGGGACCACATTGTTGGTCAGCGATCAGCGATTGGTGGGCCGAATGGTGCAGAACATGATAGTTTTGGTGTCCAGCATGCAACGTCTCAGCATGGTTTTGGACTTTCATCTGGACCTAACCAGGACTCCAAGAGTGGCGTCAGATTTGGAGGCCCAGCACCAGCAAAACAAGATTCAAAAACCCTGCATTGTGGACCAAATAGAGCATTAGGTGACTTCGGGTGTAATGTTTCTGAGCAAGACTGCTCGGCGTTAGGTAATAATTTTGGTGTACCACCACCAACTGTGGTACAGCAGGACTCTAAAGGGATGCCAGTAGCATCACACAGGGGCTCGGGAGACTTCAGAGACTCTCCATTATCGCAGAAACCACCAAGTATGCTAAGTCCTACTCATGCCCAGCAGTTGACATCTGCTCCAAAATCATCTGGGGATGAGAACAAGAGCATTACTGAAGGAGAGACACCATCAGATGAAAAGGATAAGGCAAATCAGGTGGTGAAATTAGATTTCATTAAGAATGCAGCAGATGGAATCCCTGGATTAGACCTTCTTGCCGAGCAGGGGAAGCAGAAGGATAATGCCAAAGCCTCAGCAGAAGAAAGAGCATTGTCAGTTGGTCATGATATAGATGAAAGGACCTCAGATAAATCCATAAATTCTAATAGTTTTATTGGGCCTGTACCAGCACCCACTTTCATGGAGCAGTCAAATGACCAAGGACTGGGTAAACAAGGCTTTGGGACAGGCAGACCACCCAATAAGTTGACTTTCCAGCAACCAAATGCACTAGGTTTTGGTTCTGACAGCAAACCTCCTTTGAATAACCAAGTTTTTCGACCTGGAAGTCAGAATTCTCCAAATGTGCAAGGTTTTTCTTCACCACCTAGAAGTCAGTTTCCTCAGGGATCTGGTAATCATAGTCTTGGACCTGGAGGAAATAAGAGTGTCAGTAATAATGAAAACCAGCCACATTCACAGAATTTTGGACCTGGAACTCATGGTCCAAATCAGGCTTATGGCATAGGAAACCAAGGTCCCAACCAGTCCTTTGGCCCAGAAAATCAAGGAGTCAACCAATCCATGGGCCCAGGAAATCAAAATTCAATAAATTCACAAGGATTTGGACCACAAAACAACATGGGTTCACGTGGATTTGGTCCAGATGGAAATCAAGGTTTTGGGCCAAATAGTCAAGTTTTTGGTCCAGCCAATCAGGGTTTGTCTCAAGGTTTTGGTCCAGGAAATCGAGGTTATGGATCCAAGAACCAAGGTTCTTCAGGGATTGCATTTCAAGGCAGTAATCAGGGCTTTGGACCGAACAACTTTTGTCCTCAGAATAATCAGGGCTTTGGTCCTGATCAGTTTGGAGGTACTGCGGGGCCCCAGCCATGGGGTGATGGTATGGATGGCTACAACAGAGGAGGTTGGAACCAAGGTCCATCTCGTTTTGATGGACCAGGAAAGGACAATACGCAAGGCATGAAAGATCATTTTCAAGGACCTAGAGACAGTTTTCAAAATATGAGGGATAATTTTCAAGGACAAAGAGAGAATTTTCAGGGACCACTGGATAGATCGCAAGGACCCAGAGATAATTTCCAAGGTCCAAGGGATAATTTTTTTGGTCCAAGAGATGGTTTCCGTGGGCCACGAGATAACTTCCAAGGTCCTAGAGAAAGCTTTCAGGGACCTAGAGATAGTGGGTTTCAAGGACCTAGAGAAAGTTTTCAGGCACCCAGAGATGGATTTCAGGGGCCAAGAGATTGTTTTACTGGTCCAGGAGACAGATTTGTTGGACCTAGGGATAATTTTGGAGGCCCTAGGGAAGCTTATCAAGGGTCCCGAGATAGTTTCCAAGGTCAGAGCAACAGATTCACAGGGCAGTCGTTTGGAGACTTCGGCTATACAGGAGAATCAGAGTTTGGACATGGAAGATCACATGATTTTCCTCCTTCCCGAGAGTTTCAGCAGGAAGGAGGCCGTGGAGGATTTCAAGATTATGGATCTGAATATGGGAGAGGTCGTGGGGCTAGAGGAAGAGCACGAGGGAAAGGTGGCTTTGGACCACCATCTGAGAGAAATGCTGGAGATGAGATGAGTTGGCAGCGAGGTGGAAGAGCTGGTGGCAGATTTGGACCAGGAACAGATGATCAGATGCTGCAACAGCCAGAATTTGGTCCATCAGCGCAGGTGAGTTTTTCCTGATTAAAATGCTATGTGTGTGATCTCAGTTAAACTGTCTGTGTAACACTCATAAATGTAGCATATGAAATAAAAACCTTTTGATCACCCTGCATGTTTTGGCATATTTTGCATAGCCAGTGTGTTATGTCATAGCAGTTAAAGCTGTTGCAAATTCTGGTGAGATACATTGCCATGCTGTTACAATCCACATTGACTAAATAATGCAGTTATATTTCTTGGTTTATAATCTTACTTGATCCCATATGTTTTCAAAATTTTCTCTACACAGTATTAGTGGTGTTAAGAATTTGAATACATGTGTTCTGGAATTTTGTGTTGTGGTTGTGGTTTGATCAGTCTGAGGTCATGACTCTCTTTATGGCTTTTAATTTATGGATTGGTTCAGGTTTTATATTTGAGCCTTGTGGTAAATGTTTAATTTTTCAGTAGCATTATTCCTGTTACTATCCTTGGACTAGATCTGTTGTCAGGTACATATTTTAACAAGTTACTGTTTCTGTGGTGCCCAATGGTTGAGAATAACTTTGTCTAAGGGGTCCATCAGGTTAGGTGCTTTTTTCCCTGAAAACGAAAACAAAGGCATTTTCCGATGTATTGTGCTTTAAAAAATTAGGTGTTGGATGAAGTCCCAAAAAAGAATGATGTGTCATTTAACTTCAGTCATGCTCTGTTCTCTTTTTTGGAGTTCTTCGCTACAAAAGAGGAGACTGGGTAGGTTGTTCCATAATGACCAATGAATTGCCAGTCTACCCTGTGTAGCATCTCACAAGAGCACAGATCCCACATGACAATTTAATGTTGCAGACCTTGGTTTGACTCCGTATGGTTTGCTCCAGAGCAATCCAGTTTGGCGTGGACCAGTTTGGCACTTTGTGTGTGATTTTAAGATGATGTGACATATAAGCACCAAATTTAAGCAAAAAACCTTGTCTTACATTCAAGTAAATATGGTAATCACAGGCAGTCCCTAAACCCATTGTCATGTTAGTCCATCTGTATGAAAATCTGTCAAGATATCCCCAATTTGGCTGGCGCAAGAATGTTGGGCATTCTTCATGAAGACTTTTAAGTATGTTTTATTGTATCCAGTGACATATAATTGCCATAATAATGCTGCCTATGTATGAAATGGTATCAGGATGTTATGATAGCCAAGGAGGTATAAGCATTATGTGAGAACACTCCACAGTATTGCATTGTATGTACATTACCTCTCTTGTTTTCTGTAAAAGCCATCTTAGATGACTCACAAGAACTAAAGTAATAGTACTGGAATGAATGGCTGATTGTGGAATATTTTGTTTACAACATGGAAAGGCAGGGAGATACATGCAGAATATCTTTGAAACACACAAAGGAAAATCTGAAGTGCAGAACATATTGTATATGACATGGGAAGTTACATCTGTAAATATATTATGTATTGTCATTTCATAAGCATTGTTATTGATGTGCTGATATTAGTGTTGATGTTCTCTGTGATGCTCATCTAATCCAGTACAGGAATAGATACCCTGCAGTTATTAGGTTTCAAAAAGATTCAGCAACAGTGCCCAGTGTCCATCTGCATAGGCATGCCATGTTTTTATCTTCTTTCGCTACATGAAGTACGCTGTTTTCCTCAGTGTACTGTAGTTCTGTTCTTTAAATTTACCTAATTACGTGTATGATTTAGATTATAGTGACTTCCTTCCACATTCTTAATTTGTGATATTGTATCAAAAACATAACATTCTTGTTATCCTGCTTTCATATGTCTGTGTTGAGTATTCAGAATATGAGCTGCATTTCCGTATTCTTTGTTGTTATATTTTACAGATCTTACAAGGTATGTGCCTGATATTAAACTTCCAGTTTGCCCAGTATATTCCTTTTGGGAGTCTATATAGATTGTGTATTTTCCTGTTGTATGTGTCCGGGTTAGAAGTTTTTAGTAGGATCTTGTGTTATATTATTAATTTGAAATGCATCATCACATTTGATTGAATATTTTGTTTCTGTGGATTATGCATATTAATTTTGTAACATTTAGAAGCCCTTAGTTATGGAGTACTTATTCCTGTAATGGTTAAGTATTACCAGTCTCATCTGCTTCAGTAATATGCCACTGATGCACTGCAGTGATTTGCAGTAGACTGTACAACTTGTTACCCTGCTGCAACTTTGTATTTCATTATTTTACTAGACACAGCCCCATCATATTATGTGGTTAACATAATACTCATGCCCTAATAGATTGTCACAGATAACCGTTTGTGATATTATAGCCCTAGAGGTATACTGTGACATGAATATTACATTGAGCTTATAATATTTTATTAAACAGATGAACAAAGGACCTGGACCATTTGAAGAAGACACTGATTTTCCCACTGGAGATAGAAATTTTCCACCTGATGTTTCTCATCCAACTGAATCTGATCGTGCAAAATGGGACAGAGAAGGAGAGAGTCCATTCCCTCGAGAGCCGTATTCAAGGTATTTTTGTGTTCATTGTTTAATATTACTGTCTGTGTTTTGCTACTGGCTGCTGTGAATGGTTAATGGGTTTTGACAGCAATGGAGTGCTGCTGGTGGTGGTTGTGGTGATAATGACTGATTATGAGCATAATGTAGTGATGTTTTTCTGCATTCTTTGAAATAGAAATCAAGTACCTAAAAGTTTTAAAGACTTAAACCAGAAGTGATGTAAGAGTACAGCTGTTGTCAACAATTCTGATCCATGATGTTGCTGTGTTTGTCTGTGTGTGGCTTTTCTTTATTCAAGTAGTAAGAAATCTTAGTACATACTCTAGAACATTTAGATGTGAAGGTATGAGGAGTGTAATGCAGTTGGATTGGGAAGAGGGGATGTTGAAAACTAATGCCTTAAGCCTACAGTTACTTTCAGCAGTCTTTATAGCTTGGAAAATTTCAGGTTTTTATGGTGGTTTGATGTTACTGTCCATCCCGTGTTTTGGCAGTGGTACTGTGTATCATTTGGCTGTCTTGCTGACATGTCAGAGATTGTTGCTGTATCTATCTTTATGGCAGAACGACTACACATTGTGCTCATCAGTTCTTACAGTTCACATCCACCCTTTATATATGTCATGTGATAGCTAAAAAGAATGGAGAATATGAAAGAGTCCCCACAGGGGCAGTGGTTGATAGATTTACTAGAGGTGGGATATCCGGAGTGTCAGCAATACTTTTGGTCATTGTATGACACATTCACTCAACCTGAATGACAGTAACAGTTTAAAGTGTGAAGATTTAATTTGTGTGTCACATTTGTATTGGGATTACAGGTTTGGTGATCCACCATCCCGTAAAAGTAGGGGTAGTGAAGAGGATGTAGGGGGTTCAACATTTCCACCCCCTGGCAATCGAGAAGATAGGGTTGGGGATTTTCCTAAAGGCGGTTGGGGGAGAATAGAGGAAAGAGTACAGTCGTGGGACCATGGTAGTCGATCTCATGATTGGAACAAGGACTTTGAGTTAGAACCTGCTACAGTGGTAGACTATGGTCACAGACCAGCTGCAGTTCCAGGGTTAACAGGTGAGTGTATTGGTGTTACTGTCATACATTCAATGATCTTTTTGTATAGCTGAATGTCTGATCTTGCCAGGCTCCCCCCCCCCCCCTCCTCCACCATTACTTTCAGTAGCAGAATCAGTATGAATTAAAACTGCATTTACTGTTCACACTAGTTCTTGTAACACCACTGTATTCAAACCATGAGCAGCAGTCCTCTTTAAATCATGTTCATTGTTTTATTTATAACAAATCCCAAAGCTAACCGGGGATAAAATTACAATTACTTTACTGTGAAGACTTTTTTTAATGTTTCACGCCCCCTGTGTCTGACCTGTGGAAAGGAATAATTCATAATTATCATTGAATTAAATGCCAAGTTAAATGATGGGTTCATTAAGCCTCTTCTTTGGTTTATCTGTTAGCCAAAGGTTTTTAATAGTAATGTGTTTACAGGGCTTGTTAATAGTCAGTTTGTGGAATTAAATTCATTATGCTCACAAAAGTAAATGAAATATACTGTCTGAATTAGTAGTAACTTGAAAGTGAAAGTTGCTAAATTTAAATTTTTTTATGGGTTGGTATAGTACTATGTGTAAGGGGTGATTTAATAAATAACGACAGTTTTCGTTCGTACCTCCACAAAATGAACAAGACGCCCTTGCCAACCTGCAGCTGTCCTGAAAAGGTTGTACAAACAGCCCACCATCTTATGACAGAATGCAGCCTATTCTCACTTGAACATCTACCAGTACTTCAAACCCTTCCCTCACCTCTGGTTCTGAAGTATCACATAAATACTATCAGTGTTACAAGCTTCCTCAGAAACATCTTCCACACGCTTCAAGAGCAATTGAAAGGCAATCAAACTCCATAACAACTCTGAAACAACGTACTGACCAAATTATTGACTAAAATCTCAAAGGCAATGTGGTACATTAGTTTTAATCTGTGCTCAACCTCTGTAAATATCCCGTGGTATACCTGTTGGTGAAGCACGGGTTGTAACCAACTCTACAAAAATATAAAAAAAATGGGGTGTTTACTGGTTTGAAGGAGATAAGAAGACAGTAGCTGTTGCTCTTTGGAAAACAGACCATCATATACACATTTCAGAATTACAAGCATTGTGGCATTAGTACTTAGAAGAGAAAGTATTGACTGCAACAGTGTAAGATAGCACATAACATTCCTCATCATCTTTTCTCCCAATTCTGTATTCACCTCATTTGTTGGAATTGGCAGCAGGTGCTGTGTTGGGTTACGTTCATATGTTTCCATGTCAAATCCCTTGCCTTTCACGATTTTTGTAAATTTTTTGTAAATTTGGAGAGTGCACCAGTTGTTGGAACTGAATAGGGGTTCCTTTTCATGCGTGAAGTACTGTGTTCAACTAAAACTGTCACACAAGCTGGACTTAGTGCCCCTGTGCACTATTATGGTTGATGCATTCCTTTTTTTAACCATTTATGGTGCACTTGCTTCATGGAGAAGGTCCCACCATATCTAAATAGAATGCATGAAAAACCAAGGGAAGTTATAGTGAGTAGTGTAATACAGGAAGTATAACAGACACTACTGATGCCATGGGTGTGATGAAATAAGTGTGTTTTTTGTAGACAATATGTCTGTTCTTAGGTATTAATTAATAGAGCTGTTTTTATTGAGTCAGGTACTTTGAATTCTGAGTTCTATTGTATTGTCAGTTTCTGGCTAAATTAATGCCAGATATATATATATATATTTTTTAATTTTTCTGAATTGTACACATCACAGATAATTTAACAGTAATACCAACTTAAGAGATAGCTAAAAGCCAAATCATTAATCTTCTGTCCTAGACTGTAGTTTTAGGGTAATTAGGTTAGAAGTGCAGATAATGATGTGTGAAATATTGGTAATTATTACTATATTCTTTGATATTTCTGTGTTATGATACTGTCAACAATGCTGTATGTAGTTTGGTTAATAATGCGAAGCTTAGAGTTAAATCCTAGTGTAACATTAGGCTATTTATTCAAGAGGCTCGGATAGTGGTGTCTGGAATGTGAGTGATTGTGAGTCCCTTATGTGATCTTGCAGTGTTATGATTTAAATCTTGCTGTTTATGATTGGTTTACAGATACTGTATCAGCTGTGGGGAAATTTCCTGAACCAGTGCAGACATTTGACTATGGTCATGGTGCGGCTTCACGACGTATGGATATTCCTAATACTGGTATGTCTTCATTGTTAAAACAAAGTGGTATTTTTTTTATCTCCAGACCACTCACCATAGAGCAGATAACTTCGTTGCTACATAGCAAATGATGATGTCTACTCTGCAGTTATCACTGTTGTGATACAAAATGCTCTGTATACGTGTGTACATTTATATCCCATCATCCATAAAACCCGTGACTCACATTTCTCTGTCAAGCATAAAGTACTCCTGGTTTGTTACACCAATACAAAGTATGATGAAGGTCTGAATTCTTACACTTATGAATGAAATAGACTTGAATGACTCTTGTATTTGCTGTGATTATAATCCCCTATGCTTAAAAAAAAAGTAAAGACTGATTTCCCATTGTTAGAGGTAGTTACATTCCAGGAGAGGATTCATGAAGTGAAGTATGTAAAGTCAGTTACCATTTCCCATGAGCTGAATGCTGTAAAGCAGGGGTTATGTTTGTGAAAACAAAAATGACAAAAAATCAGAAATCCAAGTCTTGTTGCCTGCAACAAAGCATATAAGCAGGAGAAACGTGTTAGGTTATTACATATGCAAGTACAACAAAAAAATAACAAGTTTGTCCTGTAAACAACATTAGTAAGTAAACATTTTTCTTGCCCCAATTTTAATTTCCTCTTGGCTTAATTTATTGTATGGTATTAAAATGGAATGAAACACATTTTGTGGGGAGTGAAGGAAAGATGGTGATAATGGAAAGTGAGGTCTTTTGAATCCTTTTGATCATCCACATAATTATCAGATAGGAGAATGTGCTGGTGTGATGGGAATTTGGACGGGATGATGATTTTGGGGCATCCCCGTTTTTAAAAAAACTGTCCAAGCATATTCCTTTCCCACGGCAGCATTAACTTTGGAACTGCTTTCAAAGTTGGGGTCACCTTGTTCAGTCCCTTTGGCACCGTAGATACCACATTCAACTATGTAGCTGTTATGGATGGAGGAAGAGGGGTGTCCAGAATACTGGTCTCTTGATTTGTCATCCATTGTTTCTCCAAACCAAGCACATCTTGATTGGTTCGTTTGTAAGAATGGGACTGTAGGAGCTCTATTACTTCTTGTAGTCAAGTATATTGACCATTTCTTCAACACTGACAGTGACATCTTCAGCAAAATTCTCAAATCCTTTCAAATCTTCAGTCAAATCAGGGCAAAATTGTTTCCACACTTCACTATGGTTGAATTCTTTGACTTCCTTCCACGCTTTTCCTTTGATATTTTTAAGTGCATCTTGAATGTTAAATTCCTTCCAGAATTACTGAAGGGTTGGACATCCTTATCCTGTTGATCTTGTGGCCTTGGAAGAGTGTGCCTGAGGTATACAAGTACATCCTGATCCATTGGCTGTGGGAGATATCTGGTGTTTAATGGCAGAAAAATAATGTTGATGTTGGGTTAGATGTCAGAGATGAGCTTGGGATCACCAGGGGCATTGTCTAAGATCAGGAATGCCCTGAAGTAGATCACGTTTGACTGAAAGGACAAAATGGTTGACAAACAAGTGTTTCCAAATTGCTCTGGTGACCCATACTTCAGGTTTGTATCCCAAAATTAGTGGAAGATACCCAAAAGGTGTGGGATTTTTGGCATGCTAAGTAAGTATTGGTTTCATTTTGAAATTACCAGCTGAATTAGCATCTAGGAACAGGATTAGTGTACCCTGTCCTTTGGTAATATAAATCCAGGCATAGACCTCTCTTCCTTGGCAGTGTAAGTTCTGGAAGTTATATTTTTCAAAAAATATCCGGTCTCATCCACATTAAAACTTGGATTGAACAGTCCATCCTTACTATTCACCATTGTTTTAGGAAACACAATTGTTGTGTTAATGTCACCACTTGCTGCTTCACTCGGAGCCTTGATTGTTTCATCACTGGAACTTTTCCTGTTATTTGCCTTGGGGGTTTTAAACCCAACTTGCAATCTTGTCATGAATCTCCTTTGACTTGAGGACTCAGGGCACTACATATGATCTTGCACGGAGACAGTGACAGTGTTTTCTGTTTGAGCATTATGTCCAGCTCTTTTTCTATCCTGGAAATAAGAAAGAAGCTTGCTTTACTTCCTCAGCAATCCCAGGATGATGCCATTGTGGTGGAGATGGTGGCAGCCATGGTGTTGCTGTTGCTGTCTACTACAGGTGACAAAGATGTGTATGTAAAGCAGCATCTTAGTACTTTGTCTTTCATTTTAGACTCATGGAGGCGAGATGATGCTCCATTCCGAAATGGCCGAGATAGAGATGACAGGTTTCAGAGGGAGAGAGACAGGGACAGAGAAAGAGACCGAGACCGAGATCGTGATCGGGATCGAGACCGTGACAGAGACCGTGATCGTGAGTGGGACCGAGACCGAGGAAAAAACAGCTGGGACCAGGACAGAGGTACAGATTTTAAGTTAAATGGAGTCTGTATGTTAGATTGCATGCACAGTTTCACTTGTGGATTACTAAGTCCAGTAAGCAGAGTCCTTGAGAATCTAATAACTTCTGAGCCTGTCAAGAATTTCCCTGTGTTTTGAGGAACCCAAAAATTCATTACTGTGTTCACAGGAGACCTCCACTTTTCCCTATCCTGATCCAGATGAAACCAGTCCACACACACCCATCCTGTTTCTTGAAGATCCATTTTAATGTTATCTACCCATCCCTGCCTAGGTCTTCCAAGTGTTCTGATAAATGAAACAAAAAGAAGTCTCCTTTCTCTGTAGTATGAAAATGTGAATTTCATGCAGCTGTTTCTATGTTTAATGGTGTTTGCTGTTACTTGATCTTATGTGTTCTCAAATGTGTGTCAGAATGGACACAGTATCTTGCATGCACCCAGTGACAGTTCTTCACTTATGTCTGGCAGCTTAATTTCACTTCTAACTACTTTTAGCATCATTGTGACTTGTACAACTTGTTATTTGAAACAGACTCTGGTAAAAGAGAATCACGGTGGGAGCGAGATCGTGGTAGTCGTGCAGATTCCGATGCTGGACGAGAGGACCGGGGAAAGGAGAAATGGGAGGATGAGGACAGGTAGGAAGTAAGGCAGAATTACATAGGTAATTATTTGTCATTTGCGCCAACTGTTGTATGTGCATGATTGGAACATACTGTATAAGCTTTGTGCACATACAGAATGTTTTTTGATGCTGTGCTATTGTTACATATGTAAGAAGCAGTCCAGGTACATAGTTCTGTTTTTCATCTTCATGTTGGATGTAGTGGATTGTCATTTGTTCCCTTTTATTCTTTTCTGTAGTCTGACATAAAATTACAGAAATGATAATCAGGCATATGCACTTGAACATTGCATTGTGTGTAGACTAGAAGTTCTCACAGCAGTGCTGCTGAATCTCCAGTTATTCTGAGTTTCATCATGCTGGTTGCTAGTGGTAACTTTTCACTAGTCATCATGGCATATGAAACCATAAGACTGGAATCTTCAGTGTGTCAGCAGCAGACCAGTGTCTTGTGTTTGTTTTTAGGCAATTTGTAAGATGGTGCCTAACCTCTCTGCATTAGAATACCAGGTGTATCTCGAGAGGCAGGATAATATCTGTTCTAGTCAACAAGCTTCAAGGCACTATTTCAGATAAAGTTTTCTGTCACCAATAGATGGCATGCTAAACAAATTCAAACATTTGGTAACAGGCCAATTGGGTGATAACACAGCCACTTTACTTATTATTGTCCATAGTTAGCTGACTTCTCATTTAGTCCCACATTCCCCTGACAGTGAATACAAAGTGAAATATTGTAGTCCTTGCTCAAGAAACCAATATACACTTTTCCATAAAAGCTTTGATTGAAAGTCTTGGTTGACATGGTATCCATTTGTGAGCTTTTGTGGTTATGTACATTGCAGTTTCATTACAACAAGGAATTTTGTGTACAACTAAAAGTAGATCATGTGGAGTGAAGTTAGTATGGATTGTTTTATTAATTTGCATGGTTGGTGGAATGCTTTGGCTGCTGTAGCCCAGCTTAGTTTATGTATTGCTGGCCATTAGTGTTCCACATTATGAAAGTATTGTGGTAGGTAAAGTATAAGGAAGGATCTTACATGCCTGAAGTGTGATAAGAAAATTTCCGAACTGAAGTTCTCTTTACCAGACTCATTTAGTAGATTGTTAACTGTCGTTTTCTTGTGACCTTATATGCCAAGTTGAGCAGTTTTGTGGGAACCAAGTCTTAAAACTTCTAAACAATTATCTCTTCAAATGTCGGTCTGTGATTTCTCCTAGATCGTGATGATATAATCAAATCCTGTTCCCCAAAGTACTAAGCTATGTAATGGAAACAGAAGATGTCAGTCAGAGTAAGTGGGAAAAGAGACAACAGTATGTGGCTTCTAGCCAAATATTCAAGCATAGCATCACACTGTGCTATCTGTATTGATAAACAGTTCTTGTACACAGTCAAACACAACTTTTTAATCAACAATTTGTCCCATTGCCCTAGCACTATATTTTAACATAATCATCTAGAGGCTAATCTGGTACAATGTTACTGTAAAAAATTCTAAATTGTATGTAACATAATGTATCATACACCAGTATTTGAATGAGATCTCAATTCATTACAAAAATATTTACATCACAGATCTGGTGATATATTCCGAATTTTGATTTTAGCAAATTTTGGAATAAGATCTTTTATGATGCATTGTTGATGGAAGTATATGTTGGCATTTTTTACATTTTTGTATTGATTGATGCTTCTGGCTTGAGTTTCAAGTATAAATTTTGATGCTTGGGTTATATTTTTGAAGGAACTGAGATCTAATTCCATTATTTACACATGATATTTTACATTTCTTACAATATTAAAATTACATTTGTACTTTTACCATATTAGCCGGAGGATAACTGAGTCAAAACATGTTGCTGGAATCTTGTAAATGAAACCAACTTGGTGCACAATATTCTCAGTATATTTCGTCAATTTTATTTATAACCTCTACATGTGTCGGACCTCTCCAGGTCCTAAACATGTAGAGGTTATAAATAAAATTTACGAAATATACTGAGAATACTGTGCACCAAGTTGGTTTCATTTGCGAGATTATATAAAGATTCACGGTCAACAGAACATTAAAAAAAAAAGTTGCTAGAAGTCATATGACTAGTTGATTATTAATAAAAAGCTGTGATTAATGGTTTACAAGTACTATTTATTGACAAAACTATGGCTTGAATCATAAACTGTAACAATTGAAGACTGGAGATGTGCATATATTGTACAGCTACTTTATAGAAAAGCATCATGCAAATTGGGGTTTATTTCTGTTTTACGTATCGTGCCTCTAATTGTCAAAATTACGGCAGTCATATGTATATGTATTCATGAATGCAAGAACACAACTGATAATACATTAAGCTGTTGCTTGGGCACCTACAACAGGTTAACCACGCTGAATAGTGCTCACTGAATGAAATATTATGGCTTCCTGCATCACCTAATGTTTTAATATATGATTGAGAGTTTGTGCACCATAGTTTTTATTTTTGTCTCGTTTATGTTCTACCCAATAAACTACTAATGTAGTTTTACTCATACTGAATTTACACTGTCATGAGAAAAAGGCTTTGTGTGCATTTCTGTTTTATTACCTCCTTTTGATCTTCGTTTTGATCGCTATTGTACATGGTATGGAATTCAACAAGACCATCACCCTTGAAGTTGGCCTGCCTGGAGCAGGGGACATGCAGTTAAGGTAAAAATAGTAACATTATTATTATGTAAATGTCCATAGATACAGAAACAGTGGAGGGGATCGTTGGGTTCGACGAGATAGAGAGAGAGATGGGGACAGAGACAGTTACAAAGGGAGCAGTGGACGCTACAGAGAAAGTAGTAAGAAAGAAGACAGGTAGGTACTGAAACTGGCATTTTGTTCTCAGCATACATTTCTACGTTCATTGGTAAGATAAAAGAGTCTTCAGAAAAAACTCTGCAATTTGCCATGTTTTTGTGCATTCATTAATTGGGTGATCTTGTTTGGAAATTTAAAATACTGTGCATAATTTTTAATTTGAGACAGCATCAATTACAAAGTTCATCTGGAAGTCACATCCAAGGAAGGTGTTAGGATTATGTGTGTTGCTATGCATTAGAATGTGGGTTCTGCTGCAGACCATTTTGTGTAGACATAAATTTATGAAGTTGCAGTCAAGACTACACAATTTTACAAGTAATAAACAGAACACTTTCAATTAAGTCTTAATGTAATAAGGAGGTGTAACTTAATATTGAACTATATGTTGCATTAAATTCAACACTCTAAAGTCACTTGTGTTGTGCCGTTCAAACGTTTTGTAGTTCCTTTCAGTTTTTGGGTTTCTCAGGTGCTTTAGTGATGCTTAGGGTGGGCCATGTCACTTCTGTAGTACCCTTCTATTAATTTCTTATTGCAGGCTTCAAGGCCAACTGATATATATATATATATATATATTTGTTGGTAGGTGACATGTAAAGTTTTTCTGTCTCTACATGTTCACTGGATCATAGAACTTTGTGGAATGTGCGTAGTCGAGGTCAGAAGCTTATGTTTTACTTGACTAAATCTGTAAGATGCCCATAAAATATGACAAAAGGTTAGAGCATATGTGAGTGTTGACTGTAAAAACAGACTTCAAGTTTTATTCATTTTTTCTTTATTTTTTTATTCTTCTGTTCATGCACAAGTAATGTATTTTTCTTACATGGCGGATATGGTATGATGCTTCTGACTTTATTCTTGAGTATTTATTGTTACATTCTTACTAAGAATGTAGTTTTTCCCATTCTTTGTCTTAAAGTTTTGTAAACAATAATTGCAGGGTTTTTTTTTTGAAGACTGCTCATTACTTTTTTTATATACCATATTTTTGTCAGTCTTGCATGTTGTATACTAATTTTCCATTTTATTAATGTTGCATGGAGAGCATTTACACAATACTGTATGCTATTAATGAGTATGCATCCGGTTACCCAGTGTCAGTATTTATGTCAGTGATCTTTTAAGCATGTGCATTGTACATAACTGAATGACAGGCATAAATCAAGTACTTGTCGTGGTAGTGATCAAAATGTATGGTTTGATAGTATGTTTTACTCAGAATGTCTACAGAATACATGTACACAAATTCCTTACAGGTACTAGAGCAGGGTAGAAGCATAGAGGACAACATACTTACTGTTAATGTACACTGTCATTCTTATTGCATTCTTTGAAGTACGTTAATAAGGTATTTTAATAAATGGTGAACATAAATTCCTGTTTTTGCGAGTACAGCTTATATCTCTGTAGAGATGAAATGAATAAAACTAATAGGGATATAAAAGTGTACAAATTGTTGTATAATGTACCTCTTTCCACTAATTTTTGCCTTTGGCACCAAGAGGGTGGAGCCATCATCCCCAGCATTGTTAGTCATTTTTTCATTACTTCCAATTCTGTCATCCGTCTCTCAGAATTTTGGCTCTTCTTTGTTTGTACTATGGTGAACAGAGTTTTCCTGCTTTGCACTGTGTCATGTGATTCTTTCAAGAGGTTTGTGATACCACCTAACTTGAAGGTTCCATTCTGTTTCACCACATACTCTTTGGCATGGGACCATATGAGCTCTCAGTAATGTCGCAGAAAATGGGATTCTGTTATGTTCTGTGCTTTTGTCATACTGTTCTATCATAAAGCCTAATGTGTTAGATACAGCCCAAGCAGCTGTTTGCTATCCAGTGGCATGTCCTTGGATTAGAGCCAGTATACAATCACTTTACTTTTCCAGGATGTAAGAAACTTTTTCTCTTCGCTGTCTTGTATGATGCATTTTCCATTTCATTAACATGAGGGTCATGGTTGGGTAGTATTATTTGGAGCCATTCATGAAATTTCCCATCCCTGTTGCTTTTTCATTACACTGTTCTATTATATTCAGACTCTTGCAGACTGTTATTCTCAACCCCCTTTTCACTGCCATTGTAATTAACCACTTACCTTGCCATAAACAAGGTTTTTTCAGTCTCGTTGAAAGCCCTTTAAATAATGCATCATTAACAGATGTCATCTGATATTGCCACACCATGCACTTCATGTAACCTGCATTACAGCCTGTAATTAATGACGTGGTTGATACAAGATTTGTGGTTCTTACAGTAGTGTTGCTGAAGATACAGGGCTTTGGGGATGTTATGCCATGCCAAATGATGAATAGTTGTAGACTTTTTAAAGGAATGTACCCTCATCTCCAGGGTCAGGCAGTCCATAAGGAGTGACTGAGAGCCTCATTCCTCCTGTTCCTTCTCTTAATTACATCTCTTCACCAATTGTGATTAGGGTGATTGAATCCAAGAGGGAAGGCAAGGAGAAGGTGACATGCATGAGAGAATAGAAATATATGTAGGGGTTTGGTTGAAAAATTTGAAGGTAGGAGATTGCTTAGAAGGCCTAACCACAGATGAGAGGATAATGTAATGGATGGAAGAGTGTGTGGACTGTTTTCACCTTGCTCAGGACAGTGACCAGTGGCAGGCTGTTAACACTGTAGTGAACTGTCAGTTTCCATGAAACTCCATGAGATTCTTGACTAGCTGACAGCTTCTCAAAAGGGACTGTACTCCATGTAGTTAGTTAATGAGTGGCCTTCAGGGGAAATCAATTACAGGGCTTGGTATTGGTTTTAAAAGCACTTCTTTTACTTTGAGGAGTGTAGAGTGATAAAAATCATGCTTGGTATAAAGTGAGATGAAAGATACATGTTTCTGAATTGAAATTTTGAAATGCTATGTGACAAGCCCTTTTGCTTATAATTAGTTACGTTTGCAATAAGAACAACCAATAGAATAATAGTTATGTGCAGCAGCGTCATTGTACTTTAATTTATTCACACAGAAGTCATTTTTGCACAAAGTTTATGATGTGCACCCTGCTTACACAGTGCTTGTTCTTGTGAGATTTGACTATAGTATGAGATCTCATTTGAGAAGGAGCACTGTGTGGCATTTCTAACATTTGATAATTGAATGAGAACTAAATTTGAGGGCTGTATGCATGTGTTGTTATCCTTGTGTGAGTTTAGACTCCTTACATGTTAAAGTTTGTTGAAGCAATAATGTTTTTTATTTCGGGATAGTACTGGTTTTTTTTTTTATAGTATTAACTTCGGTGATTTTTTAAAAAGAAGCTCCCAACTGTTTTAATTTCTAAAGGATTCATTACCATCCATCCATAGTTCATGGAACAGTATTTTGGGAGCACTTATTGTCCATCATCTTTCTGCATTGATGCCTGCAGCATTCATTTTTATCCTGGCAGTTCTTTAAACCAGCTCTGCAACAATCAGCCAGTGAACAGTTGTGACACTTTCTCACAGAGCCCATCTTTATTACTGAAAATTAACCCTGTGTGAATCATCTCATATCCTCCTCTTGTAAGCAGATACTTGTTAGATTTAGCACAAGATAGCATTTGATATAAATAGCAAAAATATTAGCATCATGTATGCAGAGCTGTGAGGAAGGAAGGTAGATGGAGGATGTAAGAGATGTGCGAATGTGTGCACATGTGTTAGAAGATGAGATGAAAGTACTGCTGAAGCCAAGGCAGGCCACTTTGAAATGGCCTAACTTTAAGATGGAATATGGTGGTCCTGGCTGGAGAATATAAGTTTGCATTTTAATGTTTTGTGCCAATTTGCTGTCACTTGCTGCATGCTTATATTGAAAGAAACCTAAGAGTTATAGTTTGCTTTATGTTTTTAGTGGTTTGGGTGTGCTTGCATACATTACATTGCTGAATATACATAGGAATTTTTATATTTGATACACACTTCATGTGACCAAGGTAAGGTTTCAAATAATTCTGTCATATTACCTTACAACAATGTCATAGTGACTGAGGTTTTTTAGTTGCCCGCTTTATATTTCAGCAGCCATGGAGACTTTCCACCCCCACCAGATGCCCCACCACCACCAGCATTCACATCACCTGTTCCATCATCTGAGAGCCAGGTGCGGGCCGTGTTAGTGGAAGATTTACTGTGTCCCCCTGGCCGGGCAACTCGACCTGCCCGACTGGTGATAATGTTGCGTGGACCCCCTGGCTCTGGAAAAACATTTGTAGCAAAACTAATCAAGGTAGGAGAGTAATAATATACCCTTCTGTGTACCGTAATTACTCATGTATTGTGCTCACCCAAATTTTTGGGATTGGAATTTAACAAAGCAAATGTAGTGACAGAATTGGTATAAAAGTAGTAACAAACATTTATTCCAGAATTGGCTACATTTTTTATGAAAATTTTGAGAATACAGAAATATAGTATGGATACCCAAGACTATCCTGATACTGTGCTTTCTAAATGTATTTTTTGCAATTTTGTGTGCCTCCTTACTCTTGATGTTTGGTGCATGTATTGGGGCAGATAAAACATTTGATTTTTTCATAATAGATGATTGGCACTAGTCAAATCTGTTGATGCAGAGTTAATCACAGTGCATACTCAAATTTTTTCTTATGTTGCATTAAATGTTCTTGGTACGAAAAAAGTAAACTTGTTCCAGATTAATTATGTCAGTATTTTATGGCATACACATTTTGTTGTATGGTGACCAGTAGTATGAAAAATTATAGTTTTATTTCAGCGTACAGTAGGGTTAATGCCTGATATACAAAGTGAAGTAAATTTGGCCTCAGTTAGTAGAGACAGCAGTGTTAAATTTTACTAAATTATGCTGAGTGGTTTTGGTGATTTTGTAGATAAAAGTTTAAAGATTTTAGTTTCTTGTGGTAGGTTGATGAAGATTCAGGTCTTCTGGGTATTAAGGTGTGTTGACTGGCAAGTGGTTAACCAGTGTTTGGGAGACACTATGCATATCCAAAACTTTGGTAACTGTTTACCAGCCAACATGGGGTAGTATTCCAGAAAACTTGAATCTTTACTAATACTGACATTTGTTGTTCAGAAATAGGAAATTTTAAGTCTATCGACTGTGTGGTTGATGGCCAGATCTGTTGGGTGGTGTGTGTGTGAATGCTGCACCATTACAGTGTTCATTGACACAACCAGTGAAGGTTAAACATATGGATGGATGGACAGATAGCACGAAACTCCTGTTGTGCTGATTTTATGCCCGTTTCGCAGAGTATATCTAAGAATTGTTTATAATTAATTGTCAGATGCTGGTTGCATACTCTGCTAGTTGACAGCTGGTTCTGATGCATGGGGGCTGGTGTTCCTGTGTATTGTTTCCTTTCTGCTCTTAGGATAAAGAAGTTGAGATGGGAGGTTCAGCCCCTCGAATATTAGCTCTAGATGACTACTTCATGGTTGAGACTGAGAAAGAGGACAAAGATCCAGAGACTGGACGCAAAGTCATCACCAAGGTACTTTATGTGGTTTTTTCCCCTTGTAGTAATATGAATGAGTTGGTTTAAGAATGAGCTCTAAAGTAATGTTAAATATTTATTGGCATTTTGTATCATTACAAAGGGTTTTATACAAAGAATGCAATGGAACTTTCTTCATATGTTCTTTGTAATTTAAGGTTGTTCCTTCCGTGTCTAACATTCACTTTTAGCAACCACCAGGTAGTTTTAGTGTTACAGTTTGTCCTACATTGTTCCCTGAGTTTGGTGAATGGCACTCCAAAGAAACCTTACAAGGTTCATGTTACCATTTATTTCCTTTCCTTTCCTAAACTGACATTTTTACTTTCTACTACCCCAACTTTTATAAGATTGCTTCTAGCCGTATTTGAACCCCTCATATTGGTTTTCCATTTCATGATGTAATCTGTAGCTGTAACAGCAGTGATGTTATCATGCACTATTTATGTTCTCTGTGTTAACAGGTTATGGAGTACGAGTATGAGGCCGCTATGGAAAAGCATTATCGCAGCTCGCTGCTGAAGGCTTTCCGTAAAACTGTGAATGATGGTTACTTTCCGTTCATCATCGTAGATTGTGTGAACCATCAGGTGAAACACTTTGAAGAAATGTGGAGCTATGCTAAACAAAAGGGATTCCAGGTACGTCATAGATTCCTATGTTTCCGATTGGTGTTGTGAGTGTGATTATTCCAAAGGTTACCCTTCTCCTTATGGTAGTTTACAAATCTGTTGTACAGAATTTGTTGTGACAGATTTTTGGAGTAATGAGGTGTTATATCATGTCACTTTTTATTAATAAAAATGTAGATTGTTTCTGTCACAGTTTCAATGTTTGAATTTTCACCTCAACTGTGTGGAGTGGTGTGTTCACACATTTACATTCCAAATCTTATGTGTGATTAAAACTTAGGTGAGGTGAGCAGTGTTATCGTTGTTTTATTGGGGTTGCTGCATTTTTTTAATGTTTGCTTCCCTGCATAGCATGCATTAAGTTACTTTGTCCATTTGTATATGTGTAAGAACTAAAACACCACTGAATAGGTTATAATGAAATTTGATATTGGGAGATTTTACAAGAAATTATGAAGCCATTCAGTTCTGATTCATATCAGATAAACATAATGGACCGTTTACACAAAGATCTGTATGCATTACAGGATGGGTTACATTGCATTTAAATTGCACTGAAAGAAGTTTCTATTTTATTGTAATACAGTGCTCAGTTAAAACATGCTTCACCATTCACAGTCATTACATGCACTGTGTTTTCTCTGCATTCTGATGGCAGCTGTGCAGTTGAGCATGACTGATTGTAAATCATGTGGTGATATATGCACAAATTGTGTAGTGTTTATTGTATACGAAGTTGGAAGACACATTTATCATTACTGTGCTTTAAATCATCAAATTTCAAAACTACAGACTGAAAATCTGGGGGCAATAATGGAGGGAACACACCAGGTAGTATATCTCCATTGGCTGTTTTGTGGGTGATCATTTATGGTAAATTATTTATGGTTTGTGTGTATAAGGTATTTCATTGTAACTTACAAAGTTGATGAAAATTGCCATTTTCATAAGGTGTTGTGAGCAAAGTTTTCACAACAGAACCAGATAATTGCAAGAAGGGAACTTCTTTTGCAGGTATATATTTGTGAGATGGATATGGATCTGACCATGTGTTCTAAACGGAACATTCACAACCGTACAGAGGAAGACATAGGAAATATTATTAAAAATTGGGAAGAGACCCCGCGCCATTATTTACGTGTAGATGTGAGATCACTTCTTCAATCAGTTGCCATAACAGAGGTTAGTATTTTAATGTCAGGTGTCCTGAATATTTTGATCTGACACAGGCAGGAAGAACAGAGGATAGAGTACATGTACATTATATGAGGAGCTTTGTGTGAGGGTGATTTAACAAGTAAAGACACCGACTGTAAACGTTTATCGTGAACTGTAAAATTAAAGCAAATCATACTGTTTTTGTACACAATCCCCATCCTTTGAAATGCAGTTGGTCCATCTCACCACCAACTTGTGCATGCCTTAAAAGGAGGGGGGGAGGTGAGTGTATCATGACATTAAAAAATTGTGTACCATTATTTCAGTCACACATGTAGTTCAAATTATGTAGTTTGTACACCTAAAAAAAAATATTTTTCCAGTAGTTGCCTTGTGTCTTCATCGTTCAATTACTGAGTCATATGCTTCTTGATACTGGCAAAATCACTTGAATTTGAGGTTTGTATTTTGATTCTACAGTGTACTGTTGATCATCCATGCACAGATTATACAGTTTGTGGATTATCTGTGCTCAGTCATAAATTGCTAATAACTAATAACACAGGTAGGGAATAACATGATCTAGTGCCAAGTGTTTGAACACACTCCTCACAACAGACAATAAGCATGGGCTATTTGTGTAAACAGTAGGTGTAAGCTGTGTATGTCGTATGTCTATAAATAAATTACAGTTTCATTTTTGTTGGTGGCACAATAAAGTCTGTGTTCTGGATTATTTGTTTTTCTCAATTATCTGTGCATCCCCCTCCCCACCATTATCCTAATAATCGAGAGTGCAATGTATTTTAAGGCAACATGTGTGAAAATAGTGTGTATTTGTTCTTGGCCGATTCAGGTTGAAATGGAAGACACCACTCCTGAGGATGACAAGGAGGCAGAAATAAAGGAAGCTGATGATGGGAAAGAGGAAGACAGTCAGGATGGAGATGAGGTAAGACCACTTGCAGAGTCTTCTAGCAGCAATCCTGGTAAGCCAGTCTCATAATATGAAAGCGGCAGTATTATATAAGTACTTGTCAATCCTCTTGGACTGTCACATAATGTGTTGAAAGTATCTCTTGTCTTCTGAACGCTTTGTGTTGATTTATGTATTTTGAACACTCTGTTGATTTATGCAGATGGTAGCAGGAAGATATACAATTAGTCATAAGAGGCACTTGTAGCTTGTGTATTATACTTGTTCGTTCTGCCAAGTTCTGTACATGGACCATCATGGAGCTGCGTTTTTGGTGTGTGTTGAAACAATATGTGGTTTTTTGGAGATAGTTAAGGGAGTGGCTGGTTTCACCAATTACCTCACTAGCCTTTCACTTCCACATGAGACAGATTTCCTCTTTGTCACTGATATAAGTGCAGTATGTTCAAGGTTAATTTCTTTATTACTAACACACATAGTTTGTGTGTGATTAATTACGGTATGATGTGTTGGGTGTGGATAAATTAAACATTTCATTAAACAACAACTGTCATTTTATATCTTGGTATTTGGCATAGTTTCCACCTGTCAGCCATGGCCAAAATTTCCTTTGTGTCATTCAGCATCCCTGTTTTGTTTTGCTGATGACCATGGTTTGTTTGGTATAAATGTCTGTGGGTTTCATTTGGTGAATGTGGTGACTCAGTGATGGGTCTTCCCGATCACTCACACTAGTTGTCTTTGAATATTTTTATCTAGGTAGTTGCGCACTTCTAATGACCAATGTGGCAGTACCCCAGCATGCAGAAAAATGATCATGTTCATGTTTTCCACTGCCAATTTTGACAAGAAATTGCATATAGGGTGCCCTCTGTACTGTTTGCTCAGTGAAGAAAAGTAGCCCGTACACACATCAAGGTGTCACACTATGGAAATCACTAATTTTTGGATTTGCCTTAATAGTATTTTAGGTGATACTGGGGTTTTCAAAACTTCATGTGATGATTTTATGGGTATTCACCCTTACAGGACTGTGATGTTACTGCATTAATAAATGGCTGCCAATTCAAAAAAATTCTTTATTGTTCAAATTTAACTGATTGCACTTTTAAGTCATTCCAGTAACCGTGATTACAAGATGTGAGAATATATTAGAGAATTTGCCTGATACGAATAGTTGCACTTTATTGTGTGACATTTCAGTCGTGACTTTTTACTTGAAAGTTCATTTGGGCTGACCTGACATAGTTTCAAAAAAGGGTCAGCATCTGTTTACTTGCCAAACCTGTTAAGGTTCGCAAGTAGAGCCACTAGTTTGCAAGTTCTCAAGGCTGTGGTGTTTACTTTCATGCTAATACTTACATCTCACTCATATAATCCACATTGAATGTTCAGGTATTAATCAAATCATCTCCTTAATTGTGATCCTATGCCAGACATTGCATAGCAGTTTACAGATTATTTCATTTGTGATGGTCATTCCGTGTAATACTCTGGCAGTAACTTTACAAAAGTCTTGGAATGCACAGATAAATAACTATTATTGAACTTGTCTGCAGCATCTTTAGTTGTAACTCGAGTATTTTTGTAAATTTTGGCTACGAGCCCTTGAGGTAATGTGTTCTATGGTTGAAGTCTTGGGCATGTTTGCTTTGCAGCACTTGTTGAACCATTTCAAAGGCTTTGAACCCACTCATACCTACTTTATACTTTCTCATATAGCCTTCATTATACTGAAGTGACATTTGCCAGTATGTCTTCTCTGCTTTGACACTTTCGGCCACAATAACATAACTGCTGTTACTCCTCCCATGACCCTCAATAAGTTGTGCACCCATGTTTGAAGAGATACAACACACACAAAATAGTGAATATGAATTTATCAACAAATGTCATTGCTGATAGGTGCCTTCCTGCATACTTGGTACAGATTGTTTGTTGCCTCAGTGCACACCTGCCAACATCTGCCTCTCTGTAGCCTGAGGACACATGCGGCAGTTCTGGGCTATGTTGTGCTTGCCCCAAGGGTTGGTGGGTCAGCCGGGCTGGAAGTGAGTCATCCGCATAGTTCATGACAGGGGCCTCAGTTCATCTTTGTTTCCATCCATCCAAAGTACATGTGTTTTAGTAATGAAGACACCTTAACGTCTTACCTTAGCCTGATAACAGTGTATGAAATGCAGCGCTCATGTCTGCGTGTAAGCTGAACGTAGTAGGTGACTGATGTTGCCATCCCACCTGCCAATGCCAGTTACATTTCTGTCAAAATTATGTCACAGTGCTTTGAGAAATGGCAGACTGATGTCTGCAGTGGGACATCTATTTTCACTGCTTACAATGATGTAGGTGTTGTAATAGAGTGCAACTTTATAGGCCACAAGGATGGTGTTATTTTAATGTCTTAAGATATTAGAAAAGATTATGACAACTTACAAGACAAAAGTATTCTGAAATCTGGAAGAGAAGAAGTAGGGGGGACGTGAGAGGAGGTGGAAGAAGAAGAGAAAAAGAAAGAGGAGAAGAAGAATAAGAAGAAGGAGGAAGAAGATTGTGGTTGTGATTATTATTATTGCTGTTGTGGGAGATGTTTCCCCATTTACTCTTGTAAAAGATGTGTCTGGATTAGTGGTTTGTTTTTATACAGTGTTTGAATTACCAGTATTTTTGTCTTGCTCTCTCTACCCAGAGAGAATGTTAATCAAAGAACTATTGTTGTAGAATCTTGGAGTACTGAATCATTTTAGTTTATAAATTAATAATTGAAATTATGGATGTTTTGTACATTCTCTGTGAAGGTTGGTTGGTAAATTCTAATGTGTTGCTCATTATGTTGTTATTTTCTGTACTGTAAAGTGTTCTAGTAAATGGTGATTTGAAGAGTTCTCTGAAATCATTAGTGTATGTAATTATATTAAATGTGTTTAATGTTTACTTGTCTTTGGTTTATATAAATGAGCAAATCATACCTTGTTTGAGACAATCATGCCTTGTTTGAGAAGATCAGCATGATTTTTCATTTAAACCTTTATGATGGTGGATTTTGTGTTTGTTTAAGGTGGACACTATGCATGCATCTATTGTAATTACACTATGCCAGTCCTGTTTTGAATTGGCACTGGGCATGCAACTACCCATAGCTATTTTGACTGGACACTGAGCGTGCAGCTTCACTTATTACAGTACACCATTCCTATTTTAAGTGGACTCTGGGCATAAAGCAACAGTAATTACAATATGCCAGTCCTATTTTGATTGGACACTGGGCATGCAGCTGTAGTAATTACAGTATGCCATTCCTATTTTGAGTGGGCTCTGGACACACAGCTACAGTAATTACAATATGCCATTCCTGTTCTGAGTGGACACTGAGCATGTAACGACAGTAATTATAGTACCCCATTTCTGTTTTGAGTGGACACTGAGGGTGCATTTACAGGAATTACAGTCCCCATTCCTATTTTGAGCAGACACAGCATGCAACTGCGGTAATTACGGAACCCTATTCCTATTCTGCTGGTCCCACAAGACCATTAACATGAATGCCAGTTATTTGGATGTGAAAGATATTTAAAAATACAGGTTTGTGTTTATGATATTTGTTTTTATATGTGAAGTAATATTAGTACTGCTCATTCTTGTTGTTTGGGTCTGTATTGTCACTTAACACCTTGGAAGATCATTATTTATGTGTATGTGGTCTGTTGGTGTATCTGTGGATGCTGTTCTTTCAAAGGATGTCAAATACTAGGCCACTGTGAAGCAATATTCACAATTCAGCAGTGTTTTCCATGCAATAATGTAACTCTAAGAAGAGTCCATTATCAGAGAAGAGACTTCATACATGAGAGTGGCAGTATGTTTTGATCTTTCATGTGCTTTGGGATTGAGTATGCAAGAGCATGAAGGTGTATCAGTGAATGCTCTGAGCTGAACTACAGTAGAAGCACTTGTCAACTGACTTCTTTGTAAGATGTGCAGGTATATAATAGCATTTACTTTATTTTTGACATTTGGAACTGATTGAAATTAATGTTGGGAGAGAAGTGGTGGTGGTGAAATTATTAACCTTATGGGCCATGACTATGTTATGTGTGAGTGTGTCCATGGTCCAGTTAGGAGTTCATCGCAGTTTTGTGTAACTAGAATATCTCTACATTTGCCTGTTGCAACTCTTCCATTGTAATTTTCTCCATTTCTCTATACAGACTTCTATTATGTTGACCATAGCAGAATGATTGAAGTAAATAAAATGTCACGTGTTAATGGTTTGTGGGAGGGGAGGTGGCAAGGAGGGAAAATGCAACACATAATGATAACTACGCTTGCAGTAATGGTAACTGAACAGGAGGGGTGGAGCAGTAGGCTTCAAATTTCACATTGGCTGTGTTCTATCCTCCAGATATACTTTGTGGCCACCTGCTGAGGATAATGTTAGAATGAACTTTCGGACATAACGGAAGACTTGTATGCTTGCTTCATAGATTGGCAGAAGGCATATGGCCATGTAAACTGTACCAAAGTGACACAGAACACTGGTACTGACTTGCGCTCAAGAAGACTGATCAGCAAGCTGTACATGGATCAGTGTGCTGAAGTATGACGGGACCAAGGAGATGCAAGAAATGTGAAGATAGGAAGAGAAGTTAGACAAGGATTCAGTTTGTATGGACTTCTTGCAGGACTACATAATTAATGATGAATGAGTACATGGTCTATGAACTGTTGTGGAATTGTCATCCACAATGGTTAAGGGATGCTGGAGGATCTGGACTGTAAGACACAAAAGTCAAATTAGGATGACAGATAATGCTGGGTTGAGAGATATTACAGTTAGATATTTAGGTATTGATGAACATGCATAAGCCAATGGAGAATGCAGCTTCTGTAATGAACATGTGAACATGTTGGCATGTTGACAGAAGGGACAGAATTAGTCAGAAGTCATGGAAGTCTATACAAGACTTATTTTTCGCCAGTTTTATCTACCTTTTTTGTTGTTCGTGTCTGCCTTTAACTAACTGCACTACCAAAGATAGCATTCACATCGGTAATTCTCCATTTTGTATTCAATAGGTTTCAGGATCAAATCTCAACCTAAGGCAGGTGGTCTGTGTCAATACTGGGATTGAACTCAGTACAGTCCATGTGTGCTTCCTTCCACAAACTTTCCAGTTCATTATTTATATGATGTTATGCTGCTTTAGGTACTGATAGCATCACTAAATAGGTAACTGAAAAAGGTTATATTTCTGTGCATGCTATGAAGGCCAACAAGGGGAGTTGAGGTATTCCTTCACTCATTCATAACCTTGGCAGTTGAAGGAGATGAGTGGTCAGTCTTGGGCACTGGCCAATTTATGCCCAGAGAAAGAGCTATTGTACCTGTTGCATAGGAGGTTGGGTGGGCCCCTGGAGAAGGTTAAAATTTCTGGTTGCCAGAGGGATTTAAATACCGATTGTCCAGCCTGCGGACCACCTCTGTGGTCTAGTGGTCAGAGTTTCTGGCTACAGATACAGAGGTCCCGGGTTCGATCCCCGGCGCTACCAGATTTTCTGAGTAGTAGTGGGTCTGGAACGGGGTCCACTCAGCC
>Ga0136643_10000426_pt1 | contig 46316 bp, 28 predicted proteins | sample TergutLab28metaG_FD_96883 | JGI IMG/M metagenome (GOLD analysis project Ga0136643, IMG submission 96883) | Labiotermes labralis P1 segment gut microbial communities from Petit-Saut dam, French Guiana - Lab288 P1 (version 3) (version 3) | ecosystem: Host-associated > Arthropoda: Insects >... | reverse complement strand
GGGGGCAGGGGTAAGCCACAAGGTAAAAACGCACAAACAACGGCAATCATAAAACCGGGGGCTATACGCAGGGACGGGGCTACCGTTTGTCGTTAGGGCCGGTGCTAGAGAGGGTTGTATGGGTGGTGCCTCTTGACTTGTGCTTAGTGTACATTAGATTGCTGGTCAATTCACTAGGAAAATGTCTAAGACTTTGTCCTAGGAATTTGTCACAGCTGTAAAAATAAATTGACTACCTACCCTTCCCCCAATGCCTCGCGCATGGCTTGCAGCACTTTCTTTTCTATCCTGGATACTTGCACCTGCGAAACGCCAATGGCTTTGGCAACCTCCATTTGCGTTTTGTCTTGGAAGTAACGCAAAATAATCACTTGACGTTCCTTGGGCTTTAAGCGTTCTATTAATTGTTTAAGCGTCATAACATTGACTAACTTGTCACCGTCGTCTTGGCCTTGCGCTACCTTGTCTATAAGGAATATTGGATTACCGTCACCTTGGTAAATGGTTGCATGTAGCGATTCTACATCTGCGCCTGCTTCCATTGCCACTACAAGTTCTTCTATGGTGATGTTCAGCTCCCCCGCAACTTCGCTAATGGTGGGGGCACGCCCAAGTTTTGCACTAAGCATTTCTGTTACATAACGCGCCTTTGTGGCAAGTTCTTTCATGGGGCGTGAAACTTTTATCATGCCATCGTCACGCAAAAAGCGCTTAATCTCGCCTATAATCATGGGAATGGCGTATGTCGAAAACTTGACGTCGAAGCTAGCATCAAACTTGCGAATGCATTTTAACAACCCAATAGCCCCAATTTGATAAAGGTCGTCCAAGTCGTAACCACGGCGGGCAAATTTTTTAACAACGGACCACACAAGCCCAGTATTTTCTTTTATTAGCTGCTCTGCCGCACTATCATCTCCGGCTTGCGCACGCGCTATTAGGGCTAACGTTTCGTCCATTTGCTAATTCGCCCCCAATTTCTTGGTCAAAATCACCGTGGTGCCAGCGCCTGGGGCAGACTTTACCTCTACTGTATCCATAAAACTTTCCATCACAGTAAAACCAAGGCCGCTACGCTCCATGTCCGGCTTGGTGGTATACATTGGCTCGCGTACGGTTTCTACATTTTCTATACCAATACCATGGTCGGCAATTTCTATTGTAATATCGCGCGCGCGGTTTGTTATTTTCATTTTTACAATGCCCGGGTTTTGCTCATATCCATCATATCCGTGGATAATTGCATTTGTTACTGCTTCTGATACGGCTGTTTTAATATCTGTGGTTTCTTCAACTGTTGGGTCAAGCGGCGCAATAAAACCGGCAACTATCATACGTGCAAGGCTAACATTCTCTGGAATTGGGGACAATTCTACAGTCACTGTGTTATTCATTCTTGCCACCCCCCAGTAACTGCAAGCCGTCATCTATCGTTGCCGCACGCGTTATTATTTTTGCCAGGCCAGAAATTTCGTAAAGCCTTGCAACGGCACTGTCCATGTTAGCAAGCACAAGTTGCCCACCACGTTTTTCGGCATTTTTGTACCGCCCAATCACCATTCCAATGCCGGATGAGTCCATAAAACTTACATTTGCCATGTCCAGCAAAATATGCTTGCATGTAGAACGGTCGAAAGCCGTGTCAATTTGCACACGTAAACGCTCCGCTTGCAGATGGTCTAATTCTCCGCTTGGTGCGGCTACTAAAACGCGTCCTATGTTTTCTATTTGCATCCGTATCCCTCTTTCCATAATTTGGTATTTTCTACTATCATAATTAAAATTCGTCCAAGTTGCAATAGAAATATAAATGTTTTGACGTTTTTATGTTATAATGTCCACAATCATATGCATGGAGGTATCACAATGCTTTTCAAAAAATCCCCAGCCGCTGCCGCCGCCGCAGAAATTGACACACCTCAAACCGTCATTGGCAAAGGTGTGTACCTAGAGGCTGTCCGTCTAACAGGACAGGAATCTATCCGCATAAGCGGCGTATTTAAAGGCTCGATAGACGTAGATGGCAGTCTGGTATTAGATGACACCGGCAGTATCACCGGAGATGTAAGTGCAAAATATTTCCTAGTCGCAGGCGAAGTAAATGGCAATATCAAATGTTCTACCCAATTGCACTTTGCATCCACCGCAAAAGTAACCGGCGACATTCAAACATCATCACTAATCATGGACGAAGGCAGTCATGTATCTGGCCGCTATATGGTAGGCGGCGATAAAATAACCCCGGAATTGTTGCAAGGCCGTGAAGAAAGTTTGCGAATCCAAAGCAGCAAAGTAGTTCAAGGTTAGGGCAACAAACATGGAAAAAACCAAGGAACCGATATTTTACGGCGGGCAAGCGGTTATGGAAGGCGTAATGATGCGCGGCAAAAAAGCCTACGCAATGGCAGTACGCCACCCCAGCGGCGAAATTAAAATGATAGAAAAGCCCCTTTCTACCATAACCCAGCGATACCCTATTCTAAAATGGCCGCTTGTACGCGGCGCAACAGCCCTGTGTTCGTCAATGGCACTGGGCTTTAGTGCGTTGTCGCAATCTGCAGAAATTGCAATGGAAGAAGAAACAGAGCCAACCTCGCGATTCGAGAAATTTTTAACAGAAAAATTTGGCGACAAATTAAACAATATCCTTATGACGCTGGCGATGATTATTGCCGTCATTTTGGCAGTTGGGTTGTTTATGCTGCTACCCGCGGCCATTGCGTCGTTTATCCCTGTATCGGCAACTTTTACTGGCGCGATAGAAGGGGTGGTGCGTATCATCATTTTCTTATGCTATATATTTCTTATATCGCGTAATAAAGATATCCAGCGCGTATTCCAATACCACGGCGCAGAACATAAGGCAATAAACTGTCACGAGCAAAACCTGCCCCTTACAATCGAAAACGTAAACGCTTGCAACCGTTTACACAAACGCTGCGGTACAAGCTTTATGCTGGTTGTAATGGTTATCACTATGATTCTGTTTATGATAGTCCGCATAGACGGCATTTGGTTGCGGTTTGCGTCGCGCATTTTGCTGCTGCCCGTTATTGCAGGGCTAGCGTACGAGGTAAGCGTAAAATGGGCAGGCAAGCGCGACAACTGGCTTGTGCGTGCAATCATTTTCCCGGGGATGCTTATACAACGCATTACCACAAAAGAACCGGACGAACCTCAAATGGAAGTTGCTATTGCCGCGCTTACCAAAGCTATGGAGCAGGACACAGAACAGGAAGACATCAATTGACCACGTTTGGTGAGGCATTGCATTACGGCACGCAGCGCATTGGCAGGCGCGATGCAATGCTTTTGTTAAGCCACCTGTCGGCACAGCCAAGTTCGTACATTATGTTGCACGAAGGCAAGGTATTTGCGCAGTTTGAGCAATATAAAAAATTTGTCGCAAGCCGCCAGCAGGGGCAACCATTGCAATATATCATTGGCCAGTGGGACTTTATGGGACACACATTTAAAACTGACAAGCGCGCGCTTATCCCCCGCCCGGAAACGGAGCTGCTGGTAGAAGAAGTGATTAAATTTGGCGTGGCTGGTAAAAATATTTTAGACCTTTGCACAGGTAGCGGCTGCATTGCTATCGCAATAAAAAAAGCTGTGCCGTGTAATGTTACCGCCGTTGATATTTGTGACAACGCACTTGCCCTTGCAATGGAAAATAGCAACGGGCTTGATATAAATTTTATAAAGTCAGACTTATTTGCGAACATTGACGGTATGTTTGACATCATTGTGTCTAATCCGCCGTATATCACCACGGCAGAAATGGCGACACTTGAACCAACCGTGTCAGACTACGAGCCGCATCTTGCGCTACACGGCGGGTTAGATGGCCTAGACATTTACCGCCATCTTGTGCCGCAAAGTTATGAACGGTTACACCCCGGCGGGGCTTTATTTTTGGAAATTGGGCCGCCTGCGGTGTTGGACATCGTACAAGATGCAGGCTTTAAAGACACAAAACTGTTAAAAGACTATGCAGGACTAGATAGAATTGTATATGGAGTGAAGTAAAATGTTTGACCGGTTAAAAGATTTGGAAACAAAATTTGCGGAGCTGTCGAGCCTTATAAGCGACCCGGAAGTTATTGCAGATAACGCGCGTTGGCGCACTTTAATGAAAGAGCATAGCGACCTTACCCCCGTTATGGACGGCTACCGCGAATATAAAAGTTTGACGGAATCCATTGCGGAAGCCAAGGAATTACTAAACGAAAGCAGCGACGAGGACTTGCGCCAGCTTGCCAAAGACGAGCTAAAGGAATCGCAAACCGCGCTGGAAGCCGTTGAAGCACAGCTTAAAGTCTTGTTATTGCCTAAAGACCCCAACGACGAGAAAAATGTTATTGTGGAAATACGCGGCGGTGCAGGTGGCGACGAAGCCGCGCTTTTTGCCAACACATTGTTCCGTATGTATGGCCACTATGCCGACCGTCGCCGCTGGAAAACAGAAGTAATGAGCGCAAACGACACAGAACAAGGCGGCTACAAAGAAGTAGTGTTTATGATACAGGGGCGCGGTGCGTACTCGCGTTTAAAATACGAAAGCGGCGTACACCGCGTGCAACGCGTACCGGAAACCGAGTCTAGCGGGCGTATACACACGTCTACGGTAACCGTTGCGGTATTACCGGAAGCAGAAGACGTTGATGTAAGCTTGGACATGAACGATGTGCGTGTGGACGTGTACCGTTCGTCTGGCAATGGCGGGCAAAGCGTTAACACAACAGACTCTGCCGTGCGCGTTACCCATGTACCCACCGGGCTGGTGGTTGCCTGCCAGGACGAAAAAAGCCAGCTAAAAAACAAGGATAAGGCTTTAAAAATATTGCGTACCAAATTGTATGACCTGGAACAGGAAAAACAACATTCGCAGCTTTCGGCAGAGCGGCGCAGCCAAATTGGTACCGGCGACCGCAGCGAACGTATCCGCACATACAATTTCCCGCAAAGCCGCGTGACAGACCACCGCATTGGGCTTACATTGCATAAATTGGACGCGGTGCTTAATGGCGACTTGGACGAAATTTTGGACAATTGTATCACGCAAGACCAGGCGAAAAAATTGCAGGGTGTGGAGTAAACGAATAAGTAAATGAGCCAATATTGAAGTCGTCATCCCGCGCTTGACGCGGGATCCCCTAAAATAGTGGGGAGATGGTAACGGCTTGCATACAGGGTTCGATACTGGAGATTCCGCGTCAAGCGCGGAATGACGAGCATTAGTTAATGAGTTTAGCAAAATAAAAAACCAGCTTATCACTAAGCTGGTTTTTTGTTTATGACTTTAAATTTCCGCTTGTTTCTTCTTTTTACTTATCAGCACCATTGCGCCAAGCGACGCAATGATACCCAATGCAGATACAATTATCCCTACCGGGCTAAAATTGTCAGAAGTTTGCGGGTTTACACGTCCTGTACCTGTTGTTGCAGGTTCGTGTTCGTTGCCGTGGGTTGGGGCAATTTGCGGTTGTTCTGCTGTAAGTGGTGGCTGCGGTACATATATTGGCTCTGTTATACTTGGCGGCTCCGGTAATACAGGCTGTTGTGGTGTTTCCGGGGTAGGAACCTGATTGTCAACGCCACCAACCGGGGGAGCGTCCGGCCTTACAATTGCCGTACCTTGGCCTTCGCGTGCGATATTATCGTATCTTAACGCAAACCTATTGATAAGCACATTGTTGGGTGCGTCATTACTTACTAGAAAAGTGAGTACAATTTCGTTGCCCAGCGCAAAACCCGCGGGAACAGTGCCAAAGAAAAACCCTATATTTGTATAATGCAAGTTGCCCGGTTGTGGCAAGCTAAACGTAAATGGCTGGCTTGCGTCTATACCTGTGGCATACGTGTGCCATGCGTCACTGCCTGCAACCGTATATCTAATGTCAAACGTTATGCCTGTGCCATTTGTAAATGCCGGTAGCCTGCCCGATGCAAAGTTTAAGCCCCTGCCCGGCATATCGACTATGCTAAAGTTTGCAACCGCGCCGCTTGTATAGTTGTGGATATTTCGCAGCGTCCAGTCGATATAGTCGCCAACGTATACATACCTGTTGTCCGGGTTTTTGATGAGTGCAGGAGGTGGTGGAGGAGTGCTGCCGCCATTGTCGCCACCGCCGTTATCATCGTTGTTAGGTTGCCATTGCGCTACAAAGGTCATATCTTGTGTAACTGCGATATTGCCCACATTTTCAGAAGAAATATTGCCTGCTACTGCGGGTATAGTTTGCAGCCAGCCTAGGAAGGTGTACCCTTCGCGGGTTGGTGTTGCTACTGTGCCGCCGTCCGTAGATATTTGCGCACCATTTGCTACGGTTCTGTTGCTTGGCATACTTGTAACCGTTGCTGTTGTGCCAGGTAGAAATGTTACTGTGTGAGGCGGTGTAGGCAGAACGATAACTACTGTTTCGCCCGTGCCATCGATTACTACGTCCACGGGGGGAACATCGTCATAATCTGGGTGGCTTGCGGTTACTTCGTATTCGCCATCGGGGACAAAGATAGATACACGACCTTCATCGTTTGTTATTCCTGTGAAGATGGTATCGCCGTCTTCGTTACGGATTACAACGGTTGCGCCCGGTATTGGGTTGCCGTCTTCGTCTTCAACGGTTACGGTTAAAGTGAATAAAGGTGTGCCTGTGTAGTTGATGTCGAAGTTGTTTAGTGCGTGAGTACCCGGGATAGATACTGTTGCCCAGTTGGTGTTTTGTGGGTTACCGCCTTGCCCGCCGCCGCTGTATGTGGCGTCGATTGGGGTGGAAGAAAGGCGGTTGGCTATGCCGTGGTCGTGTGGGGCGTTGGCTGTGTTGCCGCTGAAGATAACTGTGTCGGAGATGGTGATGTTGTCGTAGATGGCTGTCCATATGCCGCCGCCATAGTTGGTTGCGGTGTTTCCTGTTATTGAGCCGCTTATTGCGGTAAATGTTGAAGTGCTCTCTACCAGTACACCGCCCGCATTAATACTTGCAGTGTTGTTTTCGATTGAGCCACCGTGCATAGTAAATGTTGCGTTTGTAAGTCTTACACCGCCACCACTCCAAGCCGTATTGTTCTTAATTATTCCATTGTGCATGATAAAATTGGAATTATTAGAAAGGCTAACTCCTGCACCCCTAAATGTGCTTGTTACAGATGCCCCTGGAGTATCTGGCGTACTAATGTTGCCATATATTAATCCATCGTGCATGATGAATGTGCTGTTACTGGTTACTTGAACTCCTCCGCCATTGTTGCCGGCAATATTGTTTTGCACAATTGAATTGCCAGACATTTCAAAGTGAGCTGATGTAAGAAAAACTCCTCCACCAACATCTCGAAGCGTTCTATTATTCTCGATTATGCCGCTAGTCATATTAAATGTTGGAATAATTACTATTTCACCATTTACATCCTCAGTAACAGTATTTCGCACATGAACCCCTGCACCTGTTAGTCCTGATACGTTTCTTTCAATTATGCCGCCGTTCATGTTAAACGTTGCACCTGTGCGTATCTGAACTCCACCGCCGTTTCGGTTTGTTGTGTTATTGCTAATTGTACCGTCATTCATTACAAAAGCTGCACCATTAGCTGCAAAAACACCTCCACCACCTTGGCTACTCTCCGTTGCAATATAAACGTGATTGTAATCTATTAGGCCATTTGACATAGTAAACGTCGTGCCAACGTCAGTTATATGCACACCACCGCCAGCAAGTGAAGCTGAATTATCATAAATTAAAGCCGTGTCGGACATGGTGAAGTTTGCGCCGTTTTGTACTGCAACACCGCCGCCGTTTTGGGTTGCTGTGTTGTTTTCGATTGTGCCGCCTGTCATGGTCATAGTTGCAGGCCGTTCATCAAACACAGCAATAACATGAACACCGCCGCCATTTTGCGATGCGGTATTATCACTGATTGTACCGCCCTGCATATCAAAGATGCCCTCTACATGCACACCGCCACCATCTGTAGCACCTATGTTGTTCGTAATGGATGAACCCGCTTGCATAATGAGTGTCGGCATAGGTGTTAATGGGTTAGCACTATCAAGCCTTTGGCTAACACCCGCCCCAAGCCTAGCCCCTGTATTAGTTAAGTTGTTTTCTGTTATGGTTGCTGTCCCACCTATTGTAAAAACAGATGAACGCTCAATCTTAACACCACCTCCACGGAGAGATGCTGTATTATTGTTTATACTACCACCTGTCATTGTAAAATAACCCATTGCTTCATTCATACCGTGTGAAAGATGTACGCCTCCACCAAATTGCGACGCCGTATTACTTGAAATCTCCCCAGCAAACATTTCAAATGTACCAGAGGTTAGAGCCACACCCCCGCCACTTGCAATACTACCCACAGCTTCGTTTCCTATAATTTGACCATCGTGCATTATGAACGTACCTGATGTCGTACCTATGCCGCTAGTTTCAGAGGATTGACGTCCAATTCTTACCCCACCACCTGTAGTGGTGGCAACATTATTAGAGATTAAGCCATTATACATAATAAATGTTCCATCAACTAGAACACCACCGCCGTGTATGAATCTATTTCCTGTGATAATTCCGCCTTGCATGGTAAATTGAGCATTGTCTCTTACAAATATGCCACCACCAAATTGTGCAGGGTCATGGTTTGTCAATATAATATGCTGTGTTAAAACAAGTTCGCCATAAACAATAAAGTGTCTGTAATTTCCTTGTGTCGTTAATGTAACATCGTTAGTGGTAACAAGTGTTATTGTTCTTCCTGTTGGGATAGTTATTGCTCCAGCAAAATCGCTAATGTCAGTCAGAATTTCAATTTCAGTTACTATCGGATTTGCAACTGCGGCTTGTAGTTCTGCAAAATTACTTACTGCATATTGTGTTGCTGCTATAATGCCATTATATAGTGGCACTGGCACAAGTACACCATACAATCCATACTCATCTTCTTCGTATTCACCTTCTTCTGCGTAATAGTAACCTTCCTCTTCATAATCCGTATCGCTATAATCGCTGTCTATGTCGTTGTCATTGCCGTAGTCTGCATTGCCTCCTGTAGATATATAAACATCGCTGCTATCGTATTGATAACCGGCTACACCTGTACCCAAAACAGATACAGCACCTGCTGTAAGCACTACTACCAATAACAACGCCATTGCTCTTTTTAGGGTTTTCTTAAACCCCGACACTTTTTTAGACATTTTTAATCTTTCCTTTACTAGGTATTTTTGTGTTACCAGTTACTACACAATTGCAAATTGTCTTGCAATCTTACATTCTCGCCTGTAATATGCGACTAAAAAATAGTTGCATGTTTGCTGTTTAAGTGTACAATATAAGCAAGCGAGGTGTCTTGCATGAGCAAATCCAAGAAACTTTTAGAACGGCTATTACGCTGGCCTAAAAATTTTACTTTCAAAGAATTAGAAACGCTTTTGTTAGGTTTAGGATTTAGTTTATCCAATGCCGGCGGAACTAGCGGTTCGGCTGTTAGGTTTATTAATCATTCTAACGGCCATATCATACGGTTGCATAAACCACATCCACAGCCAGAGTTAAAATCCTATCTTATCAACCATATAATCAATGAATTAAGGAAAGGTGGTTATCTTAATGACAACTAATACACTTAGGTATAAAGACTTTTGGGGCAGCGTGGAATATTCGGCTGATGATGACTGCTTTTTTGGTAAAATTCTTGGCACAACTGACCTTGTAACATTTGAAGGCGACAGTGTTGAAACCCTTAAAGCAGCCTTTGCAGAAGCCGTTGAAGACTATCTTGCTTTATGCCAAGAAGCAGGTAAAGCACCGCAAAAGGCATACAAAGGCTCGTTTAATGTTCGGATCTCTCCCGATTTACACAAAGAAGCTGTAATGCTTGCCAGCAGAAAAGGAATTTCCCTTAACGCTTTTGTGGAAAAAACTATTTATGAGGCTGTTAATTCTTAGCACCCGGCATCTGAAAAGATGCTTTTTTTATTACTCCATAAACCGCAGCAAGTCCAATATATCGTTATACATTTGACCACCTGCAAAATGTTTAAACCGCATGCGCCAATGGTTGCCGTCTTCAATGGTTGCCATGCCAACTAAAATGTCGCCGCTACCCTCGTTGGCTACATAAAATCTAAGCTGCTCACCTGTAGAATGCCTTCGCGTCTGGTCGGCAAAGATAAAATTATAATAGCTAATAATGCTGTCAACATCCCCGGCTGTATTTGCTACCGCAAGTGCGGCCAGTATCTCCGGTGTTCTGTCGACATCGCTTGGCTCCGGTTCGGATATTTGTTCTGGTTCTGCGGTTTCTTCCGGTTCTGGTTCTTGCACTGGTTCAGGTTCGGGCAGTATTTCCGGTTCTTCTACCGGTTCGGGTTCGGCTATTGCTTCCGGCACAGGCTCTTGTGTTTGCACAGGTTCTTCTGCCGGTTTAGTTTCTAGGGTTTCTTCCGGCTGTTCGGCTTGCTCCGGTTTTTCTTCTATGGCTGCAGGCTGCTGTATTTCTTCTATAATGTTTTCTGCGTCGCCGCCTGTCACTTCTTCTAATGCGGTGGTATAGGCTTCATAAGCCGGGGCTGGTTGGTAAGCGTCGTAATATTCTACCGTTGGCCGCAGCATAAAGTATAAGAGTGTGGCCGCACACCCGATAGCCACAACACATGCTGTAATGACATACATTTTCGTTGGCTTGGCTGTTGCGGTGGTTGCAATGCCCGCACCTGTATAGCTTGCGGCAAATACTTGCTCTTCCATAAGCAACACGGCGGTAAGCGGCACAAGTATACCTTTGAAAATATATTTTTTATTCGTGCCTTCTAGCTTGCTTTTAATTGTGTTGCGGGCTGCAAACAAAGTTGTGCGCACGGTAGCGGCAGTGCAGTTGTATAGGTGGGCAATTTCTTCTGTATTAAAGTTTGCATAGTAATACAGATAAATCATTTCCCGCCGGTTTTTAGGCAGCTTGTTTATTATCCGCAAAAGCTCGGTCTGACGTTCTTTGTTTTGCAGGGCTTCTTCGGGTAAGAAGCTTTGGTTAAGCTCTGGGTAATCTTCTTCCGGCCTGTCTGAATGCACAATGTACTCATATCTATGACTGTTTTTACTGCGTTTGCGGAAGCATTCGTGTATTGCAATTTTTCGTAGGTATGCCAGCAACGTGTCGCTTCGTATGTTGGCAGCTTTTTTAAAAGCAATAACAAATGTATCTTGCACAACTTCCTCTGCGTCCTCATGGTTGTCACAAAATTTTTGGCATAGAAAAGTAATAGGGGCGCAGCACCTTTTATAAATTTCGTCAAAGGCACTTTCGTCACCATTATTTAGCCTTTCTATTAAACTGTGAAAGTTTTTGATATCGCCGTCAGCAATTGACATTTTGGTACACCTCACACTTTTATGATAACCAGTTGGACTTAAACTATGTTGCTGTTATGGTGCTGCAAAAGTATTTCTTTAACAGGCAATAAATCGTTGGCATCGTAGGGCATGGCTTTTTTAAAAAGGTCTAACTTGTTTGTTAACCTTTCCGAATAAAGCCCAAGCACACTGGCAACATGATTTTGAGATAACCCGACTTTTTCAGCAATTTCGCTAATTGATGCATCCAGAAAGCAGTAAAAATATAGTGCCTGCTGTTCTTCAAATCCAAAGTCCTCTGCGGTGTCACATAAGACAAGTTTAACTTTGGCTTTTTTGATAAAATCCCTTGGTACTTTAGGCATCTCTAGCCGCATTGCAAATTGAGAGGGCTGCCTTCCACTATTCATTTGCATTGCATCATCCAATAAAACCCCTCCTCCCTATGGTTTGATATTTTCCTTTACACTTACTTATAGGGGGACAATTTAGAAAACGTTTATTGGATTTTTAAATTTTTTATAAATAAAAAATTTGGCGATAAAAATAGGACGTGTGTGCGTCCTATTTTTACTGTTATTAAGAATTTATGATTTATTCAAATTGGCTTGGGTGTTTCATAAAAAAGTCAATCTTTGGCTCTAAAAACTTAAACTCGTGTCCATCTTGCACATAAAAACCAAGTGGTTTGTAAATATTTGCCCAGTCCCATGCGCGTTCGCCAATGTTAAAATATTCGCAAAGGCGTTCTGTGCCTTCTGGCGCAAATGGGTGCAGTAGTACCATCGCTACTTTTACCGCATGAAGTGCGTCTACCAATGTTTGTGCACGTAGGGCGTCATCGTCCGTGGCTTTTGCTTCTTTCATTTTTGCGTCAAAAACTTTGTTGGTATCGCGCAAGAATTTGTCCAATAGGTCAATAGCTTTAGAAAATTCGAAACGGTACATGGCAAATTCGTAATCGTCTATGAGTTTATTGCACGCATCTTGCGCAGCAGATTCAAGCACCGGCAGTTTGCTGTCAAAATATTGTTGTAAACTATAAAAACACGAGCGTGCCAGGCGGTTAAATACATTGGTTAGCAAGTTGCCCTCGGCTAGGGTTGTATCAAAACCATCGGCATCGGGCAGCCCAAGTTTTTTAAAGATCGCCTTTGGCGCAAATTTTACGCTATTGTTTTGCAATGCCATATGTCCAAAATGCATACGTAATTGCTCGGCAGTGTAGTGTTCCAAAAGTTCGCTTGCGCCAGGAGGCTGCAATTTCCCGCTGCTGCTGGCCTTGCTGTTGCCGTAAAACACATGGCGGTTTGGTATTACAATTGGCAGGTTGGCTTGGCGGTTACGCCCTGCGTCATCGTTTAATGCCATAAAAAGCCCCATGCCCGCTACGTCGTAAAAATAGATGTTGTCCTCGCCAATAAACTGGTACATTTGCGAGTCGTCACCAAAGCACCAGTCTTCCCATGCTTGGCCGGGTATATTTTCTTCCAAGTAGGTTTTTACAAAGGAAAATGGCGCCCACAGCGATTCCGGCCATACCCAAAATGTCTGGTCTGTAACGCCGTCTTTCTTTGGTACGGGGATACCCCATTTCACATTGCCCGTAAGGCGGAACGGCGTTAGCGTTGTACCCGTGCGGAAGCGTACCCCATGCTGGCGCAATATTTCGCAGGCGGTTTCGCGGTCTTTTAGTACTGCGAATGTTAGCGTTGCAGATTTTTTCTCTTCCTTTATATCTGCTGTGTGTGGCGGCATTTTTGCACATGCAGCTTGCAAATTTTCCAGCTCGTCAAATTTTGAAATAAGGATAGCAGGCGGCTTTAAAAAATCTTCGATATATGAAAGCAGAATGCGGCGGCTAATGCCACGTTCTTTTAGCAGCACTTGACGCTCTTTTAAATCGTCCGCAAAGCGTTCCAAATCAAAGTACCAGTTTTTGTTGGGGCGTAGGGTAGGGGTTTTGCCTGTGGTAATAGATTTAGGGTTAATAAGTTCCTTGGGTGCGTATTGGTGTCCAAGTGCGCATTCGTCGGCATAACCTTTTTCGGACTGGCAGCCGTTTATCGGGCACTGTCCTTCCACTTGGCGGCCGTTTAAGAACACGCCACTTTCTTCGTCAAAAAATTGCTCCATTTCTTCCAGGCGCAAAAACCCTTGCGTATACCATGTATCAAACAGTTTTTGCGACATTTCTGTATGGCGGCTCGCAGCGGGTTCTAGTGCAGATGCCGCATAAAAATTTAGGCTAATGCCGTATGCGTCCAGTACTTTTTTTTGCGCTTCGTGGTTGGCGGTAACAAAATCTTGCACGCTGCCGGTAAAGCCATTTTCTTGCGCGGCGGCATATTTAACTTCTATGCCTGCGCCATAACAATCTGTCCCGCTTACATAAATAACATTTTCCTTGCCAATACGGTCGCGTAAAAAACGCGCGTAAATATCCGAATGTACAAAACAACCCCCAACATGTCCAAAATGCAGGTGCTTGTCGCCATATGGCATACCATTGGTAATTACCGCACGTTTTGGGAACTTGGGGGTAGGGCGTGTGTTTGGTTTCATTTGTATTCCTCTTTCCTCTTGCTTTTATTACAGGAATATTACACAATATAATGCAAAAACGCAAATAAATTATGGAGGTAAGCCATGATAACAATCGTGAACCTAAACCCTTGTTTAGACTGGCAATATACTGTGCCCTCATTTAAGCTGGGCGGCACAAACCGCGTCAGCTTTACCCGCGAAGATGTAGGCGGTAAAGGAATCAACACGGCTATTGTGTTAAAAAATTTGGGTGAAACCCCGCAACTTGTGGGTTTTAATTTTACCAACGGCGGCGAAAAAGTAACAGCAAAACTAGACGCACACAAAATCCCATACAGTTTTGAAACAATAGACGGTGCCGTACGTGTAAACATAAAACTTTACGACCAAACCAATGGTAAAATGACGGAGTTAAACCAACAAGGTAGCCACGTACCACCTTTATATATAAAAAATTTAGAACAACAAATTTCAAGCATAAATGGCAATTTTTTAGTCCTTAGCGGGAACCTGATATCAGGTCTTTTTTCAAATTTTTACGCACAGCTTATAAGCCTGTGGAATGGAAAGGCTTTTCTGGATACGTCTGGTGAAGCGTTGAAAAAAGCGGTTGATTCACCAAAACCACCATATGCTATTAAGCCAAACATCGCAGAACTAGAAGAAGCATTTAACGTGAAACTCAAAAGCAGGAGAGATATTTCCAATTTTTGTACCAATCATATTATCGCCAAAGGCGTATCGCTGGTTTGCGTGTCTATGGGGGCACATGGCGCGATGTTGGTTACAAATGATGGCTCATACTTTTGTCCTGCACCTAAGGTGGAAGCAAAAGGCGTCCATGGGGCGGGGGATTCTATGCTGGCGGGGCTTATACATGGTTTAAATTGTGGCGCAAGCGGCAAGCGGCTTTTGCATTATGGCATAGCGGCGGCAACCGCCTCTGTTAAACTTGACGGCACAAACTTATGCACCCGTGATGGTTTTGAAAAAATATTTAATGAAATTTTACAAAAGGGCTAGACCAACGCCCTTTTTTTTTGTAAATTATATACAATGATTAAAAATAGGAGTGATTGTATGTTTGAAAAAAGACCGTCGGGTGAGTACTATAAAATTGAAAACGCCCAAGAATTACCCGCATTTTTTATTAACGTGGCAACAGCGTCCGATATGTGGATGTACCTTTCCAGCAATGGCGCGCTTGCAGCCGGGCGGCAAAACCCCGCGGGCAGCGTGTTCCCGTACGAAACGGACGACAGGTTGCATCTTGCGACATCTACCGGGCCAAAAACATTAGTAAGGTTAAAGGACGGGTGCATATGGCAACCGTTTAACACAAGTTATGAAACGCCGTATAAAATACAGCGTAATATGTACAAGCGCAACACCGGCGATGCCGTTATTTTTGAAGAAATGAACACTTGCCTTGGTTTGGCATTCCAATATAAATGGGAAACCAGCGAAAAATATGGGCTTGTGCGTACATCGGAAATTAAAAATATAGGCGATACAAAAATAGATTTGCAAATTTTAGACGGTGTAGAAAATATCATGCCGTACGGCATACCTTCTGGCCTTGCAGATGGGTCTAGCTGTTTAACAGACGCGTATAAAGCGAGCGAGCGTATTGGCAATCGCTTGGCGGTTTACTCACTTACATCTACCATTGGCGATACACCGGAACCTATCGAGGTTTTGCGTGCCAATGTTGCTTGGCATCTTTCCGATGCAACAAAAGTGCTTTTGTCGTCCCGTCAGCTTGCAAATTTTGCGCGTGGCGAAGATATTGGTGACGAAACCAATTCTGTAGGGCGCAAAGGCGCATTGCTCACTTGCCACAGTGCTACCCTGGAAAGCGGTGCGGAAGCAAGCTGGCTAATTGTTTTGGATGCAAGACTAAATCAAAAAGAAGTTATCGCGCTTGCAAACGAAATTAATAACGCGGATGCCGCTATGCTACGTGCTGCAATTGAAGCAGACATCAAAAAAGGCACAGCCGAGCTTAAACGCATCGTTTCCGCAGCAGACGGCTTGCAACATACAAACGACACCCGCACATGTGTAAGGCATTACATGAACGTGCTGTACAACAACATGCGAGGGGGCGTTTTCCTAGACGAATATAGCTTTGACCCGCAACTGTTTGCCAATTTTGTTACAGTGCGTGACAAAGGGCTTGCCGTAAAACAGGCCGCTTTCTTGGAAGAGATCAAAAACGCAAAAGATATCCTTGAATTGCACCGCATGGCATACAGCAATGGCAATCCTGATATTATTCGCCTTGCGCTGGAATTCTTGCCGCTTACATTCTCGCGCCGCCATGGCGACCCTTCGCGCCCATGGAATTATTTTAACGTGCGTGTAAAAGACGATGACGGTAACCGCGTGTACAGCTACGAGGGCAACTGGCGTGACATTTTCCAAAACTGGGAGGCCATGGGGTTAAGCTTCCCCGGCTATATCGCACCTATGATTGCTAAATTCCTAAATGCATCTACCGCAGACGGTTTTAACCCGTACCGCATCAACCAAGATGGCATAGATTGGGAAACACCAAACCCGCGCGACCCGTGGAGCGGCCACGGCTACTGGGGCGACCATCAAATTGTTTATCTCAATAAATTGCTGGAATGGTTAGAAGCGTACTCACCGGAAGATTTGGCAAAACTTTTGAGTAACGAAATTTTCACATATGCGGCAGTCCCATATGAAATTACACCATACGAAAGCATTCTTAAAAACGCAAAACATACCGTGTACTTTAACCGCGATAAACACGACAGTATTATGGCACACGCCAAAGAATATGGCTGGGATGGTAAATTGCTAACCGACGGTAATGGTGGCATTTATCATGCATCGTTTGTAGAAAAGCTGCTTGTGCCGATTCTTACGAAGCTATCCAATTTAGTACCTGGTGGCGGCATTTGGATGAACACCCAGCGCCCGGAATGGAACGACGCCAACAACGCTATCGTAGGTAATGGCCTAAGCATGGTAACGGTGTACCAGTTGTACCGCCATTTGCAGCATTGCAAAATATTAATAAACCGCCAAGGCGGCAATGTAAAAATTTCTACCGAGGTTGTAGAATGGCTCAACGGCATATCCGCCGCGCTGGGTAATACAGGGCTTTCTCCGCGTACATTCCTGGATATGGTTGGCGAGGTGTTCTGTAATTATAGGGCGAAAGTTTACGCAAACGGCTTTAGTGGCAAGCAGGAAATAAATACAGCAGAACTTGTGACGTTCCTTGACAGTGCTATACATGTGATTGTGAAAACAATTGAAGCCAATAAACGCCCAGATGGTATGTATCATTCTTACAATATATTAACGCTAACCCCCGGCGGGCTAAAGGTTGATAATATGTTCTTGATGCTGGAAGGGCAAACTGCGGTGTTGGGCAGCGGGCTTCTTGGCCCGGCAGAAACGCTTGCGCTGGTAAAAGCTATGGAGCAAAGCGGTCTTATGAGTCCGGAACATGATCAGTTCTTCCTGTACCCGCGCAAGACGTTAAACACATTTGTGCAACGCAATATCATTCCGGCGGCAAGTGTGCAGGCATTCCCGTTGATAAATAAGCTTTTGGCAAGCGGCCATGAGGGTTTCTTCTTAAAAGATGCCGAAGGCAACGTGCGCTTCCACGATAGTATCCGCCAGTCTGCCGATGTTGAAAAATGGATAACTGCCCTAAACCTGTCTGCAGCAGACGCGGCAAAAGCTCGGGAAATTTATGAAGAAGTTTTTGCACACAAGCAATTCACAGGCCGCAGCGGTATTATGTACAAGTACGAGGGTATCGGTTCTATTTACTGGCATCAAAACTCCAAATTTTTGTTAAGTGTGCAGGAAGTGTACAGCAAGGCTGCGCATAGCGGAAGTGATTTAACAGAGCTAAAAGACGCATATTATCGTTTGCGTGCCGGGTTTGGTTTTAACAAAGATGCAAAAAAGTGGGGCGCGTTCCCGTTAGAGCCGTATTCGCACACGCCATTTAGTATGCCTGCGCAGCAGCCCGGCATGACAGGCCAAGTAAAAGAAGATATCCTTACTCGCATGGCAGAACTTGGTGTAATGGTGCAAGATGGCATGCTAAGTTTTGATCCTGCGCTTCTGCGTGGGGAAGAATTCCTTACAAGCGAAAGCGCGTTTGTATATATTGATGCAGAAGGCGTAGAGCATAGCTTGAGTTTGACAAAAAATTCCTTAGCGTTTACAGTATGTAGAATACCTGTAGTTTATACTATTGGTGAAGCGGAATATATTCGCGTATATTCCATGGGGGGCGAAGTGCTCGACATTGCGCAGGCAACCGATACATTACAGCTTGGGCAAGCGTGGAGCCACCGCCTGTTCAGCAGCGACAGCAGCATCCAACGTATAGAAGTTGGTGTTAGCCCAAAACGCCTAAAATAGGGAGGAAGATGTAGCATGAAGTTTTCAGAAATGCCGTATGTACGCCCGCAAGTAGACGAGGTGACTGCGCAGTTCAACAAAATCTTGGAGCAGTTCAAAAATGCCGCTACAGCAGAAGAATGTTTTGCCGCGTATAAGGAATACGACGAGCATAGTAGCTATGTAATGTCCATGTTCGCGATCGCGCGTATTCGTAACACGTTAGACACGACTAACGCGGTTTACGATGCCGAAAAGGCTTATATTGATGAAGCGGGGCCCAAAATCCAAGCCCTTTCTCAGGCCTTTACAGCCGCGCTTTTGGCTTCGCCATTCCGCAAAGAAATGGAAGCCGCATGGGGTGACCTCATGTTTAGGAATGCAGAAATTGCGCTCAAGACGTTCCAGCCGGAAATTGTGCCATATATGCAAGAAGAAAATCGTTTGCGTAGCGAATACGACAAGCTTATTGCGTCTGCTCAAATAGAATTTGACGGAAAAACGCTTACGCTTGCGCAACTTATGCCATATGTACAAAACCCAGACAGAGCCGTGCGTAAAGCAGCGTCAGAAGCTTCTGCAGCATGGTTTATGTCCTATGCAGATAAGTGGGATGGCATTTATGACGAGCTTGTAAAAGTACGCGTAAAAATTGCAAAAGCACTTGGGCACAAAAACTTTGTGGAAACGGGTTATTACCGTATGCAGCGCAATTGTTATGATACCGCAAGTGTGGCTAAGTTCCGCGAAGGGGTGCAAAAATATATTGTGCCGGTAGCAAAACGCCTAAAGGAAGAGCAGGCTAAGCGTATTGGCGTAGACAAACTAAAACCATATGACGATATGTTTAGCTACCCGGAAGGCAATGCAAAACCAATTGGCACCCCAGACGAAATTTTTGCGCATGGCAGAAAAATGTATCACGAGCTTTCGCCGGAAACAGCAGAATTTATAGACTTTATGCTGGATAACGAATTGTTTGATGTGCTGACCCGGCCGGGTAAATCGGCAGGTGGTTATTGTTCTACAATTTCGTATTATAAGTCGCCGTTTGTGTTTGCAAATTTTAACGGAACATCGGGTGACATAGATGTGCTAACACATGAAGTAGGTCATGCATATGCTGCGCACATGGCGCAGAATATATATCCGTCGGCACTGCGCCGCTACTCTCACGAAACGGCAGAAGTACATTCTATGGCAATGGAATTCCTAACCTGGCCGTGGATGGAGGGCTTCTTTGGTGACCAGACGGACAAATACTACCACAGCCACCTTGCAAGTGCGCTCACGTTTATCCCATACGGTACAATGGTTGATGAATTCCAGCATCATATCTACGAAAATCCGGAAATGACCCCGCAAGAGCGTAACGAACTATGGCTGAAACTAGAGGGTATCTACAGGCCGTGGCTGGATTTGGAAGGTGTACCGTTTACAGGCGAAGGCAGACGCTGGCAGATGCAAGGGCATGTATACAGCGTTCCATTCTATTATATAGACTATTGCCTGGCACAAATTTTAGCGCTTAGCTTCTGGGCGATTACACAAGAGGATTACAAAGCCGCTTGGGAAAAATATGTACGATTTACCGGTTTTGCAGGTACAAAAACGTTTGTTGATTTGATTGAAGACGCAGGGCTACCAACGCCATTTGTGCCAGAGAATCTAAAAACAGTTGCAGAGGCGGCGGTTAAGTGGTTGGATAGCAGGAAGTAGAGTAGCAAACAAAAAAAACAGCCCAGGCTCCTGGGCTGTTTTTTTACGACCATATCTAAAATGCTAGTTTTTCATTCAGATAATTAACCAGCTCACTAATGGCAACCCTTTCTTGCGCCATAGTATCGCGGTGGCGGATTGTAACCGCATTATCGGTTTCGCTATCAAAGTCAAACGTTATGCAGAACGGGGTACCAATTTCGTCTTGGCGGCGGTATCGCTTGCCGATAGAGCCAGCGTCGTCAAATTCGCAAACAAAATGTTTGCAAAGCTGGTGGTAAACTGCTTCTGCACCCGGCGAAAGCTTTTTGGAAAGTGGCAAAATAGCCGCTTTAACCGGCGCAAGTGCGGGGTGAAAACGCAAAACAGTACGCACGTCTGGTTTTTCCGGCGTGCCAAGGTCTTCCTCATTGTATGCTTCGCATAGGAATGCAAGCGTCATGCGGGTAAGCCCAAGCGATGGTTCTACGCAATATGGTACATAATGCTCGTTTTTAACAGGGTCAAAGTAGTTCATGTCTTCGCCACTGTGTTGCATGTGTTGCTTTAGGTCGTAATCTGTACGGTCGGCAATGCCCCAAAGTTCGCCCCAGCCAAATGGGAACATATATTCAATGTCTGTGGTTGCTTTAGAATAGAACGAAAGCTCTTCGGGCCCGTGATCGCGAATGCGCAACGCCTCTGCAGGCATCCCTAGCGAATGCAGCCAGTCTATACAAAACTGTCGCCAATATTCAAACCATTCTAGGTCTGTACCCGGTTCGCAAAAGAATTCCAATTCCAGTTGCTCGAACTCGCGGGTACGGAACGTAAATTTGCCTGGTGTAATTTCGTTTCGGAAGCTATGCCCGGCTTGACCTATGCCAAACGGTATCTTGCGGCGGGTAGTGCGTTGCACATTTTTGAAATTTACAAAAATGCCTTGTGCCGTTTCCGGGCGCAGGTATACGGTCGACTGCTTGTCTTCGGTAACGCCGGCAAAAGTTTTAAACATCATGTTAAACTGACGGATATCTGTAAAGTCGTGCTTGCCGCATTTGGGGCAAGCAATTTTTTCGCTGTCGATGTATTCCTTCATTTTGTTGTTGTCCCAACCCTCTGGCGAGTTGTCGATGCCGCTGGCGTTCATATAATCTTCGATGACATTGTCTGCACGGAAGCGTTCTTTGCACGCGCGGCAGTCCATTAGCGGGTCGTTAAAGCCGCCAACATGGCCAGATGCCTCCCAGACAGATGGGTTCATTAAAATGGCACAGTCTACCCCAACATTGTATGGGCTTTCTTGTATAAATTTTTTCCACCATGCTTTTTTTACGTTATTTTTAAGTTCGACACCCAGCGGGCCATAGTCCCAAGTATTAGCAAGCCCGCCGTATATTTCTGACCCGGGGTATACAAACCCGCGGCTTTTTGCAAGTGCTACAATTTTTTCTAATGTTTTTTTACTCATTTTCGTTCGTCCTTTCGACATTTTCATAGGGTTATGCCATCTATAATATATGAGAAAAAGGCGATGTCAAGTATCGCCTTTCCTGTATGTATCATTTGTTTTGGGGAGATGGTTTTGGTAAAGAGCGATGCCCCTTTCAAAACGTATCTGGTGTATGTTATTGGGTATGATATATTTCTGTGCATGTCTATGCAACCAAGTTACAAAAAAAACGTAATTATATATAGGGCGGATAAAAACTGCCTATCTTAAAGTCCAATTTTGTCAAGTAACAAAATTGTTAATTTTTTATGACAGTAACATAAATTGTGACTACTTTGTGTAATATACATAGGTAAATGAGCTAGTAAAGCAAAAAATAGTATACGATTGAATGACCGCCGGCAGCAAAATTGCACAGAAAAACTGTGCTTTTTTTGTTGAAATTGGTCAATGTGTATATTACAGTTTTGTTACAAAAATTTGACTAAGCAAATTTCCTGTGGTATTCTCAACGGCAAATAATTTATACATTTTAAATTGGACAAAAACGAAATACATAAATTCAGGGAGGCAGTATAGTTATGGCGGAACCTGTTCTTAGAGTTAGAAATTTGCGTACATCGTTCAGGGTTGGTGGTAAGTTTTACGCCGCTGTAGACGGCATAGATTTTGATGTAAATAAGAATGAAGTATTTGCTATAGTAGGTGAATCTGGCTCTGGTAAAAGTGCAACGGCTCTTTCTATTACTAGGTTGCATAACCCTATGTTCACAAAACTAGAAGGTGAAATCTTCTTTGAGGACAAAGAGCTACTAAGCATGAAAGATGACGACTTGAATAAAATACGCGGTGGTCATATAAGTATGATATTTCAAGATGCGCTTTCTGCGTTTAACCCCCTTTTGAGGATTGGCGCACAAATAGAAGAAGTGTTCACCTTCCATACTAAATATGGTATGGCAGAAAAGAAAAAGCGCACTATTCAACTCCTTGCAGACGTAGGAATGGTAAATCCAGAGCATATTTACGGTTGTTTGCCGCACGAACTTTCCGGCGGTATGAGGCAGCGCGCTATGATAGCACTTGCAATTGCGGCCAACCCAGACCTTGTTATAGCAGACGAGCCAACAACGGCTCTTGATGTTACAATTCAAGCACAAATACTAGACCTTTTGCGTACGCTGCAAAAAAGGCATGAAACTGCAATCATACTTATTACACATGACCTTGGTGTTGTAGCAGAAATGGCAGATAAAGTTGCTGTTATGTATGCCGGGCAGATTGTAGAACTTGCTTCGGTACGCGACTTGTTTAAAAACCCGCAGCACCCGTATACTCGTTCACTTATAGCATCTATACCAAATAGAGACAAACATGACGAGGAATTGCATGTTATCCAGGGTATGGTACCGCCGCTTCACCTTATGCCAAGGGACGGCTGCCGCTTCTCTCACCGTACGCCATGGGTGCCAAATGATATCCATGAAGCTGTCCCAACATATCATGAAGTTGCGCCGGGGCATAAAGTTCTATGTACCTGTTATAAAGAATTTAAATTTGACGGGAGTGGACGATAATGGCACTGTTAGAAGTTAAAGGCCTAAAGGTCTACTACCCTATACGTGGCGGTATTCTTAGCCGCATACGCGGTTATGTAAAAGCAGTAGATGATGTGAGCTTTACAATAGAACCTGGTCAAACCGTTGGTTTGGTTGGGGAGTCCGGCTCTGGAAAAAGTACTACAGGTAAGGCAATTTTAGGACTAGAGCCGCTTGCCGGTGGTACAATTCACTTTAATGGTGAGGATATTACTAAATATGTAGGCAAGAACCACTCCAAATATCGCAGAGATGTGCAAATGATTTTCCAAGATGCATATGCGTCGCTTAACCCAAGGAAGCGTGTATTAGATATTATTGCAGAACCACTGCGCAATTTCGAGAAGCTATCGAAAGCTGAAGAGCGCAAAAGAGTGGACGAACTGCTTCGTATTGTAGGTATGCCACCTGCTGCGGCCATTAAATATCCGTTCGAATTTTCCGGTGGGCAGCGTCAACGCTTGGGTATAGCGCGTGCTATTGCGTTAAAACCAAAACTGATTGTGGCAGATGAGCCTGTTTCCGCGTTGGACCTTTCTGTACAGGCGCAAGTGTTAAACTATTTGAAGCAAATTCAACAAGAGCTAAAGCTCGCATACTTATTTGTCAGCCATGACCTAGGTGTTGTTAAACACATGTGTGAAACATTGGTTATAATGCACCACGGGCGTTTTGTAGAAGTGGGTACAAGGGAAGATATTTACACTAACCCAGAGCATATCTATACCCGGCGTCTTATTTCGGCAATCCCGGATACAGACCCCGATAAACGCCAAGCCAACGCCGAACACAGGGAAGAACTTAATGCATATTTTGATCAAAACTATAACCGCTACTATGGGGCAGACGGTAAGGTGTACGACCTTAAAAAACTTACCGATACGCACTATGTAGCTAGACCATAAGGAGGAATGACATATGGCAAAAACAATTATACGCCGTCTGCTTATAATGATTCCTCAGTTATTTGTAATTATGGCTTTTACATTTTTGCTTGCGTACATCATGCCGGGGGATTTTATATCCCAGCAAATGATGGATCCATCGCTTACAGCCGAGGAAATTCAAGTGCTTATAGAGCGATGGGGCTCTGATGCGCCGTGGTATATGCAGTTTTGGTATTGGTTTACCGGTGTTATAAGGTTAGACTTTGGTTTTAGCTATGTACATGCACGTCCGGTTATGGCAGTAATGCAGGAGCGTATTGTGCGTACATTCTGGCTGTCTTTATCCCAAACAATTGTATCTTTAGCAATTGGGATACCACTTGGTATTTTGGCAGGGCGTTATTACAGAAAAATTGCAGACCAAGCAATTCTTATTTATGGATTTGTTGGTTTAGCACTGCCTGGTATTGTGTGGGGTATCATATTGATTTTTGTATTTGCACTACGGTTAGACTGGTTGCCTTTCCGTGGTTCTGTAGACCCCGTCATTGCGGCTAGTGGTACACAGTTTCAAATAATTGTATCACAATTTAGGCATTTGATACTGCCGACGCTTGCGGGTGCTACATTAACAGGTATCGGTACAATTTATACCTTGCGTGCGCAAATTGTAGAAGGACGTTTTTCTGACTATGCGCTTACTGCCCGTAGTAAAGGTGTGCCGGAGAGAGTAGTGTTTAACAGACATATTTTACGCAATTCTCTTATTCCTATAGCACAAAGCGTTGGTTTTATACTTGTTGGTTTGCTATCGGGTACAGTTTTGATAGAGCGCATATTCAGTTACCCGGGTATGGGCATGCTATTTCTGGACTCATTAGAACGTCGCGACTTCCCAGTTGTTAATGCCTTGATACTCATATTCTCGTCTTTGTCGGTGTTTGCTATACTCATTGGTGACATTGCGCTTACATTGGTAGACCCACGCATTAGGATTAAATAGGAGGGGCTTTTATGGACAACGTGGAAAATAAGGTCGACTCGACGGCGACGGGCGATATTGGTGTAGAAGTATTTGAAGCGCAAATAAAACCGGTTTCTGGTATAGTTATGTTTTGGCGGGAGCTTAAGGCAGACAAAGCAGCAATGGTTGCACTCATTATTATTATTGCGGTTCTTTTGATAAGCGTTATAGGTTCTGCAATTTTAACTACAGAAGCAGTTGTTGATGTAAATAGGGCACGTCTTATGAACCGTCGTATGCCACCATCTTGGATGGAAGGCGGTTCGCCCGGTAATTTGCTGGGCACAGACGAAGGCGGCCGTGATGTATTAAGCTTTCTTGTAATCGCCAGCCGTAATTCACTGTTTTTAGGTTTTGCGGTGGCTGTTATCAGCATAATTATAGGTATAGTAATTGGAATTATTTCTGGGTATTTTGGCGGGCATATAGACAATGTGCTTATGCGTATTGTAGATACATGGGCTATGGTGCCTGGGTTAATGTTTACAATTGCCCTCATAACTATGATGACTGAGTTTAATATGTGGCGGTTTATAGGCATCTTGGTAATGTTTAGCTGGATGGGGCGTGCAAGGTTAATACGTGGTATGGCATTGCAACAAAGCAACTTGGACTACATTCACGCATCCAAAACTCTAGGTTCGTCTCACTTTAAGATTATTTTTAAAGAGCTTATGCCAAATCTTGTTGCTATAATTGCTGCCAATGTGGTACTTACAATGTCTACTACAATTGGCGTAGAGGTAGGGCTTGCATTGCTTGGTTATGGTATGCCGGTGGGTACCCCAAGTTTGGGTACATTTATAGCTGCGGCAGCATCGCTTGGTAACTTACAAAATCGCTGGTGGATGTGGGCACCTGGTATTGTGTTAATGTTTATAATGATGATGAGTATCAACTTTGTAGGGCAAGCAATTACTAGGATTGCGGATCCGAGACAAAGAAGAGTATAGTAATACCCCACAAAGGTGGGTAACTATAAATTAGGAACATATTTTAAGAGGAGGAAACAAAAATGTTGAAACCAAACAACAAACGAATGTGGAGTGTAATTGCACTCGCGTTGGTATCAGTGCTTGTGTTTGCTGCATGTTTTGGCAACGACGGTGATGATGATGATCGTGGTGCGCAAGGTACCGGCGCAGCATTTGCACACCTTGACCGCCTGGCGGAAGATTTTCCAATAGCGGGAACGAACAACAACACAATTTTGCAAGGCGGTACATTGAACTGGGGACTTTCTACAACGGCATCTATCCCAGGCTTGTTCTGCCCCATGCACAGTAGTGACGCAGCAGACAGTAACATTGGTGCCATATTAATCTATAGTTTAATTTCTTCTGATGATTCTTGGATCATTACACAAGATGGTATTGTAACATGGGATATGGATTTGGATGCCCTTACATTCACCATGACTATGAGAGACGATTTGCCAAATATCTATTGGCATGACGGCGTACAGTTAACTCTTGGTGATTTGTACTTCGCATATCATATCATTTCTCACCAAGACTACACAGGTATCCGTTTTGGTCAAGGCAATGGTACAGCTTTTGTGGTAGGTGCGAATGAGTTTAGAGCTGGCGAAGCAGACCGTATTGAAGGTCTTGTGCTTAGCCCAGACGAGCGTCAACTTACAATCCATTTTACACAAATGCCACCAAGCATGTTGTTTGCCGGTGCTATTCTTGCAACACCTGCACCACGCCACAATTGGGAAGGTATTGCCGTCGCGGACATGAGATATCACATGAATGCACGCGATAACCTACTTGGTTTTGGCCCGTTTTACATCGAAAACGTAGTACCTGGGGAATCTGTTGTTCTTCGTGCTAACGAAAACTACTGGCGTGGACGCCCTAACTTAGACAGAGTTGTTTATCAAACAATCCACCCAGATCTTGGTGCGGAGGCTATGCGTGCCGGTCAGCTGGACGTTGTTGCAATGCGCTTGCAAGACTGGGAAGATATTAATGATGCCAACAACATTCAATTCCTTGGTCGTATTGCAGCAAGCGAAACAAGAACACACATTTCAGTTGGCGCAATGGCTAGGGATCCAGAAACTTCAGACCTTTACATTATACCTCGTGACGATAATCACCCAATCACAAACAGGGACGTTCGCCGCGCAATGGTTTACTTGTGGGATCGCGAGACAATTGACTATGCATTTAACAGTGGTCTTGCTGCACCTGCAACAGGTATCTTGCATCCATTTAACGCAAGAGAATGGATTGATCCAGAAAGAGTTGGTTTCGCACTATTCTGCATAGATTCTGCTAACGAATTGCTTGACGCAGCAGGTTTTGAGTGGAGAGAGGGCGAAGATTTCCGCCGTGACCTAGACGGCAATCCATGGTATATAAACCTTGCGATGACACCTGGTGCTGCAAGTGAAACGATTTTTTCTATGCACAGGGGTAACTTTGCTGCTGCAGGTATAGACTTGCGTCAGTATGGCGGCGGTTTCGTAGACCATAACGTTATTGTTGCTCACAACCAAGTTATAATCGAACCAGGCGACAGCCCCAACAGCGACATGCATATATTTAACATGGGCTGGAACTTGGGTGCTAACCCTAACCCGACTACCGGATGGGGACATAACCAAAACTTCAACATGAGCCGTTTTACAAATGAAACAATCCAGGGTATACATGCAGATATAGCCTCTATGGAAGCTTGGGATCCAGAGTTCCTTGCAGATGCATACCGTCGTTGGGGCGATGCATTTGACTACTATGTACCTGCAATTCTAAATAGCTGGTCATTGACCGTTACAATGACGAATAACCGTGTAGCTAACTGGAATCTATACCGTGGTGGTGCACTTAATCCTAATGGCTTCTCATGGCATAGGGTTGGCGTAACCGCACCTGCACCATATGTACACCAATAAGCATTAAAGATAAGAAAAGCGATGGCATTTGCCATCGCTTTTTTGTACAAAAAACCCCCGGCATTCTTTTTTAGAATGCCGGGGGTTAACTTTATTATCATTAAATTGCTTTTGTCGCGTTCAACAGCCAGTCTGCTTCTTCTGGTTCCAATAACGGTGCAAGCGTTTCGTAAACTTTTGTGTGGTAGGTATTAATATATCTAACCTCGCTTGGTGACAACAATTGCATATCTGCTGCGCGTAAATCATATGGGCAATATGTCAATGTTTCAAAGTTTAAAAATTTCCCGTTTTCATTGGTACATAATTCTTGAACCGCTAATATATTTTCTATGCGTATACCATAGCGGCCTTGCTTGTATATACCGGGTTCGTTGCTTAAAAGCATACCTTCTTGTAGTGTAACTGGGTTATGACGGTGAGCGATACTTTGCGGCCCTTCGTGCACGCCCAGGCAATATCCAATGCCGTGGCCTGTGCCATGGTTGTAGTTTTGACAATCCTGCAAAATTGGCTGGCGTGCAAGCATATCTAACGCGTGTCCTGTTGTGCCGTCCATAAACACAGCACGAGAAAGTGCAATATGCCCTTTTAGCACAAGCGTAAAATCACGTTTCATTTCATCTGTAAGTTTGCCCATAGCAATGGTACGGGTGGTGTCTGTTGTGCCATCCAGGTATTGGCTGCCTGTATCCAATAGGTAAAAGCCCTCTGCTTGAAGCGTTGCGCCTTCGCCTTGGTGGCGGTAGTGGACAATCGCACCGTTTGCCCCATATGCCGATATGGTGTTAAAACCGTCGCAAATGTAGTGTTCTTGCTGTTTGCGGAAACATTGCAATTGGCAGGCAACGGCATCTTCCGTAAGGGTTTTTCCGGCAGTTATTCCATCGTCTAGCCATTTCAGCAATTTTACCATTGCGACGCCTTCTTTAATGTAGGCGTTACGTATGTTTTTGAGTTCGGCTTCCGATTTGATGCTTTTTAAGTTGGCAATAATGTCGCCGCAATCGTTTTTATGCAATACATCCACCGGGATAGCTTCTGCCAAAAGCGTATTGGTCTTAGCGGGGTTGAAATAAACAGTGCTATTGGCAGGTAGTGCTTTTACTTTTTCTGCAATAGATTCATAACTGTGTAGCGTAAACCCTTGGCTTATTAGCTTGCTGCTAAAGCTTGCTACCTTGGTTTGGTCTATAAAAATATCGGCGTTGCTTGCCGTAATAAGCACAAAAGCATAGACCAATGGCGTACTTTGCACATCTTGCCCGCGAATGTTTAAAAGCCATGCAATGTCGTCCAGCGCGGTTACGATGTATGCATCAACATCGCTGCTTTGCATTCTTTCGCGTACTGTGGCCAGTTTTTGTGCAGCAGAAATACCCGCAAAATTTGGCGCATGTTCAAATGCGGGTAGGGTAGGTAATGGCGGGCGCAATTCCCATAATAGGTCAACCAAGTCTTCTTTATATGCAAAATTGTACGCGTCTAAGTTTAGGGCTTTTTTTAGCTCGTCAAAGCTAGACTTGGGGAACGAAGTGCCATCGAATCCAATTGTGCCGCCGTTTGGCAGCTGCGCTAGTATAAAATTTTGATAGGTTGGTACCCCCGGGTTGCCCATTTTAAAAAGGGAAATACCCGTGTTGCTTAGTTCTGTTTCTGCTTGAATAAAATAACGCCCGTCTGTCCATAGGCCGGCAGTTTTTTGCGTTACAACCACCGTACCACTAGAGCCGGTAAAGCCGCTAAACCACTGCCTAGCGCACCAATAATCTGCGACATACTCGCTATTGTGGGCATCGCCGCTAGGGATAATATATGCGTCTATGCCGCGTTCGGCCATAAGTTTGCGTAACAATATAAGCCTGTCCATCAGCCTTTTGCCTCCCATTCGATATCTAAAGTTAATGGTTGCATACTGTTATCTGTAGTGTCTATGGCGTCTTTGTTTCTAGAGTCAAAATTGTGCAAAAACTCGTTAAACTCGGTGTTTACTTGGTTGAGGTCAGCAAGCAGTGTCTGGTTCTCTTCTTTTAGTTTTTCAATTTCCGTTTTAGACCGTGCTTTTTCCTCTTCCAGTTTTTTTGCATCCAATTTAAGCTGCTTTAATATGATATCCTGTGCCGTATACATATCCAAAATTTTATAGTAATCATCGGCAATATTAAGTGCAATAAGGGCTGTACGCAGACGGTCGTCCACAATAGACGTAACATTTTTATCTTTAAATTTTTCTATTGTTCTATTTACATGTTGCGCCAATTTATGTGCGTAATCCGGCTCTATTTCGGCAGATAAATTAAAATCCTTACCGTCGATATTGACTATAATGTTGTTAGCCATGTTAAACCTCCTTATATTTTGTGCCTGGGTTGGGCATATTATCTGTTGAGGTGGTCGTATGAAATTTTTATTTATGGGCATTGCAGTATTTATTTTGTGCGGGTTTGTTTATGTAGGACCGGAAACAGAAATGCTTGACATCATTAACGATAAAAGAGCAGAGCTTGGCGTTACAACATTGCAAAAGGACTGGGAACTTGCACGCTTGGCGCGTTACAAAACCGAAGAAATGCAGCAATTAGGTTTCATGTGCCATAGTTCTCCGGCGTATGGGCTACCCGAGGACATGCTGGAAATGTACAATATCCCATTTAAAACGTTGGGGACAAATGTAGCTATGGGGCAAGAAACCGCAGGGGACGTGGTGACTGCATGGCTTACATCGGAAGCACATAGAAATATTTTGCTCTGCAGCAATTTTACACACGCAGGTACAGCAAAATCCTATAACGAAGATGGAATTGCATATTGGGTGATTATTTTAAGAAATAATTAGTGCAAACCCGCTCGTATACTGTAATTTAGACATAAAACCTAGAATTTGTCAATTGATTTTGCGTGCAAAAACAATTGATGAAACGAAAAAGATGAAACAAAAAAAACGGCTTTCGCCGTTTTTTTGTTTCTACCATCTCCTGAGCCAATCGTCCAAGTGGTGTGGGGACGAGTTCATAATCCATATACCATGTTCTGTATGATGTGCCGCACTGTCAAAGTCGCGTACAAGTTGTTCAAGTTCGGCGCGCTCTACCATTCTTACACCGGTAAACATGTGGTTAAACGCCCAGCCCCAGCGGTGAATCTCGTCAACAGATGTACTGTCTAGGAATGCCATTTCCATTCTATAGTGCACATCGCGAATGCTTTCAAAAGTGCGTACCGCAACGGCGTATTCACCAGGGCGGCCTACAAAGTATACTTCGCCGTCGATATCTGCCGTTGTGTGTGGAAACGCGCTAAGCCACATATCAGGTGCTATGTGAGAAGAATTTAAATGGAACGTTGCAGCAATGCGTTGCCCTTGGCTGTTTACATAAATTGCGGTAAAGCCGGTAATCCATAGGTTGCGTGTAAAAGGTTCGTTGAGTGGTAGGGTTGCTTCTTCCCAGTATGGGCGCAAGTCCACAGAAAATAGTCGCCCATAGAAGTAATTGTCGATATTGTACGCTGTGGAACGAATCGGCACACTGGACAGGCGTACGGCAGCACCTGTGTGTTCAAGCGTTGTCACCGATTGTAACCTAAAATCGCCAATTTGCTCGGGTATAGAGGTCCCTGGGAAGTAGCGGCGCACTTCTTCTATAGACGTTAGTGGACGCCAGCCTGTAATAAGGGCATATCTACCGCTTTCCAGACGGAATTGGTACGCTTGGTCAAACGCTAGCCCGCCAATGCGTGCAAGCATGCTGTCCCTAAGTTCGTGGTCAAATGTGTCAATGGGTTCGGTAAGATGCCATTCCGGTTCTTCCCATTCCCATGTGTCCCAGTCGCGCTGCGGCGCGTCAACGTGAGGGGGCATTTCAAACGGCAGTGCTACACCGCTTACGTCGTGAACGGCCACAATGCTAGGCGTTCCCCACCATGTAAAATCGTCATTTAGGTTGTCTAATACAACATTTACAGGGTCACTCATCCAGGTTGCAACGCCTTCGTCGTAATACCGCTGCATTTGCTCGTAATAACCCATAATTGATAGCTGATCGATTTCCGCCATATGGTGTGGCAGCGGGCGTTGTGTGCTAAAACCCCAATAACTTAGGCTTTGCAGGCGCTCTATTGCCCATATGCCGCCTTCGCCCTGTATAACAGGCTGGCTAAGAAGCAAACGCCAATGCGTTTCACTTGCTTCAACGTATACATATACAAGCTTATGGTTGCCCGGGAACATTACAGGAGAAATGAGTTCCTGTTGTTCCAAGAAATCGCGTACCAAATATTCTATATGCCACGGCGATGAAGAGCCCCACCAGCTTATACTCATAGAAATCTCACCTAAATATTGCAGGCCGCTGCTGTCGCGGGTAAATACCAAGTGTGTTAGCGCGTCCATGTAGCCTGTGTCGTGGCTAAACCAGCCGCCTTCCCCTGGTTCAAAAGTACCCCAGCGCACTGTCCAGCAATCTACTTCCACTTGAACAGCAAATTCCAGCCGCCAAACTTCAAGCGTTGTAGACGGCATAATGTGCGTAAATTCACCAGCAAGTACAAATTCGTCTATGCGATTGTCTACTACGCGCACAAGCTCGTGGTGGCTCAAGTTGTCTGCCCTAAACTGCACATGCGCCTGCGCAAAATCAAGCTGTGTTGCGTCAGCGGGCAAGCTGGCGAGCATGTTGTTTGCTTGGCTATTTTCTTGATTGTTGTCACTTGCGTTGTCTGTGCCTGTTAGCACAGCATCTTCTACAGCGTTTCTGGACGCGCCAAGGGTACACGCCGCAAGGATTGCTGTCAGTATTACAAGTATGGATATAAAAATTGCAAGTTTAGTATGTTTTTTACTTTTCATAATAGCGGTTAGCCTTTCTTTTAATGCACGCTTTTCTTCACACATAGTAGTGGAAAGCACAGGCAGAGGTATTTTTGTATCTGTTGCAATATCAATGAGGGTGTTGCCATAACCTTGTTTGCCACTGGTGTCCATATGGCGGATTACCGCTTCGTCACAAGAAAGCTCGCAATTGCGGTTAATTTCTGCCCGGGCAAGCCACACAAGTGGGTTAAACCAGTGCAATGCACATGCCGCAAGCGTTATCCATTTTATTAAAATATCAAGCCGACGCATGTGTGTTACTTCATGGAGTAGAATGCTTTCTAATTGAAGTGGTGTGTATTCGCGGTTGGGTAATATTATCGTGGGTCTAAACAGACTAATTAACATTGGTGTTGCTGCGTATGTGCAGCGGTATAAATATACTTTGCGGTTTGTAAGTGCTGTTAACATGGCAAGTTCTTCTGGCATGGGAGATAAACGTCCGCGGCGCAATTTAATAGTAAAAACCGCATAGCCAATAAGATTGTAGATAAGCACAAGTGCAGCAACAAACGGATATACCAGCATAAAAATAGTGCTGGCGATCGCGGCTGGTGTTGGCGGCAGATGCACTTCGCCGGTTGCAAACGTGAGTTGTGGTGTAAATTCAAAACTGCTATCAGGTCTTTCTATGGTTGTAGTACTTGTATTACTTGGTATGAAGTTGGTATCGGGTATTTGTGGCAATCTATCCGGCATGGGGGTTAGTGGCATGTGGGAAACCCTGGCCGGTTCTTCTGTAGTAGAAACCACGGCGCGCGCTACGGCAGTATATACAGGCGCGATATCGCCAAACTGCCCGGGTATTACTGCTATGCGCGATACAGGAATAAGAAATACCAGCACCGCAACTATCCAAAACGAGTATTGCCATGCTTTTGGCAGCCTGTGCCGTACCAGCGGTTTTAGTGCAAGAAGCAGCAGTGCAATAGCCCCGCCAGAAATACTCATTATAATAACCGTACGTACAAATTCGCTCAAAAATATTGGGATGTTCATTGTTCGTCCTCCATTTTGAAAAATGCTTTTAAGTCATCAACATCGTTTTCGCCCAATTTGCCGCCGCGGTACAGTGCGGCAACAAGGTTTTTGGCACTGCCGTTAAAAAGTTTGTTGATAAGGTTTTGCCCCTCTGTTTGCATGTGTTCCTCTGCGCTGACGTTAGGGGTATACAGTGTTACATGGTTGTCGTGAGTTGCAAGTACACCCTTGTCGCGCAGGCGTACAACCAATGTTTGAATCGTCGATTTTTTCCAGTCTGTTGTGGTTTCTAGTTCTGTTCTAATTTCTGCAAAAGAAAGTGGGCGGTTTTCTCTCCATAGTATGCGCATTACTTCCAATTCTGAATCGGATATTTTGTGCGACATGCGAAATCTCCTTTCGTGCTACGATTGTAATTTGCATACTACATATGTAGAGTTGTATTGTCAAATGCAGGCGAAATTTTACACACATGGTGATATAATCGGAGTATGAAAATAAAAAAACACCACAATTGTGTAATATTATGACAACTGTTAAGGGGTTTATTACAATGCTTCGTCTCATAACTCAAGTTTGTATGTGTGAAATGTTAAATGGTTGTAAATAGGATAAACAAGGGTTTTTCTTACAGTATTTGTCACGACCTTTTCACTTGACAAAAGCCAATATCGTTGTAGAATAAATGTTGACACTGTGTAATCATATAATAGTATGAATCATATAGTGTCGACGTCGGTTTAAATACATAATCTAGCCTGGATACCAGGGGTTGCGTATACGCCGATGGAATAAGTTTTTGGAGAATAAAAGCCAAGGTGAATTGGTAAAATCCAAAAATTTATAGCTGATTTTTGTCATAATAAGTTAGGGCTTATGTAGTTCCCGAACAAAGTCGCTCAGAATTAAAAAAGCATTGTAGTTAAGGTTGAGTTAACAACTAACAGAGATGCTGTAGGACGGGCAAATGGCTTTAAACAGTAGGGGGATGGTATGGCTTGCGATTATGATGAAAATGAGTATGGTAAGAAATCAAATAGAACCAAAAATTATCGGTATTAAAATTCATGCCAAATGGCTTATGGGGGTGGTCTGAGGTAAGGCAAGATAGATAATGGATGGGAATAATTGAAATTCCCGTTTCCAATTGCAATAAAAAAAGCGAGGCAATAATTGTAATTATTCAAATTAGACTTCTCTCGAAATTCTAATGAATTGGAAATTACGGATACCTGCCGGCGAAGTCAAGTATAATTTTCATTGATATTGTTAAATGCTTGATGGACTGATTGCGTACTAATTTACAAACCTGTTATTTTTAATAGTAGGTGTCTTGCGTAAATTGGTTTTTCTTTATGCAAAGATTTATAGAAACTTGGATTACCGAAAAATAGGTTCAGGTTTTGTTTTTGTCTTTGCAAGAATATCCAATGTGCCAAATTAAGCTAAAGCCTTTAAAAAGGCAGCGAAATATTTTCAATAATGCGGCATGTAATGAAGCAAGGTTGTAAAGCTGTATGTAGGACTGTATTTCAGATGTATATGGAGTTGAAAGGAGAGAGTACCATAGTAATGAATAAGTTTATTAAGAAGCGGCTTGGCAGATTTGTTGGGTTGCTTATGGCAATTGTGATGGTATTTGCACATGTTCCTATCGAATTAATAGCCGAAACTTTTGGAACAGACGTGGATACATCTTATGAAGAGGGGTACGCCCCAGGGTATTATGAACCAGAGTATGACGAATATGAGGATGAAGAATATTCGGATTACGATTCGGAGTATGACGGTGAGTATGATTCAGAATATGATGATGAATACGACTCGGAATATGACGAAGAATATGAGCAAGATGAGTACGAGTGCGAATATGATTGTGAGTGCGAGTACGAAGTTGAGTACGAGTATGAATGCGAATACGATTGTGAGTGCGAGTACGAAGAAGACTATATTTGCGAATACGGCTGTGATTGTGAGTATTACGAGTGCGCATATGACTGCGATTGTGAGTACTGTGAGTACGAAGAGAGCTTCTATGCGTTATACTCATTTGACGGTTTTGTTTTATCAGTAGAAGGCGAAGCACTAGAAGGTGCAGAAGTTTCTTTGGTGATGAACGGAATTGTTATGAGTAGCGTATTAACCAACGAGCAAGGCTGGTTTGCGTTTGATGCTCAAGCATTCGATATATACAATATATACGATTGGGCACTTGTCGCATTTGCTGAGGGTTTCGAGCCATATTACGAATGGTTGATGAATTTCGTAACTGGCGAAAATGTCGATGGTGTTACCAGTATTACGATAGAGTTTGTTCTTGAACAGACATATGAACTTCAAGATGGTTCTTTTATCGTAAGTGGCTTTGTAACATCGGAAGGTGACTATGCAGAGCCTCTTGAAGGCGTTGCTGTAGAGCTTACCACTGTCGAGGGTATTTTTACCGCCGTAACAGACGCATATGGTTTCTATGAAATTGTAATTACTCCCGAAGACGAAGAAGCAGATATCAGTTTTATCGCTTTGTTAACGGATGCGGTTATTACAGCTTCATTGGAAGGTTTCGTTGCCGCTGAAATTAATGTAAACGATTATCTTCTTTACATGGACGACAGCTATAGCGAACTTACCATTGATATCGCGTTGGTGCCTTTAGCGGTAATACCAGAAGGCATGGCATTAATTGAAGGTATTGTTTCATTATATGGTAGACCAATCGAAGGTGCGCTTGTACAAGTACAACTTAATGACTGGGCTATCGAAGATTTACCAATCTTTACTGCGTATACCGATGCATATGGTAGATACAGCATACTTGTGCCTACGTCAGACGAAGGTGAAGAGTTTGTAGTATGGGCTACGTATGTATTGGGTTATGAACCTGTAGTAGATGCGCAAGGTATGATTATAACCGACGAATATGGCCAACCTGTTATGGTATATTCCAATGACAGAGCCGTAAGTGCGATGGTTGAAGTTATTCTTGTAGCAGGTGAAGCAGTAGAATTAGATTTAGAGTTGCAATGGATCGGCATCCGTCCGATGCAGATATTCCCAATCGAAAACGAACAACAGCTTGAAGATTTCCTTCGCGGTGATTTAGGTCCTTTAAGTAACGATGGCATTTTCGTGTTGCAACGCGATATGAACATGACTGGTCGCGGCCCGTTTCATGGTCGTGGTTACGATGCTTTGGGTCGCCCGTTTGTAGGGGAATTTGATGGCGGTGGCTTTATTATCAGTAACTTGGCTTTAGCACCAAGGCCTGAAACAGAGCCTACAGACACCCCTGGCCGTAATGATATTGGTTTTATCCGTGTTATGGGTCAAGGTGCCCTTGTACAAAACGTTACGTTTGCAAATCCCACTTTCGTGGATAGTGCGACAACGCTCACTACTTGGAACGCCGCTATTGGTAGTATCGGCTTTATAGCTGGTCGCGTTGCGCCAAACAGCGTAGTTAATATCAATAATGTAACTATTTACGGCACTGCGGAAACGACAAATGCCACGCTTACTTTTAGCGGCGCAAGAGGCGTTACCAATAAGCGTGTCGGCGGTATGGTTGGTTATGTTAGCGCAAGCAGTACGCTTAACATCAACAATGTTGATGTTCGTGCTACTGTAGCACTTAACACAACCGGCACTGCTGCAAGCACCCTTACAGCAGTTGGCGGTCTTGTAGGGCAAACAAATGGCAATGTTAATGTTAGAGGTAATAACAACCAAGTTAGCCTCAATACATCAATTGGCACAGTTGCTGCTACCAGGACAATTCAACACGTTGGTGGTGTGATCGGTCGTGTTAACGGCGGTGCAACTTTAATAGAAAACACAACTGTAAGAAGTGGTAGCAGTATTGTTGCTAATCAGGTAATGGGTGGTTTCGTGGGCAGTAACACTGTCAACCAGACTAACAGCCTTGTAATTAATAACTCGCATAACCACGCTACCCCAACTGCAGCCGCAGGCATAGCAGGCGGTTTCGTGGGTCAAGCGACTATGGCAACCATTTCTAACAGTACTAACCATGCAACCATCAACATTGGTGCAGGTACAGCTGGTGGTATTATTGGTCAAGGTACATCACCTTTGATAAATGCCATCAATTTAACAAGTGTAACCAATAACGGAAATATTACTTCCAATACTACCGCAGGTGGTTTGGTTGGTAACGGTATTGCTGTAAGAATTGTAGGTACAGCAAGTGCGCCTTCCGTTAACACAGGTACCATATCTTCAAACGGTCACGTTGGTGGTCTAATGGGTATATCTACAGGTGCGGTATTTATCGAACACGCTGTAAATAGCCCAGCAGTGGCCACTAACAATGGACTTAATCAAACCAATCAGCCTGCTTCAGGTACAGGAAGTGCAGCGGCAGGGAGTACTGCACAAGGTAACACTGCCGTGGGCGGTATCGTAGGTTCTATGAACGCCGGTAATGTTACACTTCGTCATGTGGCTAACCACTCTAATATTAACGTTTACCAAGGTCGTATCGGTGGTTTAGTAGGCCGTACTCAGGGTGCAGGTGCTTTACGCATTTACCACAGTACAAATCACGGTAATATTATGAACAACGCCACGCATACTTCACAAACTCGTATATCGTCTTCTGGTGGTTTAGTAGGCCAATCTGAAGGTACACTTCACGTTTATGATAGTACAAACTTCGGTAACGTGCGTGGAAATGGTTTGCAAGGTGCTGGCGGTATTGTGGGTATTACACCAACAAGAGCAGGTTCAACGACTACACTTATTGATGTAGAAAACCGTGGTACTATCACTTCATTTCCAGCGCGTAGGATGGCCGGCGGCCTTATCGGGCAGTCTCGCAATGCAACCACCATTACTGATAGTAGAAACTTTGGTACGGTTCAAGCAAACGAGACATCAAGCTCTACTCCGGGTCCTGCCAGCTCTATTGGCGGTTTTATAGGTTTAGCCAATGGTATTGTCACCATCAACAATGGTGAAAACCATGGCAATATTCGCTTCTGGGGTGGTACTGGCGGCGGTCAATTTAGAGGCGGCGGTTTTATTGGTTTATCCATGAACCGCGTAACTATCAACGGCGCAACTAACTACGGTAATATTTGGAGTGAAAACAGACAGCATAATACATCCAATATAGGCGGTATTATAGGTCGTATGCAATGGCCGACGACTACTGCAAACCGTACAGCTCACTTAAACGATGTTGTAAACCATGGTAATGTTGGTTTTAATGCAACAAACGGGTTTGCGGGCGTAGGGCGTGTTGGCGGTATTGTAGGTCACTCTGCACACCGTACAGGTGCACGCGGCCTGCATATCAATGGTGCATTAAACACAGGTAGGATAAATGCGCAGCAGCTTAGTGCTGCTCCAGCTGGTAACCGTCGTTTGGCAGTCGCAGGTGGTATCGTTGGTGAAATGAATACAGCCAACTCTACCATTACTGGCGCGCTTAATATTGGTGAAGTATCAACAGCTTTCCATCAGGCCGCTTCGGGCGGTATTGTAGCTCGTGTAGGCCGTGATAACCTTACGATATCTAACTCGGGTAATGAAGGTAATGTATTTAGCAGAGAAAGTGCTTCAAATACAGTTATGACCGGCACAGGTGGTATCATTGGTGATATCGACCGCGGTAATAATACACGTATTTTGCGTAGCTTTAACTCTGGTAGTATCGAAGGTGCAAATGCGGGCACGGGCGGTATCGTTGGTGCTATGCGTCGTCGTGGCAATCTACTCATAGAAGACGTTTACAACGTTGGTTCTGTACTGGGCAGAAATAACACCCCTGCACCGGCAGGCGCAGCAGGTAACGGTATACTTGGTCTTAGACGTAATAACCGTGGTATCGTAACCATGCGCCGTGTATTCAACTCAGGTAATGTTAATGGTGCTCCTATCTTTACTGCTACAGGCGGTAACGCGCGTGCAATCACCCGTATGAACAATGCAATGGTATACAATAATGTATTCTTTGATACATCTGTGCATACAGGCAGAGCGCAGGCAGTGCGTCCAGGTATAACCCCTGTGCCAACATCTTTATTGACATCCGGCGGCTTAGAGGCATTCCAACATCCAAACTGGAATACTCAAGGCTGGATAGACAATATGATCGCAGGCAACTATGGTGCTTGGGAAAGCTATCCATGGCTTACCTGGCAAACCCCGACCCAAAATGCATTCTTTGGTGAAATTGAGCCTGGTGCTGACCATTTGATGACGGCAGCAAGTAGAACAGCTACTTTCATCAATATAGGCGCAGGAAGCAACAATATTACCGGTGATTTCGATCTTATTGAAGACAGATTGCGTAATGTGCGTACATTTATTCCGTATGGCGCAAGAACAGCTGCTGCGGGTGGCGCAAATGCCATCGCTAGGGCTCACACAGAACGTGCCCCCGGTAACTTTACGAGTGCCGCAATTGCGCGTCCGGTTGGCTCAAGACTGTCCGTAGGTCTGATAAGCCCGTATGGCGTTGTAGCCTTTAATGGTAACGAAATGTTTGATAACGTTGTTATTATGGGTGTTGATGGACCAGATTATAGTGACGGCACCACCACATTGGTGCATTGGTCTCGCATGTATCGTAATGATGTTCGTATGGTGACTAATTTGCCGCAAAACATTATTTTTGAAGGCGGCGTATTAGGTCTTGAAGAAATTGCAGAAGGTCAAGTGTTTAGAATTGAAGCCCTTGGCTACCGTCCGGCTACTCATGTGATAAGTGCCGCTGACATTGCAAGGTGGCAAGCTGATCCACATGGTCGACTTCTGCTTCGTGTGCCTATGGAAAGGGCACCTATACCGTATCTTCGTTTACACATTCTTAATGAGAATGTCGATGATGCTAGCGGCAACCCAACCCAAATACCAACAAACAGAAACCCAAGAGGTCTAAGTAGCCGCTATGGAACGCCATCTCCTCCTCCGGAGGCGTTGTTGCAACTTGACCGTTCCCCAACAGGTACGTCTCTCTTTAATGCAAATGGCCATTATTGGCGTGATATCCTTGGTGGTAGAGCAACTAACTTCCTTGGGGAAAATATTTCTCTTAATTTTAGTGATATCCGTAACTATCATGCACTTGGAGGAATAGCTACAGCTGCTAATCCATTTGAAGTTTGGATATCATTAGAGGATATCTACCGTCCAGGTCCATTGTTTATCGCTCGCACTTGGTACGATGGCGAAGGAGAGCTTCAGGAAACAAGACTACCTCTTGGTGGCAGGCGTCCGACAACTGCCGTAGCATCTAACCCGGCGTTTAGCGGTTCAGCCGCGCAACAACGTTTCATGTTAGAACTTCGTAACCCGGATCATGTAGATGGCACTCCACTTGCTTTGGCTGGAACGGGTACCACTGCAGGTACAGGCACTACTACTCTTGCTGCCGCAGATGCAGCATGGGCATTGACGGGTACGTCATTGCTTACGCAAGTAAGAATAGTACCATATCCAGGAGTTGCTATACCGGGTAATGGTCTAAATCGCACCTACAGGCCTTCTCCTTGGGTAACACTTGGAGATATTGCGGAGTGGACAGATGCCGAAGACCCAGTGTTTTCGCACTTTACACTAACAATAGACCATGAATATGAGGGTAGAGCCGAAGTGTTGGAACGCCATCAGCTTATTGAAGGCATTGACAACTGGCACTACATTCCTGTTCAAAATGCGGTGCTTACCCATGATAAAGAAATGGGTGAAGAAGGATATTACTACGATGAGTTTAACATGCCGCAATTTGGCTCAATTCCAACTTCATGGACTTGGCCACAATCTCCGGCAAACAGTGGTATATTCCCGAACCTAAGAATTCTTTATGGTGAGATGCTTAATGCAACTGCAACAGGCTTTGTCGCAGAAGATGGAAGTTCTGTTGCTTCAGAGCAAGCACTTGCCCCTTATGATGGAGTAGTTCAAACCACTTATCTTTTCATGCAAAGAGAGCGCACAGGCCGTATCTATGGCTTTACGCTTAATCAATCAATGATTAATGACCCAACGGTTCGCAATGTTGTGGCGGATGCAAACATTCACATTATCTGTAATACTACAGGTGCTGTAATGAACCAAACGCCTATAGTAAGTGACCAACATGGTTTCTTCGAGTATATGGGGTTACCAGCAGGTTCTTACAGCGTACTTGCAAGCCGTACGGGTTTTGCACACACACTATCAGACCCTAACCCTGTCGTTTTACAGACAATTGTAATCGATGAGGTTGTAAGCGTATCTAACCAACGCGTAAACGTGTTTATGAGCGCAGACAGGTCTAATGGTTTCCCAATATTTGTGCGTGCAACCAATGTGATAGGCACCGATATCACTAGTCAAGCGACTGCAACCCTCACCTATGGTACAAGTCAAGTACGTTCCTCTGCTTTAGAAGGTACGCTTCAAGTTATCTGGGTAGACCTAGATGACCTAACTTGGTTAAACACTGGTGAAATTGAAATTACTGTACCGTTGTTTGTGGCATATGGCCCTTATGACATCAGTGATTACTATGTTTCAAATCAACCATTTATCTTTATCAATGTCGTATTGACGCAAGAAATTGAAAACTTGGAAGTACGTGTTACGCAGAGCGGAACTATTCCAAGAATGGCAAACTTGCTGCTTCCGACAGCGACATTACGGCGTGTTCTAGGTACACCGCTAGGATACATCGACCCATCCAATCCACCTGATGGTATCTTTATCATACCTGTGGCGACAGTAGGGGACGAATTTAGAGCATATGCACCTGGCTTTGAACCGGTATACCGGACTATAACGCCAGAAGATGCTTTGCCGCCGTATATCGAGATTGTTCTAAGTCAGCCTACGTTGCTTCCAGAATTAGAAGTACGTGTGTATGACGAACGCGGTACGCGTATCACTACGGCATACTTGGTGACCCCGGCTAGGGCATCTAATGGTACCGGCGCATTCATGTTTATTGACGAGTTGCGCATAGGTAATACGGTAACCGCAAGTGCACCTGGCTTCGGTAATGTGTCTCAATTTGTTACCGCAGGCGATGCTAATGCAGGCGTTATGACAATAGTCTTGCGTGATGAAGACCGTGTGCCGGTTCCGCTAACAGTGCATGTAGTACGCAATAATGATGGTTTGTTATTGTCCAGTGCTACACTCGGACATGATGATCACACGACTGTGACTAACATTCTAATGAGTGCTTCTGATGGTATCTTCAATATAAGCAGCGTGCTAATTGGTGACCTCTTAAATGCAGGTGCACCTGGCTTTAGCTCTGTGCTTAACCGTCCGATTACATTCCAGGATGTTGCTGCAGACTTTATCGTTATTAGGCTTGAAGGTGACCAACTTGTAGATATAGAATTTGTGGTAAGTAGGAATGATCAGTTTGCTGGCCGTTTACCTGCTGCTACGCTAACAAACCCCACTGTTTCTGCAATTGCTGCCGAACCAGCAAATAGCGGTGTATTCCGTGCAACCGTTAGGGGTAACGACATTGGTTCTACATTTACAGCAGGCGCAGAAGGTTTTAATGATACCGCTCGTCAACTTACAGCAAATGATTTGACGACGCAAATTCCGACTCCTTATCCGGTGCTAATTGATGGCGCAGTACGCAGAATTATTGTTCCGCTTACAGTGACCCATGAAACACCTGCAACCACCTTTGCGGTGACGGTAAGGGAATATGGTACTAATGACGCAACCGGCAACATCCATCATGCGTCATTGGCCTTAGTAAGCCAGCAAGGCTTGAACACACCAAGTATTGTTAACCACAATAATGGTACATTCACTGTTACCATTCCAGGCGCAGGTGCTTATATAGACATCGAGCCAGGTTTGGAAGCAACTGCAGTTGGCTTTGCACCTAACAATCATGTAATTCGTGCAATCGATTTTGTAAGCCGTGAAATAACAATCTACCTTACACCAGTAACAATCAACAATCTTCAAGTAGACGTAGTTGATTCCAATGGCGATCTCATTGATAACAATACAACCCTTGAAATAGCTAACCGCCCAGGCGCAACCCTTACACCGGATGCGACTTATCCAGGCAGATGGCTAGTAAGTGGCGTGTATATCAATGATGTTTTCACCGCTGATGCAGATGGCTTTAACTCGAACACGGGTACCATTACACATGCTATTATTACAGCGGAAGCAATGGAAATTGAACTTTCACGTCTTAACTTTGACTTAACGATTAGTAATGTCCCAACTGGTTTAACGCATAGCTACCAAACTGCTTACGCTGGTACAAATGCGTTGGTAATTGGTACTGCCAATGCTGTACCATTTGATACGTCTGTAACTCTGACTGCTGGTGAAGTAGCGCAAAATCACTACTTCCTAGGTTGGTATCGTGGTACAACTGCACCTGCAAACGGAACACATATTCTTGACGATTTAGTTGGCGTAATAACAACACCAACCTATACGTTTAATATGCCGGAAGCAAATGTACAGTACTTTGCACTTTGGGGCGCACGCAATATCGTGGGTGCACCTGCTGCGCAAATCACATTTGATTTCTATGGTGTAACAGGCGAATCTGGTGAACCTATCGAGCCTATTGTTCTACCTGTAGCCTTTGGTGAGCCATTGGATACAAATATTTTGGCAGATGTATTGGCAATAGTTGATGATATTGCAGGTCATGCATTCTGGGGCTGGTTTACAGGCGCAGAGCTTGATGAGTCAGGTCGTCCACTAAGAAGGGGCTACCGCAGACCGGTTGTAGGTACTATGGGCGTTAATATTCCTGCATCGTTTACCGAAGCAGAATTTAACACCTTTGCACCGGAAGGCACTATTACCCTTTTTGCTATTTGGGCACTATGGGGAGATGTAAATGACGATGATGTAGTAAATCCGGCTGATGCTGCTATGTTATCGCAGTATGTGACTGGAAGAACTCCGCAGCCTACTATTGTAAGGCCAGCAGCGATGGTTACGCGCGGCGCAATAGTAAATCCAGCTGATGCTGCTATGTTATCGCAGTATGTGACTGGAAGAACTCCGCAGCCTGTTTTAGGACAAAGACCCGTAGCAAATGCGTATATTGCTGTAAGTGTTGTAAACCACAGCGATGGTACACCTTTGCTAAATGCAGATCTAACAGGTCCAAGCGGTATGGGTATTGTGCGCAATGATGACGGATCATTTACATTAAATGTAAATGGGGCGCATTTTGGGGCAACCTTAACCGCTAATGCAGATGGTTTTATGCAGCGCACCCATCAAATCACTCCTGATAATCTTCAAAATGGATCAGAAATCACTATTCATCTATTTGAAGATGGTTTTGAAGTGAATGGCGTATCGTTTGCTATGGCATCTGACGCAAGCTTTGCTTCGGTATTTACTCCGTCGTCAGCCAATATTGGTTCTGAAGCGATATGGCGTATCAGCCAAGAAGAAGCTCCTCCTACGGCTACGTATGTTGATGTTCGTGTATATTTACATCAAAATACAGCGCATGGTATGGGATGGACAGTGCTTAATATCGCATATGATCCAACAATGCTTGCTAATCCAAGAGCACTTCCTAATACTTCTTTCTTTGACTATGATCTTTTGACAGAAGCACAATGGACACAGTATGAAATACTGAGGGATGTCCTAGGCTGGGGATTAGAGCAGCGTCAAGCTAATTTCCCTGATGCTTGGGTTCATACAATTATGTCATATCATGGCGGAATGGACTTCTCTTATGCTTTGTCTGACGGCCACGTGCATGGTAATCATGTAATTAATTTACTGTGGTTGCCTGTTAATGTTCACATGGACTCAAGTATATTCGTATATTTCCGCTTTGATATTGTGTCAGGCATAGCGGTAGACGATATAGGTGAAGTATACTTCAGAAGCGATCTGACCCAATATATGGCAGGTGCTGATGGAGTAACTGCAAATCCGCTTGTTCTTGAAAACGGTTCAGTTACGATTATCCAAAACGAAGGCGAAGTAGAAGTTCGCGTAGTAAGGAATGACCCTGCTAACCCAGGTCAAACCATACTTGTGCCAACGGCGACTCTTACACATGAAGGTGTACCAGTTACCGGTAACGGTACCGGTTCGTTCTTTGTGGATGTAACTGTTGGCGATGAACTTAGCGCAAACGCAGCCGGGTTTACAGGCCGCGACCATACTGTAGTAGATAGTGACATTCTTGGTACACCTCCGGTTATCTACATTAACTTGTCACCGTTGTATGAAGATGTAGAGATAACTGTAAGTGTAGTACGCGACAGCGATGGAATGTTAATCCCAACAGCAGAGCTAACAGGCTTACCAGCAGGACAGATTGTAAACAACAATGACGGCACATTTACAATTACTGTAGATGGCTCGGACATTGATACAATCTTGACAGCGATAGCCCCTGGCTTTAGCCAAAACACCAAACCAATTACTGCAGAACATTTGCGTGATGGTGAAATAGAAATTCGATTAGTAGGCGACCAAGCGGTAACGCTGCATGTGAAGGTAGTGGGAATCCATGATCCACTCACAGCGTTAACGACATCGCGTTTGTACCATGCGAATCAGACAGCGATAGGCGGAAGTGCAGGAATCTTCACGATCGAAGCGACGGGAG
>Ga0136643_10000425_pt1 | contig 46355 bp, 16 predicted proteins | sample TergutLab28metaG_FD_96883 | JGI IMG/M metagenome (GOLD analysis project Ga0136643, IMG submission 96883) | Labiotermes labralis P1 segment gut microbial communities from Petit-Saut dam, French Guiana - Lab288 P1 (version 3) (version 3) | ecosystem: Host-associated > Arthropoda: Insects >... | reverse complement strand
TTTTTTGAAGCCGCTGCGTTCCCCACAGGGGTCAAACTTCTGGGCACATGGGTTTTTTTTTCCCCCCCCCCCCACTTCTTGCCTGTTGCTGTGGCAAGCATCTCAGCACAATACAGCAGGTGTTTTATCCGACAGAAAACATTAGCCCTGAGATGCTTCACTCAGATGTTACATGAATTACTGTGGGTATGGTGTTACTTTCTGGAGAGCAGAATATGGTGATGCATGCATGCACACAGCATCCTGGCAGCTGCCACTACTCCAAACAAAACCCCTTCAACCAGAAAGGTGTAGGTATTTGGTAACTACAGTAAAAGATTTAGAAACAGATCTGTTGTATAAAGCTGAAGTACCCTCAAAAGATCTGCTCCACCACAACCTTCCCTACACACACACACACACATATATATACACACATATGTAAAACAACCACTTTCCATTAGATAACTTTAAACCAACAAATTCCACACAGATTAGACTTCCAGCTGGAATCTCCTCAATAAAAGTTGGTTTGCATGCCACAAGACCTACAATTTTTTTTCTGCCTTTGGTCAATATGATCTACACAGCTCACCCAAGTCATGTAAGTACATGCAGTCAGGCTTGGGACATGGCTGATTCTTCATAAAATGAGAGCAGTATTTTGTTGTTCCCAGTGAGGTTTTAATAGTCCGTCCGTCAACAGAAATATTATTCACTGCCTGTATTGCCCGCAAAGCATCATCAGCCTTATGATATGTTACGTAAGCACTAGCGCTGGGACCCTGCAATCACAAGTACAATTACTACCATAAAAGACATCTGCTTATAGCATTTCCATGTTTTCTGACAATCACATAAGAACTGTAATAAATAAGCTAACATATCTATAAAATGATGTCTCAGGAACAGTACCTGTTTTACCAAAAGCACTAAAATACCACTGTAAGACTTCAGTATAACCAATACTGAAAATACTTCAAATGTCTTCACAGCATTTGTCACAGAGTAGATTTGCACCTTCAGAAAGAAATAAAGAGGGAAGTTTCTGCTGCCCTCCAGCATACAAAATATCACTTTTCATTTGCCATAGTCGAGAGAAACCTTGCCATAAACTGTAATGTAATCAATTTACTGTAGTCTCTTTTTGAAATTCACACAGTGTTTCTTTGCAATTAGGTTATTTACTTCAAAAACCTCTCCTTTAAAGCACTTAAAAGCCCACATCTACCATGAAAAGTATAGCAGTTCCACAAAACAGAAATCCCATTTGTCAAATTGTATTTCTTTGATAACCATACTGCACAGATTCTCCAAGTAGCTATGGTGAATGTCCTCATTTACTGATAAGTGTTCAAAAATCTTGTTTTTTAAGTGTATATATTATTTACCCAGATGATCAAAGAAAGTGAATGTGCATATGCACCAAAATATAAACATACCTGTGAACCAGCATACGATGTGCTCTGGTTGATGACAACTTTGTGGATCTTCCCAAACTTCCCAAAGTACTCATGTTTCTTCAGAACCTAACAAAGTAAATTAACATTCTTTAACCTTTATTGTCCTTTGAAACCATATGTTGGTCTACGAAATGTACTGGAGAATGGCCAAGTATGCAATATGCTGGTATTTGTGTTTGCTTGGTAGCAATTTAAATGTCCATACTAAGCCAGTGAAACTCAGGCCACCAAGATATACATTTGGCATTTAATAGTATCTATCAATTGATAATTCTGTACTACATCGTCATCACATGCAAGTATATGCACATGCAGAAGGAGAAAAAACCTATCCTTCTTCTTCAAAAAAAAACACATTTTATAATTTGTAGAAAAACAAGTATTTCACCATGCTGCCCCTAATTTTATGACAAAATCAAATTCTGTATATAAAGTTCATACACGGTACATTTATCACTGTATAGATGACAAAAAGCAATAATACCTTAAAAAAAAATACAACACCGAAATTTTAAATGACATTTTTTTAATTTAAAAACAATTTCACAGAAAATACAATAGTAATACTCTTATGCTATAGGTATAAAGTGCTACCAACCTCTGCATCTGCCAACCTCATGGGAAGCCCAACAACAAAAACAAGATTTCGTTGTACAACCCTCACATTGGCAAGATGTTTTCGGTTCTCTGTAATCTTCTGCTTTCTTTGCTGGTCCTTGTGCCTCTTTTCAGCCTTCAGACGAGCCACTTCCTCCTGAGAGAGTGGTTTGAAATCTGCCGGATTCTCTGGATATGCCTTGCGACAAGCTGGACACAGACCATTTTCATCCGTCCGAATTCGGTGCCAGCAGAAACGACATATCTGAGAATCAAAAACCAAGGATACTGCTACAGTATTATCAAATTCCGACTCACTTCTGAGTAACATATCCTGTATTTCACTACAAAAGTACTATAATAAAGTAAAGCTACCCAGTACATCAACATGCTGTATGACAAATCTGCTGACTTCAAATTATATGTTGTCAACAGAATTTCCCTGGGGGGGGGGGATGTCCAAAGGTCTACTTTTACTGGCAGTTTTTTTATGTAAGCTTCAAACAGTTACAATTACAAACACAATTTTCTTCACAAATGTAGAGCTTTGTATCTCACTTCTTTGTTATCAGTGCCTGTACCTTTACTATGGAATGACATAAAAAAACATCAAGCACAGAAGAAGTAAAATGAAGGCTTCTAAGGCAATTCCATGCTATACGGAAAGAAATGTTGAGAAAGTTCACAGTTCCTCTGTTTGGACGTATTGAAAAACAAGAAGCATGAATTTATCTAGTGAGAGAGCATTAATAAGAAACTGGCAAGCCACCTACTTGGACTCATCAGGGAAATATTATAAGAACATGCAGTCAAAGAAGATAATGGAAATAACAAACTTCAAGACAAAAATAACAGTACGTGTACCTTATTAAGGATAACAACATGAATGTTATGCCTGTCAAAGAAGGCTAGCACAAGTCCCAACAGGAAGAGACAAAGGGGGCTCTCAAATGTGTTTTCCAGTATTCAACTCCTTAGCTACAACTAACACAATGGAATGATAAACATACAATTCACAATTGCTAGTCATGCTAGCAAAACTCGCCAATATGAAAACACAAAAAGAAAATATTCAATTAAAATGCTGAAGTTTTCTTCAATCAACAATGCATTCAAAGAGAGATCATTCCAAAACATGTTAATAATAGAATACCAAATATATCAACAAAATAAAGGAAATCCACTAGTTGTGTTTGATGATATTCAAATACTCCTTTCTTTCACTGTTTCATTAATCTTTCCTAGCTTCCTGGCTTGCTCTCCTTGCAGCCTAAACATGTACTAAGCCATTCCTATATTATTATTTTGATCCAAACTTGTTTTCTGTCATACCAGTGTGTCACACAGCAGGCACAATCCACTTCTTGCATTCTGTTTATTGTTAACTATGAAGTATTATTGATCTGTCCCAGTAGTAGGGAATTTTGCTGTGCAGGAAAAAGTCTTCGATTTGAAAAATGCATTTTCAAACATCTCTGCACTGTTACAAAACCTATATCTATTGATTATCTTTCCTTTACATTCATTTCTTTGAACTCAATATCTTACTGTTGTGTAACCATGTATTACAAATTTTCCTTGTTTCTGCCCCTCTGCTTTTATGGTTGTATTGTAAGCAATGCAGTTACATTATTCCTGAAGCAATACACATTCTAAGATATTTAAGACAATGCAGCAACAGCAAAAATGTATAGCACTAATGGGGATGAGTGAATCTGAATGGTTAATGGTTACTACAGTCTACTTGAAGGTAACATCCTGACAATCTTTTGGAACAAGTGAGGGCTGAGGTACACTTGGAGCCCTAACCAATATTTGAAATGCCTCCAAAATCAAGTAATATACATTACAGCTGGTCTACCTTACTAGGCTCCTAAGCAATGACAGAATTACATAACAGGAATGGTGCATGTAAAGAATTACCAGTGCTCGAAATATTCCAGTCACTAACAAACCTGATACCATTACAATGACCAGGGATATAGTTGCAGAAAAACATGCCTGTAAATACATTTGCTGGAAACATACCTGTATCCATTTCAATTAATACAGTCAAACAACATGTGACTGGACAGTTTTACTGCATATAACCATCAGTGATGATCCGCGCAAGTTTAAATCAAAGATATACTTTAATAATTAGAAGAACATATAATTAGAGATTATGTTTAACATATCTATGAAAAAACGAAAAATATACATAAACTTAAAAAATATGGAAGTAAACATATAAGTTGAGTTTGTAGTTTTCCAATTTCTTTCCCTTAGCTTGTTCAACTTATGCACTGTTGACAAAGAATGGAAGTAATCCATGCTTTGTTTTTAACACAATATTTACGTTTCTGGAGCAATTCTTCATGCAATTTCCTAGCAACAAGAAGTCACTTTTGAAGTCAGTTCCAGTAGTGTTCATACACATTATAAATACTTCACTTCACCATATCTAATCTCTTCTAGTGGTAGGTGTAGAGGGATTACAAAGAGCTTTCCATCTCTCACAGTCTTGAGCTGTAACTCTTATTCTGTTCAATTCCTCTTTCCATCAATACCTTCTGCAGTCTTGACCTATGACTCTTATTCTGTTCAATTCATCTTTCCCTCAATATCTTCTGCATCCCTTCTTCCCAGGTCTGTCAGGATCTTCCTGTGTATCTCTTCCCCTGTGTTCTAGTGTCCCAGGCCATTTTAGAATATTTCTCATCCCCCACTTTTACTACATGCCCAAACCACTTCAATTGTGCTAATTCTGTCACTTCTTTGAAAAGGATTATTCCTAATCACATTAAAATCATTAAATGATTCTCAAGTCCTTCTCCAAGCACACAGTTTTCACATTCATATTTAAGCACTGCAATAAGCAAAATATTACAGAACAGTCCACTTCCATGACCTTTTTTCAACTTGCACTTACAACACTTTTCACACCAACTGTGAAATAAAGTGAACTATATGAACCTATGTTTTATTGTGTGAGTGGCTTCAGTAAGAACTACAAGTCTGACTGAAGCAGCTTTCATGTCCAATACTCCAAAACAAAGCTTACGTGAACGGTAAGATTGCAGTAACATACACTGGCCACTAGGTCCAAACATAATCCCCTATACCTTCCTCTAGAATACATTCAACTATGGTTTCCTCTGAATGTGAGACACCATACAAAACAAAGGGCATAATTATAGTTCCATATTTTATGTCTTTATATTTTTAGACAGCAGAAATGAGGACAGAATATTCTGAACCAAACTGCAGCAAGCATTCCCAGACTTGTAATCTGCTCTTCATTTTCTGTCTGAAGGAAGACAAAATATACTTTCATTGCACTTCTATATGAAACAGTCCCCTTGTTAGGTGAATGCACAGATAATCAAATCAGACAGTGTATGAGGACCACATAAAATATAATAACCATAACTGAATGATTACATAGGTTCTGAAACAATCATACCTGCACAAGTGTATACTCACCTGGTAGCCACAAGTGCAGGGGAAGAAATTGAGGTCATCAACCTCAAATGGTTCCATACATAGTGGGCACTCTACCTGGTCCTCTCCACTCTGATTCAGTACTGACATCATGATCACAGTTGCTGTTGCTATTCAAGCTCACCTCTTGTACACACCTGTTTCCCAAAAATAGAACACATATTAAAATAAACCCAAACAATAATAACTCTACCTATTATACACAGAAAAATTCATATTGTCATAATATTTACACAGCACAACCTTCTCTAATTTACCACTAATGCTGCTAGTGTAGAACAAGGACCCTGAACTTATTCTTTTAACACTTCTGCCCATAGAAGTTTCAATATCCTACACTCAAAATCATGCATGGCACACTACAATATGTATATTACAAAGCATATTACATCTTTTGTGTAAAATGTTCTATTTTCAGTGTAGTGGGTATAAAACAGTTTCAATCTGGATTGACCACAAAGTGACAGAACTAGTGGGCCAATAGAAACATGAATTATTATATATACATGAGCCAATAGGGTGATCCAAAATCCTTCTACAAAAGAGAAAGCATACAGTCAAACCTCAATGTAGTACAACTGTTTGTTCACCACAATCTGCAGTAATTATTCAGGGGTTGTAGTAAAGAGAAGTACTCTACAATAGTACACTTCTATTCACAGACTTTCATGGGTGCTAAGTAACGGTGGTGCTACGCCAGGGGGTGATGTATCTGAGTTTGTGTAACAGGTCACACATTACAAAATCACATGCATATTAGTCAGAAATTAATGTCTCTTGCTTTGTATATCATGCTCGTCACAAGTCACACACGTAAAAATTTCACAGAATTTCACAACAATACTGTTGACAGCACATTTGTCTTTCAGTAGTCGCCTTCTTTCACCTTTAAAGTGTGTGTACTCCCACCCGGTAAAAGTTGCTTTCCTTCCTCTGCAGCAACAGATGCTTGGCACTCTACTGTGCCTCGCCATTTGTACACTAAAGTCTTAAAAGGTTGTCTTTCAAAGTAACAAACAGGTGAAAATCTGATGGTGTGAAGTCAGGACTGTAGCAGTGTGTGGAAATGCTCTCTCTCCAAACTCAGTGAAGGCCTCAGTGATGCACAAACTTGCATGGCTCAGCACTGTCATGCAGGAGAAACACTTCTGAGCATTCTTGTGAGACAAACTTGAAGATAAGAAATCACACCCTTAGTATTTCGACAAAAAAAAGGCGGACTTCACAAGAATAACACCTTTTCTCATACAATCCAGCATGTCATTAAGTTCTGCTCCTTCTGTTTCAGTTTTGTTAACCCAGCTCACCCACGGCTGAACAGTACTCACATGCACAGCTGCTTCACCATACACTTCGAGCAAACATTTATAATTATAAGTTGACTTCTCACCTTCAGCAACCAAGAACTTTATCAGTTCATCATTGTTTAAATGTGCATCAATCTCTGCCATTTTAGAATTAACAATGGTGCTATCTGTTGAATGAAACAGTTGCAACGACTAGAAAATTAACAAGAATATTCATGGATATCACTGTTGTAGTGGCTATTCCTATTTAAAAAATAAGGTGATAAACAGGAGACATTTCTTTCTGATTAAGCCTTGTATTTGCCTGTAGCTTTGATGATCTAATATCCAGCAAAGTTACTCATGAATTAGTTCCTTTACTGTATAGTTACATTTCTCTGGACTCTCATGTCCACACTTTGCAATCCTTGTTTGTCAGAAATTTAGTAAATGTTTCCAGTACTCATGATTCAGTCGCATACATGTATGCATGCACCCGAGTGCACAAATACAAATACACACATAAACACACACAAACTCCAGTATTATACTCTAACAAACTTAGTATTAGCTTACATATACAAATACATACAAACTATTCACTTTTTCCAAGCCATTATATTTGTTCTTGTTCTGTTAACACCAACATTATGGCTGCACTATACCACTACATGCCATGCCAATTACATACAAAAGGTAAATCAACCCTAACACTAGTCATTATATGGGGTAGGGAGGTGAGGGGCAGTGTCAAGAGGAAGTTTCTTGAACAAACTTGGAGAACATTTTTGCAGAGCACTGGTATATGTTTTGCTGTCACAATTTTCCATTTTCCTTCTATATTTCCATGTAAGACCCCAAAGTCTGAAAAAATAAACTCTTCCATGACCATAGGGAGTATAAAGAAGTTAAATGTTACTGCCCCGATTTACAGCCCATAGACAATATTGTGGCGGACGCTTGTAAGTGCGGTAATGAACCTTCGGGTTCCGTGAAATGCGGGGAATTTCTTGACTAGCTGCAAACCAGTTAGTTTCTCAAGAAGGACTCTGCACCATGGAGTGAGTGAGTGAGTCAGTAAGTAAGTATGTAACTAAGTAAGTAAGTCAGTAAGTAAGTAAGTAAGACAAAGTATTTTACTTTAAACATCCTCTTATGACAAAACATTCAACTTAACACAAAATTTGACATGTGTACTGATAATTAAATCATTGTGCAGGTGATGTGGGCAGATATATTCAACATATCCTGCAATATCACTTTATTTGATCATGCACATAAAATACTATTATTATATTCCAAATACAGTATCGGCTTCCCATGACTCACTTTAGGAGACTGCATGGTTATTCACAAACCTCCTGCAGCTGTACAACCTGATACACACCTCAGAAGTACAAAAACTTAAATACAGGAGAATTCCTTCAATACAGAACCTGGTACTCCAAAAATCCTGATACTTTGGCAGTTGAGGAAAATAGTCCCAACTACACAAGATTTGGCAGATCTCAGGGACATGTTCAAAAAAACCTCCAAGTGTGCCTCTGTATGAACCACTGCAGTATCTCCTGATCCCCTATCTCCTACACCATCTACTTCTTCAGTTATAGGTACTCCTAATCCACAGTCTCCAACTCCTTCAACAACCCTGATACAAACTGAAGAGACTCCATAAAACACAGAAGGAGGCCCTGATGACCCTGAACCAGCATCGAAAGGAGATATCCAAATGGAACACTCTTCTGATAAGTTGTACAGCCCAAGTATACGAGCAGTAACAAAAAATTACTTCTAATAGCCTAGGTCAGATATAGATACTGTCTGATACAACAGAAAATCAGGCACCTCTCCAGTCCCTCAGGTGCCAGGACTAATAAGGCTGAATAGAGCTTCATGCTGCAGCAACTATGTGCTATTCATTCAAGAGTTTGTTGCATTTCACATGCCACAGTCCTTCTATCAAGGTTCAGTCAATGGAGAGCCGAACAAGGGGCTTTCAACATAAAAAACACTATGTATGTGATGAGCATTAAGTCTCCTTTGCAGCCAAGATTCTGCTGCTTTCCTCTGACAAGTGTTTGCTGCCACCACTGTCAAGATGTTTCCACATATCTCTCATAATGCAGATGCTCTTTCTACATGCAACCCAAAACGAAACTCATATAACAAACCTGCCATAAAAACTGTCATCATTCCTTCTACTGGGATAGAAAAAGATGACAACAGCTGGAGTTGTTTTACATGGATCTACACCACCTTATGCAGAACTGTAACTTTACTTGTAAAATTTACAGTTTATTTTGTAACTAGTACACAGCCATCCGAATCTCAAATAAAAAATTCAATAATTCCCATCTCTAGTCAGTTTCCACACACATTTCCACTGACCCACTATGATGCAGTACTGCTTTCGAGGAAAACTAAGAAAACACAACTTCACTGAATATGTGTGTTACTAATTTCAAAAGATCTGACACCTTGACAGAACAGGACTGCAAATGGTGCACTCTGTCACATAGCACACATACTTTACCAGACATTCTCTACTTTAAAAATATCACACAGTTTCATGGTATGCACATAAATGTAATTTCATTCACACACACAAAATAGCAGCTTTCCCTCTGCCAATTTTCATGAAACTTGCACATTCTCAACAGCACTATATGCAGAGCTCTTATACAAAATTTTGCCACATAAGGCAACATATGTGGAAAGTATGGATACAAGTTAATTTACATGCCTTTCATTGCACTGATTTTCACAAGTGCTTGATGGAACTGAGTATTTTCCATACCAAATCAGACAATAAATATGGAAAGCACAGGCAGAAATCATTTACACCCTTTAGTGAGCATGGCCATTACTGAGCTAATTTTCATGAAACTCACGCTTGCTTGACAACTTTCTGTAAAGAATTCCTATACCAAATTTTGCACAAATGTGAGTAATGATTCAGCTCCTGTATCTGGTCTATATATATTTCTTTCTACCCTGTCCATGTCCAGTAGAGTTCACTGGAGACATGAATTCAGTCTCTATACTTCCAAACTGAGACCTCACAATACTATTTTCTCCTGGTATCCAACAAATGTAAACATCTATAAGCAACTTATATATTTAATCAGAAAATCTCTGAATGGGTTCAGTAGCTCTGCAGTTGTCACGTGTGATCACCAACACAAAATCAAGAGCACCTGATCCAAGGACCTCACATTTTCATGCTATAAAATTATCCTTAGCACAGACATGTATAGATCCCATGCCAGATCACCCGGGCAACTACATGTTCTGTGGTGGTGCCCAACATTTGTGGGTCCCCAGTATGGAACTTGCTTCATGTCACCAAACCCATCTAGAATTTTGAGGTGGCCCCTCAGACTTCTGGAATTTTGTGGTCCCTGCCTTGGCTGACTAAAACACCAGTAAATTATGTTTATATAATCAATGCCTATTGTTGATATTGGCAAAACATCAAGTATCAGTATTCTACTGGTCTTATAATGCTACGTTATTGGGAAACATGTTAAAAATTTATATAATGGTTACATAGTTCTACTTCACAAATGCATGTAAAAGCCCGCATTTCAAAATTATAATTTCATGTAACTCTATTCATTAGCAAAATACAGATCACAACTCTTCACTCACAGTTAAATTTTCTTTGATAAAATACACAATAATATACACAGGCCACTGTTCTTTCCTAATTCACCCCAGAGCTCCAAAAGCACAGATTAAATCTACTACCCACTTAACAAAACCCACTGCTCATGGTCTCATAGTGCTCCACTGTTTCATATGAAGACTTTACATCAGCACTCAGACACTTGTGGTGAATGGTACAACATATTTCTCATTCCTTGTCTATCATCCAAATAATATGGGATTTTCAATGTCCCAGTACTGTGGTATCCATGGCCAGATTTAACTTGAAAGTAAAGTTAACTGCCTGAAAATAGGTTTGAAGTCTCCCAGCACTGCAGGACTAACTCCCAGCCATACTTTCAACTGCATGTGAAAGAGAGAGAGGTGAGGGAGAGGTAGTATTCTTGAAAAAATGCAATATGGTCAGCTGACTACACACATCTGTCACTGCAGTAAAATTATGCATGGCTCATAAACGTTAAGAAATATTAACATGAAAAATCATCAATAAATACTTGACTAACAATATGCATATTAGACTCCTACACATCACAATAACTGCAGCAGATCTTACACTTTACAAGCCAATGCGAATGCACTCTTCTATCACTGCAGTACTGTATTTACCCCAGTACAAGACAACAATTTTTTTGCCCCAAGCAGAACCTGACAAATGAGGTTACACCTTATAACCACACAGAAAAGTGAAAATGTTCTGTATAAGTATTTTCTTGAAAAATGTAAACTATGAAGCGGAATCATCTTAATCATCTTAAATGCAGGGTTGACATATATTCAGTCCGGTACTGCAATACTAGGTGCCCAGTTGACTTCTGTCAGTCACTTAAAATATGTTCTTGTGATGTGTCAACTGTGAGATTTCATTGTCTTTGTGTTGAACTATGGTGAGATACAGCACAAAGTTTGTTTTTGAGAATTACGTCAGAAGGACAATATGTTAAGACAAATGTGCTTGTGTATTTCAGTGGCCTAATATTCTTCTGTGCCCAAATCAATTCTTAATGGTATGTAAAAGAAATTTGGGAGCCCATCTTTCAACAATAACCAAAGAAGGAAACACAGTTACATGTACGTAACTTTCAACAAGACAGTGCACCAGCACACACTGCAGAGAATTCAATGCATCTGCTGCAGCCTCTTTGTAATGAATGAATACTTGGTATGGCTTTCATGTTTATGTGAATGAGAATGTGATTATTATCTGTGAAGAGACTTGAAACATAAATTTACAGATATAATCACTGCTCACTTCAGGCCTTACAGCCTACAAGATGACCTTCAATGTGTCACAATTTTTTCGTAGGGGTGAAATGTGCACTGATGACAGAAGAATGTAAACTATTCTAGTATGAAATAAGGAACATACTGTGTGTGTGTGTGTGTGAACAGAACATCCAGTTAGATCATAAGGTAGCAGTCACTTTTATAAGAAAAGAGATGAACATAAATGGAATCTCACTTGCTGAACACATGGGCACACGACCACAAAGGACTGAAGCCATTTGAAGCCTGATGAATCAGCTCCTAGCAGCAGGGGTATTCATGTTCCATTATCAAAGTTCTCATGATACAAAGCCACAGGTAGTTGTAAAGATTTATCAGATGTCTGACTTAGGTCTGGACTGCACCTGTCCCATCTTCCTTCTTTGTAACCAGATCAGCAACCCTCACATCTTTCATTCAATGCCATATGTCCTTAGCAGTTGACACACAATATTAAATGCTCTACCAAAGTAGAAATGAGCACTATGACCATGGCATAAGAACATAAATATGTCTTGTGAATTCAAATCTGTGGTTACACTTGAGCTGAAAACATGTGTGTGCATGTACCAAGAAATGTTAAAAAAATGTGAAAGCACCAATGAAGGTTATTCCAAAAGAAATTTCATTAATGCTTCCAACCTTCTTGACACCATCACTGGGAAAATCATCTAACTGCCCATGAGGAAAACTTTGAAGGCAACATTTCTCATTAAACTGTATATATGCAGGGGTATTTCAAATAAATTAATGCTGATAAATTTACAGAAACTACACATCATACAACCTTAATAAAAGCAATATTAAACTGAACATCATAATGCAATCACACAGGGAGTATCTTTTAGTACTGAACTGTGTACCACAACTGTCATTATATGTTCTGATTGTTACAGGCTGTCTATGTGACAAAGCTGCCGTGCTCCATTAAGCAATAAAAGAAACTCTTCATAACATACATCTTCATTTGTATCTTCTTTTATACCTGCATCTGATAAAATTCTGACCACTACACAGGACCAATACATACAGCACAGCAACTCTGGCCACAGTTGTCAATATACACAAAACCAAACAAAATGTAATTTACCAAGATCAGGCTTTTGAGCTTCTACACTACTGACAAAAACTCAAGTCATGGGAGACAACACACATAGGCTTTGAAGTTGCATGTTAGTCACAAAATCAGGTTACAGTTGATACTTCAGAAAGACACAAAGAAAATGTGATCTACCACAATTTGTTCTCATTTTCAGAATGAAAGCAGAAATTCTATGTTGGCAAATTCATTACTTCATTCACTGTCACTATGTTGGCATATCACATTCATGTAGTTTTCAAGATATTAAATGCAAAACAAAGCAACACACAAATGATGCCACATATTCCAATTACACTACATTTTTCCTTCATAAATATTGTATCTGCCCTAGAAATAGGAATATTTCAAAGTGTTGGAAAATGGTGAACATTGTATTTCAGGGGGCAGGAGTGACCAAGCAGCAAACAGGTATTACAAGGAATACAAGTATATTCCCAATTCAATGTTACTTCCAGGGTTAGAACATGCGTCAAACCTAAGCTTCACAGAGGGGAAGGGCATCATCTCAGTTTCATGGTTAGGTCTACACTGTTTCTCATTTTAAAAAATGGCTTCTGTTTTCACAGTTCAACAAGGATCTCATTACACAGTAATTAAAAAAAAAAAGACAAAGAGAGGGAGAATCCAAAATGCTCAAAATTACAGCTGGGGTCATGCATGTGTGTGTGTGTATGTGTGTGTTAATTATTATTCACAGGTGAAGCATAACAATTTTTTCACAAATATTTTACACCTATGACACCCCAACTTCATCTTCAATATTCTGCACATATAAAATGCAACTATTCACCAGGCTGACTAACACACCCTTAGGCCTTGCGGCAAATTACATCAGCTACACTGCTGCACAACCACTACATGAAATACTGATTCACAACAGGACATACAGAATATTGTGATATGAATGGAAAGCATTATTTTGTAAATTTACCTGTATGTCCTGTTGTGAATCAGTATTTCATGTAGTGGTTCTGCAGCAGAATATTGTGATATGAATGCAATGCATTATTTTGTCAATTTACCTGTAACACCTTCTGTGAAGGTACTACTGCCAAATTGCTCATGTCATGCTATTTTCATGTTTCATCCCGTGACCAATCTGTGTAGGGCGCTACTGTGCAAAGTCAGTGGCCTTTTATAGAAATTTAAATTTTAGATATTTCACATTTTTGAAGACACCAAACCCTTCAGTCCTTCAATATCTTCATGAACTAAAATACACTGCATCATATGTTGGGCATAACTCGGTTTTTTAAGGTTATTGTTATGGAAATAAGTACAACTGCACTGAAAAGTATATCCTGTCATACTATGTACATGAAGCTAATCACCTTATTAGACATAAAGCTAAGAATTCTTCACAACAGGCATATTGATCATGAAAATAATTAAATATGCTCGTTCAATTAAAAAATCACAACAGACCTACTTCCACAACCAACATATTAATCACCACCACGACCACAGTACTGAAACCCAATACGAAGTTCGTAACTCGTTACAATCGCCTGACATTTCATGTCACAAAGCACGCTCATGAATGGAAGGGCAAAGTGATTATCTTACAACTGTCACGATCTTTTTTTTTGCCAAAACCGTTGTATATTTTTACCCTGGTAACAAAACATGTAGCAGAATCATACTTATCAATTTAGCGAAAGCCAGACGACAACAGCATAACTACAAATTCTTCAACGGGATCCGCCGTCGGAGTTGTGTCCACAAACTAACGTAAAAGTAAAAACAGTGGCATATTCTGCAATCTCTGGGGCCTGTCAACTGCCATGTTGGTTATTTCGTAGATTCTACCATACACTTCCGCTTTGGACCTCCGCCCAAAGTTCTTAAAAACTTCTTATTACAACAATATTCCCTATATTAAACGCTACGTAATACATGTTTGTACCCTGTGAAGTGGGTTTACATACGCCACATATTTGAATTGGAACTTATTGTCTCAACGAAATATTCGTCGACTTCTCAAAACCTCGGAAACCCACGAATTTTATTACCTATTCCAAAATTCCTCCACAATTTTTGATTCTTACACCTGTTTAGGGAGTACTCTCTGTGAACTCTCACATCAGAGAGAGGCCCAAAAAAGCACACAACAATGTTTACTTACTCTTTACTTTCTAGCAGAATCTCTCTCTAGCAGGAAATTTATGGTTGACGAAACGAGTTTTCTGCGCAACTACTTTGCGCACTCTGTGCGGAAATGACATCAATAGTGTTATTGAAGACAAAAATAATCGTTTATAAATAACTTCGAGTGGTATAGTTGACAATTGCAAGTATCGCTACGGTTAATTATTTTATCAACGAACAAACACATTACTGATTTCCCAAGGTATGAAGTCGACAAATATATTTAAAATGGAATTGCTTTGACTCAATAGCAAAATCTGTTACCTTGGTAACCAAACATGTTACCAAGGATAGATGTGGTGTTTCGAGTGGAATCGAACAAAGAGTGAAAGGTCGATAACACAGTCATTTAGTATGGTCGATTAACTTCGATTTGGCAATTAATTAAACACTGTAATTCAAACTTCTTATATTTTTTAAGTTCGATAAACAGATCATAGCAACCAAATGTAAACTGTTTCAGCCGTATAAGTAATAAATATAAATGTGGAATTCTTACAAAATCATCGCATGACACAGTAATTTATCCAGTCAGAAAGAAAATTACAGAATCCTTAAATGCTTAATGGAAGCGTCAGGTGGCGGCAAAACAGAGGCAAAGTGCTAGAGCTACTGGTTTCCATCAGTGTTTCAGACTGTCGAATGAGCAATTACGAATTGTGATATATTGACGTCTCTTGCAATCCAGTTTCTCAATAGGTAGTTTCAATCCTATGTATACAAAACCATAAACTTCCATCAGTACATCCCCATATTTTGAATTCTGCTATGTCTCCTCCTCTTCAACATTGTCTATCTTAAGACAACTGGTGTGATAGGGTACTCAGTTTTTTCCTTTTCTTGGGTAATTTAAGAAATAGGTGGTTCATTTACCACCATGTGGGACGTACATATCGTATTATCAGTCTCTCCATTCTGAACACTACCCAAGCTTGGCCAATATGTCACAAATTGTATTCTTGCCTTTACTTTACAGATCAATTCACGTTCAGAACCAAAACAGAATCAAAATCTTTAAAGTGCAAGGTTTGTGTACAACAAATATTTAAAACTTCCACACTCTTTCGGGACATACAGTTCTTAAAAAAAACTGTTTACCAAACACATTCCACTGGATGGCCTGAGGTGTAATGACATTTCAGTGTGCACAGATGTAATTACATACTACTATGCAGAATTCATTCACTGCACGACTTACCCACAGCATAGCTGAAGATTTGGTCACTACCAGTCTGAGTTTGTTGTATATTTAACAGACAACATTATATACACTATGATGGGAACATGAAGGTGATGGTTCACTTATTACAATATATAATTTGATCTAAGAGACATTCATTGTCAATTGTGTTGCATCTTGCAGTTTCTTCAATTATATTTTATTCTTCAAATCAATACTGAGTTTACATATGATTAATGAACTATTTCTATTTTATCATATTACATTTCTTATATAAAACATTACATTCATAATCTATCTTGTGAGACTATACAGATTAAATGATGATGATTTTTTACCTTTTAACTATTTTTTTTTTAAAACTGCTCTTGTAATAATATCGAACCCCACATTGTAAGTTAATTTTTCATTCAGTATGTACCCACCCTCCCCCCACACATATTTTCTAAAATGTTACATATGTGCAACATAGTAATTAATTAAAAAAAATACTTCATCTCATTTCACACACACAAAAACAGACATTGTTCTCATATAAAAATTTCAAGACACTTCTAACACTAAATAATATCACTACACAAAAAACAAAACAAAATACTGTTTCTACATGCACATTTCTCACAAAGTCAAACATCTGAAAGTAAATACGTTTTTTAATCATACTTGACAACATCCACGCTAATGGAAAAGGGTCTTTTAGGCAAAAAACATACTGTTAAGCAACATTCTTTAATTGAATAAACTCTACAACTTCTGAAAGTACTTACAAAAACTGAAAACTTTCTGAACCCTTCAGAAGTATATTAATTCTATACATATGAATACACCAAAGTATTTACAAGGATGTTACAAAATGAAAGGAGTGCTTGTTTTTCTGAAGGGTGGATAGAACACTTCAATTTTAAAGTACTTGTGATGTGTGTATGTATACTTCTATATACATATATAAAAGTATGCAAAGACTATAAAATGTAAGATGTTCCATGACCCGTCAACCTTAAGCAATTTAATAATAGCTGCATTCTCATTACTACAAGAATATGAACACAACATAATTAGATCCTGATGTCACATCCACTTAATTTTCCATCTGTAACTATACCTGGGGTATTATTGCAACTACCTATTTCAATGTTTTGTACACAGAAATTTAATTGGCTACGATGATGAAGAGTACAATTTACATGTTAGGCATACAGCTCAGGTATTACATGAAGTTAAATAATGATAAGATACAAAATCAAATGGAAAAAACCACAGACATACCTCAAGTGTTTTATTACAGGGGCCAAATATTAATTTCTTCAAAAATATCCAAACCAATATACAAATTCCAGCATTAATCTAAAACACAGGCTCAAAAGAGGCATCCAATTTGATACAAAATGACACCCAGCAGGCTTAGCAGGTGCATACAATAATCAGACATTCCAAATAAAATGGTCTTCAAATGTGATCAGATGAATATGGTGTGTAATATTACACAGTACAGTTCTGCTCATAATTCCTTGCACACAAATTTCAAGCAAGGCAAAAATGGACATGAATAAAGTTGATATATTAAAACTGAAACAATCCTTGCAAGCAAGGTACACGTGAAGTTGTCCCTCTGCACAACATGAAGGCATATGGGGGGAAGTGGAGATATAGCCATACATGCAAGTCCAATTTAAATTCAAGTCTTTCTGTAAAACATTTCATGACTAGTATCAAAATCATTATTATGAAGTAAGAATTATGGATAGCATACAAGTGATGTTACAGCAGTAGGTATTTGGGCAACCCATACTGTGATACCAAAGCATATTAGTTTGCTACTTTTCTTTGTGATAAAAAATTATTGGTTGGGAATCCATTAACTATAAAGAAGCAATTTAAGACAAGTAACATAAATACAATAAGTATAACTGATGCTACCAATACACCCAATTAAGTCCCTGCTGCATGACTATTTTGGCACATATGCAACCCAGCAAGCAATGCTACTTCATGCACAAAAGCAGAATGATCAGACAGGTTAGTAAACCATCTCCCCTTAAATTTCTCTAAGAAAGTAGTGTACAGGAAATTTATATTGAAATAATTATACCAACAACAGTAGGGTTATACATTATAAATCCACTGTACTACTTTCATGTGAACTTTTTTATACTTTTTTACCATTTGTTACACAGACACACACTGAAAAGTCACAAGCATTACAACCTGCAAACTGTATTTATTATCCCAACCTGTTTTTCACTTCTTGTGTTGTTAAGTATACCAAAATCAATTTCTTTTTTTACAACTTTTAAGAAGTCAATAATTTTTAATTACCTTTATATAATAGCTTCTCTCCTTTAACACTCATTATCAGTTATAATTTTCCTAATTTTGTCCTATTTACTACAATTAAGTTTAATATCGTATGAAGATATTCAAATATAAATACACATCATATCTGTGATATTTACAATGCAGGTTATGCTTTGAAAATAAAACCATTTTATGAGCTTCAAAAGTGAGTTGATTTGTTCAGCTCCTGACCTGCTGTAAAATCTTGGACCTGCATCACGCACAATTTTTTGGAACTAAAGAGATATTGCAGCTTAAATACGATACCAAATGTGACCCATGAATCTGGAGCTTTCCAATGACATGCTGCTACTCTGTGCAACATATTATTTATTAAAAGTTTCATCCTCATTGCACCAGTCACAGCACTGTCTTTACATAATGCAACATACAGTGGTAATAGCTATTATTTTCATATGGCTTATAAAATAACCATTTATAAACTCAGTTCTACTATTAGAGATAAAAGTGCATTTAGATAAATGAAGAAAAAAATTCTACCTAGCAAAACTCAAATTCCACATTAACCCTTTAAAGACATGTGTCATTTTTATGTAAGGAATCAGTGCGTACTGCATAGGAAACACTTTCCATCTTGTTTATACAAAACCGATCTGTTGGTTGTGTACATGGCAAAAGTTGCTGTTTTTCCTGAGATCTATACAAAACACATTGATGCAAAGTGTGTACCATGAAAAGTTTCTGAATGTTAAACCTGGTGGTAAAGTAAAGTAAATGCTACGCTTTAAAAGGTTAAATTAAATCAGTGTTTACCTGTCAAAAATGATGGATTGACAAAACAACTAAACACTCACAGATTTGTGAAACACCGACATACACAGCCTAAGTATTATGACAAAATTATTGACCACAAAAACTTAATAAATGCTATTCTAAGTTAACATAATGTGCCATCATTATCCTTTAAAACTAATACTTGACTTGCTGTTGATTTGATGAAGATTTTAATACAATGAGGCATATATAACTGAGACCTGCTTACAGCACTGCCATGGCAGTATAGATGCTGCTGCTCTGCATCTGACTTAGTGAACACAATGGCAGACATTTGTGTAGAACAGTACAGTCAACTGGGTAAGCACTACAGAAAACACTGCAGCACTGCTTGAAGATGGCATAACAGGTGATGAATTTGTCTGAACATTCAGAGGGCAGTGATTCAGTTTCTCAGAGTGGAAAGATATCAAGCCTAATGAAATCCACAGGCAGATGTGCTCTCTATGCTATTGTAAACATCCAGAGGATGTAATATTCAAGGCCACATGAGAATGAAGCTGTCAGGGGTACAACGGTCAATCCTCTGACTCTTGGCACTTCACAGATTCCTCAGTTTAGGTGTTGGTTAGCATTTGCATAGTTTCATGATCAAGCATTCCACCTAGCAATGAGTGGGGTTATGATGTATACTGAATGTCCTATTTAAGGCAATGCTTTGGCTGCCTCACAGAGGAGAAAAAAGAAAAAAAAAATCATTCTCTGTAAAACACCTCTGTCAGGGAAACATCTGGTCTGGATTAGTTTGCAGAACCAATTTTCTACTAAGCACACAAACACACACAACACTAAGAACTCACCCATATTGGGCTGAGAGAATATCCCTGGATAACTATTGGCAAATCATGAAGATTATAAAGCCAACATGTACAGCCTGAAAGTGCCCCATGGAATATCTTTTTTTAAAGTGTTTTAAAATTTGTTTTAAATATTTTATGTGTCTCAATTGGAATACTAGAATGTGTGCAACTTATAACTGTGAATTCATTCACCTACTATATAATGTACTATTCAAAAGCGTTATTATAACAACTAAAGAAACTCCCCGTTGATGGTAAGTGTGGTGTGCCGAAACATGTTGGGGAGAAGTAAAAACATGTGCATACATTTGGTGCATATAAAGTTTGTTCTACAAAATAATTATCATATGATGCATGGAACCTACAATATTAAAAATCAGGTCTTAAGTAATTCTCATCACAGAGCAGCCTGTCTGCCACTTTCATCCTACACCTGACAATAAACCAGTTCTACCATACCATCTTCCCTGACTATGTTACTTCACATGAACTTTGTTAATGTTTTACCCACACCTTTACCATTCACTGAGTAGGCCAAAACTCACAAAGAGATGTAGCACTGAATAAGACGAAGATGAAGAAGAAGAACGCCTCTACCACATAACACCACTAAGGGATTCTATCCCAAGGGAACTGGCCCTGGGCCCTCTGGGAAACAACACTTGGATATCAACAAGGGGGTCCCACATCTACTGACACACTACAAGCATTGCATGTCAGTATTACAACACTTGAAGCAGTACCATACTGAAGGTGTATTTCTGCGGTGAACAGAGGCAAACAGGACACAGTTTCACAATTTGAACCCATAAAAAAATCGGAAGGTAGGGAATGGAGACACCCCACTTCACCCAGACAAAACAGTCGCAATCATCCGCTGGCAAAGCAGTTATCAACAGCGTTCTCTAACATTGCTTCAAACCACTTTTTGACACAGTGCACACTGTTACTATTAAGCACTTCAAAAACTGTGTACCAAGATCAGGAACAAATATTCTACTGCATGACTACCCACTCCCCATGTGCCTCATAGAGTTCAGGACAAATTGAATGCCATGCCCTGGTAGGTGCTCAAATATCCTGCATATAGCCTGGACATATCGCTGTGTGATTTTCATGTCTTTGGACCAATAAAGCAAGCCCTCCAAGGCTGTATGTTCACAGTAGATGACAATGCAGAGGAGGCTATGGCATAGAGGCTTAGGCAGCAGCCTATGGAATTCTTTGCAAATGGAATATGCTTATTTCTGCAACATTGCGACTCCAGTGTAAATGCCTGTGGCGATATTTTCTGACATATGCAGTACCTTCACCTATCAGAATCCTTGAATGGGCTGCAGTTGTACATGACATGGCAACATACTACTGTCCATGAGAAACACAACAGGCTCTTCAAGACAAATCCAGGCATGTTCGAATGTTTGTCCCCATGGTCATTGTTTATGCTGGTAGTACTGTAATGTCTCATTTGTAACATAAAAAAGAGTTGTATTTCACTCCAAGTTATGGTGATTCTTGTAAAAATGACTGTATAACCTATGAAGATGCTTGTTAAATTTCCATCTTTAAGCATGTTGATGCATTTCCTTGATGATTACTCTTATTCCTTTGCATAATCCTTTTCTTAGATGCAATCACTGAAATTTCCAGCTGGTGTTATATTCTCCATTACACCTTTGATATTGGCAAGAGTACCCCAACTTTGATGACATGACATTTTTTTTCTTTCTCTGGTTAAACATTTTCACTCCTTCCATTATTCTGTCATACCTAATACATGCTTTTGTAACTAACTTGTTTTGGTTACTTCCTGTTCATGCACATCAGTGTTTCACTATGAAAATTTTAATGCTTTCTTTATATATATATATAAACATATATGTATATAAACATTAAACAATAATATATCAACTGTACTGTTGCTGACACTGTTTCACCCACTGATTTGTTTGCAATCGGTGTGTAAAATTATCATCACACATCCAATATGTCTGCACAATGTAATAGGGAGACACTGGGGGTACACAAGGGAAAGAAATACATGCCTGTATCATAACCACAGAAATGGTAGTGTACATTTCAATTTGAGTGTTACACAAATGGTACTTGGCTTTTACATAAGATGGCCTTCACACTTATTCTATGCAAATCATGTGAATTATTAAACTTGGTTCATCCCATTCAGTTGACACATACGTTATGTATGGCTCAAAAAAGTCATACAACCATTACGGGCACAATTCACAGCCCCTACTTATATTCATGTGCTAAAATCTTTTAAGGTGAAAATTGTTACTCTTCATAACTCTAAATTTTTTGGTCATAATGTTAGGGTCAAACAGGATAATGAGTGGATATCAGACCGTGTATTACTTAAAAATTATAATTTGCAATAACATCAGAAAAGAAGGTATTTGGTTTTAATCCTTTTTTGTGGAATTATTTTATTTCAAAGAAGATTCTTGAATAAGTAGGTGAAATGGGTTACATCAGCAAAAGTGAATGCTGAGAAAAAGAAGTTCCATTTTTTAAAATTACAAGATCAGTGAAATATAAATGTTACATATCCAATATGTCACATTTTATTGACTGATGCAATATAATTTTACAAAAACAATTTTTTTTTTTTAAAAGCTTTCACTTTCCTAACTTAATTCTCTGTACCCACCCACCTGACATCTGTAATGTTTGTTAATGACAGAAAAATTTTCACACCGCTGTATCCACTACTCTCCTGCTTTACACTCTGTAAACTAATCACAGAACAGTGAACACCAGTCAGTGAATAAAATATTTTTGACCAGCCAAATTAGGAAGGTTTTACATATGTAATTTATAATGGCATTCTTGCATAAACAGTTCTACTTCTGAAGATGTCAGATTGCTAATGCTTCTCTGGGTGGTCATACAGTATTCCTACCAATTTATTCCGTTACAAGAAAAATGCAACAACTAAATCCCCAACTGTTGCCAGTCCATATTCCAGGCACATTTTGGTAGGCAAGTCATAGCCTTAACACAAATTTAAATTATTCTCTTTACATAATTCTGTGTACCCTGACTTGAGACAGCTGCCACTTCTGAAAATGACAGAACACCAAATCATCACTCTGAATGCTAAATTTAGTTAAATTACATGCAATGGAATTTCCGAATTTCATAAAATGGCATTATTTTCTAAGAGCATTAGTATGTCTTAGGACAATACAGTTCAACCAATGAAGTTAACTGATTAAAACAAAGCCTACTCTAACATTTACAAAGCTTCATCTATCAGAAAATATATACCACACTTTTACTGGTTTGTCACACTCCAGGAGACTGGGTTTTGATTCTGTAATACAGATTTAAGCCTCTGCTTCAATGCTACATTATACACCAGTTACTAAGCTATTAGCTACACATTATGGGATGCACAAAATACAGTGCACCATCACTCCAGATTCAAATTTTGCCAAATATTATTTTTATAATTGCTATGAGTAACATTTCATTTCAGAATATGCAGCCAGTACAAGGGGGGGAACACAAAGTTTTATGAAACAAATTAACATGGCATGGAAACTTCTCTCTCTCTCTCTCTCTCTCACACACACACACACACACACACACACACACAGTGCCATCTGAGACAACTGAACCTTACTGACAACAATAATCAACTCATTTCAATTCCATTTACTGACACAAATTTACCAAATATTTACTCATTGTTTGTGCATGGTTTTTGGCTGGTGGAAATTTCAAACAGTAGGTTAGGAGCAAGTCATGTGCAGAAAGTGTCATGTTTCATCTAGTCCTTGTCTCTACCCTCAAAAGTACAGCTGACCTTGTCAAACTGAAGTTCCAAGCAAATAAACAACCAACCCTCACCACCTCACATCACCCAATAGGCCTGTCCACCAGCTCTGCCAACTCTTCCACCAGCCAAAAACAAAGCAATGTACTGTACCATACTGACATCCATCTCACTAGCACTATCTCAACAGTTTCAAACTTCAACTCCTTTAGCCTTGCACTTATACTTCATTAAGCAATAACATTCTATATAAACTCTAAAATACAGTACATATATTTTGGTAATTGTATTCCATGAAAAGAGCATAAAATGAAATTGAATTAGTCAATTTTAAGTGCCACACATCTGGAATTCAAAGAGATAAATTTGCATGCCCCAACACATCAGCTCAGGTTTCAAAATGATATACATAAAAAGACCACCTCTCTTATAAGAAATATGACCAGAAATTATTTCAAGTATCTGGGTCTGAACACCTCTCAAGGTATTACATCTAGCACATTCATAAAAATGTATTACTAATGAACACTGTCACAAGAGGGAATTAATATGAATCCAATTTCTAACTCAAACTATGCTTGTATGAATTAATGACAGCTGCAAAGTCTATATGTACTCATAAGTTGCTTTCCCCAATTTTCAATTATTTTTGTCCTCTCATGACCAGTATTTTAACAGTTAAAGGTCTTCTGTGATATTAGTATTACTGTAATTAACAGCATTATATTTTATCACCAAGACCTACTGCTTCTGAGATTTCCATGGCCTATGTTGAGATTCAAATCCAGAGATCTTTTATGAGAAACAGAGTGAAATGAGATTTTATTCAAAACACAGCAGTAAAAATAACAAGCAATACTGGAATGACCTACCCTGTATATGCAAAATAGTTTCAAAAAGGAGACTCAACTTTATGGAAATGTCAATTATGTACCTTTACAGATCTGATGAAAACACTCTTGGACTGAATTTATTACTCAGAAATAAACATCAGGCAGATGTTAATGAAATAATGCAATTTGGTACACTTGCTTCCAGTTTTGCTGTTTTTGCAGCAAAGGGCAATCAGATCTCCACATTTCACGCAAACATAGTGTTCTTATCTCCAAGGGTTGATGATATGTCTCAAGATGTAGTACATGTTGAACAATGAAAGATGAAATGTGTGGCCTCAAAATGCAATCTGATTACACATCAACATGGTGTCATATCCCAGAAGAATAGGATCAGCACTTGTGTCCTTCACCTACCCACTGGAAAGCCACTACCCCGTCTCACTTGTGGAATGCCACTTTGTGCAGATCTGCACGCCAGTTTGCATGAAACTTGCGAATACAACCACAAAAACCATATGCTAAAAACTGCATCCACAGATGCACTTCTCAGCTATGTGAAGACATTTAAAAGGTTTGCTCTGTTTATCAATTGCTGGAATGAGAGGCACGTGCAGTTTCAAAATGTCTGAATATGATGCACACTTCTGTCTTCAAGCAACAATTTGCACTAAGAAATCTGTAACTTGTTTCTAACATGTTTCACTGTGTTAGGAAAATGTTGACTCATTAAGTTGCTACAGAATTTGGCAATTATGGCATGTATATTGTTAATTCTGTGCTTCAAATCAGGGAGTGACAGAGCCTTGACAAATTTTAACTCTCTAATGAAAGAATACAACACAGCTCAACACCAGACTCCATAAATTTGCTGACTTCTTCACCCATCATATTGACAGGAGTTGGCACGAAGTAACCTTTCGTGTTCTACCAACTGAAAAGCATCCCAAACGAAGAGATTTCACAGATGACACAAGTATAATGCAGGAACTGAACAATGTCTTAAAGACAGACAGGTATTTAATTTAATGATGCTGTCAACTGCTACAATTAGGCCTATTTAACACTGGTGGCAGACACATGAAATGGGTACGAAACATCACTGGACAAAACTGAAGTACTTGAAGACAAACATTCCATTCTTTAACAAAAAAGAGGATTAAATCCTGTAATGTAATTACTGTATGCTTTAAAAAAGGTACTTGTGAACACACGTTTCAGCCTTCAGTTCCATCCAGTCACCCAAATATCAGACTCATAACTCACAATACACTGCAGCCTTTACATATTAGACTACTAAGTATCTTGTGTAAAATTAATTTTTGTTCAGCTTTGGAAGAACTCTGCAAACATTTTTCCATTATTTGTAATTCTGGTACCAGAAAAATACATACTGAGAACCTACAGAACTAAGCTGGATCATATACCGCTGCAAACTGAGGTAGGAAATGCTCGGCTTGTTGATGCCGAGAGATTTTATTTCATGCAGATATATCTGAATGAACTGGAACATTTCATGCATGCTTGAACAAAATAACAATGTAAAATATCAACTTCTTGTAACGTTTACATTCCTAACATGATATATCAAACTTTGTCACCAATTCAGCAGTTATAGGCCATATTGCAGGTCCCAGTGGTATGAAACATATATGCTCTGCACATGGGACATGCCAGAGATGTAAATGCTTCAAAGTAAAATAATTTAATAAATTCATTAAACATGCACTTAACTCAATTTTTTTTTTCCTCCTTCAATGATGAACACTGTGTACCATAGTGGTCTATGACATTCTGCAATTATGCGCATTACTTCCACACTAAAGCAATCCAACAGTAAATCAAGGTTTCTGTGTAAATGTTTCAAGTATAATATTCCAACAAAGAAAATTTGAGGAGATTAAGTCAAATATGGCTTTTGGAATTAGAATACCTGTCTTCTCAATAAGAAAGTTTATAATTATGATGAACACATCACTGGCATTTTTATGCCAGTGTGTCTGAAGGGTCTTCTTTAAAATGCTTGGTGTACACACTATACAATATACGATATTACTTCGTCACAATCTTTTCTATAACTATACTACTCTGAAGTCTCATGACACAGATGTACAATATACTTAGGTATCAAGTTTGGACAGGTTAATAATGCCGATAATTTCCTTAATTATTTAAGATTAAAAAAAATCCTGTTATATGGCTGGTAATCTAAATGTTTCTATGCTGTGAATTTTAATAAGAAACCTCAATTCAAGCATTTAATATATACATTAAGATATCACACCTTGGTGAGGTAACTATTTGCTTAATTTAATAGACGAGTCAAAACTTTAAAATTTTTTATGTCAAAATCAACAAAATGTTAACAGGGCCTGCCATTCAGGTGGGGCACTTACTCATCTTCAAACATTCTTAGGAATATTAACTGGGTCACTGCCTTGAATGCTCAGATAGAAATACAATGTTCATGATATATAAATTGAAACATGTTTTAGAAATGATCAACTTTTGTAGTGATAAATTAGTAATTCCTGTCCTTTTAGAGTATAATATAACTGACTAGCTGGTAACCCATTACTTCCACCATTAACCACATTCTAAATCTGCCAATTTTATTTCCAAAAAAAGTTGATGTTACATCCTTTGACTATCAAGTAAATTTTTACATTCCGTGCAACTGACATCAAACTCAAAATATATTCATAACAAAGTATATGATTGGCCTATCAGGGTAGGTCACTAGTAAATTATCAATTTATCTTGCAATACAATGTGTATCAACATAATGACATACAAAATCCTTATAAACTGTTCATGGCACAGGGCTGACAGAGGTATGGCAGGTAGAAATATGTTTAACAACATCCTCAAAGTTTTCACACAGAACATCCCACTGCACTCACAATTCTTTGTGTATCATGGATCACTTTGACCACAGGACAATTACCTAATCACTTAATCTGTATGCATCTGCCAACATTGCAACCAAGGAAGATGTGTACTGCCAACATGTGAAATAGTTACGAAACAGTTGCCAACACACGCCTAACTTGTGCAATGCTCGCAATCTGCTTCTTAATAACTGTTACATAACTATTAGCTTATTACCTATGCTCAGAAGTATTACAGCCCCACAACTGAAGGAGAAATAGAGTGAATTCTCAACAATTTGTAACTTCTAAAATGTGAATTCAATAATTTTGCACAAACATAACTAACCACAACTGGCAAATTTTATTGTGACACTCAATCCACTTGCATTGAAATATGGTATAGGAAGTCCAGATTCTAGTGAGTCTTTTTTTTTAATGCATACATAGTTAATATGGGAGCTGGTTAGAATTCATGTGGAAGAAGTCAGTATGGCAATCATTTCACCTTGCTGCATGTTGCAGTTGGTTAATTCACAATCCGATTCAACCACCGGCACACATGAAAAATGTTGAACACTATACATTGGCACATATCATCATTAACATTCACATTTTTAATACAGTATTGGAACTGCTGCTTTTGACCTGCTCAAATTTTGCATTTTACAAGTGTGATGTGCAGGTGTAACATCAAAAGCTTTCCCTTGTTCCTAGGTGCTGAGTCATGCAACTTACTTAACTGTTCCCACGGTTCTGGCGAACTTCACTTTTAGCCCCTTCAGGATGCTGAAACCTCTGAATCAATTATATGTATATACTACCTACATGCTGCAGAGTCCTTTTTCAAAAGGAAATAGGTGCTTGAAAGTCAAGAAATTCCACATCTCCCTCCCCACTTTTTGAAGCATGAAGTTTTATTACCACATTCAAAAAAGTCCACAACTAGTTCCCAACTTCAGCCTGATGAATTAAATCCAACACCTTCTCATCCTCTTTCTTTAGGATGAGTTTTAACACTATCCTCACCCTAAATACCTCATTCTCCTTGATCTCATCAACATAAAATTTGGTAAATACAATTTATGAAGCTTGTCATTATGCATTATTCTCCAACTACCTGTTACATCTTCTGCCTTAAGACCCAAATACTCCCCTCAGCCTACTGTTCTTGAACACACACTTTCAATCTGTTCTCACCTTAACTTTCATGACCAAACAGGACAACATCCTGTTATATGTACACCCTCTTCATCTGAAAGGAAAACCAGTGTTCCATGGTGGGCATTTAAACTGAACAGTGCTTAGGCAGCCATGAAGATTCTTGCCCTGTCTTGGCCAGATGAGACCAGTCCACGTCATTCCATCCTATGTTTTTAAGAGCCATTTTAATATCTTCCAATCTATGACTGGATCTTCCACGCAAGTCTCCCCACCAAAATCCTGTATGCATCTCTCTTCTACCCCATGCATGTCATATGCCCTATTCACCACAATCCTTCTTCATCTTATCACCCAAATAACAGTTAGCAACAAGTGCAAACTGTGATCTCCTCATTATGCCATTTTTCCAGCCTCCTAGTACTTTCTCCCTCTTTGGCCCAATTACTTTCTACAATACCTCAATCCCTAATACTCTCACCCTTTGTTCTCCCCTTAATGTGAGGAGTCAAGTTTCACGCTCATATAAAACAACAGGAAAAATTATGGTGCCACATAAGAATCTTTACGTTTTAATACACAAAATATTCTAAACTGAATGGTAACAACAATTCCCTAAATTTAAACTGTCCTTAATTTCTTTCTGCATGCCACTTTAATTTGTGTCAGTCCCCTATATTTAAACTCAGCCACATTTTTAAATGATTTATTAGCTACATTTTTTATAAGTCTGACCTACATTCTGTTGACAAAAGTTAATGTCACCAATAACAGAACTTAACACAATAAGAAATAAGAATCTAGCTGCAATAAACTGGTAATGACACAACTATGAAAAGGAGATCTGTATCAATCCCTAGTACATCAAGCCACACTACAACATTTTCCTGTCCTTTTCTGTACACACGGTAGAAATCACTGCTTATGAAGAAGCCTCAAATTCAAGAAAACTACATAAGACTGGCCTCTTCCTATACAGAATATAATGCAGTGATCACATAACGCTACAATAAATTCTGATTTACACTTCATATATATGATTAAAATGTAAGTTTCATCAGAATTTTCAGTCAAGATGGCTGAATGTCAATGATGTGATGAGCTGCTTAGTGTAGCATACCAGAAGTTGACTCAAATCGTGTTCTAACAAAAAATTAAAATATTCCAGTTTCCTTTTAAATTGGATATATGAATGCATATATATATATATATATATGTATATATATTTAATCAAGTTTGCAGAACTTCAGCATATTCAAACCAGGCAATACACATCCATACACGCCTCAAATCCTTTGTTTTTAGTTTACAAGGGCTACTGTAGCATAACATTCACCAATAGAGACACTTCAATACTGTTAAAATTATATGGTATGAAAACTGGTGGAAAAATAAAGAAAAGTCAGGATATTAAAAAAAAATATTCAATTCTGAACCATTTCTCAATCTTTCAAGAGCATGTTCTAGACATATTGGGAAACGGTCACAACTCAATGCCCTGATACAAAATATAAACTAAGTAGTGAATAGTTTGTATCTTAGGTACAAGAATACACTTAACTGATATAAAAGACTACTGGAAGGTATGAATGGAATTTCTGGATGTATTACATAAAACCAACAGTTTACAGCCAAAATGTAATCCTGTACAGAATATAGTGCAATTTAGTTCAGTGGATATTTGTTTGGAACACTTCTTTATATCTATAGTGCACATGGAAAAAATTACTTCTGCTGTTGCAATTTGTAAGCAAGTCCGGATTCCTATTTCAAGTTAAAGCAGTCCAACATTCAGTAGCTTCGTTTATTGTGTTTCCTTATGGTTGAAGTATAAAAGAAGGTGTATACATTGCCTTATGGAAACCTGCAGCCCAGTAAACAAAAAAGGAATAACCAAACTATACAATTGTTGAGCAGAATACAAAACAACACACTAATTACAATGTTGTACTCCATGACTGGATAATGTTAAGCTATTAATTTAACCCTTTAAAGATGAAACATGTCTGCTTTATGTAAGGACTCAGTGTGTACAATGTAGCACTCTCTCCACCTTGGTTATGAAAAACCAATCTGTTAATGCAGTGTACAGCAAAAGGTGCTGTTTATTCCGAGATAAATGAAAAACAAATAGATGCAATGTGAGCGCCATGCAGAATTTTTGAATGTTAAAACTGGTGGTATGCAAAGTTACTGATAGGCTTTAAAAGATTACCACACAAAAGCATATTATGAGAATGGCCATATCTGAAGATATGTCTATTACTTCAACCCACTTCCTACAGTGAAATCACATAAAAATGGAATGCAATTTAAAAGCAGGGTAATTTACGGCTCTACAAGAGAACTACCTCATTGCTGCACACAATGACTGCAGGATCACATGCAATCATTACTACAACATAACTGCAAAACGTGCTCTAAATAATTAGATCATCCCTGTCTGACACATCAGTGAGCTATAATCTTGTAATAAGCATGTCCAGTCTTTGTTCCATAAGTAGTTAATGTGTACCAGTGATAGCAAAGTAAGGCTGTTGGAGTATGTATCAGATGAAAAATGTTTTAAGGTAAGTTAATGAAAAGCAAAATGATTCACTCACTGACAAATTTCATGAAAAATGGTATGGACAGTATGCCATAGGCCATGCCAATGTCATACTCTTGCAGTCAGCAGCTATAACATGCCAAATGCATCAACTTGTAAGGTGGAAGCAACACTGGCACCAATTATTGGATTCAGAGAAATAATGTATGGTACCAAATATTTGAAAGCATGTGATTTTGTTACTGTAATTCTTTTGTCAAATAAAATGTAAGAAAAAAGCAACTGTGTGTAGTACTTTAATGTAATGACTGTCATAACAGTTTCTACATTCTGCCAAAGGAGCTTAAACATTTCACCATACTACATCCAACATTGCAGCCAATGTGTGCAGTATTCACAGGTTCACTGCATTAGTAGAACCATGTGTTTATAAACACCGTAATTTATATTGTGAATATGTGAGATACCAATAAAACTTGCAAATCATACAATAATCATTCTGATAAATGAGATCAGAACAGCAATTATCAATATATGGACTCAGATGTTTTCCGTACAGGATTATGCAAACGAGAGGTGGCATGTATGACTTTCAAGATCTGGTCTAATCTAGCTGGAAACAACGAAATAATTTTCCTGTTAACATAACATTCCTAAAATATGAGTATTTCATTAAGAATAAAATGTTTTACTGTACATCACAGCAAGTCAATAACAAAGTAGGTATGGAGTCACTTTAATGAAGTACTCTTGAATGAGTTTCAAAATAATTCATTATCAAAAATCAGCTCCACACACAAGATGCATGACACTGTGCAGCCTTACAAGATGATCAGCCCAAAAGCATGTAATTCCTGATCAGTATTCATACAATACACATTCCCATCACAGAATAATCAGTGTTACAAATTTTTTACACTACATGAGAACCAGTTCCAGCATGTGCATGGTGGGAGACAAAGTAATGGTGGTGGTGGTGGTGGTGGTGGTGGTAATATGTGTCACACATCCAAAAATAATCTGATGGCCTCATCATTAGCATGATTGTCATGCAGTATGCAATGGCATTGAGGAAAGTGTTGTTCATGAGTACTGTATCGTTACTCTCTCTGCATTTATTACTGTGATCTTAGAGGAGCCTGTTAAAAAGTTAAATGATATAACATAAGCTCTGCAATATTGAAGTTAATTTCCTTAATAACAATCCACATTTCTGTTCTAAGTCATTAAACTGTCTGGATTATGTTGATAAAATATCTGTTTACCTTTACGCAGATAAAGTTTCCTACTATGAATTCTGGGGAATATTAATTAAAGTGTTACAGAATGTATTCCACAAAACACAACAAAAAGTTTTGTATAAAGTTCTAATTCTGTATTGCATTTTCCTCATGAAAACAGAGGTAGATTTTTTTAATCTGCACATACATTCTCAAACAATGTTTTCAACTGACACAAAGGACATGGGTTTGCCGATGATGTCTGCCCACCCTCTCACACCTTCAAGGACAATGAATTATTTGCTCTTGCACAGGAAGCAGGGAAGTATGGTCTAAAAATATATCCATATAATATCAAAATTATGAGATTCAACAATAAAAGGAAACAAAATTTAACACTCAATGGCAGAACCAGTGACAAAGTAGAAACATTTTTGAACCTTGGATCTGTAGTAACAAAAGAGGGAAGAACTGAATAGGTTGTAAAAATCACATCAGTATGGTACACTCATCATTCATTCAAATATTTCCAATACGGATATCTAAGCAATAATCCTTAAGGACAAAGTTATGCCTACCAGAAAGAAATGTGAAAGCAATACTACTGTATGGGTGCACAACTTGGAAAAGAACAAATAATGCTGAAAACCATCTAAAAGTGTATATTAATACGTGCCTGAGGAAAATATTAAATATAAAATGGCCAAACACAATAACAGCCTAACTATGGAATACCACTAGACAACTATCAACAGTTGAACAAATAATTAAAAAAATAAAAAGGGGGGGGGGGGGAAGGAAGCAGAAATGGATTGGCCATACTTTTAAGGAACTGCAGGAATCAACAGACAGGACTGCTATGGACTGGAAACCCCTCAAGGTAAAAGGAGAAGAGATCAACTAAGATATACTGGAGGAAGTAGCCTTTCATGGGACAACATGGTCAGGAGTCAGGCGGTTGGCAGGGCATCATGCAAACTGGAGATGCTTTGTGGAGGCTATATGTTTCAGCTAGGAATGACGGGATGATGATGATGATGAAAACATACAAAATGAACTTCTGTACATCATTACAAAGCACATTCAAACATTACAGGAAATAACTGTAAATGCCTGCGCAAGACTGTTTATCATGATTACTATGACAAACTATGCATTCTCAATAATACAGTGCCATTCCTGTACACACGTAATTACTTGTATGGCAGCATTCTTGATGCAGTTACAGTAATGCTTTCTGCATGACCTTGAAACTAACAATGCATATGATGGCACCATCAACACACGTACCCATGGATTATGAACAGAAAAAGGGATGTGAAGGATACAGTTCAAAACGAGGGTTTCCTTTTTGACAGCTACAAAATTATAAACTGATAAAAAAAAACTGTGCAGATTTCTTCCTCTTTCATATTCCAAGACAGTATTTAAATAAGTTTCTGTCACTGATAACTACGCATGTGAATAAATTAATATATGAACTGAACAGGTCTTAATTTAAGAAAAGAATATAACCTACACACTGTACAGATCAGAGGAAGCATGAATAAATACAAATTTTCACATTTCTAGCACCCACGCTGCATAAAAAATTTCTCATGTGTATTATGGTCACATTTAGGTTGTAATCTATGCTTTATTTAATGACAATTCAACAGCTCATATTATAAAGTGATAAACTGTGGGATGATTAGTGAATCATAAATTAGAAAGAACAAATAACAGCCGTGACTTAATTTGATGTATGATCCTGACATTTGCCTGGACAAAATCTAGAAAACCACTACAGCCCTCAGTCACGATAGCAGGTATCTAGGCCAAGCTTTGAACCCAGGACCGTATGAACATGAAGCAAGAATACTAACCATTCAACCACTACAGCTGAAATTTTAGTTATAATTATGGTATTTATCACAGCACAGTGTAAACGAAGGAAGAGAGCAAGGTATCCCCACATCAGGTTGCAGAGTGTGAAAAATAATATAAAACAAACTAGTAGCAAAATATATAATAGCAGGACTGGGAGATGGATGTAAGCTTGGTTGACAAATATCTGCAACAGTTTTATGAATCTTAAATAAATGTAAGAAGAGTTGTAAACATAAACTTAATAATCTGCAAATGAAAAAAATTTTGAGACACACACACAGCAGCAGCAGCAGCAGCAGCAAAAGCAATAGTAGTGGCAGTAGTAGTATGAAATAAAATCATACGTACTGAAATAAACTGATAACATGGTAACGGTATGTGAAATATGTCTTGATACTTACTAAAGAATAAATTTTAAACTAATAATGAATCACTACATGCCATTGAAAAATACTCAACCAGAAAACTGGGGAGATAGTAATACTGTTTCATTTACCAATGGTAAGAGCCTTAACTTCGGTCACACAATAACAAATTTGATTATCAAAAAATACATATGATAATGGTGTTTGCTGTGAAATGTTCAACCATTCAAAGTTTTCAATCATTCCCTACTGCAAATGTACTGTCATAATGTCAGTAAAACTGCATGCCCAGTGCACCCAGTAAAAGGTAAAGCAAACACATTTCAGGCCTGGACAGGCCCAGAGGGTTCCAGGAGACTGAGGCTCCCAAATTTCAAGACAATTGGAACATGAAGGTGGTAATGTTGTCAGCCCTATGCTCCGGTTGCCTGTACCCCCTAGCAAATACTCCTGGCACTCATTTCTGTTAGAGGCTGAGTCTACCCCAGGGCCATTGCGCGGCCGGAAGGATTATGTCAATGAAAAATTCTAGTGACACCATCGGGAATCAAACCCGTGACCTTCCAGCTTGTAGCACAGTGCCTCAACCAAATGCGTCACTGCACTGCAGTCAGTACTGAACTCAATTTCACAGTGTTGCACACTGTTCTGCTTCCCAGATTTGATTATTAACATGACTATAAATGCAGACTGAAATTTCATTTGTAAAAAATACTCATCACAGAAAACTATCAACTTCATTTAAAAAGAAACTTGAACATTCAACACTTTTTGAAAATTCAGTGCCTCTGATTTCATGCCTCAACTGACTTTTGTAAACATGTCATCTCAGCCACTGCTACATCACTTTGGATCATGGTCACAGGTTTACCCAGCTGCAAACTGTGATGAGCAATATATTTATTTGGGATACAGTACACATGGTACTCTTTGCTTTCAACACCCTCTGTTGAAGTCCATGGTCTTCCTGGTGACACCTGCTTTAAAACATTTGCTGTTTTCTGTAATTCAGTAAACAACAAACCAAACCTGGAGGTCCTCTTCTATACATATATAAAAAATGTGGTGCATAGTAACAAGATACCTGAAACTTACAAGCCATATGACACACTGGGCTGTCTCTTGAATGGATGCCAGTGTACTGATTACATTCAGGAAATATATGAATGCCAGTAAGTCATGCACATATGAACAGCAGGCAAACAGCAACAAATCTGAGAGTTGCTGAACATTTCACAACAAACCCCATGAAAATATGTCTCCCAAATAAATAGGATATTTACATTTTCAAGTGGTGAGTCCTTTTCTGATGACTCTGTGTAAATGCCAAAACTGAACAGTAAGAATTTCTATCCTCATAATAAATATCATACGCTCCTGTAAAATTTATTTTCTCATTAAGCATAGGTGAAAACCAATCACAATAACAATATGCAACTGGATGGGGTGCGTGGTCTGTGACAGCAGCAGCAGCCGTCTGCCTTTCAACAAATTCAGGTTGGATCCCTGAGTACAAAGCCAAAGCCACAAGTGTTTAGAATTTTTCAAACAATTTGTCCCCTCCTGCTAGACTGAAAACCTTGACAGCAAAGCAACAATGCTCTCACTGCTCACGACAGAAATTTTGCACATGACTGCAAAGTGACAAATAAGGGTTTCATAAGAAGGCTGTCCCCCATAATGTAATTGGCTGAACTGGCTGTTATATTTCCCAGCCAAAGTCAACTTTTAAAAGCAATGGAATTGAATATAATGTACTTGCCACATAGGTTTGCTCATGTACAGATGCTGTACCTGCTGTATAATTTTACACTAATTTTTATAACTCTCAAGTTCATTACAGTACAACAAAAAAGCTGTTCAAGGGCACAGTCACAAGAAGAAAGGACACAGGATTTCCACAGCATAACTGGTTCCACAGAAACTCAATTCCTCACAATATCTGAAGTTACACAAAGAGTATGTGACCAAGATGACTATCAGGGGATACTATTCATAAGAATGATACATACAGGTAAAGATTTCCCTGTCCATGCCATGAAGACACATAGGGGGAGCAGAGGTACAGCTCTACTCGTTCTTAACCTCGGCAACAGATGAAGGTGAGCAGATAATGCCCTGGCCACTTTAGACCGGGAAAGAACCCCAGCCTCAGAGCTTGTCTGGACACTTTGGAGAAGGGAAAAAATCTTGCCCCTACCAGAATCTGAAACCAGACCGTATGACCCATAGCCTACCTAGTCACTATACTGACTACGCTACTCCAGTTCCAGTACATACATTATAAATAAACATACATTTTTACAATTACTGGCTGGTAGGAAAGTAACTTCGTTCATTAATCTTTTTGACTGGGTATAATATTATTTAACAGCATACACACAGTCTTGCATTGTTTGAGGATCAAAACCCAGTGGAGGCAATTTTTTCCTCAACCATCTATATCAGCACAGGGGCCCACCCAGCCTCCTGTACAAAACATGCCAGATCTCTTTCCTGGGGGTAAAGCAACCAGGGCATGGCATGGACCAAACACCCCATCTAGCGTGAGGTTATAGGAAGAGTACAGCTATACCTGTATTTCCCCTCTCAGCCTTCATGGCCTGTTCTAAGGTGAACTTTACTTCACCATATGTAGTCCACTACCAAACTGAAGTCCACCTTCACAGCAACACACTGTAAAGAGTATCACTGGACTGCATCAGGTAATTAAGGTAGGCCTAATGTACTAGACATCCACATTTTTTCTGAAGCAAAAATTCACTAATTTTGAATGTTATTATATTAACAAAATTCTGACACATATAAAATCTGGCCCTGGTATAGAAACAAAACATAGGATTTTAACAAAAACTTTATACCCATCATGCAACTGACCAAGCTAGTACGAACACATCAGTCCTATCTACATCATTTCATCAAGTACCAATTCCTGGTACTTCGGACCTGCAAGGTTGGCATTAATATTATCAGGATGGTTGGCGTTTTCTCATTGTTTTTCATCATGAGGCCTTGAACACCCAGGGAACGCTATAGGACCACCAACCTCACACTTGTACAGCTCATCAATTGTTGATGGCTGCCCCTGCTGCTGGGGTTGACCCCCAGGATTTGTTGGAGTATTTGTACCAACATTATTATTGACAGCATTTGCTGCAGAATTCTGATTAGCAGATGCTGCATTATTTGGGGTGTTAGGGCCAGTTCTACCATATTTCTCATGTATGCTACGGTGCCTTTTAAGAGCAAAACGGTCAGAGAATCCGACATCACAGATGTCACAACGATGGGGTTTTTCTCCTGTGTGGACTTTGGCGTGATTCTTGAGATGCGTAGCCTGGTTAAATGCTGAACCGCAAACATCACACCTGTATGGTTTCTCACCTGTATGTATCCGCCTGTGGTTCCAAAGTGTCGAATGTCTTGCAAATGTCTTATCGCAGACTTCGCACTGGTAGGGTCGCTCACCTGAGTGGATCCGTTCATGGTTTTTAAGGTGCGGACTCTGCGAGAATTGCATCGCACAGACAGAGCATTTATACGGTTTTTCACCTGTATGGACCCTTGAATGGTTCTTTAAATACGCTGCCTTTGCAAATGCCAATCCACAGGTACCGCATTTGAATGGTTTATCACCCGAGTGGAGGCGTTTGTGACTCCATAAGCTACTATACCTAGAGAATGTCCCATCGCACACATTACAATGGAAAGGTTTATCAATACCAGCAGTGTTATTCCTAGAACCACCAATGAATATGATTCCAGACCCATTACATTTATGACATTTTGTAACACTAGCAACTCCACGGCGTTTAACTGGATGGTGACCTGGTTTAATGCCTCCCCCTGCCGTACCTCCTGCCATGCTACCACCTGTATTTGCCTCAGTGCCACTAGCCCCACCACCTCCAGTGAAACTCGCTGCAGTGGCTCCTGCATTCCCAGCATTTGCCGCTGCAGCATTCATCTCCTGACAACTCTCACACTTCACAAACTTCCCACTACCTTTCTTGCCTTTCCCAGCATCATTATGATGCTGACAGTTCAGTTCCACACCACATGAATCACAACATTTCTGATGGCTATGGGTCTGTTGGGACTGGCTGTTCTTACCATGCATGTTATTCTTGTGGCTCTTAAGCTCACCAGCAAGGCTGAAGCATGCTCCACACATATCACATGTGTACTGACGCTCATTTGTAGATGCTGCCTGATTGTTTTGTGTTGCTGCTGTTGTTACGTTGCTGGTATTATGAATCCTCTTGTGATGATTCAGGAGTGACAGATGGCCAAATACAAGACCACAAACGTCACATTTAAATGTTGCTGTTGATGCTGCGGCCGCCAAGGACATCTGATTCACAAGAGCATAGTTGTAGCCAAATGGCTGAGCTACATCAAATCTATAACATCCCTTATCATCACCAGTAATCCCACCAACAGGAACACCTGCTGTGGAGTTTTGTTGATGGACTTTCTGCAGCATGTTGACATTATAGCAGAATGGGAAGTCAGATGCTGTGGCATTATTTGTGGCCTTTTCTTGTTCCTTACTCTTATCCGTAGCATACATCTGTTGATTGGCTGACTGCTGTTGCTGCTGCTGCTGCTGTTGTTGCTGCTGCTGCTGCTGCTGTTGCTGCTGCTGCATTGTTGATGGATCAAACATGCTGGGTTCCGTCTTGCAGTTGATCTGCGCTGTGGAGGTTGCGTTAGCAGACTCAAGACAGCTTGTGTTATAGCGAGATGATGGATGTTCAGTTTGAGTGAACCTGCAGGAATGAAAAAATTGGTGGGGGAAAAGGTAGACAATTCCCCCCACGACAATTATTGTTTTTCAACCTGAATAAGGGCTATGGGTACTGATGGTACATACAAGTACATGTGAAGTAAAATTGAACACAGGATCCCTTCAGTTGATAAACCTAGGGACAAACATCAAGCTCAATAATAAAAGAAAAACACCCATGTATATTTTTCTACAAGCAGTTCTTCCACACCACACACACAATACTGTCAATCATGAGGCTTATAGCTTTACTTTAAGATGTTTCTTCATTCTCCCACCTTTTATGTGTTGCTTGTAATACACACTGGGCTTTATTAACAGCAATACACAGCCAATTCATATTCTGCATCCACTGGCATATTACAGATTATGTACATTTGAACCACACTCACATATAATATTATATATAAAGAAAGTACTGCCTTTCTTTGTTGTGATATTAATTCACGTATAAACTTTTACCTATTCAATTTCATGCTCTAGGTAATTCAATACTTGAATTTAAAGAAAATAACAATGTTCACTCATGTTCATAATGAAAGGCTACGAAGTTTTCTTCATTCTTTACATGAAAACTTTTCAATTTCGTATCATTAATTATACTTTTTTTTGAACTTAATCCATTCTTTGACATACAGAGTGTGCAAGGGTCAGTACAAAAATGAGAGTATCAGAATACCTCCTATGAATGCTAGGCAAATATAAGTCATTTTTTTTATTGTAATGTGCCATTATTACACAACATATAAAACAGTTGTAATTTTACAACCGGTTAAGCTTGGCTACATGTTTCAGCTGTTACCCGGCCATCATCAGGCCAACAAAGAAATATTGTTAATCAAGGTACATTCATTAGCTAATGAATGCTAATGAAAGTACCTTAATTAACAATATTTCTTTGTTAGCCTGATGATGGCCGGGTAATGGCCGAAACATGTAGCCGAGCTTAACCAGTTGTAAATTTACAACTGTTTTGTATGTTGTGTAACGACAGCACATTACAATAAATTAGTTATACGTACACAACAGGATGCCATCATTCAAAAAATATAAGTCAGCAAAATCATGCCCCATCAACTGAACATCATATTTTCATATGGTTATAAATGACCACAGACATGTGGATTCTATATCAGAGTGAAATCTCAATCTGATAGGTCTTCTTCAAAATATATTCTGTGGAGATAAACTCTTACTATGATACGAGTAAGGGCTGAATTGTGGATTAACAGATGCACAATCTGTCGACCAGTGATGATAATGTACTCTAATAACCAAAGAAATCCCATAATGGATCTATTATGAACCTAACAAACAGTATGTAATGGAAGCACAGAGATTTAATGCAACATGTATGTGGCAACCTAGCATAATTTCACACAGGTTAGTATTACTGGAAGCCAGTTTAGATGACATGGGGTATGAGCAATGCTGTTTCTTCCAGACAGTCAAAATTTATGTTACTAGAGGATAATACGGCTGTTATGTGTGCAGAACACAGGCAAATCTACAAATAAGATTCTCATTATGTGTCAACACAACTAGCAGTTGTGTTCACAAATTACTGTATCTCTTTTATTAGCTAGAAACACAATGGGATATATCACTTGCAAATTGTGTACTCTGTGAAGGAGTACAAAACTATACCATGGCATTCATTATATTCATTATTTTCAAATGTGATTTCATGTATGCAAACAGGTAAAGTACGGCCTTCCCTGTGCCAATCTGCATGAAGCTCATGAATTTTCAATAGTATTATGTGCAGGTCTCATAGGGAATTTCACCTAAATTGGTCAATGAATATGGTACAGTACAGGTAAGATTTATTTATATGCTCCCATAAAGAGAGACTGACACTGGGGAAATTTTTTGCATGAAAACTTTTTGTAAAGAACTCCTACACTGATACCATGAAAATGTGACAAATGATTTTGTCACTAACACTAGATCACAGGCAGATGGAGTCTACAAGTAATGCGCTCTTTTTATACCATGTAACAAATGCGTAAAATAGGCAACAGTTGCAACTGAACTATATTTTTTGGACATACACCCAGACACTAAATTATATGAAACTCCTGTACCAATTTAGAGATGTTATAATCCTACTGTACTGAGAGTGCAAAGGGTCAGCCGCTGAAGGGTTCTGCTAAGAGTGTCACTGGCTGATCTACCAGCCATCTTCATCACATGCTGTTACTTTCCATTTTAACTGTAAGGTGTAATTTCTAATCACTGTAGCAAATGCAGTGAAACTTTCAATGTCATTAAGACTAAATTTACTATGATTTTGTTCCTCCAGTTCTCTGGGAAGTATCATTCAATGTATCTAGTAACCATGCTTCACTCAGTGTGGTGCTGTGTTGGATACTTAAATTTTGTGTTTGTGTGTGTTTTATTTTCTTCCTGTACAATGGACCATGGTCTTTAAAAGCTCAGCAAACAGCTGAAGCTTCAGAGCAGTGACAAGCAAACTACACCCTACAAGACTTTTCCAACACTTTTAATTTACACTCCCCCATCAGAATGAAGGGCAATTTTTTAGTGATTTGGTGACCTTCACATGCATACTTAAATTACATACACAATATTTACGTTTTAATGGGATTCATGTTTACTGAATCGGCAAACATTATATGTTGGGCAATTCACAATGGCAGAAGTGACAAAACAATGGAGTGGTAAGCTCCACTATCCGCTTTTACTCTGAGTTTTAACCCTTTGGCACCAGAATTCGCCCATACTGATGTGCAGAAGACAGGAATTTACTAGCAAATGCCCCCTGCATAAGGGGCAGCATATGAGCACATACATTAATATGACATTTGGCATCTTGAGCATCACATTGCGCATTAAATACATACATAACATTTGGCAGCAAAGGGTGAAGTATGGTCTAATAAACAATTGGTGCCAGTGTATGAAATAATTTTATAGAAATTTGGTGCATTTTTTAAAAAATATCAATGACAAAGGAACAGGGCAACTTCTCAATTACAGTCTTTCAAACTGAAAAAATAACATAAGTCCTAAATTAAATTATAATTACTTGCTATCTTAATTTTTACTAATAATTAGTTAAGGCCACCAGAACTTCACTGCTCATGAGGAACATGAGGCTTCCTCACGAGATGATCTTTCAGAAATAATCCGGACCATTACCGGACTTATGCACTCACCATGGACAAGTATGCAGTTTTTTCATTGTTCCTGGATCAGAATACTTGGTGTGATGTGTTGGAATACAGTCATCTGCAGCTCCTCACTGAGGATTATGGATTTTTCTACAATTATCTCTTACTGTCTGAAGACAGAGTGCACAACCTTCTATGCCTGTCTTACACTGTCTCTGAATGGGTCACCTTCTAATGGTTCACAACAGCCCTTGAACCCAAGGCGGTGTTCTGACACCTTGTACTGGGACATCATTCACCATATACCATACAGTGCCAGAAGCATTTCCATTTTTTATATTTTACCAGTTGGCAATAAAATTTTAAGTTAGCCCACTATATGTGGTGATGCATTTCCATTTTGAAAAATTCTATGAACAGAACTATCCTCTCAGGCCTATCATGTCTACAAGAGTACGGGACTTGTAATGAGCCATGGTTGTATTTGTGATGAAGAGTAGAGCACAGTCATGGGTAGATTTATCTGGACTGTGGCAGAAACTAATATACGTACGCAACACATTTCCTGCCTTGCTCTGCTGTCAATAAAAGAACACTCACACACTACCAGAAGACCTGCTGCTCCTGTTATCACCTATTAAATTCACAGTCAGAGTTCAGACTGATCATGATTTGGTCAATAAGACAGCAACAACTCTGTTTCCCAGCACTGCTATTCATGGGATTCCACATATTGAATGAAACCATCCCAGTCCTCTTGTGTTACAGCCTGTATTGCACCATTTTTCATTTCTAGTAAGATCTGCAGTGATAGGTTTGCTGTGTCATTCTTTTCCTGGCATTTTTTTCCTCTTTCTTTTTTTTTTTAATCCATACAAGTGTGATATAAATAATCCTGTACCTTTTCTCCTTGGGCTAGAATGGAAGAATGAGATTGTGGAGATCATTTTTATGCATGACCTCAATGCAGTCAATCTCACCACTGTTTAACAGGACAGTCTGATTTTGGTGGGTAAGCTCTTCAAAGTTTGTCAATCTGAATGTAGTGACACAGTGCATTACCTACAACAATGCCCACATTAGGCAGAAGGTTTGGAATCAAATTACTGACTACTCATTTTTAGTGCATTTGCAAAATTACAAAAAGCGACTACTTGCTTTATCATGTCTGTCATCCATCTGTCCACAAGGAACAACTTGGCTCCCACCTGACAGATTCTCATTAAATTTAATATTTCAGTATTTTTCAAAAATTTCACACAAAACTAGTAGAGAAAATCAAAACACACAATTTATGTTCAGTAACTTTTTTCCAAAAATTGGGCTGTTTACAAGATAATGCAGAAAAATATGGCACAGCCAAACAGGCCACAGACACATGCTCAGAATAGGTAATACTTATTGTTTTTTAACAGCAACAATGTTTACACAAATGTGCCTTCATGTTATGTTTATACATACAATGCCCACCTTGTTCAAAACTGTCACTGTTTATTATGCCATGGGTGTGGAAATGCTAGGTGCCAGGCTGTGCAGGCAACTGGATTTTTTATGACAGCACCTAATATTTGTAGGTGCACAGTATTTAACTTGCTGCATGTTGTCCTCCTGCCTCCAGAAATTTTGAGGTGGTTCCTACATTTTTTGAAAATTCATGAACCCTTGCATTAGGCCATGACAATCCCCTGTCGCACCATCAGCCTTATATATCAGATATGTACCAAGATTTATGCTCACTGATGTGTATTAAAATCTGTTCTTGCACTGCCAATGTAATCACTTTAGCACCTATCTGAATGCTAGGTTGCCACCTACATTTCTGTACATTCCTCTTCCCAATATCATTTCACTTCCATACAACATTTTGATCTCCATTCAACATCACCTGCCCCCTCGAACAACATCTTATATTTGACTGACACTTCTACCACCCAAATCCCATACTTCTCATAGCTGTACTGAAAGAGTTCCTTCTCCACGGAAAATTTATTTTTCCTTACTGGCAAACAATGATTTTGTACAGCTAGTACTATTCTCTCTTCCATGTATGAATCTTGTGTTTGTTTCTCACAACAAACTTGTCACACCCAACCACATCTATGTTGCAAGAAGGTGTTCTTTTCTTACCCAGTGAGTTTAGTCAGTTATCTGTAACTGTTTTTCATTCTTCTCTTGCATTCTTTTCTAAAATCTTTCTCAGCTGTACCCCATCTCAACATACATGGCCACTCTCTTGTTGATTTTCTTCACTGTGCTAACAGATGTCCATGCCTTCACTTCTCACAGAATTTCTACATGTTATTCATTATGCCCCTACTCTCTCTACAAACTGGTGTGTTTCCATGGTGGCTGGCCACATTATCACTAACAGACAACTACACATGTAAAAATCTGTATCAATAAATATAATGTACATTTGTGCTGAACTGGAAACAATACAAGCCTCATCTCAACTTAGTCAACTTTTTCTGATTTACCAGCAGATACCATTCTACCTCATCACTGAATGACTCGCCCACTTGCCTGCCTACCCTCTCCCCCATAAGACATGCTAGCCCCTAAAATTTGATGACAGATGCCAAAGCATGATAGTACTCTAACAAGAAATGAACAAATCTGAAGTGTGTATGAGACATGCATCAGCAGTACACAGACGTCTTCATGCCACAATGCCTCTGTACTTTCTTCTGTCACCGAACTTGTTTAAGCTACCATGTATATGAGACCAAGGCACTGACAAAGAGTGTTAGGTTCTTGACTCATACCTAACAATGAAATGCAAAGGATTAATAACAAAGTAGAAATGAAGTGAATCTTGTTGGTCATTTCAACAACACATTAATTAAAATAATCCCAATCTGCTGATAGAGAAACTACATTGCAAAATTTACTTTTGCGTGCAAACTGTGTTTTCATTACAAATTTCTCATAAATAGAACCATCAAACCATCAATATAAAAATGACATTCCTGGATAGACGCAGCCAAATTACCTATGGGCTTCTAAAATGACAAACTGCTAACAACTGTTTTGAATACTACCATATTTATTTGAATTCCACACATCCTTAAAAAAAAAAAAATTTCTGAAAGACAAACCCTGAAGAAATTCTCATCATAAAATGCTATCTGACATCAACAACTGAGTACATTCAAACCCAACATTACATATCTTAACATCTACATTTCAGCTGTCTTCTAAAATATAGAACATGCATGAGCATACAGTTTCTAATGTCTATGAACAAACAGTTGTAAACAAAACAAAGATTTGGGAAATATAAAAAGATTCAACACTTACCATTATTCCGTATCACTGTAGTGATTCCACGCTTCATTAACAGTCACAAGTTGACACATTTCCAGTCAAGTTTCCCCCATACAAAACAGTAACGAAGTATCACAGATTATACAACATTCAACTCTACCCAAAAGATGCTGTACACTTTCATTACAAGAAAAACACTGTTTCATTACAACACCAGTAATTAAATTGCTGTGCACTGATACAATGATTCTAACAAAGACTGAAGGCATGTAGAAATGGCCGTATATTTTGCAGTGGCATACCCAGGAATTTTGTTCAGGGGGGGTTCAACAAATTCAGTTGAGGACAGAGGACAGAGAGAATGGGGATCTGGGGTCGGTAGCCTCCTAGTCAGGGGT
>Ga0136643_10000424_pt1 | contig 46440 bp, 53 predicted proteins | sample TergutLab28metaG_FD_96883 | JGI IMG/M metagenome (GOLD analysis project Ga0136643, IMG submission 96883) | Labiotermes labralis P1 segment gut microbial communities from Petit-Saut dam, French Guiana - Lab288 P1 (version 3) (version 3) | ecosystem: Host-associated > Arthropoda: Insects >... | reverse complement strand
GAACATGATTGGCGCGGATGTGAAAGTTCCTGTTCTGAAATCCCAGACCAAAAGCATCTCGTCTCCGGTTAGGTCTTCTACACGAACTTGAGAGCCATTGGCTAGGGTGATGAGCGTTCCGTCTGCAACGCAGTTTGATGGTGGTGTTGGCGGTGGTGGAACTGGTGTTGGGGCCGGTGCTGCAATACCTTGTTGAAAACCTACACGCCCTGCAAATTGACGAAATGTGAATTGGTCATTACCAAATGAAATACCACCCCTGTGAAATGCTGTCCCCCTATTATAATTGGTAGTGTCAAAGGGTGTTGTGCGATTGTAACCAATTACCATGCCCAGACGTGACGGAGAAGGCATAGGGCTTGATATTTCAATGCCACCGTAATTTCCATTGTTTCGCATAGAGTTCCAATTAAAGCCTGCAATTCCGCCTACATTCCTTGCTACGCTTGTTGGATCAAATATAATACTTGCATTATTAAATGATTGCGTAATCGTTCCAGTATTATCAGCTGTTATCCCACCAATATTACCAGAACTTCTTATTGAAGCATTATTACGCGAATTGTGAATTACACCACCAGAATTATCTCCCGATATACCGCCAATTCGTGCATGTATTCTGTCAACATTAATTGAACCATGAACAGTAACATTTATAATATCTCCTGGGGACACTCCTGCGACCATGCCAACATTTACATCTCTAAATCGTGAAGCATGCTGTCTTGCGCCTGTTATGTTACCTCTAATGTTCAGATTCCTAACTGTTCCGCCAAGTATACCAATAAATCCATAATAGTGATTTGCTGTACCCGTGGCTATTCCAATATTAAGCCCAGATATTTCAAAACCACTTCCGTCAAATGTTCCCAAAAACATATGTATTGGAGTCCAGTTACCAGATAAAGGTATGTTGGATGCGAGCCTAAAATTCCCATGCATACTGTGTCGTAGGCTATTTAATTGTTGAACACTCCTCACCGGCGCATAAGTATTTGCGGTCATAATAGTTACGCCTAAGTCTGCTTTAACATTGTGAACATTCATTGCCATAGCAACATTCCCACCATTTACAAAACGAGAGTGAGAAATAAACCCTAATAAATAGTGGCGACCATTTGGCATAACAGTCATCAGAGGAGAACCACTGTCCCCAAAGGTTGCATAGGCTGTATGCAATAAGTAATTAGTGAACCTAGCACCGCTACTTCCAGTAAATCCATAATTTATGCTTGTTATACGACCCGTAGTTCTTCCAGAAGAACGGCCAAACTTCACCACATCTAAACCAACAACAATTCGACTTCTCTCCAATAAGTGAGTTCTATCATGCACAGTATTGTCATGTGCGGCTGATGACGTGAACTGCCAATCATCTTGATTCGCAAAAGGGATGAATGCCGCATCTAGTCTTCCTCCATGTAAGGCATTTGCTGTTGTACCAATCAACCTATTCCCTGATCTATCGTGATATAGTCTTGCGCCTAATGGAGCAACATGTTCATTTGTTATGATTCCCCATCTTCCTGAAGCATCCACAGCCTTAGCAGACAAAGTTCCTGTACCTATGCCTGGGCGATTGATACCATCCCCTCCGTGTATTGGTCGGGAAATTGTTTCTGCGGTAATCCCACAAATTTTGAAATAGATTAACTCATTGATATGAGGCGTTAATACTGAAAGATGCTTAGCAATGTATTGAATATACTTTTCATGTTGTAATGTCACGTGTAGATTGTTATATTGAGGTTTAACCGCCGAACTCATAATTGAATAATTTGACATTAAACTTACAATAAATTCCTGTGCTGTGTTCAAGAAATTGTATGAAAACCGATTCACTTGATAATTTACATGCTGGCTTCTTTTGCGAGGTTTATTTGACTCTTGTGTGACAGCAATGTTCAACCCTCCAGTAGAATCAAACCAGACCCCAGCAAATCTCTCATCATAAATGTATTCAGTATCAGAAATCACTTCACGATGCCTCTCCATATACATATCAAATAAAATCATTCCATCACAAGGCATATACATACCATTCGAAATATCCTCAGGGGCAAATACAGGCAATATTTCACTATACGAAATTGAACTGACAATATGAGGCGGTATATCTTGCCCATATCGGCTGTTTTCAAGGTGGCCGAGGGGGGCAACACTCATTGCCGCAACTATCAGCATCGTTCCCCAAATTTTAATTGCTTTAACCATTTAACGCTCCTCCTTAATTTTGTTTATTTTTAATCCACTCTTATAGACACAGAATTAGAAATTACACGTACAACCTCAGTAGATTCTCCTAAACTGAATACAGCATCAGCAACCAAAGTGTGACGACCTCGAGGTAATAATTGTCCTATTACTTGCCTAACAGTTCTCTCTTCACCTATTTCAAAAATCGAAGTAATGCCCCCTAAATCTCGTATGGGCGAATAAATTGATATATTTCCTTCTGGCGTTGAGATAGTTAATCCACCTGCTATGAATGGCATTATTAACGGGGTTGAGTGCCTGATCTCATGCCTAGTTCCGCTAAGATTTTTGAATAACATTTCAACATTCAAACTTTGACCTTGTTGAATTCTTTCATTATCAACTGAGAGAAATAGCATGAAATCTCCCTCAGTTTGTTTATAATCCCCACCAACCTCTCGACTATTACCACATCCCACAAGAAAAACCATGGGAACGAGCATAACCATTACCATCATTAGTGTACTTTTCTTTATCCATTTCATCCTACCTCCTTACTCAAAATTAGCACAAAATATTCATGGAGGACTTAGCATCTTTTGTAGAATTTTGCTGAATCACATCATATCTCTTATCTTAATATGCTAAGCATTACGTTTGCGTTTTTTTGTGTATTCAAAATTGTATTTCCATTTCGTGCTTAATGTAAGATTTGGTTAAAAAATTAAGTCTGAAATTTACTAAACTTGAACGATTAGAACAACAAATTCGACATAAACATAGGGAGTGAAAACAGTAGAGTTATTGATTAAAAATGGCATGGTGGGCATTGCTTGTTGTGTTTGTTAATTTATGGTTCTATTTCTTTTTTAGCACGAACAGTGGCATTATATTAAGTTTTTTTATTGCAATATGGGCGTTTACTGTGGTTACAATTAATCTAGGTGTAGCAGGATATGAAGTGCCACAAAATTTATTTGTAAGCATTTTAATATGGGTTTTGCTCACGGTTATAATTGCCCTATATTTTATATGCCTTTGGAATTGGTGGAAGAAAGATGCTACTGGAAAACAGAAAATTAGAACAGCACTTAACACTGCTATTGGATTCATGTGGATTTTATTTTTTGTGTTTATTGTAAATTATTATACAATACCAAATTTTTTTGACGGCAGCCCTCATCTTGCCGATGCTGGCTTTTGGTTGCATTTTACATCTGGCATTAGGTTTACAATAGATATGCTTGTTCAAAATTTGTTGTTTGTTCCATTCTTTTATGGACGTGGATTATACCATGCGGAACACCCTGAAATTTTCAGGTCGTATCAAGTCATGCGTATGATTTCCATCATCTTCTGGGTTTGGTTGATTCTTTTGGTAATTTTATATTGGTATAGAAAAAGAAATGTAAAGCAATAAAAATGTTGTGCTTTCAGATTATTTTTTTTCGAATTTTCTCTGTACGTCCTATATTTCGTCAAATCTATATCTTGACGGCGAAACATGGGCAGATAGTGCAATCTTTGAAACAATGGAAGATGCAAAGCAATTTGCAAATGCAAACACCCCAAATCCTTTTACCGAAAAGTTTTATTCCTTCCTTAACTTTACCAGTTGCGTAACTCATTTTTTCACTATTCAAAAATAATTCACTGGGATTATTTCCCTTCGAGTTTTTTCTGCGCAACCTTTATTGAATCCAAGAAATCTTTTTCAACTTGGGTAAGTTCATCAAAGGGTTTGGATTTGTATTTCTCATATTCTTGGAGAGCCTTTTCTTCGGCTTCGACATGTTTGACCGTGCCTGCACTTTTCAAAACATCGTATTCATAAAATTCAATTAGTTTATCAAGGCGTTTCGCCCAGTCCTTCATGTACATTACCTTGCCTTTCATGGCATGTGCCTCTGCTGAATCAAAGAACGAAGAAACAACTCGGTTCAAAATCCCCAGTTCTTGTTCGGTCAGATAATTCTTGGCAATGGTAACTTCGTTCTTTGTTGGGCGGCTTCCTTTGAATACTGTAAGACCCATAAATGGAAGTTCGGCGTTTGCCCTCCCTGCGACAATTTCGGCGGCTGTGTGACCGTGCGAGGCGAAATGCAATTTGTTCTGCATTTTCTTGAATAACAGTTGTGCGGATTCGCTCTTGCCATCATAGTCGATACTTGTTGCGAACAGGTCGAGAACTTGACGATATAGGACTTTTTCGCTTGACCGGATGTCACGGATTCTTTCAAGAAGTTCTTTGAAATAATTTCCACCCCCTGCCTCTTTTAGGAGTTCATCGTTCATGGCAAAACCTTTTTTGATGTACTCGTGCAAGATTTGTGTTGCCCAGATACGGAACTGGGTGCCGCGCAAGGATTTAACGCGATAACCGACAGAGATGATGACATCGAGGTTGTAATGCGTGATATTTCTTTCTACATTACGACTGCCTTCGGTTTGAACTATTCGGAAATCCCGAACAGTTGCCGATTCTTCCAGTTCGCCCTCTGTAAAAACATTTTTAATGTGTTCGCTTATGTTTGACTTGCTCGACTGAAACAAGTCCACCATATCCACTTGGGATAACCAAACTGTATGCTGGCCCATATCCATCTGCACACGGATTTTGGTCGCCCCATCTTTTGAGGTATACATAAGGAGTTGATTTTCGTTTTGTTTATTTGACATATTTCAGCATAGCAGGTTTGCCTTGATTTGTCTTACAGTTTCAAAACGGTTAAAGCCGCGGCACGCTTTTCGGGTGTGGCTGCGAGTAACAAATCAAAGAACTCTTTATTTTCTCGGAGAACAGCAAGATGAATTGGCTGTTCTATATTTTCATTAAAAAACTCGGACATAGTGATTTCAAAATACTCGCATAATGCAATCAAAAAGTCCACAGTTGCGTTTGCTTTGCCTCGCTCAATTTGACCACAAGAATCCTCTGCGTAACCTATATCTAAACTTAATTTGCGAGCCGAAACATTTTTTGCACTGCGGATGGAGATTATCCTATTACGGACAAATTCTGCATCTACCACCATAGTTTATATTTTACTAAATTTGACTTCTCTATCCCACATAGTCTATATGCGAATGAGATTGACTTGCTGATAGTTTATCAGTATATTAAATAGGGATGCAGATTACAAATACCAACATCGACCTATATAAAACATTCGTAGCGGTTTATGAAACCGAAAAGGGTGTGCTTGCGGCGGAACGGTTGGGCATTGTTCCTACGGGTGTGTCGAGTAACCTGCGGTCACTGGAAACACAACTTGATGCGAAACTATTCAACAGCTTCAACAAGGGTTTCAAGCCAACGCGGGTGGCCATCGCAATCTATCCGTATATCAAAGAGGCACTTGTAGCCATCCATAACGGTGAGTCGATTTTGATGAATTTCACCGAAATTATCGAAGGACATTTGCACATTGGCTGTCATGCGTATATTGCAAACTATGTGCTACTTGATTACTTTACCGATTTTAGTGAAAAGCACCCAGGTGTCACGATCAAGTTCACCAACAAAAGTAAAACAAGTATGGATGTGATGTTGGAATGTCACGACATTGATTTGATAATCGATGTTGTTGCAAAATGTAAGAGCACAGGAAAATTGACGACACAAAGTCTTGGATATATTGAAAATACTTTTTATACATCAACAAAGTATATGGAGAACAAGAATCTTTCCCAAACAATCAACAAGACGGAATTATTTGAAAATCCCGTGCTGCTTTATTCCAAGAAACACAATACTATGGTTGCCCTGCAAAAGGCATTGGATATTCCGCTTGCGAATCGGTTCGAGATTACCACTTCCGAACTGATGTACGGAATGGTGCGAAAGAACTATGGAATTGGTTATGCCATTACTAAGTTCTTGGATAACTGTGCCTACCAAAAAGATATTGTGCGTTTGACGGTCAAGGATACAGAGTTACCGCGATCCAACCTTGCCGTTATAACAAATAGAAAAGACAAAAACCCAATTACACAAAAGTTTGTGGAAGGCCTCATTGAGTATTGCCACAAGCACTTGAAAATATCATAAAGCGCTTGACTAATACCTATGAAATGGCATATAATAAGTTATGGAGAGGTCCTGCCACCAATGTGGACATTGCAAATAATCAAGAAGTCGCTTGCCGGCTTCTTTTGTTTTTTGTATAATTAATGTATGAGTATCAAAAGAAATACTGAGCCAAGAGAATTATCGCTTGTTTATGTTGATGATCGCTATACGAACTTTCTGCAAACTAACGGCGATAGCCGAGTTTCAAAAAATAACAATATTGATTACCAGCGACCTTTTATAGGTGTGTTGTTTCGCATTGGGGAATTTTTATATTTTGCACCACTAACAACACATACAAAAGGAAAACGTCTTCGAGAACACCCAAAGCAAGAAAATATCACATTCTATCCTATTGATCAATGTAAATATGGCGGGGTGAACTTCAACAATATGATTCCACTTATTCCTGGTGTTTATAAGGAAATCGACATGACAATCAAACCCGATGATTTTGGATGGGAGCGCAACAAAAAATTACAACTTATGAATATAAAACGAATCTTGCGACATGAAGGAAAATATTTAATTTCGAAGGCAATCAACCTTTATTCACTTAAAGTCAAGGGTGTTTTATATAAAAACTACGACAGCATCACATGTGATTTCAAGAAGTTGGAATTGGTAGCACGAAAATACACACCCCCAATAAGCACCTAAACTGCACGTAAATTCATTTCATATGCACTACAAGTCGATTTATTAACAATGTCAGAAAAGTCATAATTGTTGATGAATGACAATTTACTTGGGAAAACCGTCTGGGCCCCGTCAAATAAATGTAATCAGGATTGTGACTTTTGCTATAATTACGTTGACGAAAAGATTTTCACACTTGAAACCTATTTTCAAATGGCGGACAAGTTAAAAGAGTTAGGTGCAAACCGATTTATCTGGGGTGGCGGCGAACCGCTTTTATTTGGGCACATTGAAAGTTTGATGGACTATGCTGCATCTATTGACATACAAAATGTTCTTGTCACAAATGGCAGAGCTTTAACAACAGAAAGATTGGATGCGATTCGCCCCGATGAAATCCGAATTTCAATACATTCACTTGACCCCGCGTTTAACCAAAAGCACAGAATATCCTACCCAGGCGAATTTTATGAAGACACTATTCTTCGCAACCTGTATAACGCGAGCACAAAAGATGTCCGACTCTGCACAAGCACGGTTTATTTAGGACAAAGCGAGATTGACCTATTACAAATGGCCGAACAATTTGCTCGTGCCGGTGTAAAGGAATGGACGTTCCAAGAATTGACCAACATCAGGGGGAACGCAGTAAACATTAACGGCATCTGCACCACCGACCATATCTTGCAAGTTGTTAATCGTTTGAACGAGTTGGATTATCCGTTGAAAATTGCTTTTAACTCTGCGGATCGGCTAAACAACGAATACGAGGCGGTCAACCCGTCTGGCGAACTGACCGCTGTTCGAGGCGGCAAGGATATCGTCATTGGTAACGCGGCAACGGACTCGGTTGAATTGTTGCGCGAGGGTCTTGAACAAATTAAGAATTGTCGGAATTTGTCCTATGAGAAAGAGTGTTAATTTTTACAGTTCCCTCGCATTTACTGAGCGCCTCCCCTTATTTATAATCGTTTCATAAGGTGGTGCAACCGCGGGCATTGGCTTATTGAAATCGAAACTTGGGGGTGCTTATGAAAAAGGCAAACACTTCCACAAAAGAAAACTCACGAAAGAAAATATGTAAACGAGCGAGAAAGTTACTGAAGAACTTGCCAAAAGAGGTTGAAGATTTGTGGATTGAATTCACCTCACGACCTATCTTGCCAGAGCCAAGTGAATTTCTTGACCGCATGGCGGACACAATCTTGGCGGCAAAAACTTAAACCAAAGAAAAAACAACAAGACCATCGGATAGACTTCGGTGGTCTTGGTTGTTTCTAAACAAAATAAAAGGAGGAAGCGTGACAATAGACCCAACTTGGCAATGGATTACCAGCCAAATTATTATGATCGGAATTGTGCTGCCGACCCTAGTCATCGGTTTTCAAGTCAAACAAAAGACGCGGACGATGATGTGGTTTACCGTTTCGGCTGGGTCGGCTTCTGTGGCGTTCTTTATACTCGGCAACTATGTTATGGCTGGGTTTACCGCCCTATCCGTTGTGCGGAATATATGTTTCATTTGGCTTGAATACAGAGGTGCAAAAGCATCCAAGAAGCTAAATATAGCACTCTTGGCTTTGTTCATAGCCATTGCAACCGTTACAATATTCTTCACATACCAATGGTGGGTTGACGGGGCCTTGTATGCCGTGACCGTTTTCAAAATTTTTGCCTATTGGATGAAAGGAACAAGAGGAGCACACCTTATCCGCCTATCACAGTTCCCAGCAGTTGCTCTTGGAATTATAAAGCACATAACATTCCTCGACATCATGGCAATCGTACTTGAAGCCGTCATGTTCATATCGGCATCTATCTATTTTGCCCGCCTTTACATAAACAAACGAAAGAACAAACGAAAGAACAAACCAACGGAAAACACGGTTGTTACCGAATTACAAGTCAATGAAGAAAGGAGAGTTGCATGAAAAAAACCGTCTGTTTCACAGGACATCGAGTTATAACGATGCCGCTACAAAAGATGCAAGAAGAACTATTTATCCAAATCCAAAGTGCAATTTGCATGGGTTATACCCATTTCATTTGCGGCGGTGCGATTGGGTTTGATATTCTGGCCGCCGAGCGAGTTATCTACACACGAGATAAATACAACCCAGAAATAACCCTTGAAATTGCCGTGCCATGCAAAGACCAAGACTTAAAATGGTCACAGGAACAAAAAACTCGCTATAAATCAATCTTGGAAAAGGCAAACCAAGTGACTATGGTCAGTAACCAAGGTTACACCCCACAATGTATGAGGTTGCGAAACGAATACATGATTGATAACTCCGACATTGTAATCGCTTACTTTAACGACAAGCCAAGCGGCACGAAGAATACAATCCGGTACGCCCAACAGAAGGGGAAAGAAATTCGATTCATTCAATGAAACGCCTAGTTGCTTGCCATGAATGTATGGTTTATGTTAAAATAGTTTATTAAACCATCATGCGATGAGTGAGAATTAAAGCAAAGAAAAAAGTCTTATGTATTGTAAATGAGAGGGAGCAACTCCCTCCGAAAGCAAGCCATAGGACTTTTTTTGATGCCTTTGTAAAGGCAGGTTCGACAAAGAAACAAAAAACTTGCGAAGTACCACGACACATTATCTGTCGTGTTACTCCTTTTATCCTTTCCTTGTCACTGCCATTGAAAGGAGGAGTTCAATGAAGCAAACGAAGTACCTAAGACGCAGCAGTGAATTACACGTCCCAGTTTCAATATTCTTGATGGACGGGCGTATTCATAAAATCGCTGACATCGCGTGGCACTTTGAGGTTTCCCCAAGGACAATCCAGCGAACCCTTAAAATCCTACGCGAGAAACATAATATTGAAATCCATTACAGAGGTGGTCGTGGCGAAATCTCTGGGATACAACTTGACAAGAGGCATGTTCATTTCAATGTCAACCGTGACCGGTGGGATAAAGACCATCGGCGGTTGATGAAAGGACATCCCCTGTCATAGTTGCAACTCCCCAAAAGGAGTGTGTGCCAATGGTCACAATACAGTATTACTACAACATAGAAGAACGATGGATAGAGGTTGAGGTTAATGAGGATGTGGCCGACTATCTTCTTGCAAGTGGCAAGAAAAATAAATCGGTTGTCAGCAAAGACGAAGTACGAAATGTGAATGTTGACGGCGAACTCATCAAAGATGAAACACCATCGGCTAGTGAAAAGCAAGAGCATCACGAGGCGCGTGAGAGAAAAGCCCTACAAAAAGAAATTCTGCATATCGCACTTAGAGTAATTACACCTCGGCAACGCAAAGTTATTGCCTGCAAATTTTTTGATATTTCTTTTCGTAACCAATTCGGAAAACCAGACGAAAAGCCAAATCAGACTATTGCCAAAGAACTTGGAGTTTCAAGGGCAGCGGTATCAAAAGTCCTTCTTGCCGCTTATGAAGATTTGCGAGATTTTTTCAAAAGTGTCAGAGGCGGGTATGCGCTATACGAAGAATATTGGGGTGAAAAGTATGTCTTAGATACGGGAGATTGTGTCGATTAGCAACTATTTTTTCAAAACAGGTTGACGAACCCCCTGTTTTCGGGAATATAGTGAGGGGATAAAAATTTTTGAGAACCAAGCCAGTGGTAATTGAGCCACAGTAAAGTGCGAACCAAGCCCGCGGATCGGGTAATTGCTTTGCCCCTCACCAGTAAAAGTGCAAGACACAAGGAGGTTTGATGGAAAACAAATTTGAAGTCAAAAATACATTTAGGATTTACGATGATAACATCCTGAGTGAGATGGACTCGACTTTTGAATACACCAAAGAATTTTTCAAAACCAAGAATTCGTTTTTGGTCGAGTGCATTCGGCGTGGTGTCAAATCCATTACCGCCGAGTTCGTGAAACAAAAGAGTTTGAAAAGCATTGACGACATCTTGGAAACCATGAAAGACCATTTGGATTCCACAGATAAACTCACAACTCTTTGCATGACGGCCTTCCGCGATATTTTCAAATCAACAATGATTAACCAAGGTCTGTTAAATACAAGTTACAAACTGCTGCTTGGTCTTGATGATGGAAGGTCGGATGTGATGTTTGATGTGTTGGAAGGACCTCTTGATAAATTGCCAGACGGATTGGAATCCGCCATCGAGGATTTGATTAAACAATTTGGTTGGTGCCATGTCAACGCCTAAGGTCGTTTTCCAAATCAATTATCTTCCTCACCAAGATGACATCCAAGACAGAGATATTAACTTTGACGAGTACACCCGACAAAGAAAGTTTTATTCTTCCAGACAGGAAAACGATTTCATCAAGTACATCGTAAACGGTAGCAAAGACCCACATGACTTTGTGGAGTACAGCGGCAACGAAGAAAAATCCGAAGGAATCTTTAACCAAGACGGATTACTTGATTATCATAGCCGTCAATCTTTGCGAGGCAGATTGCGTCAAACAAAGAGTTTGATTTGGAAGGGGTTTATCTCATTCGAGAGCGAGTTCGGAAAAGACAAGTGTCACAGTTACGAACAGGCTCTTGATTTGATGAAACACGAGTTTCCACGATTTTTGAACAAGGCAGGACTTGATGCCAAAAACATCACATGGTTCGCCGCCCTGCACACCAATACCGACAACAATCATATTCACTTTGCCTTCTTTGAAAATGAACCAACCAGACATCGCCAAACCACCAAAGGACTGATTGCCGAGGGCAAGCATTTTTCGCATGGGCGATTAAATCAACATGCCTTGGTGAATTTCAGAATTAGAGCCGAACAACGATTGGAGAGTTGGAACACACTTCTTGCCGGAGTTCGCAAACCCATGATGGACGACTTCAAACAATCGCTCAAAAAATCTAAAAGAGGAGAAATTGCCGACATGATGAATAATCTTTTATATGAGTTGCCCAAGACCGGACGACTTCAATATGATTCCGAAAATTTGGCGGCAGCCCGTCCGTTCATTGACCGCATCACAAAATGTGTCATCAGCAACGACGCTCGACTATATGAACAAGTTGAAAATTTCTTCATCCTTGTTCGCAACAAGGATGATACCACTCGGCGAATTTGCAAAGACACCAAGACAGACCCAACCCGACACCTGCTTTTCGAGAAATATAAACGAGATATGTACCGCAGATTTGGTAATACGGTCCTTGACTGTGTAAACGCAATACGGTTTGAACAACGCCAAAAAGAATATGAAAAGGCAAAGGGCAAATCACTCAAACGCGTCAAGCGAGCAAAACGAACCGCCAAGTTCGAGGAGTTGGTAAAACTGAACTCTGACATCGCACGCGAAGCCGCCGACTTTTTCAAAGAGTATCTTTACAAATTAGGCGAGTTCGACCTTGGTCGCATGGTAAGTGGTGAACTAGAATGACACGGCGAAAGATGGTCAAGTTGCTTTTGCTCTTTGTTCCTTGTTATGTCGGTGGATTTTTGCTTAACTGTTTCGTTGGAAATGACTTTGTGTTTGAACCTGATTTTACATTGTTATTTTCTGGGACCACTCTCCTGTATGGGTTTGTCATTTTTGGTATTGTCGGCTGTCTTTATTTGAACTTTTGGTTCAAGAATTATTGGTTACGAAATTCCAAGAAGTTGATGAACACTACGACCAAAGATTTGGAAGTCGCCCCAGGCCTTGAACAAAACCTTTTCCAAACAAAAAAAGAAATGGCGAAAAATTTTGAAACGGTGGAATGGTCGGATTTGCCCAAAACAAAAATCGAGGGGATTCCAATTTACGCCGAACAAGACAAGTCGGGATACCACATCACATTTGCAAAAAGTTCCCACGCCCTGATAATCGGAACGACAGGTTCGGGTAAGACAACCACATTCATTAACCCCGCAATCCAAATCCTTGCCAACACCAAGACCATGCCAAGTATGTTGGTGTCCGACCCAAAGGGAGAATTGTATTCACTTCACGCCGCAGGTCTTGAAAAGCGCGGGTACGAAATCAAGGTACTTGACTTACGAAATCCATATCGTTCAATTCGGTGGAATCCATTGGAACATTCGTTTTTACAGTATCAACGAGCCTTGAAGTTACACGAAGAAGCCACAGAGCAAGACGGTAAGTGGATATTCGAGGGCAAGACCTTTGATGGTGAGGATGCCAAAAACCTTGCAGTACAAATTAAAAAACAAGAAATCAATGACGAAATCTACGAAGATTTGAATGATGTTATTTCCGTTTTGTGTCCTGTTCTCAACAAATCCGAACCCATCTGGGAGTCAGGTGCGAAAAACTTTATCCTTGCAATCGTACTTGCGATATTGGAAGATTCCGAGAACCCCGAACTTGGTATGACGGTTGAAAAGTTTAATTTCTACAATCTAATGAAAGTTGCCACCAACACCCAAAACGAGTGCGAGGATTTACTCAAATACTTCCAAGGTCGCAGTCCAATCAGTCGTTGTGTAAGTCTTGCCAAACAAGTCTTGGACGCATCAGACAAAACAAGAGGGTCATACCTATCCACCGTTTTCGATAAACTCAATCTCTTTGCCGACATGAGTATCTGTTCCCTGACTTCCAAAAACGAAATTGACTTTTCCGTTATTTGTGAAAGGCCAACTGTTTTGTTTTTGCAAATCCCAGATGAAAGGGAAACCCGACACCCACTTGCCGCTATGGTTTTGTTACAGGCATACAAGGCTCTTGTTCAAAAGGCATCCACTTACCCAGACCTATCCTTGCCACGATCCGTTTACTTCTTACTTGATGAATTTGGAAACTTGCCAAAGGTTCACAAACTAGAACAGATGATAACGGTTGGTAGAAGTCGCAAAATTTGGCTTGCGCTTGTCGTTCAGAGTTACGCTCAATTAAACAAAGTTTACGAGGACAAATCCGCCGACATCATCAAGTCAAACTGTAACACCCAAATATTCATCGGAACAACCGACCTGCGAACCATTGAGGAATTTTCCAAGCAATGTGGCAATTACAGTTTCATTCAACGCAGCACAAGTTTCTCGATGTCAAAGACGGATGACATCAGTTCATCCGCGTCTATCAAAGAACGACCTTTAATTTATCCCTCCGAATTGCAACAGTTAAATAGCCCAGGCAACATGGGTAATGCAATCGTCAACGTCTTTGGGTTTCCACCTATCAAGGCAAGATACACCCCAAGTTATGAGTGCACGGCATTCAAATTAGTCCACAAAGAACAGACCTATTCATTGGGTCACTTTTTTGATGAGGGAAAAATTTTCTACAACATGCTTGACCGGAATGAAAAATTATTCCCAAGCCGCAAGCCAAGAATGTTCCGCGAAGAAATGATGGATGGTGACAAGGACGGAATTGCCCGCGCGATTAACTTGCAAATTGTCCGATTACCAAAAGACATATTCAACCCAGACGAACATATCGCCATTCAAAAGCAAATCTTGTCGGGCGATTTTGACGGCGCTATCGAGGCCCTTACCCTTGTTGCCACACGCACGGAAGATAACAAACAACTTCACGCACAAATCTTGCGTAATATCAAAAAATTGAAAGACGCAAGCGATGACTTGAAATTAGGTAAAAAGGGGGAATCAAAATAATGAAGAAACCAAAAAGGTTTATCGTGATACTTTTGATAATTACGATGGTGACGGCAGCGGTTGCCGTGATTCCCCCTTTGGTGGGCGGTAGAAACTATTGTGAAAATCGTGAAACCAACACGGAGGAAGAATACTATTCACAGTCACAAGTAACTTCTCCTTCGTCTGCGATAAATCCATTTAATGTGGGTAATTTCTCCCACACATTCCATGGGACGCGAGGAACACTTACACCCGTTGCTTTACCATCAACAACATTTCGTGCCATTGACAGAATCATTATTCCAAACACACAGGTCGCAACAACTTTTACAAGCGGAAACTGGACCTATTTGAGTTTCATACAAAATATCCATGTTATCCGTCAAGATGGACGACCAATATGGGGAACGAGTGAAGCCCTAAACAACAACCATATAATTGACTTCCATGCGGCGTTTTATCTGAACATGCGTCCAATGCCACATCGTAATAACGGAACATTTTGGACGCGTAACCAAGCACGAATAACAATTCCAAATTTTATTTCGTTTGGTTCATGGGACCATTGGGGGAACAATGGCGAGCTTTGGAGTGCTGTTCACGAGTTCAGGTCGCAACCATCGAACAGAATGGAACGAATGGGGTGGATTGAATTAAATGAACGCACTTGGCACACAGTAGACCCTGAATTTGAATTTCATTTTGGATTTAATGGATGGGGATATTCTCGCGATGGTATTGGCTTAACTTTTAATAGTGTTAGAATTGATAGGTCCATCACACCAAGGATCCGAGCCGCTGGTCGAACCTTTGCAAACTCACTACTTCCACCTGCTCATGGTTTTCATAGTAGATACATCCACGGTTGGACGAATATGCCAGCAATCATTATGAACCGTCCAGGCATTGTGCAGACAACGAATTGGAATAATTTTATCGCCGTCAATGGTCAGCAAATTACACCAAGTCAAACATCCACACAGGCACGACCAAACTCGAACAGGGGTATCAATATTCCCGTCAACAACGAAGGAATAACAAGGGTAATGTTCGAGGACAGGGAATTATGGAATCAAACTGCAACAGGTGCAACTTGGATGAATTCAAGTGAAGTCTTTGTAATCGTTGATATGCACACGCCTACCGTTACTGCGAACTTCCGCAACCAAGGTGCATTAAACCAGATGTTGGTTGGAACTGCGACAACGGCGGCCAATGGGAACAGAACCCAGACCATTGGAAATATGTTCTTTGCCAACGAAGTGAGTTTTAACTTCGGTCCACTTGAGGGACAATCCCAACAAAGTGCAACAGTTTTTGGTCCAGATGGAGTGGTACGAAATTATACCTCTGGCCAAGTTCTTAACCAACCAGGCATATACCAAGTGATAGTATCAAGCGAAGCAGGACATCGGAAAATTCTTAACTTTACAATAGGCTCTGGCACTCCAACAGAAAACCTTGCAAGACTTCATGCTCAACAACACAGGGTCAGTCGTTGGTACATCGCCGCCATCCCAACAAGTTATACAGGTTCGGGAAACTTCTCGTTCAGAAGCCGCGAGGATGCACTTGTACACGCCATGCACTACGAGAGATTGAACATGGTAACGAACAGACATCTGGCAGCGGTCAACCAATTCCAAAATCATCACTTGTTGGCCCCTGGGCAAATTCCCCGCGCTGGACCGTTTTGGATGTATCGGTCAATGCAAAATCGCAACCTTTTCCTTTACTACTTTGACGAGAACGATTTGCTTGATGTGATACGGCACTATGCCAACGAGTTCATCCGTGGACCTAACCATTTTGCCGATGTGGGGTTAAACGATTATGGTAATCGTATCCAGCCTTGCATGATTGATAATCTTGTCGGCGGCTTTCCTATTGCTAATGATTTTGTGTTTCAGACACGCAGTCATTTGGAAAGTCATCGCATATTCCATTCCTTTATGCCGACAATAACAAGTGCGTTTAATTGGGTTGAATTTCAATACAATATAGCCTTTGGGCAACAGGTCACAAGACATGGTGTATACGCAATTCGTGAAGTCAATCTCGTGGGCCTTGAAACCATTTACTTTGTTTTTGTTGACAGAGAGGCTCCGGTACTTGATGTCGAGGTTCGTGTCTTTGGTGGGAACTCTTTCAGGCGAACAATATCCGCAAACGACATTCCGGTACACGGTAACATGGTTTTCTATTACGAACAGTTCAGAATTGTCGGCATCCATGATGATGACCCATGGTGGATATTGCAAGTTCGCGACCCAAGCGGAACAACAAGGCGATTCAGCCACATCGACCCAATACCGATTTTTGAAACGCCAGGGGAACATTTAATCACGGCATACGACAGGTTTGGTAATCGGTTTTCGTTTACTATGCACCTTGTTGGCGCGGCTCCGACTGTTGTCTTTACCCCACAAGGCGATAACACTCGGTTGAACATTCGCATACAGCCAAATGCAGGCAACACAATAATGGACTTACGAATTTTCCGTAATCATAATTTGTTGAACAGCCCAACCGGTTTCCGCGAATTCCCAGATGACCCAGATTCTCCGCTTATCCTCATCAACACTAATACCTTGGAATACAGTTTCGTGCGTGGTGGAATTTACCGAGTGGAAATCCTTGACCTGTTTGGACGATGGACTATACAGGAGTTTATCTTTGAGCGCAACCTGCCCCAAGGTATTCTTGTCGGTGTCGCACGAGATGGCCGGACACAAGGAAATGTAAGTTTCACATATAACCGCGACCACATAATTTCAAGCGTTACCCGAAACGGTGTGCCATATCTCCCACAGGTTAGTACGATGCCACATAACAATTTGGCTACTTACAGTTTCAGCCCACGCAACAATGCCGATGATTTTTATGAAATCACTTTGTTTGACATCACCGACTTTTCTGTGTTCACACTGTATCGCTTTACTATACGAACACGTGCACCAGATTTAACTCTTATCGGTGTCGCAGATGGCGGCAACACAGGCGGTACAGTTTTTGCGACTTGGGCAAACGCACCAGAACTAAGTGCAACGGTTACTCATAACGGAGTATCAAGGCCCTACAACAGAGAAAACTTAACCGCCGATGGTGTTTATTCCATAACCCTGCGCGATGATATTGGAAATCAAACCACGGTCAGTTTTACGATTGACCGAACAGTGCGATTCACGATATTTGCAAACGGTCTGCAGGTTACGCCAGAACAAATCCGATACACAAACCGACAAATAGTAATTTGGGATGGCGAAAGACCGCTTGACATCGTTGTTGCAAAAAATGGTTTACCACACGCGTACAACTTCGGACTGACCCTATCCCAAGACGGTTATTACCAAGTTTCTATATCTGACAGATATGGGAACACGGCGTTCTTTTCTTTCACGATTGACACACAGCCACCTGTCATTACCCTTGACGGTGTTGAACATGGTGGGATAACCCGTTACGATGTAACCGCCACTTGGAACAAGGAAGCCACAGCAAGGTTGTATTTGAATGATGAGTTTATCGGTCCTTATACAATGGGTCATGTCCTGAACCAAAACGGACGATACAGACTTGTAGTAACAGATCAAGCAGGTAACACTTCAATCGCCCTATTTGAAATCAAGAACGAAGTCCAATTTTCCATCAATACGTTCTTTGGTGGCGTATCAAGCGAACCCGTTATCATCGTCAACCATGAACAACTGTTTATGGAACTAAGACGCAACGGCGAGATAATCGAATATACCTTTGGTGAGCCTATAACCGTTGACGGAAACTATGAACTGATACTTGTTGACCACATGGGTAACACGGTTGTATTCCCGTTCACAGTTGCAATTCGAGCAAGGCAGAACTTTTTGTTCAACCTACAAGACAACGCAACTATTCTAAGTGTCACAAAAGATGGTCAATCTTTTACCGATACCCATGCCGACTTTTCGTTTCACTTTATTGTTGAAGGCGTGTATATCGTAACCGTGTTTTGTGAGATTGCGGGCCAAGAGTTCATATTCACAATCCGCATAGACACAACGCCGCCGACACTTGAACTTATAGGTGTTGACCGAGATGGAATTGCCCGCGAAACAGTTACAACCCGAAACCTATCCAAGCCAGCCGAAATCCGTGCATATCGCAACGGCGAGTTTTTCCATTACGAAATCGGACAAGTCCTGCGATTGGTTGGGCGTTACAGAATTGTTCTGACCGATGAAGCTGGGAACTATACCGTTTACGAGTTTGAAATTATCCATGCCCTGAACACAGCAAGTATTGCGGTGCTTGGTGGATTGCTTGCCCTTGCTGTTGTCATCATTGCCGTGACATACAGAGCAAGACGAGGTAAAGGAGGATACTTCGCACCGACCAAGAAATTGGATAAGTCGAAAGGCAAAACCGAAGAAGAAACAATACCTGAAGAAAAGGCAGATGACCCTTTGAAGCGCAAGAACAGGGTGAAATCTGACCTAAATAGTAAGCAGGATAAGGAACAGCCGCAAACTCGCTGAGTTTGCCCTAAAATGTGCCAAAAACCCCGCAATTCTACGGGGTTTTTGTGCAGCACATTTTCGGGGGTGGTCTGTTCCACCTTTTGAAACAAGTGGGATACCCACTTTTTCTTTTCCAGGCGGATTGCCTGAGATTTTTTGAAAACAAGGAGAATTTTTTATTATGGATTTTGGACCTATTTTGGCACCTGTGCTTGATGTGCTTAATGCTATCTTGTGGCCTGCGATTGGTTTGGTTGGTGCGATTGGTGTTATCTACTGTATCATCCTCGGTGTTCGTTTTTCCAAAGCGGACGAAGCCGGCAGCCGTGAAAAAGCAAAGAAAGATTTGGTCGGTGCAATCATCGGCTTTGTCATTATCTTTGTCTTGATTGTTGGTTTGCGAATTGCGTTGCCTATCATGCAGGATTGGGTAACAAGTCAAACAGGATATTAAGCCTATGAAGAAAAAACGAGCAATAAGACGTTTGCTTTTTGCAACGCTGTTCCTCGTCTTGGCGATAGCACTTCTTATGCTATCGGGTTGTGCGTCTGGACTCCCGACAAGGGAGTCCACATTGCAAACCTTCCGTGGTGTTTACGCGCGGACGATTGACGATGAAACTTATTTTTACAGCATGGAAATTCTGACAGATGATATTGATTTTAATATCGCTATACAACCGAGAGCCTACACCGAACTTGAAATCTTACACCGGACGAGCATTGATGTCTTGGGGGTTTTCCTTACGATACGCACCGAGGCTGACACAACTTTTACCTTTACCGCACTTGTATCTGGCAATTTACTTGCCTCCACTACTGTTCGTGCGACTGCGAACCAAATGGCCGAAGTTCCGCTTTTTTCACAACTATCAAGACACCTAAACACATTTGGAACATTCACAATCACTATTGAAGAACACAACATTGACCCAGATACGGGCGAACACACAAGGTTCGTCTTTGATAACTTATTGATTTTTTTGGAAGGAGGATAACCGATGGATTGGATGACAAATTGGTTCTTTGATTTTCTGTTTAATGTACAACGCTCGATTGCCTCTATTGTGGATTTCATACGACAAATCTTTTTCATGTTGGCGGGAATTTCCCCAGTAACGGTTGAAGGTGAAGAAACAGAAATCCTAAGTCATTTCCTGTTGTCACCCACCGTCCGAAATGCTTTCCTTTACATATTGTTGATTGCGTTTGTGTTGTTAACTATCTTTGTGATTATCGCAATCATCCGATCCGAGTATGCCCATAACGAACAGCAGAAAAAAACCAAATCACAAATCTTGGGAAAAGCGTTCATAAGTTTCCTTATTTTTCTGCTCGTCCCATTTATTTTGATTTCAGGAATTTACCTGACCAACACAGTCATGCAGTCGGTTAACATCGCCATGACACCTGGCTCTGGGGGTGGAACAAGCACCATTGGAGGGCAGTTACTTGTAACCTCTGGTTCGGGTGCATGGATAGGCGATGACTCGCTGCGTGAAGAAATTGAACGAAAGTTTATCTCTGGCGAACTTGATTACCGTAATCGTTCTCTTGTAAGCCAATATTGGAGAATCCGTGACATTGACTACTTTGTTGGAATCGGCGGCGGACTTGTCATTTTGATTATGTTTGTTCTGTCTGCTGTCATGTTTATTCAAAGACTCTTTGATGTGATTCTCTTATTTATTATCTCTCCCGTTTCAATCTCCACAATTCCTGTGGACGATGGAAACAGATTTCGATTGTGGCGGGAGATGACTATATCCAAAGTTCTGGGTGCGTATGGAATCATAATTGCCATGAACTTGTTTTTCATAATCATTCCACAGATTAATAACATCACATTCTTTACTAACAGTTGGGAGAATGGACTCGTGCGGATACTGTTTTTGATTGGCGGTGCATTTGCCGTTACAAAGGCCCATATGGTAATTGCCCAGCTCACAGGCTCTAACGCTGGAAACCAAGAGGCACAGCAAATGATGGCGAACATGCGAACGATGCGCACTATCGGTGGTGGTGTGATTGGAACGGCAGGTATGGCTTTGGGTGGTGCACAGTTCCACTCGGCAAAACGAATGTACGGACTTAAAGGTGCTGTGTCATCTACATTCAACACACACGCATCCAGACAATATGCCGCCCCAACCCGTGAACAAAGCAAGGTCGAACTATATTCCAAAATGCCGACCCGACTTGCAACGATGCCTATTGGTATGATTAAAGACCTTGCATCAGGTGGAGTTGTTGGAATGACAAAGAATATCGCGCCAAGATTCAGAAACCTTGTGTCTGGTGATTCGTATGTAAGTCACGCCCAAAAAAAGCCCGAACCAGGTTCACAGAAACGAAAGCAACGAGAAGATAGAAACAAGGAGGTTAAACAGAATGAGATTGATTCCCAAGAATACCAAAGTTAAGACCCAATTCTATAAAGGTGTATCAATCACCGACTTGGTTCTGGGTCTTATCTTCCTTGTCTTTATCGCGGTCACTTTGTCGAGCAACTTGGAACATAGATTTTTTATCGCAATCGGAGCCTTGATTGTTGCCATGCCGCTGTACATGAAAACTGGCGAGGAAAGATTATATAAAACTCTGTATAACCTTTTCCGTTACTTTGTAAGTCGTAAACGATTTACATACAAGGGTGGTACCAAGAATAATACAAGTCTACTTGTTCCGTATTCACGGGTTGAAGATAACCTGTTGAAATTAAAAGACGGAACTTGGGTCGGTGTTGTCGAAATTACCCCCATCGAGTTCAATATGTTAGATGAACGAAAGCAGAATTACCTCATCGACAACATGCTTGCAAATGTTCTGCGTAATGTAGGTTTATTCCAAGATGTGAACATCGTGAAACTCGAAAAGCCAATGATTTTTGATGACTTCATTCGCAACGAAAGCACGCGGATCGGTGCTGTTATCGCATCGCATGATAACGGCGAGTTGCGGGAACCAGAATTTCGCAAACGTGCCGAAATCATCGAGGACCGTATGAACTTGCTTGAAACACTAAATGAAGAAACGCCAATATACAAGAGTTCATATTACCTTGTCATAATTGACCGTGACAAAAAGGTTTTACAGAACTCGGTTGACATCGCCGCCACAACTTTGAAGGCAAACAACATCACTGCCAAGCAGTTGAATGACACAGAACTTGCCATGTTCATCAGGTGCTCCTATGACAACAATTTTGACCATGCCGAATTTATGGAACTCAGGCCCGATGACATTATCGTGGAATCTATCCCTGACCTGTTGCGCTTTAACACAATGAACACCCGACAGAACAATCAGACACTTTCCCACTTTGTTATCACCGACTATCCTTTGAAAGTCGGCAACGGATGGGGACAAGAACTTTTTGATATGCCAGGCACCAAAGTTGTTATGAAGGCAAAACCCGTGGAGAAGTTCAAGGCGGTAAAACGAATTGACAATGCAATCAATGAGTTGATTGGTCAAAACACAAGCATGAAAGCGAGTTCTCGAATTGATAAGGACACGCACATTGAAACTTTGCAAGAACTGCTTGAAGGGTTGCAACACAATAACGAGAATTTCTTTGATTGCAACATCGTCATTACGGTTTATGACAAACTCCGCAAAACCGACAACAAGAAATTGGTCAAGCGCCGTCTGCGTGAACTTGGATTTCGTTACACCGAGATGTATGGCAAACAACAGGAGGCCTACCTTGCATCCAACATTTCAAAGACCGACACGACCAAGGTTTCAAGGGGTTTGAACTCGACAACTATCGCCGCCGCGTTCCCATTTGTGTCAAACGCAATCATTGACAACAACGGAATTTTGATTGGCGAGAACAAGTTGCCCGCGCTCGTGGATTTTTTCCAACGCGATGATGAGAGGGTCAACAGCAACATGATTGTCATAGGCAAGTCGGGTTCTGGTAAATCATTTGCGACAAAGACTATCCTTTCACATCTTGCAAGCGACAATGCCAAAGTATTTATTCTTGACCCAGAGAACGAATACACGGTCTTGGCCAAAAACTTGAAGGGCAAGGTGCTTGATGTGTCAAGTTCAAAAGAAGGTCGTATTAACCCATTCCACATCATTACAAGTTTGGATGACGAGAACGCGGACGGAACAAGTAACTCGTTCTTTGCCCACCTGCAATTCTTGGAGGAGTTTTTCAAACTCATAATTCAAGGCAGTAGTCCAGACAGTATGGAATTGTTAAACAATGTCATTCTGAAAGTTTATGAACAAAAAGGCATTACCGCCCATTCCGATCTGACGGTCCTGACCGCCGCCGATTTCCCAACATTCCAAGACATTGCCGAGTACATTGACAAAAAGTTGAAAACCGAGAAAGATGCCTACAACAAATCCAACCTTAAAATCCTTGCCAACTATATTGCCAAGTTCAAGGAGGGAGGCAGAAACTCTAACCTTTGGAATGGTCCGACAACTTTTAATCCGGTTGAGAACTTTGTTTGCTTTAACTTCCAAAAACTTCTTGCTAACAAAAACAACACGGTTGCCAATGCTCAAATGCTCTTGGTTTTGAAATGGTTGGATAACGAGGTCATCAAGAACAGGGATTACAACACCATGCACAACGCAAATCGAAAGATAGTGGTTGCCATTGACGAGGCCCATGTTTTCATTGACACAAAATTCCCACTCGCACTTGACTTTATGTTCCAGCTCGCGAAACGAATCCGAAAGTATAACGGGATGCTGTTGACGATTACCCAGAATGTCAAAGACTTTGTGGGTTCCCCAGAGATTGCCAAGAAGTCCGCCGCGATTATCAATGTAAGTCAATATTCACTTATCTTCTCTCTCGCGCCGAATGACATGAGTGACCTTTGTGCGCTGTATGAAAAGGCGGGACAAATCAACGAGGCGGAAGCCGACAACATTGTTAACCTGCCACGGGGTAATGCCTTTTTCATCTTTGGCCCGTCCAACCGAACAAACATCAAGATAACCGCAACCCCATACATACGACAAAACTTTGAACAACTCGAAGAACAAACACCCGATGGAGAAAATTAAAAAATTGGAGGACCATAAATTATGGAACAAAACAACGAAAACCGCGTAACCGCCGAAGAACTTATGAACAATGCAAATGCCGAGTTCGTCAAACTTGCCAAAGACGGCAAAATCATGGATGTCATCGACACAGTTATCAAACTTGACCGAAAGGTTTTGAATGCCCTGACAATCGCCGCCCAGAATCCGGACGCAACCGACTTGAAAACATCTGACGGGTGGAATTTCAAAGGGCGCAGTGTCATGCCAGGCGAGAAGTCTATCAAAGTGATTGACACAAAATATAACACAATAGAAAACGAAGAAATTGTAGACGGCAAGGTTGTTAAATCGGTAAAGTCTGGGGACCGAACATTCATTGTGAACAGCGAATTTGACATTTCCCAAACAAAGGTCAAAACCCAAGAATTTGCCGACAAGTACGACCAAAGCATTGACCACGCTACGGCGGCCAAAAATCTCAGCGAAGCACAAAAAGCATTGGAGGGTGTGCTTGATAATTACAAATTCTCGTATACACCACTTGATGGGGTAAATGGTGCTTGCAACACAGACCAAAGGGTTATAACCATTAACTCTAACCTCGTGGGCAAAGAACTCCTTGCTGCCCTCATTGAAAAGATTGGTCAAGCACTTAACAATATCGTTGACCGCGGTAATAACTTCCGTGGAATCGTATCCAGCGAGGACCGCAACATACGAAACATCGAAAACCAACTTGTCGCTTATATGGTCGGCAAGAAGTTGGGACTTGATGTGGCGGCACCTGACCTATCAAAGGTTCAAGAATGGCATGAAAGCAAAATCAACAAACTCCGAAGCAACATTGACACGGCAGTTGGTAACGCATCCAAAATCACAACGGCATTTGGCACACACTTTGAAAAACTCCGCGAGGCAACGCCACAAAACGACACCAAACAAAAGAAAGATGAACAGGTAATGTAGTTCCAAACCGGATGCAAAGGGCGGGCCTCACTCGTGTACCCGCCTTTTTCATCTTGTCAATTTTTGATAAAGGAGATTTATGGTAAAAGTCATCATCAAAGAACCATACAAGCAAGCGCGTGTCGAAGAAATTGAATACACCCCAACTGCTTTGCAAGGAATTGTTAAAGGGATTTACAACATCCTTCCGTTCCCATCGAATGAGGAAGATGTTGACCTGATAACAAATGACGATGCCCAGTTGATTGATGGGTTTGGTAAAAACATCAAAATCAAAGACAGCTTCATCGCCGGAGTAATTGTGGCCTGTGGCTTTGGGAAAGATGGTATGCCAAAAAGTTTGAATGACGAACAAATCTCCCGCATCATGGATTACATGAACGAGAACAGTATCGAGAAAAAACCAGAACGAGAAATGTGATTATTCCGTCTTTGGCTCTATCTTTTCCCAGAGAATTGTTGCGGTGTATGAGTAGTTCTGCATACCATCACTTGTGATGCTAACGTTGATGACTCTGCAACCATCCTTGTTAATGGTTTGAATTCGGTTGTCAATAGACTGTTCTGCTGTCTTATGGTCCAAATGGTGTAGGACATCTACTCCTTGTTTCACTGTGCACCTCCAAATAGTTTTGTTCTATTTTACCGCAGAAAAAACAACTCGTCAATCAAGGAGGATTTATGAACGAAAAAGAACCCCGAATAAAAGTCTTAATCAAGAAGCCATACCAAGAGATAGAAGAAGTCGAGATTGATAATGAATTGAAAACCCTTCAAGAAATTGTGGGTGGCTTGATTCAAATTGTTCCATTCCCAACCGTAAAGGGTGTTGATTTGATTATCAACGAAGAAGGAAAACTTGAAAGTCTTGACGGAAATTTCTTTATGCCTCATTACGAAGATTGCACAGTTGGTAATGCAATCATGGCATCACACGATGAAGAAGGAAATCTCGCCAGCATCTCCGACAAACAGAAAAAGAAGGTCAAGGAATACATTGACACATTTCAATTAAACGAGGGCGAGGATTTGTATCGGGGTTTTCACATACTTAATCACCTGATGAAAGAAAAGCAAAAGGTCTTTGACAAGAAATTGAAAGATGGTGAGATGGCATGATTGTTGAAAAAATGGGAGGCGTTAATGAGTGTTGAAAAATTAAAACAACGGGTTGATGAAAAAATCCAAGAAATTGAAAATGATTACCAAGAGTTTTATCGCAACCTATTGAAACGCGACAAAATTGAAACCGCAGAGCAACTTTGTAACGAGTCCACCATATTCACACTTGCCTTTGCATGGGAGATTTCTCAATACTTAATCAACTCTCTTGAAAACGAAACAGAAGGACAAGTCTATGACGAACTTAAAGAAAAATGGGTTTTGGTTCTGGAAATCAGCAATGTTTTCAAAGAACTTATGAATTGGTATGGCGATGAAGAATATACTCCGAATTTTTCAAGTTGGAGTTTTATTGACGAGTGGATACTTGATGCGTTGGAAACGATACAAGAACAAGAGGACGAGTATCATAATGGCAACACAGAAAATGACAAGTTGAAATCGGGAAAAGATGAGGAGATGTAGTAATGAGCAAATTAGTCATTGAGAACACCGAGATTAAAACTGCTTACGACTTATACGTTCTCTACAATGATTTTCTTGTTGATTTAATTGATGACGCGGAAGCCGCCGATAAGGAATATGATCCGTATCGAGAACCTGCTTATACGGTTGAAAGAGTAAGAGAAAACTATCAAGAGATTTTTGAAAAAGTCCCACACAAAAGATATAAACGGTGTGAAGATTTTGAAGCAAAATGCAAGACTATGGATTTGTTACCACAACTCACAATAGTGTTGCCAAAGAAAAAATTTCAGGAGGAAATGTAAAATGTTTACAAATCAAGAAAACGAACTAATGAGTAAAATTAAAGACCGTGCTATCTCATGTGGATATATCTCGCCAACTAAGTCGCAAAAATTGCTTGTTACTTTGGAACTTGCTCATGCAAAATTTGGTCTTGACTTGGAAAAATTCTTTGCCGCGCCTGCACCTGTTTTTGGCAACGATATTGACGAACTGCAAAGGTATGTTAAGAAAAACGGGATTTTCAAAAAAGGGTTTATGCCGAGATTTGTGCGAGCAGGAGATTAAAATGACGAAAAGGCCATACAAAAACACAATTTACGAAGTATGGAAAAACGACAATGTTATAGCACTATTCACCTCTAGAGATAAAGTTGCAACTGCTATTCGTTTTGCAAAGAAAAACAATGCAGATAAAGTAGTTGCTTTTCATAACCCTGATGAAAATACAGACGGTTTTTATGAGGATGTGTGGGCGAGTAAAAACTATTCGGAGGAAATGTAATGTATAAAGTCCACCACCTCACAGAGCAACAACAAACAAAAGCAAAAAGTAAAAATGGCATGTTGGATTTAATTCAAATAAATTAGCCCACACAGCTAATGATGTAATTAGCCACCTTGATTCGGATTATGAAGTGTGTAGTGAAGATGTTGCTTTCAAAATCGCCCAAAACATACAAGATAATTTAACTAACAATCTGGCTTTTGAAGAAGTCTATTGGGAGAGTGTAGAGGCTGCCATTAAAAAGTATAGGGAGAGCGAGAACCGAAAGCAGGAGGAAATGTAACGGAGGTTTAACATGCCAAATTGGGTAACAAACAAATTAACTATTTCTGGCCCAGATGCCGAGAAAGTAATGCTTGCCATTACAGCCGAAAACGAAAATGGCGAACGAGAAGTTGACTTCAACAAAATCTTGCCAATGCCAAAATCACTTAGTATGGCATCAGGCTCTATAACCAACTCATCCATTAGTGCGTACCTCTACAAAAATCCAGAGCTTCGCACGGATAAATTGGTAGAATCCCTAAATGAAACAGCGTTTGGCAACTTTCACTTTTACGACCTTGACGATGAAAAGTATGGGGAACTGGTTGAATCCTATAAAGACTGTGCGATGTCCGGTATTAAGGGAGAACAGGCCTTTCTTGATTTCGGCAAGCGCCTCCTCGACAACTTGGAACAGCATGGGCATCTTGATTGGTATGGTTGGTGTAACGCAAATTGGGGAACAAAGTGGAACGCTTGTCGCAGTATCGTTGATGAAACCACAACCACCTTTGACACGGCATGGGCAGATGTCCGCGACTTGATTTGTCTTTTATCTAAACAATATCCCAAGAACACTTTTGAGTTTCAATGGGCTGAAGAACAAACAGGTCACTATGTCGGAGAGGCAACCTATGAAAATGGAGAGGAAATTTCTTCCATTGACTATCCAGATTATTCAAAAGAAGCATACGAGTTGGCATTCAATTTGCGTGGTGGTGAAGATGGTTACAAGTTCAACGAAGAAACTCAAACATACGATTGGATTGACCCAGATGCCGAACAAAAACCAGATGGAGGTGAAATGTGAGTAAAAATTTTAACTGGGGTGAGGGTATGTCAGAGATGACAAAATACAATGTCAATGCCATTGTCGAAAGAGCCGAAGAAAATAATATTGCCTTTCTGGGAAAAATGTCACTGCTTATGGATATGGAATTGGCGTATAAGCATTTCAATTTGGATTTAGATAAACTCTTGACCGCAGATGATTTCAATTTTGCTCACGATGTTTGCGGAATCCAACGACACATTGACAGGGAGAATTTAGATTTCCTAAACCATTTTCTTCCTCGATGCTCTCGGCCAAAGAAAAAATCCGAAGAAGAAATGTGAGGTGGGTTTATGCAAGTTACTGTTTACCAAATAAAGTCAGGACACGAATTCAAATTCATGGACTACAACAAAATTGTAGAGTTGCAAGATGGCTCAGTGATTATGAACCGTGAAATCTATGATGAGGTCTATAAAAGTGAGTTGCCAAATTGTAAAACTTTGGACGATGTTTTTGCCAGATTAAATATGGGTAACTACCCCAATGATTACAGAGGCCACAGTTTAAGCGTCAGCGACATTGTAAAAACCTCTGATGGGTTATTCTTTGTAGATTCATTTGGTTGGAAAGAAGTTGAGTTCGCCACACATCAAAATGAATACGAGGAATTGTTTGACCAGTTCTTAGAACTTGTTGAGTTTTCACTTATAAAGTATCCAGATGGAATGTGGAGTGTCTATGACAAACAAGGTGCGAACTTGGGTGGAATCAACGGGGATACATATAAAACTGCCGCCGCGATTTTAGACCGAATGACGATTTATATCAAAGATTATTTCGTTGAATCCCTTGAAAAATGTTTGGAAGAAGCCGGACATGAAATTCCTGATTGGAAAACCTTTGGAGAGTTAGCAGATTATGCCAGACCACTTCTCCCAGACAACAAATACTGTTGCGATACACTTGACATGATTTGTCGCCATGCGGATAAAATTAATTTGGAAAACTGCTTTTTTGAAACCGCCGAAAAATTTTTTGGTGAAAATTACGACAAGAAAAACTTTAACAATTCCAATGAAGAAATGTAGCAAAAATCAAGGAGGCATTTATCAAGCAACAATCGTTCTACGATGTGTTGCGTGCCGATGATTTGGAAGAATTTGATGTTAAGAAAAGTACAGATTGGAAATGGACTTTTGCCAATTACCCCGACAAAAATGGATTGACTGTGTTTAGTTGCTTTGCCTGTGGCGGCGGCTCGACTATGGGGTACAAACTTGCCGGATACGATGTGCTTGGATGCAACGAGATTGACAGACGCATGAATGAGATTTATGTCGCCAACCATAAACCAAGATTCAATTACCTCATGGATATTCGCCAGTTCAACCGGTTGCCCAACGACCAGCTACCACCACAGTTGTTTACTCTCGACATCCTCGATGGTTCTCCACCTTGCACAACTTTTAGCATGGCTGGCCAGCGCGAGGAAACTTGGGGTAAATCCAAAAAGTTTCGTGAGGGTCAACAAGAACAAACTCTTGATGATTTGCTTTTTGTTTTCATTGAAACAGTTAACAAATTCAAACCCAAGTTCGCAATAATGGAAAATGTCGAGGGCTTAATCCGCGGAAGTGCATGGAAGTATGTTCAACGGGTCTACACTGAGTTCAAGCAGATTGGATACCAAGTCCATCATTGGTTACTGAAAGGTCAACAGATGGGAATCCCACAAAAACGCCATAGGGTGTTTTTTATTGCTACCCGACTTGATTTTGATTTGCGAAATCTAAACCTGCATTTCAATTACGAGGAGATTCCATTTGGTTTAATTAAGAGTCATCGCGGTTCCAGAAAGGTTACTGGGAAAACTCTGTCTAAATTAATTCAGGATGCAAGGTTTGGTGAGCGAAATCTTGAATATGCGTCATACCGACTAACAGGTAAATACTCGTTTTTTAACCATTCATTTCTTTACGATCATCTGGTCGCTAACACACTTACCACCGGTGGCAATTCTATCCGATGGGACACTAAAGAGTACCCCTCAAAAGAAGATATTATTTCAATTTCTACATTCCCACAAGACTTCAATTTTCTAAGCGACAGTCTTGGAATGGTCAATTATGTCTGTGGGATGTCGGTTCCGCCTGTAATGATTAAACGAATTGCAGAGAGGTTGAAGCCAATTTTATTAAAGGAGAAACAATGATAGATAAATCACTCCAAGCGAAATTGGAACTAAAAACAGAACTTCAGGACTTGAAAGAAAACCTTGGTTACGACCACGAACAAAACTACAAGAAAATTCGGGACTTATGCTTGGGGTACGAGTACCAAGACATTGACCTTCTGGATTTGGTTGATGCGGAAAACTTTATGGTCGATGAACAAGTATCCGACTATATCCAAAGAAACCCAGACGAGGCCAGACTTCGCAATTTTTTCGGCAAGACCTACACAGACAGTATTTACAAGATGAATGGTTATGGAAATTTGGTAAATGTCAGCAGTAGCGACTTCGAGGATTTGATTGATAGTTTGGTCGAGAAAATCGAAGAAGAAATCAAAAGCGAACAGCAAAAATCTTGTGAAATGTGAGGAGGAATTTTGGCAACACGAAGTTATATTGCTATGGCACTTCCCAATGGGAAATACAAAACAATCTATTGTCACTCGGACGGATACTTGACACACAACGGCGCGTTATTGCTTGACCATTATTCTGACCGAGCGAAGGTGGAAGAACTACTTGCTCTTGGGGATATTTCGATTCTGGCTCCAAATGTTCACCCAACAAATAAAGACCATGCCTTTGACTATGACAAGAGAGAAGAAGGGGTTGTTGTCGCTTATGGTCGTGACCGCAGCGAAAAGAATGTGGATGCAAAAGAGTTCACCTATGATGAATTAGTCAGCGAGGACTCATGGACCGAATACTTTTATGTCTTTACCCAAAACGATGAATGGCACTATGCACATTACAGCAATAAAAATCTTAGACCCGTTAAGCCTGGCCTCGACAAGGAATACGAGGGACTTGGATTCCCGCGCCCAAAAGATTTTTATGGTTTCTTTTGGGAAGAACAGGCAAAAGAACTACGCGAAGAATATCAACGCAAACAGCAAGGTGAAATGTCATGAAGTTTATTGATGATTATTACAAGCAAATAATTAAAAACCTCAACTCATGGATGTATCAAAGAGATGTAATACAAGTTTATAAAGATTGCCTTCGTGCGATGACGTTGGATTTGGCAACTAAAACTGACTCTTACAAACACAAGGAACGCTGCGAGGAATTGGAAAATCTTTACAAGCATTATGACAAGAACAGAGGTAAGTTTAATGAATTGATTAGTCTTGTTACAGAAATGTTGAGCAAGTCAATCGACAACTTTGGCGATCACCTCGGCCACATCTACATGCAAATTATCCCATCAGGCAAAGCGAAGGCGTTTGGGCAATTTTTCACCCCGTACAGCGTGTCCTATATGCTTGCCAAGATGAACGGAATTCCACAAGTAGATGGTGGCAAAGTTATTTCCATTAACGATCCTGCATCGGGTGCCGGCGGAATGTTAGTTGCTTGTTGCGAAGTTTATGCCAACCAAGACATTAACTATGCAGAACGAGTGCTTTTCTTTGGTAACGACATTGACCGAACCTGTGTTGACATGACATATCTCCAGCTTTCGTATCTTGGCGCAAGTGCCATAGTTGACCACCAAAACACACTCACGCAAGAAAAGTGGGATACCTACCGAACTCCTGCGTTTTTATTGATTCCAAGTGTGCAGAAGAAATATAAACAGATGATGAAAGACGAAAATGAAATGTAAGGAGGTTTTATGGAAAAAGCAAAACAAGATTTTCTGCAAGCCGTGAGGGATAACGCCGAATATTGGGCGAAACAGTCTGGCACGAAAGAACATGTGTGCAATGGTCTTGCATTCTCCATTATGGCTTTGCTAGATGGATGCAGTAGCCACAACCTTTGCGGATACTCTGTTCAAGAATTATCAATGAGTGGTCAACCCAAAGGCCCGAACCTTGCAGGTTCATTACACGATGACTATTACCAAACAACCACAAAAAAACAAGATGACAAACAAGAGATGTAAGACCCACGAGGTCTTTTTTTTAATCCAACAATAAAGGAGTAGTCATGAAAAAAGGAATCAAAATCGGTTTGATAATCACAATCGTAATTGTGTTGCTTGTCGTTATTATGGCGGTGTTCTCAAACTCTGGCGGCAATTCAAATGCTACCGTAAGCGCACAAATGATGAATAGGCAATCCGAGCCATTACAAACCAGACATGCAACCAATATCAGCCGTGATTTGGATTGGCGGTTTACTCGTTTGATAGACATGGAAGTCGGTGGAAGTAGTGGTGCAATTCTGACCATTCTCCAAGATGACAACTTTGCATATATAGGTGGTGAGGGAGGATTCTTTGCCATTCTTGATAAATCAACCTTTGAAGTAACACAGATAGAAATTCCAGGAACGTCTTGGGATTTAACTCGAATTGAACACATGGTTCAAGATGATTACTACATTTACATCGGTTGTTGGCTTGGTCGTTTTCGTAGGTTCTGCAAAACCACTTGGACTTTTACGGAATCAAGGAACACTCCTGCATGGCCTTGGGGTTTTTCGTCTATTACAAGTGACGAAAATTATGTCTATCTTGGCACAACCGAAGGTTGGCTTATCAGATACAACAAAGTTACCAGCAGTTTCAGTCAACGAATTGAAGTAACCGAGGAACGCATAAGGTCGATTACTCTTGACGACGATAGAGCCTTCATTGGTTCTGGTCGGAATAGACTTATCGCCTTTGATAGAATTACCGACACTATTACCACCGAACATGAACTTCCAGAGTGGCTTTCATTTGCCGAAATCATCACTTTTGATGAGCACTTTGTTTACATCGTTGATATGGGTCGCTTGATGCGCTTTAACAAATTGACAGAAAGTTTTGAGGAAACAATCTGGCTTGGTCGCGCGATAAACGATGCTGCCATTCATGGGGATTATTTGTATCTTGCCGGACATCAGGGCCTTGTAACGCGCTTTTGCAGGATTACCCAAACCGTCGTTGAAAATCTGCAAACATTCGCACATGACACAGGTAACTCGGTTGCATCTGCAATACTCGCCGCGTCAATAGGTGAGGATTTCATCTTTGTTGGTGGTCTTTGGGGTCAGTTCGGTATCTTTGACAAAACAGGACAGTTCACACAAAGTCTAGAAATAGTAATGGATGTTGACCACAGACTTGTTGCCGAGTTTGCAATACCACAAAATGTCACATGGAATATCGAGTTCAAACACGACCTTATGGGCTACTTGACTGAACATTACGGTCTATCGCCAGTTCTCTCATTTTATTATATAAGCGAAAACGAACACAAAATCCAAGATGGAACTGTTTTTACAGGAAGTTCCAGAGTTTTGGTAATCGACCATTCTAACGAATATCCAGAGAACTGTGATGAGTTGGAATGTTCATGTATCGAAGATAATACTTGCGATTTGCCGGATTGCGATTGCCTGAAAGATGATGATTGCGAACAAGACTGTGAAAATGAAACAGAACCGGACGATACCGAAACTGATGAAGGCGGTGACGAAACCGAAGAAAATCCAGGCAACGGAAATGACAACAACGGTTCGGATGATACTGGAACAGGCCCAAGCGACACAAACAATCCCGACATCAATAACCCTACAAACAATCTTGCATGGATTGGTTTTGTGATGCTGCCATTATTCATTTTGGGAATTGGCTACTGTGTTTATGTTGCCATTTCAAAACGCAAACAAGATGAAGGAGAAATTGATGCGAAACCGAAAACTAATAGAAAGTCTAAAACCTAATCTTGAAGATTATCTTAATCGTCACGGTATTGATACGACAAAACTATTTCGTTGCATAAATCCGAATCATGATGACAAAACACCTTCTATGAAATTCTTTGACCGCGACCACAAAACTTTTTGTCATGGTTGCCGTGCGAGTTATGACCTAATTGATGTAATCGGCATAATGGAAAATCTGTCGTTTGAAGATGCCCTGAAACGGGCAATAGACCTCTATCTGAAACATCAAGGTGAAATCATACCAACAGTGCGAAAAGTGCAACCAAAGCAATATGTGGTTAAGGACTATTCAAAGTGCTTTTATTTTTGGAAGAACAATCTGCGACAAAATCAAGCGGCACAAGATTATTTGGCATCTCGCGGCATTTCGGAAGAAGTTGCACGGCGGTTCAATATTGGGTTTAACAAGTTTCGGTTTGGCGAAAGCGATTTCCATGCCGCCATTATTCCTTTGTCAAGGAACTGTTACACGGCCCGCAACATTGACCCAGACGGAACATTCAAACATTACCGACCTAGGGGAACTATGGCAGAAATCTTTAACACGAAGGCACTTACAAATGAAGTGCCTTTTTGTTTCATAACAGAGGGCGAATTTGACGCATTAAGTTTTGAAACAGTTGGAGGCAACGCAATCTCACTAGGTGGCTTGGGTCATGTCAACAAATTCATTGACGCTGAAAAGGATTTGGATAAAACCTATATCCTCGCACTTGATAACGATGCAAGAGGTCACGAAACAAGCGAGGCACTCCGATTGTTCTTTGCCGACAACAACATCAAATTCAAAGAGTTTGACAACCTTGGCGAGAAAGACGCCAATGCCGCGCTTGTTGCCAATCCCAACAAATTCAAACGTTCCGTAGAGTCTTTAATCTCACAAATCATGGGGAGGGCGGAATATGAAGCAGGTTGAAGAAATCCAAATTGAAACCAAACTTCGCGAGCAGTTGGAGCAAGTAAATAAACTGACAGGCAACAAGCGAGAAAAATGTGTAAATCAAATAAACGAGCTTGTTCAAGCATATGTGAAAACAACTCCCAAGAGTGACTATGCCGAAGTTTACAAGAAATCGAATCTTCTGGCCGACCTTTACAAGAGAACTGGATATACCGATGGCACAATAAATTCTGTTACGAGAATCATCTGCAATATGCTCGGCGAAGAAATCCAAGACCAGATTCTCCATATTGTTGACCACATGCCGCAAGAAACCAAATCAATCAAAAAGCATCAGGAGGAAATGTGAAGATACCTGAACTTGGTGATATTTATGAACGCAAATATACCTATGACGAAATGAAGGTTGCGTATTTGCTTGGTCAATATTTTGGCGATTCTCTTAAAAAACTTGATTATGAAGATGTGGTCAAAATTGCCGCGTCTATCTTTGAATACTGGAAACCTATGTACAACGGCGGCACCGAGTTTGATTGCAAGAACCGCGAGGAGGAAGGTTATATCCAAAAGTACGCAGAACGGATTGCAGAGCTTGTCATTGAACGATACAAGCACGGAACTCTGTTCATGCCACCACCGCAAGAAATGTGAGGAGTTTATGAAATTAACAAAATCAGAATGGCAAACAATCATCGGTTGTCTTAATGAGTCTTGGGAAACAAACGAAAACCGTATGAGATTCTTTGACGAAGAAACCCCAGAACACGATGACCTTCTTGACGAACAGAACACGATTAATGCTCTGGCAAACAAATTAGAGGCATTTGTTAAGGACCTGCCGGATGACACACAGAAGCAAGAAAATCCCAAAGATAACCAAGATGAAATGTGAGGGGCGAGATGGCCCCTTTTTGGGAGGATAACCATGCAATATAGAGTAGAGCAACTGGGTCAGTTTATAAAAGCGATGCAAGGACAAAAGCTCGAATGTTATCTTGCTTTGATGATTGCCTACAACCTTTCTCGCGGTGAAGTATCAGGTCTAGAATGGACTGATATAGATTTTAACAAGGATAGGATTATGGTCTGTCTAATTACCGACAATGGAATACGCAAAGAAGAATTGAAGCGAGTTTTTCCCTTGCTACCACATATCAAAACTTTGTTGCTTGAACTTAAATTACGGCAGGAAGAAGATGCCCAAACCAATGGTTATAATCGCGAGTTCATGAACTTTATCTTTATCCAAAGCGATGGAACCAAGCATAACAAGAGAGTTCTTGGAAGAAATCAGACATATATAACCGAACTCGCGGGACTGCCTGAAACAGATTTCAATGGACTCTTTGCTGGAATGGATAGTTTTCTTCGCCAAATTGCACCAGGCGATTTTTATAGCTTTTGGACTCGTGCCGATATTCTTGGTAGGAAAATAAGTATATATGATTCCTTTGATGAAATTAACGACCATAACTCCCGAAAAACCCTTGAAAAAATAAACAAGTTCATCGAAAGTGGTGAACATATCAAATCAACTTTTTCGGAGATGTGAACCATGAATAATTTTGAACACTATGACCTGATGTTCAGGTCTTTTCCTGATTGCCTTACGGTCAAGGAGTTGCAAGTTATGTTGCAAATTAAACGAACCAAAGCCTACGAGTTGCTTAAAGAGAAAGTCATTCCTTCCAAAAAGATTGGCAAAGACTATAAAATCGCAAAGATTCATGTCATCAAATTCCTGATGGAGGTGTCATCATGACCGGAACCGTCAGAGTGCGGAATCGGCGGTGGGTCCTCATAATCAATTACAAAGACCAGTTTGGAGTATACAAGAAGAAACATATCCAAACTGACTTGCCAGAGCGTGGGAATAAAAAAGAGGCAGAAAAACTCCTTGGTGAAGCAATCGAGGATTTTCAGAGAGAGTTGGCTGCGAATAAAATTATTACTTTGGATAAGTCAAAAATTAGGTTCATCCAATACTTGAAAGATTTTGTTAAACAGAGATATGATGACAAGGCAATAACTCTTATCGTTCTTAAAAGAAAACTTTTTAACATTGAAATGATGGAAAGATGGTTCGGTGAGAAATTGCTTGTTCGTGATGTCAACTTGGGTTTAATCAATAACTTTTACAAATATTGTAGAGAGGAACGAAACAATAAAAACGCCACATTGAAACATTATGAATCCATCATCAACCCCGCATTACGAAAAGCCTATAAAAAAGATAAGTTGCTCAAAGATGATTTCATTGACGAATTGCCAAGGTTTAGACCAGACAAATATAAACTCAAACCGTATAGGGTTCACGAAGCCGATAAACTCTTTGAAGTTATCGAAGGTCACAAACTTGAATTGATTATTTATCTGGCTGCCTATTATGCTATCAGACGTAGTGAAAACATCGGCTTAAAGAAACAGGCTTTTGATTTCGACCTTGATACAATCTCAGTTCAACACAAAGTTGTACAAGATGGAACAGCCCTTTATGCTTCCGATGAACTCAAGACCGAAAGCAGTAGGAGAACTTTGCCACTCTTAAAATTCATTAAAGAGAAAATTCAAAACAGATTGGCAGAAATTGAAGAAAACCGCAAGCTCTATGGCAGGGCATACAACCATGACTATCTTGATTATCTTGATGTTGATGACATGGGTAACTTAATCAAGCCAGATTATGTCACCACAACCTTTGGCAAGATATTGAAAAAACATGGATTAAGAAAAATACGATTTCAGGATCTTCGTCATTCCTGTGCAACTTTGTTAAAGCGAGCAGGTGTACCAATGAAAGACATCCAAGCATGGCTGGGTCATTCAAACTATGGAACAACAGCAAATTTTTATCTGCATCCAGATGAGGAGGATTTGATGGATGCCGCCAAAGTAATAGATGCCGCCTACACCAAGAAGCCCAAAGCAGAGATAATCGAAATTGAAGAAGTTTTATCGCTTGAAGATGAAATTGCTATATTAAGGGCGCAACTCGCAACCAAAGAGCAACAACTAAGAAAAAAACCAGACATGGAAATGTAACCGTCGGCCTGTGTGGTCGGCGGTTTTTTTAATGAGAAACTTGTTGTCAAGGTCTTATTTGTGTGTTATACTATTGAGGTTCTGGGAAATTAGCTCAGTTGGGAGAGCAGAGCCCTTACAAGGCTAAGGTCGGCGGTTCGAGCCCGTCATTTCCCACCACTACCAAGTCGTTCGAACCGCTTTGAAAAAGGCGGTTCGTTCGCGTTTATAGACATATCATATGTTCCTGTCATCAGTTGTCGTTCTTCCAGTTGGTTAAAAATTCCTGTCAGGTCTTTTGGAAGGTAGATTTCGTTTTCTTTGTCTAGGCTTGTGTTATAGATGATGAGAACGCTGTCATCGAATAGGATGACTTTTTTGATGAAAGTGTCAAAGAATGTGTTGCGGTCAAGTTTGCTTTCATATTCGCGGCTTGCAAGTAAGATTAGGAAGTCTTTGACAGTTTGGGCTTCAAGTGGTTTGATTTGGCGGGCTTTTTCGATTGCGATTTTTGCTTGCAGGTCTTCTTTTTCTTTCTCGAATTGTTCAAGCAGGGTTTGTGTGGTCTTGGAAGTGATGCCTTTGAGGAGTGCGTCAATGATAGCGTTGATGGATTTGTCGGTATTTCGTAACTCCTTTTCCAAGATTTCAATTATGGCGGTTTCGGCAATCTCGCTGTTGAATTTTTCGGACACCATAACCGAGATACTTTCAATGATGTGCGGTTTCAAAATGAACTCGCGCGTCTTTTCAAAGATTAGATTTTCAATTACAGACTGCTTGATGTTCTCTTTTGTGCAGTCGTTGAGTTTCTTCTTTCGGCTGTGGCATTTATAATACCTGTGTATTCCGTTTCTGCCTGTGCCAGATTCTCCAGCCATCGTTGCACTACATTTTCCACAAAACATTTTTCCAGACAAGATATATTTGTTTTCTTCGGTTATGTCTTTCTGTCTGTGTTTGTGAGTGTCGAGCGTATCTTGGCAACGGTTGAATAAATTATCCGAAATCAAGCGTGGAAACACATTTATATAGGTCACACCATTCTCTGTGACCTTGCCTGTGTATTTTTCGTTACGCAACATGATTGCAAGCATGTTTGCTGTGAATGGTTTACCGAACTTGTTTTTCAGACCCTCGGCGTTTAGCTGGTTTGCAATTTCTGTTGCCTTTGTTCCGTTGGCATAATCCTCGAAAATTCGTTTCATAATCGGGCCTTCGTTTTCATCAATCACAAGTTTCTTGAAATCTGGGTGTTCTTTGTCGGGGTTCTTTTTACGATAACCAAACAACAACGGGCCGCCCAAAAATTGACCTTTGATTAAGCTTTCTTTTCTGCCTCGTCTGACCTTTTGTGCAAGTTCAACAGAGTAGTACTCCGCCATGCTCTCAAGTACGCCCTCAATCAAAACACCGCTTGCGTCATCTGTGATTGGTTCTCTTGCTGATATGACACGGACACCATTCTTTTTCAATTTATGTTTGTAATTCGCGTTGTCGTACTTACTTCTTGAAAATCTATCAAGTTGATACACTAATACATAATCAAAAGTTTTGCGGCGACTTTCCTCAATCATCTTCAAGAACTTTGGGCGGTTGTCCGCTGTTCCCGACATGGCGCGGTCAACATATTCGCCAACGACAATATATCCTTGTTTGTTGGCAAAGTCGTAGCACTCTCTTAATTGACCTTCAATACTTTGTTCGGTTTGTTTGTCCGAACTGTATCGGGCATATATTACTACTCGTTTTTTCATTTAATCTCCTTGCAATATTATATCACGACTGATGTCGTAAATCAAGGTTTTCAACGACATCGGTCGTATAATATCTTGATGAATAAATTTGCAGAACGATTACGAGAGTTGCGACTTGAAAAGGGATTAAGTCAAGATGGCTTGGCAAAAGCAACAGGAATTAGTCAGGACGCGATCAGCCGATGGGAATTAAAGCAACGAACAGCAACCATAGACAATGTAATCATTCTTGCAAAATTCTTTTGTGTTTCAATCGATTTTCTTGTTGGACTCGTTGATTGACTTCTTCCCAAAAACTTGGTTTGGTGTAAGGTTCGATAAATCCTCACCACTTTTTGCAAGTTCAACCAGTCTTCTTGCAAGTCGGGCTGCGGAACTATCCAACACACTTGGATAAAAATTGTCCTCGCCAATTCGTTCATCATTTGTGTCCTCTAAATTTATCTGTTGCATATTTCGCGCGAAGGGTATTCGGTTGGTAAATCTGCTCATAGATTCTCCTTTTTAATAGATTAGCGAAAAACGGTTTCCGTTTTGTCGCAAAAGGTAGTTGCACCATTTTTGGTTCTCGGCTTTTCTGGGTTTGGTTCACCAAACACGAAGGAAAGGTGGGCGAAACCTGAAAATGTGGTGCAACGCTTATGCCCTTTTATTTGTCCGAATGAAATTCGGCAAATAAGTTTTGAATGTTTTCCTTAATGACCACAAATGTATGCTCTTTTATTTCTCACATCTCGTGCCCCTGTATAATTCGTTCGTTTTCATCAAGTTTGTCGATGTATTCTTGAAAGGCTCTCATGGCTTCGGCGTTGGTAGTGGCCGCTAATCGGAGGGCCTCTTCCAAGGAGTTCCTACGATATTTCTTTCGTTTTCTTCGTCCTCTTGGTGTGTTGTTGCCTTTGTGTTTCATAACTCTGTCATTGTCTGCAATTTTTCGTGCCTTGCCGATAATCAAATTCCCAATCCTTGCTTCAAGGTCGTTCATGTATTTGTCGGCCTTTTTCATCTTCTCATACTTAGTCATATCGCCTTTACAGTAACCCAAGATAAGGCGATCCTTTTCGCGTGCCTTGGTTGTGAACTCGGTATATTTGGTTTTTAGGTTAGGATTTGAATAGATGAGTTTGCGGGTAATTTGGTTGATAGTGCGACGAAATGGGGTCATATTGTCCGAGTTGTAACCAAGCTTGGATTGTTTAGGAAGTCGCTTTCCAAGCCTTACAAAGTCTTGTGTGAGTTTCCGCATATCCAATGTTTTGGACTGCGAGATAATTTCGTTGCGAACTTCCCAGATTTTCCAGTCGGTTAATTTGGACTCGATAGCTGTCTTCAAGTGGGTAAAGTGGTTATCCTTGATAAACCCAGTTGAGTAGTGCAGTCCTTTCTTGCCAGAGCGATAACGCATAGGCTTGTTCTCGAAAAATGAAAGATGGATGTGCGTGTTGTCGGTGTTTCTGTGCAAGCCCGCATACCATGTCATGTTGTCGGTGGTCATGCCAATATCCGAGAAAAATCGCGGCAAGACTTCTTTCAATAACCTCTGGGCAGTTTGCGTGTCCCTACAATTTTTTTCGCCAAACTCACTTTCGAATGAAATAACCATGTTCCAAATTATGCTGTCTGTTTCACGCAGCCTTTTTCGTAAGTTGGATTTTTCCATATGATTCATCATGCCTTCTTGGTCGAACACGCCATCGCTTTTTTCTTCGTTGCCTGTGTAGCCTACAAAGTCCATTAACTCTTTTTTCTTGTCGGCAGGGCTGTCAATGTAACCAATATAATCCAAGCCACCATTGTTGCTTGAATAGAATTGCCGCTTGCTTGCGTACTTTACATGGCGTGGGTTCTTGGCAATGTCTTTCATGTTTTGATAAAACTCATGCACGACTACAACATTCGGCCCACTCATCTCGCCGCCCTCAACTTCTCGCGCTCGTCCTCCAACCATTGCTCTAAGCCTTTTGGCAGAGCATCAAAATCACCAGTCTGTTCAAAAGAACTAATGCAGGCCGTTTCCTTATTGATTTCCATAACGCTATAAATCCGCGACACAACCTTTTGAATGATCTGGATATTTAGGAAGATGTCGGCAAAGTTTATCTCGCTTGCCCATTTCAATTTTGTCAACAGGTCATTAAATCTGGTTAAGTCCTTGCCAATTTCTTTAAGGGTTACTATGTCGGAGATAGAGAAATGCCTCTCTAAACTCTCCAAGCCTTTTGCGACACAGGCAACAATAACTTCGTTTTGATTTTTGTAGCGGCCTTTGTCTTTTAACTTTCGTATGCGTTCCGCAACATTTGCGTTGCGGATTCGGATGGTTTGTTCAATAGGTTTTTGTTTCATAGCAACCCCCTATATCGTCCGGTTCAAGTGTTTGAACTTTGGCAAAGGCAGAGGCTCGGTCAATTTGTCTTTGCCAACATAATTGATTTTGTTGGGTTCACTCTTGCCACGAAAGTTTGTGACATTCAATCGTTCAATTACTTTCTGCTCGTATTCCAAATGCGACAAATCTTGTTGTACCTTTCTAGTTGATACCCCATAGCGCTTTGCCAACATAGGAATAGCGAACTGACTTCCGCTAAATCGTCTAAATAAATTTGTCATATCGTCAAGCCGCGTTTCTGGATTTGCGAAATCCATCTCAACCGTGCCTCTATCTTCTGTGTACCAAACTGACTTTCCGTAATTTCCTTTTGGAATATCTTTTAATTCCATATAAAAACCCTCCTTTTCAAGGTTGGGTCGGGCCTGTTAAATGCTTAGGGCGAAATACGGGCGAATGTAAGTACATCGGTTTGGGACATGAATTAGCCCTACCTTAGCATCTGCATATAAAAATTCGCCCTTGTTTCAGCACGGAATGAACACCTTCCTTGCACATAACTTGCCAGACCTGTTCCGCGTTTCGATAGATACCAAATAAAGACCACATTTAATAATGGAGTTACAAAAAATTTCCTGTTCTCAGGTTGCCCATTTTTGTGTGGTGGTATTTTTCGAAATCGCTTTTCTTGACAGAAGGCACTTGTCCCTTTCGGGCGAGGAAGTCTTATATCTGTTTTGTTTCCTTTTTGCCCCCATTCGCGTTTCACGCAAGGTTGAATGTTCAATCATTCCTTGCATTGCTCAGTCGGGGCGGTAACTTATCGCAAAACTATCACACTTCACACACGAAAGCAATTAAGAGTTTTGTCGAAATAATCAATTAGGCGAGGTCAGAAGATTTGCCAATTTTTCACAGGCATCTTTGTAGTTATCCGTAAACATTCTAAGTTTCACGACAAGCATCGCGGGCAGACCTTCTCTTTCAAATTCCCTCACAAAGTCAGTGCAACGGTCAATAAAGTAATCATCCACAAAATGCAACTCTTCCGCTTTCTCTGGGTACAGTTTAAGAGTTTCGCATTTATACAGTTCCGCAATCTTCAAAAACATTGCCTCGTGCTTCTCATTTCGATTGGGTCTTCTCTTGAAATTGTTTAGAACATAGTGTCCCAAGTACGACAACTCCGCCAATGTCGTAAGTTCCTCGTGGGTTGCCAAATCAATGCTTTTCATTTCTACTCCTCCATCTTCGTTTCCTAAGTTTTGTAAATATATGATATGGCAAATAATCCTCAATGTCAAGGTTTTTTAAGGAATATTTTCCATAATAGGTATATTGAATATGGAAAGCAATTTTGGTACAACATTAGCCGATTTGGTATTAGAGAATAATATCTCACTCAAAAAACTGTCTGAAGATTTAGGCATTTCATTGACGACTCTTTACCGGTGGAAAGCAAATCAAGAGGGAATTGAACTTTCCAATCTCCTTGCATTATGTCGTTATTTTAATTGCTCGCTTGACTATCTTGTGGGGAAGTCAGACAACAATAATAGACCAACAAAAATAAAAGTCGAAAACTTTGGCAAGCAAGTTCGTAAAATCATGAAAGCAAAAGGTATCTCGTCCTATACTTTGCGAAAAGACACTCGATACACAAGCGCATATTTCGGGGCTTGGGATAAAGGCAGCGATCCTAAATTAAGTACATTAATTGAACTCTCGGATTATTTCCGTTGCTCACTTGATGAGTTAGTGGGGTTGGAGTGAGGTTGATAGTTTATCATTGTTTATAGTTGTAAATAATATGATAATGAAGAAAATAGTAATACCCATGATGTTGTTGTCAGTTGCATTAATTGTTAGCAGTATCGCTGTTGGATTTACCACTATTAATAATGTGGAAGCATACTCGCTTGAAAATAGTATAATTGGTTCTTGGCGTCCAGAGGACGATTATGAAACAATTATGATTTTTTTAGAAGGTGGCAGAGGTGAAGAGCATCGCAGTGATTTACAAAATAAAAAATTTGTTTTTGGTTTTAGATGGAGTATCTCAGAAAATGTTTTAGCCATATGGCCTGATGTTTTGACGGCTGAACAAAGTCAAGACCATATACAAGAAAATATACATATTGTTGAAATTACTGCAGAAAGAATGGTGTTATCATTTATAGATAATGGAATTCCTGCCACCTCAGTTTTTATTAAAATCTAAAATGACCCAATGTCTACGCAAGAGCCTCCGTATTAAGTGCTTTTCTGTATCTATTGTTCGACAAAATATTACAATAAAAGATAAAGAAGATATGAATAATTTATGCTAACCTCTTTTTAAGGAGGGTTATATGAAAATATTCAAGGTGGGGATTTTAGGGTTAGTTGCTGTTTTGTTGATAGCTGGAGGTTTGTTTATTGTTGGAGACAATAAACAAAATTTGAATAATCCAGTATCTACAAACACAGTAGCGCAATATCGGCACTTAAACGCTTTAGCCACGAATGAAGTTGAAGCAAATTTTGAAGGGATAGATACAAATGAGGTTCTATCTTCCCAGAATAATCTAATGCCATTTGGTGGCGGTGGACTACAGGATAGATGGTTCACAAATATAAACATCAATATGCCATTGCCAAGAATTCCACAGTACGGGCAATTCTTTTTGAATTTATTACCTGGTGACATTATCTTAGATAAAAACGCAGCATTGGGCTTCGGACATACATCAATTGTAGAGGGATGGTTTTATGATGTAAGTGGCGTTGGATATTGGCGCCTAGTAGAATCTATTGGGGGTGTAGGTGTTGTACGTAGCGTACTGGACGATTATCGCATAAGAGTATTAGAAAGTTATATCCTCAGAGTGAATGCGACACAAGCACAAAGACAAGCGGCAGTCAGTTTCGCGGTTAGCCAGCTCCGAGTTCGTTATTCATTGCATTTTACTAAACCCACCAACGATAATCCAAATGGATGGATGTGTTCAACGTTGGTTTGGTGGACATATCGAAGACAAAATAACCGCAATGGTATACATTTGGGCAATCCTCTCTTGCCATCTGTTTTACCCATGGATATTTACAGAAGTACGCACACCTCTGCAATCGAGAGTCATCGTAACTCCATGATTAACACTCAAGGGTTTCAAGCTGGGGCTGGAACTATCACAAACCCCTTCCAAGTACGCACCCCTCAACAACTCTATAACATGAGAAGATTTCAACAATCTCACTTTAGGATGATGAATGGGATAGGAGTATCTGGCTTTGGAAATTGGCGACCGATTTCAATGTTTTTGGGAACATTTGACGGGGGTGGCTTTGAAATATCTGGGCTTAATATTGGAATAGCAGCAGGTACAGTAAATCACTACTATGGATTTATTGGGATATTAGGTGGAACAGTTAGGAATCTAACTATTAGAGGTGATATAACAGCCACAAGACAACATGCCGCGCGAACACGTGATGTGAATGTTGGCATGATCGCAGGAGTATCACCTGGTGACATAATTAATGCTACTGTTCATGGTTCAATAAATGTTGATAGGATACATGCTCGCGTTGGTGGTATTTCAGGTGATAATTCTGGTGGCGTAATTCACAATTCTCGTAACAATGCTTCAATAAGAAGTGCTGGTAATATTGGTGGGATTACGGCTGACAATACTGGAACGATCACGCAATCATTTAATAATGCAAGCATTATATTTGATCCAACAGGCGTAGCAAGGAATGTAGGCGGAATTACTGGTTTTAATTGGAACTCTGTGCGAAACAATGGAAATTATGGAGGGATTGAAATCTTCTCTCCTATGAATACTCCTTCACGCCTAGGGATGGTAATAGGCTACAATCGCACAACACCCTTTGATACTACAAATTATAATAGGGGAACAGCATTTCACAGAGGTGGCGTTTCATTTGGTAACGACCAATTCGCGTTTCGTCAATTTGCAGGGCGGGTAGGTTTTCAACAAGGCATTGCTGCACCGGCCCCAACACCAGTTCCACCACCGCCAACACCAGTTCCACCACCGCCAACACCACCATCAAACTGCGTCGCCGACGGAACGCTCATCACCCTAGCCAATGGCTCTCAAGTTCGTGTAGAAGACCTAACCGGAGACGAGATGCTTTTGGTCTGGGATTTCAGAACAGGAACTTTCACATCCGCGCCAATCATGTTC
>Ga0136643_10000423_pt1 | contig 46578 bp, 38 predicted proteins | sample TergutLab28metaG_FD_96883 | JGI IMG/M metagenome (GOLD analysis project Ga0136643, IMG submission 96883) | Labiotermes labralis P1 segment gut microbial communities from Petit-Saut dam, French Guiana - Lab288 P1 (version 3) (version 3) | ecosystem: Host-associated > Arthropoda: Insects >... | reverse complement strand
GCGACCGCCACTGCCGCGCCGAAGACTGCTCGACACCCGCCGCGTGGTGCGAAGCCCACCATCTGAAGCCCTGGTCACAAGGCGGCAACACCGACCTCGCCGACGGCATACTGCTCTGCAACCACCATCACCACCGCGCCCACGACGCACGCTACGAGACCCAGCGACTCGCGTCCGGAGACCTCAGATTCCACCGACGCAACTGACATCCACGGAAAAATCTTCTCGACGCGCGACCACAGGGAGCAGCCCAACGGCGCCCAACCCCCACTACGAACCGCAACCAAGAACCGCGACCACCCCAATCCCACCCCCACGACAGAGGTCGACGCTGCGAGTCGCAACCACCCCGACCGACCCCGTCGAGCCTGGCCTCCGGAGACCTCAGGATCCACCGTTGCAACTGATCGGACGCGCCACGATCCAGTCGCTCCTCGGCTCGTTCGGGGCGACCCGCTCCATCCCGGCCTGCGCGAGGACCCGGTCGAGGTCGGGCTGCGTCAGCCTCCTGGCGGTGAACGGCTGCGTCCACCGCCGTCCGTCCAGCTCGTAGGTCACGCTTGCGTCGAGGAGGTCGCCGTCGAAGGCGGCGACGTCAAGCGTCGCGGACACCGGGCCGATCCTGCCGGTCGGGTGGGGGCCGACGGCGAGCCGGTCGAACCAGTCCGGCTCGTGCCACTCGAGCAGCGCGACGCCGTCGGGGGCGAGGTGCGAGCGAACCGTTGCCAGCAGGCCGGCGCGGAGGTCGTCGTCGGCGGTGTTGACGAGGTGGCTGGCGAGCAGGACGACGTCGAACCGCTCGTCGAGCCTCAGCGTCTCGATCCTGGACTCGACGGTCTCGGCGCGCGCGACCCGCGCGAGCATCTCCGCCGAGTCGTCGACGGCCACGACCCGGTGGCCGACCGCGCACAGGGGATCGGCGATGCGGCCGACCCCTGCGCCCAGGTCGAGGATCGAGGCGCCGGCAGGTACGACGGCGTGGATCCACTCCGGCTCGCCGGCTGCGGGCAGCTCGGCGTAGACGTCGACCGGACACCCGTCCGCGGTCACCGACCTGTCAGAGGACACAGGGGAATCCTGCCCCACGACGCCGGCGGCTACCAGAGGAACGGCACCAGGCGCGAGCGTGTGCTCGCGAACTCGCGGTAGGCGTCGCCGAGCGCCGCGGTGAGGGCCTTCTCCTCGATCCGGATGCGGTAGACGAGCGCCGCCAGCACCACGGTCGACGAGACCAGCAGGCCGCACCAGTTCGCCAGCATCAGGCCGCACCCGACGAAGGCGAGGAGGAGTCCCGAGTAGCTGGGATGTCGCAGCACCCGGTAGGGCCCGCGGTCGACCACGGTCTGCCGATCGTCGGCCTTGATGACCGTCGTGAAGTAGCGGCCGAGCACGAGGAAGCACCACCAGCGCAGAAGCAGCCCGAGCCACCCCGCCACGACGCCGACCACGAAGAGGCCGCGGCCGCCGGGGACGACGGCACCCGGCAGGTGCGCATAGCTCAGCGGGAGGGCGACGATCCCGGCGAAGAAGACCAGCCGGAACAGCAGCTCGCCGAGCACGTCGCTGGTCGGTACGCCGCGGCGCAGCCGCGCCGTCTGCAGCAGCTCGCCGACGGCGAACGCCACGATGCTGATCGACAGCACGATCTCGGCGACGTGCGAGTGCGCGACGTACGGCACGGCCATGGGCTCAGCATCGCAGCAGGCGCTCGCACTCCTCGATGAGTCGCGCCCGGATGGGAGCGCCGCGCTCGGCGAGCCGGCGCTGCGCGGCGACGTACTCCGCCTTGCCCTCCGCCGTCTCGATCCTGACCGGCGTCCACGGCTCGCCGGTGGGGTCGAGGGTCCAGCCGGTCATGTCGTACGGCGCGGCGCGCATGTCGAGGATCCGGATCTCCCACGCCAGCTCGAAGGCGTCGGCGACGAGGTCGGAGGAGATCAGCGGCGAGAGCCGGAAGGCGTGCTTGTAGAGGTCCATGCCGCCGTGCAGGCAGGCCGGCTGCTCGTACGACGCCCGGTCGTCGGCCCGCGGGGAGAGGGTGTTGAACGAGCGGGCGGAGGGCGTGAAGAAGCGGAACGCGTCGAAGTGCGAGCACGCGATGCGGTGCGACTCGGTCACGGCGTCGGTCTCGTCGGCCCCGAGCCGCAGCGGCATCGGGTGCCGGTTGGCGGCAGCACCGTGGACCATCGCCCACTCGTGCAGGCCGAAGCAGCCGAAGTTGCCGGCGCGTCCGGCGGTGGCTACCAGCAGCTCGTGGATCTGCTCGATCAACGCTCGCCGATCGGTGACGAGCGGGTCGCTCGCCGGGAGGCCCGGGGTCCACCGCAACAGCTGCGCGGGCCGGAACGAGTAGTAGGTGAAGAGGAAGTCGTGCACCGGGTGCTTGATCCCCGCCTGCCGTCGCGCGAGGTGTGGCTCGACGTACGGCGCCAACCGGGCCCGATGTGCTCTCGCCCGGTCCTCCATGGGGCTATTGTCCCCGCGTGAGCCAGATCCCCGCCGGTTGGTACCCCGACCCGGCCGCACCGCCGAGCAACCCCCAGCAGCGCTACTGGGACGGGCAGGGCTGGACCACGCACACCGCCCCGACGGCGTACGGCGCCCAGGGTGCCGTGAGGCGGCAGGCCGACCCGGCGGCGTACGGCGCGATCCGGGCCCAGATGTACAACCCGTACCCGACGACGCCCGACGGGCAGGTGCTCAGCGGCTGGTGGTGGCGGGTGCTGGCGCAGATGATCGACGGCGTCATCATGGCCGTGCCCTCGTTCGTGGTCACCATCCCGATCCAGATCCACCAGCAGCCACGGCTGAACGCCCTGACCCAGAAGCTCCAGGGCCCGAACCCCGACTTCAGCGGCTACTGGCACGGCTACATGGACCTGCTGCGCGACCAGATGCTCGCCACGCTCCCGCTCGCCGTCCTCGCCTGCGCGTACTACGTGATCATGTGGCGCTGGAAGGGCGCGACCGTCGGTCAGCTGGCCGTCGGCCTGAGGGTCCGGCTGCGTGAGGCACCGGGGCCGGTGCCGTGGGGCGCGGCGCTGCGCCGGGCCCTGGTGTTCTCCGGCGCCGGCATCCTGCCGTACATCTTCCTGGCGATCGGCCTCTGGCCGGTCGCGCTGGTCCTGCTCCTGGTCGCCGGCATCTTCAACCTGCTCAACGTCCTGTGGCCGTTGTGGGACAGCAAGCGCCAGGCGCTGCACGACAAGGCCGCGGGCACCAACGTGGTGAAGGTGCGCTGATCCCGCCCGGATAGCCTGTGCCCCGTGCGCATCGTCAGATTCACCACGGGAGACGAACCCGCCTACGGCGTCCTGACCGGAGAGCTCGACGAGTACGGCCAGCCCGACGAGGACGCGCGGATCGTCGCGCTCGCCGGAGACCCGCTGTACGTCGGCATCAAGCTGCTCGAGCAGGAGCACGAGGTCACCGACGTACGACTGCTCGCGCCGGTCCTGCCGCGCAGCAAGGTCGTCGCGATCGGCAAGAACTACGCGGCCCACGCGGCGGAGATGGCCAGCGACGTGCCGGAGGAGCCGCTGATGTTCCTCAAGCCGAACACCAGCGTGATCGGCCCCGGCGACACGGTGATCTACCCGCCGCAGACCCAGGAGCTGCACTACGAGGGAGAGCTCGCCGTCGTGATCGGGCGGATCTGCCGCGACGTGCCTGCCGAGCAGGCGACCGACGTCATCCACGGCTACACGATCGCCAACGACGTGACGGCCCGCGACCTGCAGCGCAAGGACGTGCAGTTCACACGCAGCAAGGGCTTCGACACCTTCTGCCCGCTCGGCCCGTGGATCGAGACCGACCTCGACCCGCACGCCTTCAGCGAGGGCCGCAAGGTGCAGACCTTCCTCAACGGCGACGTGGTCCAGGACGGCACCACCAAGGACATGGTCTTCGACATCCCGACCCTGATCGCCCACATCAGCAGCGTGATGACGCTGCTGCCCGGCGACGTGATCCTCACCGGCACCCCGGAGGGTGTCGGGCCGATGCAGGTGGGTGACGAGGTCGAGGTCGCCATCGAGGGCCTCGGCACCCTGACGAACAAGGTAGGCAGGCGATGACGGTCTCGACAGGCTCGACCACCGAGAAGGTGCGTGTCCGGTTCTGCCCGTCCCCGACGGGCTCCCCGCACGTCGGCTTCGCGCGCGCCGCGCTCTACAACTGGGCCTTCGCCCGCCACCACGGCGGCACCTTCGTGTTCCGGATCGAGGACACCGACAAGGAGCGCAGCACCGAGGAGTCCTACGAGGCGATGGTCGGGACCCTGCAGTGGCTCGGCCTCGACTGGGACGAGGGCCCGCTCGTGGGCGGCGACTACGGTCCCTACCGCCAGTCCGAGCGCAGCGACCTCTACCTCGACGTCCTCGCGAAGCTCGCCGCGAGCAGCTACACCTACGACTGCTACTGCACCACCGAGGAGGCGGCCGCGCGTCGCAAGGCCGCGGGCTCCAAGGTGCAGGGGTACGACGGCTTCTGCCGCGACCTCTCCGAGGAGCAGCGGGCCGCGTTCGTGGCCGAGGGGCGCACCCCGATCGTCCGCTTCCGGATGCCCGACGGCGCGGTCACCTGGGACGACCTGGTGCGCGGCGAGGTGAGCTTCGAGACCGAGTTCGTGCCGGACTTCGCGCTGTGCCGCGCCAACGGCGACCCGCTCTACACGCTGGTCAACCCGGTCGACGACGCGCTCATGCGGATCACCCACGTGCTGCGCGGCGAGGACCTGCTGTCCTCGACCCCGCGCCAGATCCCGCTCCACCGGGCGCTGGTCGACCTCGGCATCTCCGAGGGCGTGCCCGAGTTCGGCCACCTGCCGCTGATCATGGGGGAGGGCAACAAGAAGCTCTCCAAGCGCGACCCGCAGTCGCACCTGTGGAACTACCGCGACGAGGGCTTCCTGCCCGAGGGCCTGCTGAACTACCTGGCCCTCCTCGGCTGGGCGATCGCGGCCGACCGCGACGTCTTCTCGCTCGAGGAGATGGTCGAGGCGTTCGACATCAAGGACGTCAACCCCAACCCGGCGCGCTTCGACACCAAGAAGTGCCAGGCGATCAACGCCGCCCACATGCACCAGCTGTCGGTCGAGGAGGTCACCGACCGCGCGCTGCCGTTCCTCAAGCGCGACGGCGTCCTGACCGACCCGGTCAGCCCCGCCGACCAGCAGCTGCTCGAGCTCGCGATGCCGTTCGTGGCCGAGCGGGTCAACAAGCTCACCGAGGTGAGCGACATGCTGCGCTTCCTCTTCATCGACGAGGCCGACTTCGAGGTCGACGAGACCGATCGCGCCAAGCTGGTCGACACCGACGACGGGCAGGCGGTCGTGCAGGCGTCGTACGACGCGCTGGCGAGGGTCGAGCCGTGGTCGGCGGCGCGGATCAGCGACGTGCTGACCGAGACGCTGGTCGAGGACATGGGCCTCAAGCCGCGTGTGGCGTTCGGCCCGGTCCGGGTCGCCGTCACCGGCCGGCGCGTCTCGCCGCCGCTGTTCGAGTCGCTGGAGCTGCTGGGCCGCGGCCGGTCGCTGGGCCGGTTGCAGAGTGCCCTCGGCTGAGCCGCGTCCGGCGAGCGCCGGACTCGCCTACCACCAGCTGCAGCGACTCGGCGCGCGCGACGCGTGGCGGCCGCTCGTCGGAGCGCTGATCCTCTTCATCGGCGTCTGGTACGTCCTCGCGATCCTCGTGGTCGCGGTCATCACGCCGCACAACGTCGACGGCGAGCCGGTCACGCCGAGCTACCTGTCGGCGATCAACGTGTGGTGGGCGCTCGCGATCCCGTCCGCGTGCCTGGTCGCCTGGCTGATCAACAAGCTCCCGCCGCGCTGGCTGTTCTCGGTCCTCGGGCGCTTCCGCTGGGGCTGGTTCGCGGGCTGCCTCGGTCTCGCGCTGGTGACGCTGGTGGTGACGGCGTGGGTGTCGTCGGTGCTGCCGTCGCAGGGCAGCTCGTCGGTGGACCTGTCCGGCCACCTCAACCCGTGGACCTCGCAGATGCGCGACTTCCTGCTGGTGGTCCTCCTGCTCACGCCGCTGCAGGCCGCGGGGGAGGAGTTCGTGTTCCGCGGCTACCTCACGCAGTCGGTGGGCAACCTGTTCCACGGGTGGAGCCCCCGCGCGCGCTCGGTGGTCGCGGTCGTCGTACCGGCCTTCCTGTTCGGTCTCGCCCACGGCATCGGCCAGGACGTCCCGGTGTTCTTCGACCGGTTCGCGTTCGGCCTCGTCGCCGGCGTCCTCGTGCAACTGACCGGTGGCCTCGAGGCCGGGATCGCGATGCACGTGATGAACAACCTGCTGACCTTCGGCATCGCGCTCGCGTACGGCGACATGACCAGCACGCTCCACGTCACCGAGTCGTCCTGGTGGGCCATCCCGGTGACCCTGACGCAGTCCCTGGTCTACCTCGCGCTGTGCTGGTGGCTGAGCCGCCGGATGCGGGTCGACAGACGCAGCGCGGAGGGCGTTTTGGAGGCCCGGGAACCGGCCAGGTAAGGTTTCCTCTCGGTTCGCCCGGCCCCGGCCGGACGCTCCGCCACCTTGGTCTATGGTGTAATTGGCAGCACGACTGGTTCTGGTCCAGTTAGTCTAGGTTCGAGTCCTAGTAGACCAGCGAGTTCTTGCCTGAACTGCCCCGATCAGCCGCGATTTGGCTGGTCAGGACGGGGATCGCTAGAGTTCTGCAGGTTGTTCGGAAGATGATTCCGACAGCCGATGCCCCCGTTGTGTAGCGGCCTAGCACGCCTGCCTCTCACGCAGGTAGCGCCGGTTCGAATCCGGTCGGGGGTACAACACCACGAAGCGGCTCCCTCCGGCTGGAGGGAGCCGCTTCGCTGTTCCTCGCCGGTCGGTCGCCGTCTCAGCGCTGGCAGGTCGGGCACCAGTGGACGACCCGCTCCCGGCCGACGTCGCCCGGCTCCTGACCGCGGCGGACCGGGGTGCCGCAGCGCAGGCACGGGCCCCGCCGGCCGTAGACCCAGAGCGCCTCGCGGTCTCGCCGGCCCGTCGTCGTACGACGGAAGCGGACCTTGTTCTCCTCCAGCAGCCGGTGGGCCAGGTCGACCGCCGCCCGGAGGTCGGGCACCTCGGCCACGGGCGTGGTCGGCAGGACGCCGAGCAGGAAGCAGATCTCGCTGCGGTAGACGTTGCCGATGCCGGCCAGGTTGCGCTGGTCGAGCAGGGCCGCGCCGATCGGGCGCCGCGGGTCGCGGCCGAGGTTGGCGACCGCGACCTCGGGATCCCAGTCGGGGCCGAGCAGGTCGGGTCCGAGGTGGCCGAGGACCCGCTGCTCGGCGTCGCGGCGCACGACCTCGACCAGGCCGAGCCGGAAGCCGACCGCGACGCGCTCGGCCGTGGCGAGCACGATCCGCGCCTGCCAGCCCGGGGCCCGCCACCGCTCGCCGGACCCGTAGACGTCCCAGCGACCCTCCATCTTGAGGTGGGTGTGGATCGAGGACGGCCCGACCCGCACCAGGAGATGCTTTCCGCGACTGACCACCTCCTCGACCGTCTCGCCGGTCAGGTCGACGGTGGCGTACGCCGGCACCCGGATGTCGCAGGCCGTCAGGACTCGGCCGCGCAGCGCCGCGTCGAGCCGCGCGGCGGTGTGGTGGACGGTGTCTCCCTCGGGCACGCCGCCAGTCTGCCGCGAGGTGCGGACAGCGCGCCGGTAGCGTCGGTGGGCGCACCGAACCCCTACCGCCCGTCCCGAGGAGAGCCCGATGGCCCAGGTCACCGCAACCGCCGAGATCACGATCGCCGCGTCGCCGGAGGAGGTCCTCGCCGCACTGGCCGACTACGCGACCGTCCGGCCGGCGATCCTCACCGACGCCTACACCGACTACGCCGTCACCGAGGGCGGCGTCGGCACCGGCACGGTCGCCACCTGGCGCCTGCACACCACCGAGAAGCGGATCCGCCACGTGGTCGCGGACGTGGTCGCCGACGCCTCGACCGTCACCGAGAAGGACCGCAACTCCTCGATGGTCACCGTCTTCGCGGTCTCGCCCGCGGTCTCGGGGAGCCAGGTCGTCGTCACCACCACCTGGGACGGCGCGGGCGGCGTCGGTGGCTTCTTCGAGCGGACCTTCGCCCCCAAGGGGCTGCGCCGCATCCACGACGGCCTGCTCGCGAACCTGGCCGCCCGCCTCGCGGGCTGAGCGCGGCCGGGTAACAGTTCCGCATCGACCGCGCTGCTGGCGGCGCGCGCTGCTGGCGACGCCGTCCGAGCCATGGCAGTGTGACCGGCGTCACCGGGGGGAGGCAACGCGCGCGAGCCCTAACGGAGGCGGTCAGATGGCGAAGATCGAGCTACGCCGGGTCGGCAAGGTCTATGCCGACGGCACCCGCGCAGTGACCGATCTGAGCATGAGTGTCGAGGACGGCGAGTTCCTCGTCTTCGTCGGGCCCTCGGGATGCGGCAAGACCACGGCCCTGCGCATGATCGCCGGCCTGGAGACGATCAGCGAGGGCGAGGTCGCGATCGGCGATCGGGTGGTCAACAACGTTCCGCCGCGCGACCGGGACCTCGCGATGGTCTTCCAGTCCTACGCGCTCTACCCGCACCTCACCGTGCGCGACAACATCGGCTTCGGGCTGGAGCTGCGCAAGGTCCCCAAGGCCGAGCGGAACAAGCGCGTCGAGGACGCCGCCCGGCTGCTCGGGCTCGCCGACTACCTCGACCGCAAGCCGCGCAACCTGTCCGGCGGCCAGCGGCAGCGGGTCGCGATGGGCCGCGCGATCGTCCGCGAGCCGCAGGCGTTCTTGATGGACGAGCCGCTGAGCAACCTCGACGCCAAGCTGCGGGTGCAGATGCGTGCCGAGATCGGGGCGCTGCAGCGCGATCTCGGCGTCACCACCATCTACGTCACCCACGACCAGACCGAGGCGATGACCCTGGGTCACCGGGTCGCGGTGATGAAGCTGGGCGTGCTGCAGCAGATCGCGCCGCCGCAGGTCCTCTACGACAAGCCCGACAACCTGTTCGTGGCGGGCTTCATCGGCTCGCCGGCCATGAACTTCGCGACCGGCACGCTGCGTCGATCCGACGGCGGGTACGCCGTACAGCTCGGCTCGGCGACGCTGGCCCTGCCCGACGCGACGGCGCAGGCGCGCCCCGGCCTCGCGGCGTACGTCGACGAGGAGCTCGTGATCGGCCTGCGACCCGAGGACATCGACGACGCGGACCTCGCCGCGGCCGGAGGCGGCGCCACGATGACCGGCACCGTCGAGCTCCTGGAGCCGCTCGGGTCCGACGTGATGGTCCACGTCGCCACCGACGCCCCGCCGGTGCGCGACTCCGAGGACATCCGCGAGCTCGGCAAGGAGACCGAGGCCGGCGGCCCGCTGGCCGGCCGCACCCTGGTCGTCGCGCGGTTCAACCCGCGCAGCAAGGTCCGTATCGGCGACGAGGTGACCATGGCCCTCGACACCGAGCGACTGCACTTCTTCGATCCCGAGACCGGCAGCTCCATCTGGGACGGGACGTCCAGCACCACCACATCAGAAGGTTCCTGAAGGAGGAAATCGTGGGAGTACAGCGCAAGTACGTGGGGTTGGCCGCACTCGCGACCGCATCCGTCGTCGCCCTCGCCGGCTGCGGCGGCTCGTCGGGGTCGGGTTCGGGCTCCGGGAGCGGCAGCGCCCTGAAGGGCCAGAGCTTCACGATCCTCGGCCAGTGGACCGGTGGCGAGCAGGACGCCTTCAACGCCGTCATCAAGAACTTCGACAGCTCGACCGGCGCGTCGGGCACCTACACCCCGGCCGCGGGCGGCGACGAGGCAGGCGTCCTCGGCACGAAGGTGAACGGCGGCGCGCCGCCCGACATCGCGATCCTCTCCCTGCCGGGCGCGATCGCGCAGTACGCCTCGAAGAACAAGATCTACCCGGTGAGCTCGGCGACCCAGCAGGTCGTCAAGAGCCAGTTCGCCTCCAAGTGGGGTGACCTCGGCTCCTACAACGGGAAGATGTACTGCGTCCCGGTGGACGCCTCGAACAAGTCGACGGTCTGGTACAACAACACCGCCTTCAGCAACGCGGGCATCAGCACGCCGCCGGCCACCTGGCCCGACCTGATCAAGGACGCCAAGACGATCTCGGCCTCGGGCGTCTCCGTGCCGATCTCGGTCGGCGGCGGCGACGGCTGGACGCTGACCGACTGGTTCGAGAACGTCTACCTCCGCACCGCCGGCATCGCGAAGTACCAGGCGCTGACCGAGCACAAGATCCCGTGGACCGACCCTTCGGTGGCCACCGCGCTGAACGCGCTGAAGCAGATCTGGGGCAACTCCCAGCTGGTCGGCTCGCCGTCGAAGGCGGTCGGCGTCCCGTTCACGGCGTCGGTCGACAACGTGTTCAAGCAGAGCCCCACCTCGGCCATCGTCTACGAGGCCAGCTTCGTGGCGACCACGATCACCGGCGACAAGGACCCCGCCAAGGTCGGCACCGACGCGAAGGTCTTCCCGTTCCCCTCGGTGAACGGCTCCAAGCCCGTGGTCGAGGCGGCCGGCGACTTCGGCTGCGCGTTCACCAAGAACAAGGCGGCCACGCAGTTCCTGGCCTACCTGGCCGGTTCGAAGGCGGCCACGACCCTGGTCTCGACACCGGGCAGCGGCTTCCTGTCGGTGAACAAGAACGTGCAGTCCTCGGCGTACACCGACAGCACCTCGGCGCAGCTGGCGCAGGACATGGTCAAGGTCGGCAACAAGTTCGTCTTCGACATGTCCGACCAGGCGCCGGCCGCGTTCGGCGGCACCCCGAACAAGGGGGAGTGGGGCGACCTGCAGACGTTCCTGAAGACCGGCGACGTCAAGGCCACCCAGCAGCAGCTCGAGAAGGACGCGGCGGCGGCGTACAAGTAGGAGGCCGGAGGGCGAGGGAGGACACGGGAGGTCGTGGTGACGACGACCGGCGACACCCAGCCGTCCCCGGCGGTCGACGGACCGCCGGGGACCGGCTCGGCCGTGCGGCCGGGGAAGGAGCGGCCGCCGGGTGAGTCCGGCTGGATCGCTCTGCTGTTCCTCTTCCCCGCGGTGGTCTGGCTGGCGGTGATCGTGGTGTACCCGCTGGGCTACTCGCTGGTCCGCAGCCTGTTCAGCGACCCCACCCTCGGCGGGTCGACGTCCTTCACGGGGCTGTCCAACTACGGCCAGATCTTCGCGGCCTCGGACTCGTTCGAGGCCTTCAAGAACAACGTGATCTGGGTCGTGGTCGTCCCCGCGCTGGTGACGATCGTCGGCCTGATCTTCGCAGTGCTCACCGAGCGGGTGCGGTGGGCGTCGGCGTTCAAGATCGTGGTCTTCACCCCGATGGCCATCTCGTTCCTGGCGGCCGGCATCACTTGGTCGCTGATCTACGTCGACCAGCCCAGCGAGGGCCTCGGCAACGCCGTGCTCACCGGCATCCACGACACGTTCACCTCGGGGACGTCGTACCCCAACCTGCAGGCGAGCGCGCAGGCGAGGACGATGACCGGGTCGAAGACCTCGGGATTCACCTCGACGGCGGGCTACACGGCCGGCCACCCGGCGATGCTCGCGGTCACCGGTCTCGACCTGACACACCCGCCCGCCGGTGCGAAGCCTGCCGCGAAGACCGGGTCGGGCTCCGGCGTCACCGGCGTGGTGTGGAACGACTTCAAGCTGGGCGGCGGCGGCACGACGGGCAAGGTCGACCCCGGTGAGTACGGCGTGCCCGGGCTGACCGTCGAGGCGGTCTCGTCCGGCAAGGTGGTGGCGACCACCACGACCGCCGCCGACGGCAGCTTCGACTTCTCGGGCCTGGGCTCGGGCAGCTACCAGGTCCGGCTGCCGTCCTCGGACTTCTCGGCGGCGTACGCCGGCATCTCCTGGTTGGGACCCAACCTGATCACGCCGGCGATCATCATCGCCTACCTGTGGATCTACGCGGGCTTCGCGATGGTGCTGCTGTCCGCCGGCATGGCGGCGCTTCCCCGCGAGACGATGGAGGCGGCCCGGATCGACGGGGCCACCGAGTGGCAGGTCTTCCGCCGGGTCACGGTGCCGCTGCTGGCGCCGGTGCTGCTGGTCGTCTTCGTGACGATGGTGATCAACGTCCTGAAGATCTTCGACATCGTCTTCGTGCTCCAGCAGCCGGCCGGCGGCGACGGACGCTACGCCAACGTGCTCGCCGTCCAGCTCTTCGACCTCTACGGCACCGGCCACTACGGCGCGGCCAGCGCGGTCGGGATCCTCCTGGTGATCCTGGTGATCCCCGCGATGATCTTCCAGATCCGCAACTTCCGGAAGGAGCAGCGATGAGCGCCGCCCCGGACATCGTCACCGGCACCATCAACCGCGGGCTCGCCGCGCGCATCGTCGCGAGCACGGGCGGGGGCTTCCTGCGCATCTTCCTGATCGTGGTCGCGCTGCTGTGGCTGCTGCCGACCTTCGGGCTGCTGGTCGAGTCGTTCCGCGACCCGGCCCAGTACGCCAACGGCGGCTGGTGGCAGGCGCTCGCGCACCCCGCGCAGCTGACCGTCGACAACTACCGCACGCTGCTGCACAACAGCACGATGACGTCGAGCTTCTTCAACACGATCGAGATCACCGTGCCGGCGACGATCCTGGTGGTGCTGATCGGGTCGGCGGCGGGCTACGCCTTCGCCTGGATGGACTTCCCGGGCCGCGACGCGATCTTCCTGGTCGTGGTGGGGCTGCTCGTCATCCCCATCCAGATCGCCCTGATCCCGGTGGTCAAGCTCTACTCGCTGATGGGCATCTCCGGGTCGATCGCGTCGGTCGTGATCTTCCATGTGGGGTTCGGGCTCCCGTTCGCGGTGTTCCTGCTGCGCAACTACTTCGCCGGCATCCCGCGGGACCTGATGGAGGCCGCGCGGATGGACGGCGCCAGCGAGGTGCGCATCTTCTTCCGGGTGATCCTGCCGCTGGGCATGCCTGCGATCGCCTCACTCGGGATCTTCCAGTTCCTGTGGGTGTGGAACGACCTGCTCGTCGCGCTCGTCTTCGCCGACTCCTCCAGCCAGCCGCTCACCGTCGCGCTGGCCACCCAGACGCGCCAGTTCGGCAGCAGCATCGACATCCTCGCTCCGGGCGCGTTCCTCTCCCTCATCGTGCCGCTGGCCGTCTTCCTGGCCTTCCAGCGCTACTTCGTGCAGGGCGTGATGGCCGGCTCGGTGAAGTGACCGGACGCAGGGCGCGTCGATTGGATCCGTCCGCCGCGTAGGGCACATGATGTGAGTCACACTCGCCGCCACCCGTACGGCAGGTGCTCATCGGACCGCCCACCCGGAGGTCCGCACGATCCCGGACGGACCACCCGCGTCGTCCGGCAGCAGTGAGGAGCCACGCATGCCCACCACCCCGACGCAGGTCCGGCCGGCCGGATCCGTCTTCGACCGCACCGACGAGCTGGCCTCCGCCGCTCATGAGCAGGTCGTCTTCTGCCAGGACCGCGCGAGCGGTCTCCGGGCGATCATCGCCATCCACGACACCACGCTCGGCCCGTCGCTGGGCGGCACCCGCATCTTCCCCTACGCCTCGGAGGCCGAGGCGCTCACCGACGTGCTGCGCCTCTCGCGCGGCATGACCTACAAGTCGGCGGCGGCCGGCATGGCGCTCGGCGGCGGCAAGGCCGTCATCATCGGTGACCCGGCCCAGGTCAAGACCCGTGAGCTCCTGCTGGCCCACGGCCGGTTCGTCGACACGCTCGGCGGCCGCTACGTCACCGCCGCCGACATCGGCTCGACCGCCGAGGACCTCGACGTCGTCGCCGAGGCGACCCGCTGGGTCGTCGGCAAGAACAGGGGCGGCAGCGGGGACAGCGGCTACTCCACGGCGTACGGCGTCTTCAGCGCGATGCGCGCGGCCGCCGAGCACCGCTACGGCCCGGCCGGGCTGGTCGGACGCACCGTCGGCGTCGAGGGTGTCGGCAAGGTCGGCACCCGGCTGGTGGCGCTGCTCGCGAACGCCGGTGTCGAGCAGATCATGGTCTCGGATCCCGATGCGGCCGCGGTGAGCCGGCTGACGTCCCAGCTGGCCGACGTACGTGCCGTGCCGGCGGTCCGCGAGGAGGACGTCGACATCTACGCGCCCTGCGCGCTGGGCGCCACGCTCACCCACGTGTCGGTGGCCGACCTCAAGGCCGACGTCGTGTGCGGCGCGGCCAACAACCAGCTCGCGACCGCCGACGTCGCCGAGGACCTCCAGCACCGCGACGTCCTGTGGGTGCCCGACTACGTCGCCAACGCCGGCGGCGTCGTCCAGGTCGGCGGCGAGCTCTTCGGCGCGACCCCCGAGGAGGTCGAGGCGAAGATCGACCACATCGCCGCCACGACGACCGAGATCCTCGAGAAGGCCGAGCGGGAGGGTGTCTCCACCGGCACCGCCGCCGACGCCGTCGTCGAGGCCCGCCTCGCCGCCCGCCGCGCGGAGGCGGGCCGGTGACCGCGGTCTTCGAGCCCGGCACGGCCTTCGAGGCCTACGACCTGGCCGACCGCTACCGCGTCGGTGCCGGACCCGTCCTCCTCACCGGGGTGCAGGCGGTCGCCCGGATGCTCGTGGAGCAGCGGGCGCTCGACCGGCGTCACGGCCTGCGCACGGGCACGTTCGTCTCCGGCTATCCCGGCAGCCCGCTGGGCGGCCTCGATCAGCTCCTCCTCGGGCTGCCGCAGGAGATGGCCGACTCCGACATCACCGTGGTGCCGGGTCTGAACGAGGAGCTGGCGGCGACCGCGGTCTGGGGCACGCAGTCATCGGTCACCCTCGACACCGACCGCTACGACGGCGTCACCGGTGTCTGGTACGGCAAGGGCCCCGGCGTCGACCGGGCGCTCGACGCGCTGCGCCACGCCAACATGTACGGCGGCCACCCGCGGGGCGGCATGCTGATGCTCGTCGGCGACGACCCTGCCGCGAAGTCCTCGACCGTCCCGGCTGTCAGCGAGCGCACCCTCGCCTCCCTCGGCATCCCGGTGCTCTTCCCCCGCAACGCCTCGGAGATCGTCGAGTACGGCATGGAGGGCATCGCCCTCTCCCGCGCCTCCGGCTGCGTGGTGGCGCTGAAGATCGTCGCCGACGTCGCCGACGGCGCCTGGGTCGTCCCGCCCGAGATCGGCGTGCTCGACCCGGTCGTCCCGACGATCGAGTGGGGCGGGGCGGCGTACACCTACGCGCCGACGAAGATGGAGCTCTTCCCCGACCGCATCGTCGGGGCGGAGGCCACGCTCTACGGTCCGCGGATGGCCCTGGTCAAGGCGTACGCCGCTGCGAACCACCTCAACAGGATCGAGGTGAAGCCGCCCGCCGCGAAGGTCGGTGTCGTCGCCTCGGGCAGCTGCTACGACTCGATGCGGCAAGCCCTCACCGACCTCGGCCTCGGTCACGACGAGCTCGTCGCTGCGGGGATCCGGGTGCTGCGGATGGGCATGATGTGGCCGGTCGAGCCGACGGTCGTCGAGAGGTTCGCCGACGGTCTCGAGGAGATCGTGGTCGTCGAGGACAAGACCGCCTTCCTCGAGCAGGGGATCCGCGAGATCCTCTACGGCCGTCCCGACGCGCCCGCGATCATCGGCAAGGTCGACCGCGGCGGTGCCCCGCTCGTCCCGCTCGAGGGCGAGCTCACCTCCGGGCGGCTGCTCGCGCCGCTGCGGCGCGCCCTCGCCGGACGCGCGACGCTGACGCCGCCGCCCCCGACGCGCATCGACCTCCCGCTGCTGAGCACCTCGCGCACGCCGTACTTCTGCAGCGGCTGCCCGCACAACCGCTCCACGGCCCTGCCCGAGGGCTCGGTCGGGGGCGGCGGGATCGGCTGCCACACGCTGGTCACCGTCTCCCAGCGCGAGGACAGCGCGGTCACGGGCATCACCCAGATGGGCGGGGAGGGTGCCCAGTGGATCGGCCAGGCGCCGTACAGCCAGGTCGGTCATATCTTCCAGAACGTCGGCGACGGCACCTTCTTCCACTCGGCCCAGCTCGCGGTGCAGGCCTGCATCGCCGCCGGCGTGAACATCACCTACAAGCTCCTGCACAACGACGTCGTCGCGATGACCGGCGCCCAGAAGCGCCAAGGCGCGGTGCAGATGGCCCAGCTGACGCACAAGCTGGTCAACGAGGGCGTCAGCAAGGTGATCGTCTGCGCTGACGAGCCGCAGCGCTACCGTCGCCGCGACCTCGCGGCGGGTGTGGAGCTGTGGCACCGCGACCGGCTGGACGAGGCCCAGCGCGTGCTGCGCGAGGTCCCCGGCGTGACGGTGCTCGTCTACGACCAGCACTGCGCGGCCGACGCACGCCGCCAGCGCAAGCGGGGCAAGCTGGCTCCGCGCAACACCCGGATCGTCATCAACGAGGCGGTCTGCGAGGGCTGCGGCGACTGCGGCGTCAAGAGCAACTGCCTCTCGGTGCAGCCGGTCGAGACCGAGCTCGGCCGCAAGACGCGGATCGACCAGACCGGCTGCAACACCGACTACACCTGCGTCCAGGGCGAGTGCCCCTCGTTCATCAAGGTGGCGACCGACCCCGGAGCCGAGGTCGCCCGCCGGTCGACCCCGGAGCCGCCGACGGTCCCGGACCCGGCGTACGCCCCGCTCGAGCGGACGTTCAGCCTCTTCATGGCGGGCATCGGCGGCACGGGCATCGTCACCGTCAACCAGGTTCTCGCCACCGCCGCGCTGCGGGCGGGATTCGGGGTGGAGTCGCTCGACCAGGTCGGGATGAGTCAGAAGGCCGGCCCCGTCACCGGTCACCTGCGCTTCGGGCCGGGTGCCGTCGAGCCGTCCAACCGAGTGACGCCCGGCTGTGCCGACGCCCTCCTCGGCTTCGACCTGCTCACGCTCGCCGAGGGCAAGAACCTCGCCTACGGCGACCCGGACCGCACCGTCGCCGTCGTCTCCACCAGCCGTACGCCGACCGGCCCGATGGTCTACGACAAGTCCGTCGCCCACCCCGAGGAGGCCGGGCTGACCGAGCGGCTGCGCACCGCGTCCGCCGAGGTCATCGCCTTCGATGCGCTGCAGGCCGCCGAGACCCTCTTCGCCAGCACCGCCGCGGCCAACTTCCTGCTCGTCGGCGCCGCCCATCAGGCCGGCGCGCTGCCCATCCCGGCCGAGGTCATCGAGGAGGCCATCGGCATCAACGGTGTCGCCGTGGCCGCCAACATCGCGGCTTTCCGGTGGGGGAGGGCGGCGGTCGCGGCGCCCGCAGACTTCGCCGAGGCGACGACGGCCCTCGGCCGGGTCGAGCGGCCGGTCGAGGTGCCGGCGCTGGACACGGCCTCGCTCGAGGGGGAGGTGCGCCGCATCGTGGCCGACCGCGCCCCGCGGCTGGTGGCGTTCCAGGACCAGGCCACCGCGACGACGTACGTCGAGCTGGTCGACCGCCTGTGGCGGGCCGAGCGGGCCGTCACCGACGACACCCGGTTCACCGAGGCGGTGGCGCGCCAGCTCTTCCGGCTGACGGCGTACAAGGACGAGTACGAGGTGGCGCGGCTGCTCACCGACGCCGAGGCGCTCGCGACCGTGCGGGCCCAGGTCCCCGGCGGCACGCGGGTCAGCCTCCAGCTGCGCCCGCCGGTCCTCGGCTGGTGGCTCAAGGAGCGCAAGCTGTCGGTCGGTCCGCGGTCGCAGGTCGCGCTGCGCGTGCTGGCGCGGCTGAAGTTCCTGCGGGGCCGCGCGCTCGACCCGTTCGGGCACACCCACGTGCGGCGTCTGGAGCGGGCGATGGCGGCCCACTACCGCGAGACGGTGATCGCGCTCGCGGACGACCTGGGGTCGGCGTACGACCGGGCATGTCGGGTCGCGGAGCTGCCCGACGTCGTGCGCGGCTACGAGTCGGTGAAGCTCGCCAACGTCGAGATCTACCGCCAGGAGCTGAGGGGTGAGAACGTCGCCGTGACCTTCTGACGTGGCGGGCTCGGGAACGTGAGGGAAAAAGATGAGAAAACCCTCGCAATAGATTTGAGGATTCCCTCACGTTCTGGTGTCATGGCTTCGTGACCAGCGATGCCATCGACGTTCCCGCCCACCTCGACAGCTCTCGCGACGCCGAGTCCGGGCTCGGCCGGTCCAACGGGCTGCGGCCGTCCCGGCTGCTCGACCGACTGGCCGCCGGAACCCCTTACGCAGTGGGCTTCGGCGGGCAGGGCGTCGACTGGCTGCCCGGTCTCGCCGAGCTGGTCCGCACCCACGCCCTCGACCTGAACGCGCTGCTCGCCGCGAGCGAGGCCCTGCTCGCGCCGGTCGCCGACGAGCTCGGCCCGCTCGCGCGGTCCTTCGAGCCGCTGCGCTGGGTCGACACCTACCTCGCGGCCTCGTCGGCCTCGGTCGACGCCGACGAGGACTCCGACGAGGGCACCGCCGGTCCGGCGATCCCCGCTGCGCAGGAGCGGTCGGCGCCGGCGTACGCGCTGCCGGGGGTGCTGCTGGCGCAGGCCGCCGCCCTCAAGGCCGTACGACGGATGGGGCTCGACCCACGCGGAGCGGTCGCCGCGATCGGCCACTCCCAGGGCCTGCTGGCCGTCGAGATCGTCGCCGGTGCCGACCCCGCCGAGGTGCTCGCGCTGGCGCGGATCATCGGCGCCGCGATGCAGCGGACCGCGCCGGGCCTGGGCCTGGCAGGGGACGCGATGGTCCACGTCGGTCTGCCGCTGGCCGACGTCGAGCGCGTGATCGCCGGCCTCCCGGCGTCGAGCCGGCTGGTGGCGGCGGTCCGCAACGGTCGCGCCCGCACGGTCGTCTCGGGCACGCCGCGCGGCATCGAGCGGCTGCGCGACGAGCTCCCCGCCGGCACGGTCGTGGAGGCGCTGGACATCGGCGCGGCCTTCCACCACCCCGACCTCGCGCCCGCCGTCGACCTCGTCCTCGACTGGGCGACCCGCGCCGGCCTCGACACCGAGCGCGCAGCGCGCATCGCCCGCGCGCTGATCACCGAGCCGCTGGACTGGCCCGCCGAGGTCGCGCGTGCCGCGACCGGAGGCGCCCGCTGGCTGGTCGACCTCGGCCCCGACGACCTGCTGACCACGTTCACCCGCGGCACCGCGGCGGCCCACGGCATCGGCACCATCGCGCCGGCCACCGCACGCGGCCTGCGTGAGCTGACCGTGGTCGGCGCCGCACCCCGGTCGCCGCGGGGCTGGGACCGCTTCGCGCCCTCCGCCGTACGGACCCCGGACGGTCGCGTCCACGCGGAGACGGCGTTCACCCGCCTCACCGGCCGCTCGCCGATCCTGCTGGCCGGCATGACCCCGACGACCGTCGACCCCGCCATCGTGGCGGCGGCGGCGAACGGCGGCCACTGGGCCGAGCTGGCCGGCGGCGGCCAGGTCACCGAGGAGGTCTTCTCGGCGAACGTCGCGCGTCTCACCGAGCTGCTCGAGCCCGGGCGGACCGCCGCCTTCAACGCGCTCTACCTCGACCCCTACCTCTGGCGCCTGCAGCTCGGCGCCACCCGACTGGTCCAGAAGGCGCGCGCCGCGGGCGCGCCCTTCGATGCCGTCGTCGTCTCGGCCGGTGTGCCCGAGCTCGACGAGGCCGTCGCGCTGGTGCGCGAGCTCCGCGAGACCGGCATCGAGCACACGGTGCTCAAGCCCGGCACCGTCGCCCAGATCAGGTCGGTGCTCGCGATCGCCGACGCCGTCGCGCCGTACCCGCTGATCGTGCAGATCGAGGGCGGCAAGGCCGGCGGCCACCACTCGTGGGAGGACCTCGACGACCTGCTGCTCACGACGTACTCCGAGCTGCGACGGCGCGACAACGTCGTCGTCTGCGTCGGCGGCGGCATCGGCACGCCCGACGCCGCGGCGCGCTACCTCACCGGCGCCTGGAGCGAGCAGTACGCCGAGCCGCGGATGCCGCTGGACGGCGTGCTCGTCGGCACCGCGGCCATGGCCTGCCTCGAGGCGACGACCTCGCCGCAGGTCAAGCAGCTGCTCGTCGACACCCCCGGAACCTCTGCTTGGGTGCGTGCGGGCGAGGTCGCGGGCGGCGTCACCTCCGGCCGCAGCCAGCTCGGCGCCGACATCCACGAGATCGACAACGCGGCCGCCCGCTGCGGTCGCCTGCTGGACGAGGTCGCCGGCGACAGGGAGGCGGTGGCGGCGCGCCGTGACGAGATCGTCGCCGCGCTCGGCCCGACGGCGAAGCCGTACTTCGGCGACGTCGCCTCGATGACGTACGCCGCGTGGCTGCAGCGCTTCCTCGACCTCGCCGGGTCCTCGGTCGGTGGCTGGCTGGACGTCACGCTGCGCGACCGCTTCCACGCGATGCTGCAGCGGGCCGAGGCGCGGCTCGTCGAAGCCGACCACGGCGAGGTGCCGACGCTGTTCGCAACGGCCGACGACGTGGAGGACGGCGCCGCCGCGCTGGCCCGCCTGGTCGGGGCCCACCCGGCCGCGGACGTGCAGCTGCACCCGGCCGACGTGGCGTTCTTCCTCGACGTCTGCGCACGGTCGGGCAAGCCGGTGCCGTTCGTCCCGGTGCTGGACGCCGACGTACGCCGTTGGTACCGCTCGGACTCGCTCTGGCAGGCGCACGACGACCGCTACGCCGCCGACGCCGTCGCGGTGATCCCCGGTCCCGTGTCGGTCGCGGGCATCACGCGCGTCGACGAGCCGGTGGCCGACCTGCTCGACAGGTTCGAGGACGCCGTCGTCGAGGCCGTGCGGGGCGAGGGGGCGATCGACGACGTGACCGCGCTTCGTCGTACCGATGGCGCCGAGGGCATCTTGTCGGTGCTGCTCGCGGCGCCCGACGTCGTGTGGTCCGGGCACACGGTGACCAACCCGATCCGTGCGATCGGCGAGGGCTGGCAGGTCGTCTCGGGCGACCGGGCGGAGCACGTGCAGACCGGCGCCGCCCTCACCGGCGGCGGCGACGTGGCCGAGCTGACGGTCCCGCTCGAGCGGGGCGACCTGCGGATCCGTCTGATCGCCGGGAGCGGGGTCGCCACCGGCGCGGGTCCGGTCGTCGACGACCCCGCGGGGGCGATGCGTGCGCTGCTCGCGCTGGCCGCGGGCGGCGACGGAGTGCTCACGCCGCGCCTGGTCGCCGACCACGCGGCCGTGACCGCGGTGGGCACCAGCAGCGACGCCGTCCTCGACGTGCTGGTGGGCCTCGCGTGGCCCGCCGTCTTCGCCGCTCTGTCCGCCCGCGAGGACGTCGCCGAGGGCTTCCTCGACCTCGTCCACCTCGACCACTCGATCGCCGGCGTGGTGCCCGATGCCCCCGTCTCGCCCGAGGTCTCGGCCACGCTGGTCGACGTCGACGACACCGAGGTCGGCCGCGTCGCGACCGTCTCGGTCACGGTCGGCGACGCCGTGCTGACCGAGCGCTTCGCCATCCGAGGTCGTACGACGAAGCAGCCGCTGACCGATCCGGCGATCGCCGGCGGGGCGACCGGGATCGCTCCGGCCGCCCGTCGCGCCCGCGGCAGGGTGTCGGTGAGCGCACCGACCGACCTGAGCGCCTTCGCCCGGGTCACCGGCGACCACAACCCGATCCACACCTCGACCGCCGTCGCGCGGCTGGCCGGCCTCGGTGGCCCCATCGTGCACGGCATGTGGCTCTCCGCCACGGCCCAGCGCGCGGCCACCGAGGAGCTCGGCCGTCCGGTCCTCGGCTGGACCGCGCGCTTCCTCGCGCCGGTGCGGCCGGGTGCCCGGGTGGACCTGACGCTCACCCGCACCGGCCTGGTGTCCGGCGACGAGGTCCTCGAGGTCCAGGCGAGCGTGCCGTCCGCCGAGGGCTCGACGCTGGTCATGACGGCCACCGCCCGTGTGGCGGCGCCGCGGACGGCGTACGTCTTCCCCGGCCAGGGCATCCAGAAGCAGGGCATGGGCATGGAGGGCTACGCCCGCAGCGCCGCGGCCAAGGAGATCTGGGACCGGGCCGACAAGCACACCCGCGACGTGCTCGGCTTCTCGGTGCTCGAGGTCGTGCGCGACAACCCGACCGAGCTGCTCATCGGCGGCACCTGGCACCGACACCCCGACGGCGTCCTGTTCCTGACCCAGTTCACCCAGGTCGCGATGGCGGTCCTCGGGTCCGCCCAGATGGCCGAGCTGGTCGAGGCCGGCGTCGCCGTCGACGACGCGGTCATCGCCGGCCACTCGGTGGGGGAGTACAACGCGCTCGCCGCCGTCTCGGGGGTCCTGGAGCTCGAGGCGGTCGTCGAGATCGTCTTCCGTCGCGGCTCGGTCATGCACGGTCTGGTGCCGCGCGACGAGCACGGCCGCAGCGACTACCGCCTCGCCGCGATCCGGCCCGCGCAGTGCGAGATCGCCGACGACGAGGTGGCCGGCTTCGTCGCCTCGGTCGCCGAGGCCTCGGGTGAGTTCCTGCAGATCGCGAACCTCAACCTGCGCGGCTCGCAGTACGCCGTCGCGGGCACCGTCGCCGGGCTCTCGGCGCTCGAGGACGAGATCGAGCGGCGCCGTGCGGCGGTCGGTGGCAAGGCCGCGTTCGTGCTGGTGCCCGGCATCGACGTGCCCTTCCACTCGCGGGTGCTCGCCGACGGCGTGGCCGACTTCCGGCAGAAGCTCGACGACCTGCTGCCTCCGGTGGTCGACCCGGATCTCCTGGTCGGGCGCTACGTCCCGAACCTGGTCGCCCGGCCGTTCGCGCTGGACGAGGCGTTCCTGCGGGCGATCCTCGACGCCGCTCCGTCCGAGCCGGTGGCGGGCGTGCTGGCGGACCTCGCGGCCTGGAAGGGCCGCGACGGCGAGCTCTGCCGGCTGCTGCTGGTGGAGCTGCTGGCCTGGCAGTTCGCCAGCCCGGTCCGCTGGATCGAGACCCAGGACCTGCTCTTCGGCGACCGCGCCGACGGCGGTCTCGGGGTCGAGCGTCTCGTCGAGGTCGGTGTCGGCTCCGCGCCGACCCTCGCCAACCTCGCCGCCGCCACCCTGAGGCTGCCCGAGGTACGCCGTACCCTGGCCGGTCCCGTCGAGGTCCTCAACGTCGAGCGCGACGCCGCCGTCGTCTTCGGTCGCGACGAGGACGAGGTCGTCGCCGACGAGCCCGAGGCGTCCGTCGAGCAGGCTCCGGTGCAGGGTCGTGTGCCTGAGACCCCGGCCGGCGGGGGTGTGGGGCACACGACCGCGACACCGCAGGACGTCCCGGACCTGCCGTTCACCTCCGCCGACGCGACGCGGCTGCTGCTGGCCTGGTGGACGAAGACCACGCCGGACGCGCTCGCGCCGACCGACAGCATCGAGAGCCTGACCGACGGCGCGTCGTCGCGACGCAACCAGCTGCTGATGGACCTCGGCGCCGAGCTCGGCCTCGGTGCGATCGACGGGGCGGCGGAGGCGCCGATCACCGCGCTGACCGCGCAGGTCCAGGGTCTCGCCCGGAGCTACAAGCCGTTCGGCCCGGTGCTGACGGCCGCCCTCGGCGACCACCTCAAGAAGGTGCTCGGCCCGGTGGGCGCGCGGCAGTCGACGGTGACCGACCGCGTGACCGGCACCTGGCAGCTCGGCACCGGCTGGGGCAGCCACGTGCTCGCCCAGCTCGCGGTCGCCACGCGCGACGGCACCATCTCCGACCTCGATGCGACGATCGACGCCGCCGTCCAGGCCGTCGCGGCACGGCACGGCGTGAGCATCGCGCTGCCGAGCGCCGGCGACGCCGCCGCAACGATCGACGCCGCTGCCGCCGCCGAGCTGACCGGCGGCATCACCGACGCGCTCGTTGCCTCGGCCCGCACCCTGCTCACGCGGCTGGGCGAGGAGGTCCCGACAGGCTCGACCACCCCGGACGACGCCGAGGCGCGGGCCGTCGTTGCCCGTGTCGAGGCCGAGCTCGGCTCGGACTGGATGCGGCTCACCGCTCCGTTGTTCGACGAGCGCCGCGCGGTGCTCCTCGACGACCGCTGGGCGAGCGCGCGCACCGACGTGGTGCGGATCGCGCTCGACCGGGGCCAGGGTCGTGTGCCTGAGACATCGGATTCCCGATGCGTGGGGCACACGACCCCGCGCAGTGAGCGGATGCCGGAGCCCGACCTGACCGGCGCCGGCGCTGCGGTCGCCGCGATGGCACGGTTCCACGGCCTCGACGACGTCGCCGCCCGTGCCGAGGACACCACCCCCGGCGCCTGGGCCGACGAGGTCGCTGTCGTGACCGGTGCCGGCCCCGACTCGATCGCCGAGGCGGTCGTGGCCCGGCTGCTGGCCGGCGGTGCGACGGTCGTCGCGACGACGTCCAGCACCGACCCGGCCCGCATCCAGCGGTTCCGCGAGCTCTACGCCCGCACCGCCCGCGTCGGAGCCGCCCTGTGGGTGGTCCCGGCCAACCTGGCGTCGTACGCCGACGTCGACGGGCTGGTCGAGTGGGTGCGCAGCGAGCAGGTCAAGCGGGTCGGCCCCAAGACCGAGGTCGTGAAGCCGGCGCTGCACCCGACGCTGCTGTTCCCGTTCGCGGCCGGCCCGGCCCGCGGCGACCTGGCCGAGGCCGGCGGCAGCTCCGAGGCGCAGAGCCGCATCCTGCTCTGGTCCGTCGAGCGGCTGATCGGCGCCGAATGGGGCCGGCAGCGCGTGCACGTCGTGCTGCCCGGCTCGCCCAACCGAGGCATGTTCGGCGGCGACGGTGCGTACGGCGAGGCGAAGGCCGCGCTCGACGCGATCGTCGCAAAGTGGTCGGCGGAGAGCGGCTGGCCGCAGCGCGTCACGCTCGCCCACGCGATCATCGGCTGGGTCGCCGGCACCGGCCTGATGGGCGGCAACGACGCGATGGTCGATGCCGTCCGTGCCGCCGGTGTGCGCGTGTGGAGCCCCGCGGAGATGGCCACGGCCCTCCTGGAGCTCTGCACCCGCGAGGCGCGCGTCTGCGCGGCCGACCTGCCGCTGCACGCCGACTTCGCCGAGGGCCTCGAGGGCCTCGACCTCAGGGACGTCGCCGAGGCGGCACGGCGCCAGACGGCCTCGGCCGCTGCCGACGGCGAGGCGGAGGCACCGGCCACCATCGACGCCCTCCCGGGGTCGCCGGCGGCGCTCTCGTCGTACGTCCCGATCGAGGTGGCGCCGCCGAGCCTCGCGGCCGAGGACATGGTCGTCATCGTCGGCGCCGCCGAGCTCGGGCCGTGGGGCTCGAGCCGGACCCGCCACGAGGTCGAGGTGGGCGCGCTGTCCGCCGCCGGTGTCCTCGAGCTGGCCTGGGTGACCGGGCTGGTCCGCTGGGACGACCAGACCCGCACCTGGCGCGAGGTCGCGACCGACGAGGAGGTCCCCGAGGCCGAGATCTTCGAGCGCTTCCACGACGTCGTCGTCGCGCGCTGCGGCATTCGTGAGTACGCCGACGACGGCCGCCTCCAGGGCGGGAGCGCGCCGCTGCTGGTCGGTGTCTACCTCGAGGAGGACCTGACCTTCGCCGTCGACACCGAGGCCGAGGCACGGGCGCTGCTCGCCAGCCACCCCGACCAGACGCGCATCGCGCCGGTCTCGACAGGCTCGACCACCGGCGCGGACGGCTGGACCGTCACCCGCCTGGCCGGCACGCAGATCCGGGTGCCGCGCCGGATGGAGCTCAGCCGGGTCGTCGGCGGCCAGGTGCCGACCGGCTTCGACCCGACGGCGTGGGGCATTCCCAAGGAGATGGTCGACTCGGTCGACCGGCTCGCGCTGTGGAACCTCGTCTGCACCGTCGACGCGTTCCTCGGCAGCGGCTTCACGCCGGCCGAGCTGCTGCGCTGGGTGCACCCGGCGATGGTCGCCAACACGCAGGGCACGGGCATGGGCGGCATGACGTCGATGCAGTCGCTTTACCTCGACACGCTGCTCGCCGAGCCGGTCGCCAACGACCTGCTCCAGGAGGCGCTGCCGAACGTCGTGGCGGCCCACGTCATGCAGTCCTACGTCGGCGGGTACGGCGCGATGTCCCACCCGGTGGGTGCCTGCGCGACCACGGCCATCTCCATCGAGGACGGCATGGACAAGATCCGCCTCGGCAAGGCCGACTTCGTCGTCGCCGGCGGCTACGACGACCTGTCGACCGAGGGCATCATCGGCTTCGGGGCGATGTCCGCCACCGCGGAGACCGCGGCCATGCGGGCCCAGGGGATCGCGGACGAGCGGTTCAGCCGGGCGAACGACCGCCGGCGCGGCGGCTTCGTCGAGGGTCAGGGCGGCGGCACCGTCCTCCTCGCCCGCGGCTCCGTCGCGGCCGAGATGGGCCTGCCCGTCCTCGGCGTGGTCGCCTACGCCGCGTCGTACGCCGACGGCATCCACTCCTCGATCCCCGCACCGGGCATCGGGGCGCTGGCAGCCGGCGTCGGCCGCGGTCGCTCGCCGCTGGCGCGGGCGCTCGAGGCCCACGGGCTCACCGCCGACGACATCGCGGTGATCTCCAAGCACGACACGTCGACGGCGGCCAACGACCCGAACGAGTCCGACCTCCACGAGCGGCTGGCGGCGGCGATCGGCCGGAGCGAGGGGAACCCGCTGCACGTCGTCTCGCAGAAGACGCTGACCGGCCATGCGAAGGGAGGCGCGGCGGCGTTCCAGGTCATCGGCCTCTGCCAGACGCTGGCCGACGGCGTGATCCCGCCCAACCGCAGCCTCGACTGCGTCGACCCGGAGCTGGCCGAGCACCGGCACCTGGTCTGGCACCGCGCACCGCTCGACCTCGGCCCGCAGCGCGCGGGTCTGGTGACGAGCCTCGGGTTCGGGCACGTCGCGGGCATCGTCGCGGTCGCGCACCCCGAGGTGTTCGTGGCGGCGTTGGACGCCGACGAGCGCGAGGCCTACCGGGCTGCTGCGCAGGGTCGCCGGATCGCCGGCGCCGTACGGATCGCGCGCACGATGCTCGGCGAGCCCGGGTTCGTACGCCGTCCCGACCGCCGGCTGGTCGAGGGCCCGGGCGCACGTGAGCTCGAGGCCTCGGTCCTGCTCGACGCCTCGGCGCGGCTGGGCGCGGACGGGAGCTACGCATGAGCCCCGTCAGCGTCGGCGTGGACATCGTCCACGTGCCGTCCTTCGCGGAGCAGCTGGCCCAGCCCGGCTCCCGCTTCGCCTCGGTGTTCACCGTCGGCGAGCGGGCCGAGGCCGTACGCCGCGAGCTCGACGGCGATCGTCTGTCCGCCTACTGGGCGGCCCGGTGGGCCGCACGGGAGGCGCTGGTCAAGGCCTGGTCGACGGCGCTCTTCGGCGAGGCTCCGCCGGCGGGCGAGGAGGTGATGGGCGAGGTCGAGGTGGCCGTCGACGCCTGGGGCCGGCCCCGGCTGTACCTCCACGGCGGCACCCGACGGGCCCTCGCGTCGTACGACGCCCAGGTGTCGCTGAGCCACGACGGCGACTCCGCGGTCGCGGTGGTGCTGCTGTCCCTCCTTGCCGGCAGGCAAGACGAGGAAGCGGTGCTCACGCAGGTTGCTTGCGCGCAGGCAACCGCCGAGAGCACCCCGGCTCAGTCCCCGGCCTCTGCGGCGAGGAGGTAGCTGGTGAGCAGCCGCTTGAGCTCGATGATCGCCTCTGCGTGGCTCTGCCCGTCGCGCACCGAGAAGTTGAGCATGGAGTAGCAGACATGGACGAGCACTTCGGCAACGATGCGGCGACGCTCGCGCGGGGTCTTCGGGGTGAGTGGTGCAAGGACACGTGCGACCTCGGCGGCCAGCTCCCGCTCGGTGACGGCCGCGGTCGCGCGGGTGGACGGGGTGGACTGCACGGCGTGCCAGACGGCACGGCGCGACGGGTCCTCGGCCCACAGCTGTGCGACGTGGTCGATCAGCCGATCCATCAGCACCAGCCAGTCGAGCGTCGGCAGCTGGGCCGCCAGCACCGCCAGCTCCTCCTGCACAGCGACCGCGTCCACCCGGTCCAGCTCGCACACGATGACGTACTTGTTGGCGAAGAACTGGTACAGCGTCCCGATCGGGACGCCGGCCCGCTGGGCCACCTCTTCGCAGGTGAACGACTCGAAGCCGACGTCGAGCAGGACGTCACGGCTCGCCCGGAGCAGCTGGTCGAACTTGATCCGGCTGCGCTCCTGGGCCGGGCGTCGTCGCGGCTCGAGCAGGTCGGTCACGCCCCGAACCCTACGGAAAACCCCGCACCCATGGGAGGAACCCCCTCATGACCCAGCAACTCGAGCGAGTCGAGCCGTCGCACCACCGCGACGTCCTCCACCAGCACCGCGGCCGCCCGACCCCGGAGCCGCGCGGTCTGCGCGTGCACACCGCGCTCGGCCGCGCCCAGCTGCTCTGCGACGAAGGCACGTTCGTGCCGATGACGCCGATGCGGGCAGGCGGCACCTCCGGCGTGGTCGCCGGGTGGGGCAACGTCGAGGGCCGTCCGGTGGTCGTGGTCGCCCATGACGCAGCGGTCGCCGCGGGCGCCATCTCCGCCGTCTTCGCCGAGGGCGTGCAGAAGGCGCAGCGCCTCGCGATCGACCGTGGCATGCCGATCGTCTACCTCAACGACTCCTCGGGTGCCCGCATCCACGACGGCATCTTCGCGCTGCACGGCTGCGGCGGGATCTTCAAGCTCAACGTCGAGGCGTCCACCAAGGTGCCGCAGATCTCGGTCATCCTCGGCCCCTGCGCGGGCGCCGCGGCGTACTCGCCGGCCCTGACCGACTGGACGATCATGGTCAAGGAGGCGTCGCAGATGTTCCTGACCGGCCCCGACGTCGTACGTGCCGCGACGGGGGAGGACGCCACCGCCAACGAGATCGGCGGCTCCGGCATGCACACGAAGGTCAGCGGTGTCGCGCACCTCGAGGTCGACAGCGAGGACGCGGCGCTGGAGGCCACGCGCCACCTGCTGTCCTACCTGCCGTCCTCGGTCGGCGGCGAGCTGCTGGAGCGGGCGCCGCTGCAGCCGGACGCCGTCGCGTCGGCGCGGCTGCCCTACGTCGTACCGGACAAGTCGTCGGTCGTCTTCGACATGTTCGAGGTCATCGACGGCGTGCTCGACGGCGGCGACCGCCTCGAGCTGATGCCCGAGTACGCCGGCAGCGTGCTCACCGTCTTCGGTCGCCTCGAGGGCCGGCCCGTCGGCGTGCTCGCGAACCAGCCGGCCGTCCGCGGCGGCATCCTGGACGCGAAGTCGTCGGTGAAGGCCGCACGCTTCGTGGAGTTCTGCACCCGCTTCGGCATCCCGGTGCTGACCTTCGTCGACGTGCCCGGCTTCCTGCCCGGCACCGTCGAGGAGTCGCGCGGCGTGATCACGCACGGCGCCAAGCTGCTGCGTGCGTACGCCGCCGCGACCTCGCCCCTGCTCACCGTGGTGGTCCGCAAGGCGTACGGCGGCGCGTACATCGCGATGGGCGCCAAGTCGCTCGGCGCCGACTTCACCTGGGCGTGGTCGGGCTCCGAGATCGCGGTCATGGGCCCCGGCGGTGCCGTGAACCTGCTGCACCGGCGCGACCTCGCCGCCGCCGAGGACCCCGAGGCGCTGCGCTCCGAGCTCGCGGCCGACTACCGCGAGAACGTCGCACGGCCGTGGTTCGCGGCCGAGGCGGGCATCGTCGACGAGGTGATCCTGCCCGAGGAGACGCGTGGCCGGATGGTCGCGGCCCTGGACATGCTGTGCGCGACCTCAGCGGCCCACCGGTGAACGCCGTCGCGCCGATCGTGTCGACGATCTGGAGGCTCGACGTCGCGGTCGGGCAGAGGGTCGAGGTCGGCCAGCAGCTCGCGCTGCTGGAGTCGATGAAGATGGAGATCCCGGTCTCCGCGCCGGTCGCCGGCGTCGTCGCGGACCTGCCGGCCGCCATCGGCCAGATCGTCCAGGAGGGCGACCCGGTCGCGGTGATCTCGCCGGCCTGAGGCTCCTGCCGGGCATAGGGGCGACAAGTTCGGCGATCCGCGGTCGCTGACGGGCCGTTCGGCCCCGAACTCGTCGTGCTGGTGGCCGGGTGGCCCTTCAGGACTTCCGAGCGGCTGCGGACTTCTTGGCGGCGCGGGTCTTCGGCGGCGTCGGCGTGGTGCCGGCCAGGGCGAAGACGGGTGCGGTCACCGTCTCGAGGGCGGCGACGGCGTCCGCGTGCCGCTCGGCCAGCTTGGCCACCACGCCGGCCAGCTCGGCCTGCGCCTCGGCGAGGGTCGCGACCGTGTCGGCGAGCTCGCGCTGACGTACGACGAAGTCCTGCAGCGGCTGGGCGGTCGACCCGGCCAGCCCGGTGACGGCCTCGGCCAGCCCCGCGACCGTGCCGGCCAGGTCGGCGAGCTGCCCCGCGACGTGACCGGCCAGCTCGTCGGGCCGGGTGACGCCCTGCACCGCCACGCTCGCCGTCGTACGGACCGTGTCGGCGGCGAGTCTCGTCGCGGCCCGCTGCACGGAGAGGAGCAGCTCCAGTGGGTTCTCTGCCATGGCGCAAGAGTGGCAGAGCGCGGGCCTGGTGACCATGGATGTCGCCGTGTCCGATTCCCGCCAGAAGATGTCGGTGGCGGGGTGCAGGATGGACGCATGGACCTGGACGACGAGGCGCGCTACGCGGCGGTCCGCTCGCGCGACCGGCGCTACGACGGGGTGTTCTACACCGCCGTCAGCTCGACCGGCATCTACTGTCGGCCGTCGTGCCCGGCCCGCACGCCCGCCCGCCGCAACGTCAGCTTCCACCCGACCGCGGCCGCCGCTCAGGCGGCCGGCTACCGCGCCTGCAAGCGGTGCCTGCCCGACGCGACCCCGGGCAGCCCGGAGTGGGACGTCGCCGGCACCGCCGCCGGGCGCGCGATGCGGCTCATCCGCGACGGCGTCGTCGACCGCGAGGGCGTGCCCGGCCTCGCCACCCGGGTCGGCTACGCGCCGCGTCATCTCAACCGCCTGCTGACCACCGAGCTCGGCGCCGGCCCGCTCGCCCTGGCCAGGGCCCAGCGCGCCCAGACCGCTCGCATCCTGATCGAGACGACCTCGCTGCCGTTCGCCGACGTCGCGTTCGCGGCCGGCTTCAGCAGCGTCCGGCAGTTCAACGACACCGTCCGCGACGTGTACGACGCCAGCCCGACCGCGCTGCGTGGCCGGCGCGGCGGCTCGACCGCCGACGCGATCGAGCTGCGGCTCGCCGTACGTGCGCCGTTCGCGGGCTCGGCGCTGCTGGACTTCCTGGCGGTGCGGGCCGTCGAGGGTGTCGAGGTGGCGGGGGAGGGCTGGTACGCCCGCACCCTCGGCCTGCCGCACGGTCCGGGCACGGTGCGCCTCGAGCTGGCCGACGTGGCCGAGCCCGGCACGGCCTTCGTGCGCGCCCGCTTCGCGCTCGCCGACCTCCGCGACCTGTCGGCCGCGATCGCACGCACCCGCCGCCTGCTCGACGCCGATGCAGACCCGGTCGCCGTCGACGAGCACCTGTCGGCCGATCCCGTCCTGCGCCCGCTCGTGCGAGCGCGGCCCGGCCTGCGTGTGCCCGGCCACGTCGACGGCGCCGAGCTCGCCGTCCGTGCGGTGCTCGGCCAGCAGGTCAGCGTCGCCGGCGCCCGCACGCTGGCCGGCCGCCTGGTCGCCGCGCACGGCCGCGAGGTCGACACCACGATCCCCGGCCTCACGCACCTCTTCCCCGAGCCGGCCGCACTCGCGGCGATCGAGCCGGAGAGCATGGCGATGCCCCGCGCCCGTGGGCGCTCGCTGATCGGTCTCGCGGGCGCGCTGGCCGACGGGTCGGTCGTGCTCGAGCCGGGGCCCGACCGCTCCGACGTACGACGCCGGCTGCTGGACCTCCCGGGCATCGGCCCGTGGACCGCCGACTACGTCGGCCTCCGCGCGCTCGGCGACCCGGACGTGTTCCTGCCGACCGACATCGGCGTGCGCAACGCCCTCCGGGCCCTCGGGCCCCTCGACTCCGAGCGCTGGTCACCCTGGCGGTCGTATGCCCTGATGCACCTCTGGAGAATGTGAGACGTCATGTGGACCGTCATCGAATCGCCCATCGGGCCCCTGCGCATCGTCGAGCACGACGGCGCGGTGACCGCGATCGAGTTCAGCCCGTTCCACGACAGCGACGGCCGCCCGCGCGGCGAGCAGGCCGACGACCACCCCGTCCTGCGCGCGACGGCCGACCAGCTGCGCGAGTACTTCGCCGGCGAGCGCACCGTCTTCGACCTCCCGCTCAACCCCGCCGGGAGCGCCTGGCAGCGGTCGGTCTGGGCCCAGCTGCTGGAGATCGAGTACGGCCGGACCGCGTCGTACGGTCAGATCGCGGCGCGCCTCGGCAAGACCAACGCCGCCTCCCGCGCGGTCGGCTTCGCCAACGGCTCCAACCCGATCCCGATCGTCATCCCCTGCCACCGCGTCATCGGCGCCGACGGCACCCTCACCGGCTACGCCGGCGGGATCGAGCGCAAGCAGGCGCTGCTGGACCTGGAGCGCACGGACCAGTTGTTCTGAGGGGCCGGTAATTCACTGGGAACCCAGTGAATCTTCGACGGCTCTAGCGGGATTTGTCGGGTTCTGGCGTGAAATTTCGCGCTAGAACCGGGTAATTCACTGGGAACCCAGTGAATTACCGCCGCCTACTCGGCCGCAGCCCGCCGCAGCGACTCCGACAATCGCTCGGCAGCGGCGAGTACGGCGGGCGCGTGCATCCGGCCGGGCTGACGGGACAGCCGCTCAAGCGGGCCCGACACCGACACCGCGGCGATGACCTTGCCGCCGGGGGAGCGGACGGGGGCGGAGACGGAGGCGACGCCCTGCTCGCGCTCGCCGATCGACTGCGCCCAGCCGCGACGCCGGATGGCGGACAGCTCGGCGGCGGAGAAGGCGGCGTTCTGGAGGCCGCGGTGGATGCGCTCGGGGTCGTCCCAGGCCAGCAGGACCTGGGCGGCCGAGCCGGCGCGCATGGTCAGCTGGGAGCCGACCGGGATCGTGTCGCGCAGGCCCGACGGACGCTCGGCGGCCGCGACGCAGACGCGGTTGTCGCCCTGGCGGCGCCACAGCTGGGCGGACTCGCCGGTGATGTCGCGCAGCCGCGCCAGCACCGGACCGGCGGTGGCAAGCAGGCGGTCCTCGCCCGCCGCGGCGGACAGCTCGGCGAGCCGCGGGCCGAGCACGAACCGGCCCTGCATGTCGCGTGCGACCAGCCGGTGGTGCTCGAGGGCGACGGCCAGCCGGTGTGCCGTCGGGCGTGCCAGCCCGGTGCCGGCCACCAGCCCGGCCAGGGTCGCGGGGCCCGATTCCAGTGCCGTGAGCACCAGGGCCGCCTTGTCGAGTACGCCGACGCCGCTCGAGTTGTCCATATTGCAATACTGCCGTCTCAGAAGTTGGGATGCAAGCGCTACGCTTTGAAAGTCGGTCCGGACCGGACCTTCACAGTCATCACGAGCAGGTCATGAGCAGGAGGGTGTCATGGGCAAGACCCTGGCGGAGAAGGTGTGGGACGAGCACGTCGTCCGGTCGGTCGACGGGGAGCCGGACCTCCTCTACATCGACCTCCACCTCATCCACGAGGTGACCAGCCCGCAGGCCTTCGACGGCCTGCGCCTCGCGGGTCGCAAGGTGCGCCGCCCCGACCTCACCCTGGCGACCGAGGACCACAACGTCCCTACCGTCGACTGGGACAAGCCGATCGCCGACCCGGTGAGCAAGACCCAGGTCGACACGCTGCGCAAGAACGCCGAGGAGTTCGGCGTACGCCTCCACCCGCTCGGCGACGTCGAGCAGGGCATCGTGCACGTCGTCGGCCCGCAGCTGGGCCTGACCCAGCCGGGCATGACGATCGTCTGCGGCGACTCGCACACCAGCACCCACGGTGCGTTCGGCGCGATCGCCTTCGGCATCGGCACCTCCGAGGTCGAGCACGTCCTGGCCACGCAGACGCTGCCGCAGGCCAAGCCGAAGACGATGGCGGTCACCGTGAACGGCCAGCTGCCCGACGGCGTCACCGCCAAGGACCTGATCCTCTACCTGATCGCGCAGACCGGCACCGGCGGCGGCCAGGGCTACATCGTCGAGTACCGCGGCGAGGCCATCCGCGACCTCTCCATGGAGGCGCGGATGACGATCTGCAACATGTCGATCGAGTGGGGTGCCAAGGCCGGCCTCATCGCGCCCGACCAGACGACCTTCGACTACATCGAGGGCAAGCCGGAGGCGCCGACGGGCGCTGAGTGGGACGACGCCGTCGCCCACTGGCAGACGCTCGTCACCGACGACGACGCGGTCTTCGACAAGGAGATCGTGATCGACGCGGCCGACGTGACGCCGTTCGTCACCTGGGGCACCAACCCGGGCCAGGGCGTCCCGCTCGGCGCCAACGTCCCGAGCCCGGACGACTTCGAGGAGCCCAACGACAAGGTCGCGACCGAGAAGGCCCTGCAGTACATGGGTCTCGAGGCGGGCACCCCGATGCGCGAGGTCAAGGTCGACACCGTCTTCGTCGGCTCCTGCACCAACGGCCGGATCGAGGACCTCCGCCTCGCCGCCGAGATCATCAAGGGCCACAAGGTCGCCGACGGCACCCGCCTCCTGGTCGTCCCCGGGTCGGTGCGCGTGCGCAACCAGGCCATCGAGGAGGGCCTGGACAAGGTCTTCGTCGAGGCCGGCGCCGAGTGGCGCGGCGCGGGCTGCTCGATGTGCCTGGGCATGAACCCCGACCAGCTCGCCCCGCAGGAGCGCTCGGCCAGCACGTCGAACCGCAACTTCGAGGGCCGCCAGGGCAAGGGCGGTCGCACCCACCTGGTGTCCGTCCCCGTCGCGGCGGCCACCGCCGTACGCGGCACGCTGTCCTCGCCCGCCGACCTGCAGCCCGCCACGGTCTGATCCCCATCGCTGGTCGAGGAGGTCGCGCAGCGACCGTCTCGAGACCGCGCATCGCGAAAGGTTTGACATGGAGAAGTTCACCACCCACACCGGCGTCGGCGTCCCGCTGAAGCGCAGCAACGTCGACACCGACCAGATCATCCCGGCGGTCTACCTCAAGCGCGTGACCCGCGACGGCTTCGAGGACGGGCTGTTCTCGGCGTGGCGCAACGACCCGGAGTTCGTGCTCAACAAGGACGCCTACAAGGCCGGCACCGTGCTCGTCGCCGGCCCGGACTTCGGCACCGGCTCCTCGCGCGAGCACGCCGTCTGGGCGCTGCAGAACTACGGCTTCAAGGCCGTCGTCAGCTCCCGCTTCGGCGACATCTTCCGCGGCAACTCCGGCAAGGCCGGCCTGCTCGCGGCGGTCGTCGACGAGAAGGTCGTCCAGCGGCTGTGGGACTACCTCGAGGACAACCCGGGCGGCGAGATCACCCTCGACCTCGAGGCCAAGACGGTCACCACCCCCGGCGGCGAGGTCGAGGACTCCTTCGACATCGACGACTACACGCGGTGGCGCCTGCTGGAGGGCCTCGACGACATCGGCATCACGCTGGGTCACGACGACGCGATCACGTCCTACGAGCAGAAGCGGCCGACCTTCAAGCCGGTCACCCAGCACGCCTGATCGGGCCCGACACCGCCGGCATCTAGGGTTGACCCGGACTTCCGGCCGGCCAGAGGGAGAGCGATGTCAGCGCCACAGGGGCAGGTGACGCCCGACAGGATCGTCACCGCCACCACCCTGCGGGACACCCCGGACAACGTCGACAGGTTCGTACGACGGACCCTCGGCTCCGGCGTCGACCACGCGATCGTCTTCCTGGACGCCGACCAGCCCAAGGTCCGCGCCGCGCTCGAGGCGAACCCGCACGTGACCGTCGTCCGCACGGGCAAGGACTACTGGCTGGGCGATCGACCGTCGGTCGTGCTGGATCGGCAGATGGCCAACGCCAGTGTCGCCGCGGCGGCGCTGGCGGAGGTCCCGTCGGTGCGCTGGGTGTTCAACATCGACGGCGACGAGGTGCTCGACATCGACCGTGCCGCGCTCGCCCGCATCGAGACCGACGCGGTCCGGCTCGGCACGCTCGAGGCCGTCGCGAAGCGCAAGTGGCGGCGGTCCGAGCCTGAGATGTTCAAGCGGGTGCCGAGCTCCAACGAGCTGCACGCGCTCTCGGCGCTGAAGCTGATCGACGCCCCGGAGATCAGCGCGTTCTTCCGCGGGCACAGCCTCGGCAAGGTCGGCGTACGTCCAGGAGCGGACGTGCGCTTCCGCCTCCACACCGCCTACCGGCTGCCCGAGGTGGAGATCGAGGAGACCGTGCAGGAGGACATGCACCTGCTGCACCTCGAGTCGTGGTGCCTGGCGGACTTCGTGTCGCGCTGGCAGGGCTACCGCGCCGACCGGCCCAAGCACCGGCCGCACCGCGACGAGCGGCTGGGGGCGGCGTACTCCCTGATCGACGGCGACACCTCGATCGGCGCCGCCGAGCGCGACAAGCGGCTGGGCGAGCTGTTCGACCGGCTGGTCGCCGACGACCGCGCCGTGCTCAAGCGCTTCGACCTCCAGGTGCGGGTACGCCGGCGGGAGGTCGCGCCGCGCCCGCTCGACCGCTCCGACGTGGCGGCCCTGGAGGCCGCGCTCGCGCGGATCGGCGCGGAGAGCAAGGAGGGCTACCGCCCGACCGTGCTCGAGGCCGAGCAGAAGGCGGCGAGCGCGGTATGACCGGCAGCCACGACCGGATCGTCACGGTCAGCATGGTCAGCGACACGCTCCCGAACGTGCGGTTCTGGGTCGACCGCACCCTGCGCACCGGCGTCGACCACATGCTGGTCTTCCTCGACGACCACCGACCCGACGTACAGGCCTGGCTGGAGCAGCACCCGATGGTCTCGGTGGTGCACACCGACGCGGCGTACTGGAACCACGACCGGCCCACGCCGCTGCCCGACCGTCAGATGGTCAACGCGAACCTCTCGCTGGCAGCGCTGGCCAAGGTGCCGTCGGCCGGCTGGCTGTTCCACATCGACGTCGACGAGGCGTTGTCCTTCGACCGCGAGACGTTCCTCGAGCTCGACCCGCGTGCCGCGCGGTTCCCGACCCTCGAGGCGGTCGCCAAGCGGCGGTGGCGCGGGGGCGAGCCGAAGTACTTCAAGAAGCAGCCACGGCCCGAGGACCTCTACGCGCTCGCCGGTCTCGGTGCGATCGCGCGGCCCGACCTCGACGCCTACTTCCGCGGCCACCACCTCGGCAAGACCGGGGTGCGGCCCTCGCCGGACGTGCGCTTCCGGGTGCACAGCGTCTACGAGCACCCCGACACGAAGATCGAGACGATCATCCCGCCGGACATGCACCTCCTGCACTACGCGTCGTGGTGCCTCGACGACTTCGTCGACCGCTGGCGCGACTTCCGGCCCGAGGACGCGGCCGGCCGGCCGTTCCGCAGCAAGAACATCGGCACCGCCTTCTACACCCTGCGCAACCACCCCGCGATGAGCCAGGCGCAGCGCGACGAGGCGGTCGGCGAGCTGTTCGACCGCAACATCTCCGACGACATCCCGCTGCTGCGCGACTTCGGGCTGCTCGTCGACAACCCGCTCCGGCTCGACCAGCCGGCGCGCCCGATGCCGCGCGAGGACGTCGCGCTGCTCGAGACGCGCCTGAAGGAGCTGCTGCACGTCGACAAGACGCCGTACAAGTCGCAGCTGCTCCAGGTCGGCCGGCGCACGGACGGGAGCCGATGATGACCGAGGGCCGCGTCGTCACCGTCAGCACGATCCGCGACACCCCTGCCAACGTGGGGAGGTTCGTCGAGCGGAACCTCACCTCCGGCGTCGACCACATGATCGTCTTCCTCGACCAGCAGCAGCCGGCCGTGCGCAAGATGCTGGCCGACAACCCCGACGTCTCGGTCGTCTCGACCGACAAGGGCTGGTGGCGAGGCGAGAAGCCGAAGGCCGTGGAGCCGCGCCAGATCGCCAACGCCAACGTGGCCAACGCGATCCTCGCCACGCTCCCGTCCGTCGAGTGGGTCGTCCACCTCGACGGCGACGAGGCGATGTCCTTCGACCGCGCCGACCTCGCTGCCTGCGACGCCGACGTCGTGCGCATCCCCACGCTCGAGGCGGCGTCGCAACGCACCTGGCGCGGCGGGCGTCCGGCGTACTTCAAGCGGCTCGCGTCCACCACGCAGCTGCGCGCGATGGCGGCGTACGGCGCGATCGACGAGCCGACGCTCGACGCCTACTACCGCGGCCACGTCGCGGGCAAGACCGCCATCCGGCCGCACCTCTCGCACCGCGTCGGCGTCCACGCGGCGTACGACGAGGCGGGCGCGAAGATCGAGCCGGCGCAGGCCGGCGACGCCCAGCTGCTGCACTACGAGTCCTGGTGCCTCGAGGACTTCGTCGACCGGTGGCGCGACTTCGAGCCCCGCAAGGCCAAGCGCAGCAACCACCGCGAGCGGCGCAAGCTGATCGGCCTGGCGGCGTACTCCATCGCCAACCACCCCGACCTCGACGACAAGACGCGCCAGCGCTACCTCGAGCAGCTGTACGACGACAACGTGGCCGACGACCTGCGTGCGCTGGAGTGGTTCGGCCTGCTCGTGCCCTCGCCGGTGGGCGAGCCCGCCGCCCCTCGGCGCATCGAGCAGCCGCAGCTGGAGGAGATGCGCGCTCTGCTGCGGGCGATGCGCGAGGTCGGCAAGGACGCGTTCGCGCAGGAGGCGCCGGCCGGATCGATGGCGGCGGCGCTGGAGCAGGCCGCGTCCGCGCTGGAGCCCGGCCATGCCGCGCGCGTCCGTTCCGTGGTGGAGCGGCATCGCTCGACGGTCGCGGGCGCCGACGCATGAGGAGGCTCATCCTCGTCGCGGGCTCGGGACGCAGCGGCACCTCGCTGATGACCAGCACGCTGCGCGAGCTCGGCTTCCACGTCCCGCAGCCCGAGGTCGTCGCCGACGAGACCAACCCCAAGGGGTTCGGCGAGCCGCGCTGGGTCGTGGACTTCCACAGCCGCCTGCTCAAGGACGCCGGCAAGGTGCGGATCGCCGACGCCGACCCGCACGCGCGCGAGCGCGTCGTCGCGCTCAACCAGGACCCCGAGATCCGCGCGGAGCTGCAGCAGTGGCTCGACGGCGAGTTCGGCGTGGGGAAGCGCGTCCTGATCAAGGACCCGCGCCTGCTCTGGTTCCTGCCGTTGTGGGAGGCGGCCGGTGTCGCCGCCGGTGCGACCGTCGGTGTCGTCACGATGCTGCGTCATCCGGCGGAGGTCGTCCGCAGCAAGCTGGTCTGGTACTCCCACATCCCCGACACCGAGGCGAGCGCGCTGGCAGGCTGGGTGAACTCCTCGCTCGAGGCCGAGGCGAGCACCCTCCACCTCACGCGCAAGCACCTCCTCTTCACCGATCTCCAGCAGGACTGGCGATCCCAGGTCGCCGTGCTGGCCGAGACGTTCGGCATGCCCGAGCTGTCCGACGCCGTCGAGACCGGGGGCGCCGCGGTGGACGCGCTGTACGACAGCCACCTCCACCGGTCGAAGGCCGAGTGGGACGACATCGACGTGCCTGCCGAGCTGCTGAGCATCGCCGAGACGCTGTGGGACGAGCTCGTCCGCGTCGACTCCGGAGGCGCGGAATCCCAGCAGGTGCTGGCGGAGTGCCGTGAGCGGTACGCCGCGTTCTACGCGCAGGCCGAGTCGATCACCCACTCCAACACGGCCTTCCATCTGCGTCCGCTGAAGCGGTCGGTGCGCCAGCTGACGCACCAGAACGAGGCCCTCAAGGAGAACCTCGCCGCGCGTCGCGCGGAGCTCAAGGAAGCACGTCGCGCACTGCGAGAAGCCAACAAGGATGCGGGTTCTGGGCATGGGGTCGGTGCGTCGTTGAAGTCGGCCGCCCGCCGGCTCAAGCACCGGAAATAGCGCTTCGCACCCCAAAACCCGCTAAAAAACCGGCAAAAGCACGGCGTGGTGATTGTGAGCGATGTCATCTGTGCCTAGCGTCAGGCGCAAGGACGTCGGGCGAACGCCCGGCCGCAACTCCCAAGTACGGCCGAAGAGTCGTGCGGGCGGAAGGACATGCAGTGAACAAGTCTCAGTTGATCGACGCGCTCGCCGAGCGTTTCGACGGCAACCGTAAGACGGCAGCGAACGCTCTCGACGCCGTGCTCGACACCATCACGCGTCAGGTCGCGAAGGGCGAGAAGGTAGCCATCACCGGCTTCGGCTCCTTCGAGAAGCTGGTGCGCAACCCGCGCATGGTCCGCAACCCGCAGACCGGCGAGCAGATCAAGACCAAGAAGAAGTCGGTCCCGAAGTTCACGCCGGGCGCCGACCTCAAGAACGTCATCTCGGGTGCCAAGAAGCTTCCGCCGCTCCCCAAGCCGGCGAAGAAGGCCGTCGCCGCCGCGAAGAAGACCGCTGCGACCGCCGAGAAGAAGGTCGCGGCCACCGCCAAGAAGGCGGCCCCGGTGAAGAAGGCCGCTCCGGCCAAGAGGACCGTGGCCAAGAAGGCCCCGGCGAAGAAGGCTCCGGCCGCGAAGAAGGCCGCTCCCGCCAAGAAGGCCCCGGCCAAGAAGGCGCCGGCGAAGAAGGCTCCGGCCGCGAAGAAGGCCGCTCCCGCCAAGAAGGCCCCGGCCAAGAAGGCACCGGCCAAGAAGACCACCGCCAAGAAGGCGCCCGCGAAGAAGACCGCCGCCAAGAAGGCGCCCGCGAAGAAGACCGCCGCGAAGAAGTCCTGACGCACCAGCTCCGCCGACGGGCCGTCCCTGCGGGGGCGGCCCGTCGGCGTCTCCACGGTCAGAAGTGCGGCGTGCGCGCGAGCAGCGCGCTGGTGTCCGGGCCCAGCCCGATCGCGGCCGCCTCCCGCAGGGTCGCGAGGTCGTCGACGTCGCGGCGCAGCCCCGGCGGCGCGCCCTCGATCGCGATCGCGCCGGCGGCCGCGTGGGCAGCAGCGGACCGGGCGCCGAAGCGCGGGTCGAAGTCGTCGTACGACGACGTCAGCAGCGTCGTGCCCGTGTCGTCGGCATCCGGGCAGTACGCCGCCCCGCCCCCCACCAGGCCGAGCGCGGCGTCGAGCGCGGCCGGTGTGAGCGCGGGCAGGTCGGCGAGCAGCGCGACCGGTCGCAGGTCCGGCGACGTGTGCGCGGCGACGCCGGCGCCCGCGCGCAGCGCGGCATTGAGGCCGCCGCCCGGGTCGGGCACGACCTCGATGCCGAGCCCGGCGGCGTGGGGAGCGAAGTCGGCGTCGGTGACGACCAGGACCCGTCGTACCGATGTCGCCGCGCTCGCCGCGCGGATCGTGTCCAGCGCGATCGCCCGCGCCAGAGCCTCGCGATCGGGGGCGTCGGCGAGCCGTGACTTGCCGATCGAGGGCGACTTCACCGGGATCAGCGCGACGAAGCCGTGGTCCTGCGTGGGCACTGACGAATCCTCCCAGGTACGCATGCTGACCCTGCCCTGACCCCGGCACGATCCCCGGTAGCCTGCACCCGTGACGGTGCGGAAGATGCAGGAGAAGCGGGGGTGGGTGTTCTGGCTGGCCTGCTTCGTCGTCAAGCCCTTCGTGTGGCTGACCGCCAAGCGCACCTGGCTCAACCCCGAGCGGATCCCCGAGACCGGTGGCTTCGTGATCGCGATGAACCACCTGTCCCACATCGACCCCGTCACCGCCGCCTACCTCGTCTACGACTACGGCCGGCTGCCGCGCTACATGGCCAAGGCGGGCCTGTGGAACAACAAGATCCTGGGCGTCATCCTCACCGCCGCCCAGCAGATCCCGGTCGAGCGCACCGCCGGCGGCTCGATGGCGTACGACGCCGCGGTCGCCGCCGTCCGCAAGGGCAAGTGCATCGTGGTCTACCCGGAGGCGACCATCACACGTGACCCCGACCTCTGGCCGATGAAGGGCAAGTCCGGCGCCGCACGCATCGCGCTCGAGACCGGCTGCCCGGTGATCCCGGTGGGGCAGTGGGGCGCGCAGAACATCCTTCCGCCGTACACGACGAAGCCGCACGTCATGCCGCCCCGCAAGAAGCTGGTGCAGAGCATCGGCGAGCCCGTCGACCTGAGCGACCTGGCGGCCAAGGAGCGCACCCACGAGGTGATCGAGGAGGCGACCGAGCGGATCATGGACGCGATCACCGCCGAGCTCGAGCAGATCCGTGGCGAGAAGGCTCCCGCGCACCGCTGGGACATGAAGGTCGACGGCGACCGGTTCAAGAAGGACGATCGGTGAGCGCCGGCGGCAACAAGGTCGCGGTGCTCGGGGCGGGCTCCTGGGGCACCGCGTTCTCGATGGTGCTCGCCGACGCCGGCAACGACGTCACCGTCTGGGCCCGCCGCGAGGAGGTCGCCGAGGCGATCGACAAGGGCCACGAGAACGTCGACTACCTGCCCGGCATCGAGCTCCCGCGCACGATCGGCGCGACGACCGATCCCGAGGAGGCGCTCGCCGGTGCCGACCTGGTCTTCCTGGCCACGCCCTCGCAGTCGCTGCGCGAGAACCTGCCGACCTTCACGCCGTACCTCGCCGACGACGCGGTGCTCGTGTCGTTGATGAAGGGCGTGGAGCTCGGCACCCTCGACCGGATGTCGGAGGTCGTCCGCGAGGTGACCGACGTGCCCGAGAGCCGTATCGCCGTCGTCAGCGGGCCCAACCTCGCGCGCGAGATCACCCACCGCGAGCCCGCCGCGTCGGTCGTCGCCTGCTCCGACGAGTCCGTTGCCACGATGCTGCAGCAGCGGTGCCACTCGCCGGCGTACCGTCCCTACACGAGCGTCGACGTGCTCGGCTGCGAGATGGGCGGTGCGTACAAGAACGTCGTAGCACTCTGTGTCGGCATGGCCGTCGGCCTGGGCTTCGGCGACAACACCACCGCGTCGCTGATCACCCGTGGACTCGCCGAGACCGCGCGGCTGGCGATGAAGCTGGGTGCCAACCCGCTGACGCTGATGGGACTCGCCGGCCTGGGCGACCTGGTCGCCACCTGCTCCTCGCCGCTGTCGCGCAACCGCACCTTCGGGGAGAAGCTCGGCCGCGGCATGACCGTCGACGAGATCTACGCGTCCACCCGGCAGGTCGCCGAGGGCGCCAAGTCCTGCTCCTCGATCCGTGCGCTCGCCGAGAAGGCCGGCGTCGACACCCCCATCGCCACCTCGGTGGACGAGGTCGTCGCCGGGCGGATGACCACCTCCGAGCTGATGCAGTCGTTCATCGCCCGCGACACCAAGCCCGAGCTGCGTTAGCGCGGTCGTAGGGCGGGCACGGGCACGACAAGTTGGCGGCGCGCGGTCCCGAAATGGGCCCGACCGTGCCGAACCTGTTGTGCTGGTGCCCTGCCCGTCCGCCTGGCCGGTCAGCGGGCGGGCTTGAGCGATCTGTTCAGCGCGTGCTCGAGGTCGTCCCAGAGGTCCTCGACGTCCTCGATGCCGACGGAGAGCCGGATCAGCCCCTCGGGGATGGTCGCCGACTCGGTCTTCCAGCGCCGGCGCCGCTCCAGCATCGACTCCACGCCGCCGAGGGACGTGGCGTGGACCCACAGCGTCGTGGACCGTACGGCGACGTCGGCCGCGTCCGCCGACGGCAGCACCGGCGCGACGATCGCGCCGAAGCCGGGGTAGCGGACCTCGTCGACGGCCGGGTGCTCCGCGAGCCGCTCGGCCAGCACTCGAGCGTTCTGCTCGGCGCGGTCGAGCCGGACGTGGAGCGTGCGCAGTCCGCGCAGCGCCAGCCACGTCTCGAACGGCCCCGGCGTCGATCCGGTCAGGTCACGGCGGCTCTTCACGGCGGCGTACGTCTGCTCGTCCTTGAACGTCAGCGTCCCCATCTGCACGTCGCTGTGCCCGGCGATGTACTTCGTCGCGGAGTGCAGCACGATGTCGGCGCCCAGCTCCAGCGGCTTCTGCCGCAGGGGAGTGGCGAAGGTGTTGTCGACGACGACCTGGATGCCGAGGTCGTGCGCGGCCTTCGCGAGCGCGGAGATGTCGGCGAGCTCGAGCGCGGGGTTGGTCGGCGACTCGAGCCACAGGATGGCGACGTCCTCGTCGTCCTTCATCGTCGCGATCACGGCGGCGGTGTCGGTGACGTCGACGAGGTGGCTCTTGATCCGCCCGCGCGACTCGGCGTCGCCGAGCGCGACCAGGCAGCCCTGGTAGGCGTGCCGGGGAGCGACGATGCTCGACCCCTGTCCGACGAGGTCGATGATCATCGACGCCGCCGCCATCCCGGACGGGAACGCGAGCGTCCGCCCGCCCTCGAGCGCGCCGAGCGCCTGCTCGAACGCGGTCCAGGTCGGGTTGCCGTAGCGCCCGTACTCCACGTCGCCCGTCGCGACGTACGTCGACGCCATCGTGATGGGCGGGTTGAGCGGTGCGTCGGGGAAGTGGGTCGGCCGACCCGCGGTGACTGCCACGGTGCTGGGGTGCATGCCCCAACGGTAGGGTCAGGCCAATGACCAAGCGCACCCGCGTCGCCCTCGTCTTCGGCGGCCGCTCCACCGAGCACGCGATCTCGTGCGTCACCGCCGGCAGCGTCCTCGAGGCCATCGACCGCGACAAGTACGACGTGGTGCCGATCGGGATCGCCGCCGACGGTCGCTGGGTGCTGGAGGCCGACGACCCCGGCAGGTACGTCCTCGGCGGCGCGCGCCGGCTGCCCTCCGTCGACGGCTCCCGGAGCCCGGTCGCGCTCGGCGCCGAGGGCTTCGACGTCGTCTTCCCGCTGCTGCACGGCCCGTGGGGCGAGGACGGCACCATCCAGGGCCTGCTCGAGATGACCGACACGAGGTACGTCGGCTCCGGCGTGCTCGCGTCCGCCGTCTGCATGGACAAGGCCTTCATGAAGATCGTGCTCGCCGACGCCGGTCTTCCAGTCATGCCCGGCGGCGTCGTGACCGCTCGCGAGTGGGAGGCCGATCCCTCGGGGGTCAAGGCCCGCATCGGCGAGCTGGGCTTCCCGCTCTTCGTGAAGCCGGCCCGCGGCGGCTCCAGCATCGGCATCGCCAAGGCCCACGACGTCACCGAGCTCGCGGACGCGATCGAGGGCGCGCTGGCCCACGACCCCAAGGTGCTCGTCGAGGTCTCCGCCGAGGGCGCCCGCGAGGTCGAGTGCGGCGTGCTGGAGACGCTCGACGGTGGCGTCGAGACCACGCTGCCGGCCGAGATCCGGGTCAGCGCCGACCACGAGTTCTACGACTTCGAGGCAAAGTACGACGCCGAGCAGCACACCGATCTCGACGTACCCGCCGATCTGCCCGACGACGTCGTCGCGCAGATCCGCGACATGTCGGCCCGGGCGTTCCTGGCGACCGGCTGCGAGGGCCTCGCCCGCGTCGACTTCTTCCACCTGTCCGACGGCTCGCTGGTCATCAACGAGCTCAACACGATGCCGGGCTTCACGCCGTTGTCGATGTTCCCGCGGATGTGGGCGCACAGCGGCCTCGAGTACGCCGACCTCGTCGACCGCCTGATCCAGCTCGCCCTGCGCCGCGACACCGGCCTGCGCTGAGCTATCCGTTGCCGTTGCCCGGGTTGGTCAGGACCGGGGTGGCGGTGGTGATGCGGAGTCGTTGGTCGGGGGTGGTCGTGGTGATGGTGCCGGCCACGGTGTGCCAGGTGCCGCGGTCGATGCGGTAGGTCGCTGCCCAGGTGGTGGCGAGGTGGACGCGGACCCGGCCCTTGCGCAGGTAGGTGTGGGTGTCGGTCAGTCGGGGGTAGGGGCTGCCGGGCTCGGTGGTGGTCAGGGTGTGGCCGTCGCCGAAGGTGAAGGTGAAGTGGTCGGTGTGGATGCGCAGGGTGACGTGGTGGCCGAGGAGGGTGACGGTCTTGGTGAAGGCCTTGGTGCCGGTGGCATAGAAGTCGGTCTTGAGGTTGACCAGGGTGGTGTGGTGCACGGGTTGGATGTGCAGGCTCGGGGTTGGTACGCCGACCTGTCGAAAGGCCCGGGTGACCATGGTGTTCGTGATGCCGCCGCTAGTTGCAGAGCAGACGATGCCTCCGGTCACCACGGCGACTCCCCTGGTGGAGTTCGTGGCCAGGAGCGGATGTGAGCCCGGCGGGCAATTGACGTTCGCGCAGATCGAGACTGTGCACGGTGAGTAACTCGTGGTGTGGATGGCGGTCGTCGGCGAGGCTCCGCGGGATGGCCCCTGCTGCGCTCCACCACCCTGGGCGCTTGTGCTTCCGTGCGCGACGAAGTTGTTGGTGTTGCTCCCCACGCTTGGCCGGTCCGCGAGCGCGGGTCCCGCTGTGCCGACCAGCAGGATGGCCGCAATAAGGACGATCAGCCGGGTCGCAGCCACGAGTTGATCTCCCATGTGCTGAACCACTGCACCGTCATCAGCAGCGACTCTGGGCCGCCGCGGTCGCGGCTGTTGAGATTGCCAGCGCCCGTGACCCGGTCCGGCGCGGACTCAACGGTCAGCGACACGACGAAGGCCGAGCCTTTGACGGCGCTGGTCGGCGCAGACTGTGCGTCGGCCGACCGGACGGTGTGTGAGCCGCCATGGATGATCCCGCCACGTTTGTGGATCTTGTCGATCCAGTCGGCTCCGCCGTCGCAGGCGCGGCAGGTCTTGTTGGCGATCCTGCGCAGGAGGTGGGTGTCGCCGGTCTTCTGGGCGTAGTCCACGACCGCCCAGTAGTACTTCGCGAACGCGATGGCACCGGCCTTGGTCGGCCTCCTCGCCACGGCGGGCAGGGCGGGGGCGACGGGGCCGGTCCCGATAGGCGGCGAGGTGGTCGGCGTACGAGTGGGGTCGGCGACCGCGGGCGGGGCGCCGCCGTGGGAGCAGCCGGTGGCCAGGAGCAGGCCGGCCACGAGGATCGACGCGAGCAGTGAGCGCATGGAGCCTCCCGAGATGAGGTAATCCGGAACCTACGCTGCCGCAAAGCGGTCCG
>Ga0136643_10000421_pt1 | contig 46934 bp, 30 predicted proteins | sample TergutLab28metaG_FD_96883 | JGI IMG/M metagenome (GOLD analysis project Ga0136643, IMG submission 96883) | Labiotermes labralis P1 segment gut microbial communities from Petit-Saut dam, French Guiana - Lab288 P1 (version 3) (version 3) | ecosystem: Host-associated > Arthropoda: Insects >... | reverse complement strand
CCTGTCTATATGCCATGTCCAGCTCCCTAAGCTCGTTATCTATGCGCTGCCGCAACTCGGCTGTTTTCCCGTACACTTCATCGAAATTGATAAATATTTGATTTGACATTTGTTAACCTCCTATTTGCGAATTTAGCTGTAATTTACTGTCATATTATGTGCTATTTCCCGAAGGCTGTCAATCGCAACATATGGCTTCGCCATAGTTTTAGTTAATTTGTAAGCGCAACAAATTAATGAGAGTCCCAAGTTGTGAAATTAGTGACTGACGTCACTCCTCATTTGCGATATCAACTAACGGATATGGAACGTTTTTTTGTATCTACAACAAAAAATCGAGATTGGCTTTCGCTTTTCTCGATTCTTTTTAATCAAATTGTTCAGTAGGTTCGAGGTTCTTTTCTTCAATCATCCTCAATAAAAATAGCTCTTTCGTAAATATCGCGCATTAGGGCTGCCACTTCAAGGGCTTTTTTTGTTTGCCGCTTGTTTTTATAGTTATCCTCAAGAAGCTTGCAATAATCCAGAGCCTTGTAATATTCATAAATATCTAACATATATGGTATAGCTGTATCCTTTAGATATTGGCATGAACTTGGGTCTTTAAGGTTCATAAGATGATCAAGGGAATTGAATAGAAACATGTGGTTTTCATTTTGTCCGGCCATGTTTTTTGCGTCTTGCAGCAATTCTTTGCATTGGCTCAATTTGCCCAATTTTATTAAGCAGCGGATTTTGTAGTAAAGATTTTCCAGGTAGAAAAAATCGCCTTCTTCAAAATATTCGAAAGCCTGATTGTAGTATCCTAACGCCTGCTCGGTTCTGTCGGTTTTTAGGCAAAGGCTACCCAGGTTGAGTGAGGCTATACCAGTGTATATGCGGTTATTTGTGCTTTTGGCGCGAATGAGGCATTTCCCCAACAATTTTTGCGCAAGATTATTTTCCCCTATATGCATATAGCTTACAGCTAAGGCGTTTTCTATGCGAAGCCCCAGAATGCTTGCCCTTTCGTTTTTAAATTGGTTACAGGATCGCTCCAAATACATTATCGAGCGGCATGGCATACAAAGGCTTCCATAGCATATGGCTATGTTGTATAAAAGTGATGACTCTTTTTCGAGGTCAAACCTATCCAAGTTATAGGCTTTTAAAAAGTATGCCAGCGCATCTTTGTACTGCCTGTGCATTGTTAATAGCGAACCCTTTGTAAAGTAGTAATGATAAAGGTTTTCGCTACTCATTTCTTCCAAAGAGGAAAAGTCCAACCGCTTCGCTGCAAGAACAACATCATTTTCTGCCATCAGCAATTTTGCATCATATATCATGTATAATATCATTAAATCCCGCTCGAAAGGCAAATGAAGAATATTGGCTAAATCTTTCCGCATTTCTCTGGCTTCATGTAAAGAACGGGCATTTATTAAATCACGCCACACATGCAGGCGTTCGTGAAATGTTATGTCCTCGCCCTCAAGCAACGGGGCGTTTTTTATATCCAAAGCCTTGCGTACATCCTTTAGAAGCTCGCCGCTGCACTCGGCTTGTCCATTTTCTATCCGGCTTATTGTTCCTATCCCACGCTTCGTGGCTTTAGCTAAGTTCGCTTGGGACATGCCTACAAATTTCCGTATTTCTCTTATTTTTTCGCCTAAAGTCAAATTTGCAGTTTTACTCATAAAATCACCATCCGATTCCCAAAATCCATGATAAAACGTGCGTTTATCATACTAAAAATTAAAATTGCATGCAAGGCTTTTCCACATATCCGGTAATTAAGACTTTTTTTGCGGCAAAATCGCGATTGTGTGGAGTTATTTTCTCTTGACACTGCAAGATATGATAATTTACTATGTCCTGTAAATAATCAAAAACAACAAGGAGAGTGAATGTTGTGAACCAAAGGAGAACAATTCAACGTTTTGTGGCTTGGCTGCTTGTTATGCTAATGGCCTTTGGCGCAATGCCAGTGCAGGCTAGGGCATACGAGCAAGCGCAAACAGTTTATCCGTTTCATTATGAGGAAATGGACGAACTGGATATGCTTAATTTTTACGCAGACCGTTTCCCGCAGCCAAATATTGACGCATGGGAAGTCTTTGAAGGAGAATTTTTAAGAGACCCATCATCGATATCCGAGTCTGATAGACTGCGGATATTGGCACAGGTGGGAGTAAGCACCGTCCAGTCTGTTGGCTTGCAGGGGTTTGATGATAACTTTGATGCTAATCCTGACGAAGTTATCGAAATTATTGTTCAATTTGTAACCCCGCCGTCCGAGGTTTTACGCCATTTGCCCAACACTGCCAGAGCAAGGGTAAACCCATATGCGGAAGCATTGGCCGCTCATGCAGCTTTTGACGCGCAACTTGGCAGTATTTTTGTTCCGTTTAGCATGAGTTCGCCTGCAATCGAAATTACCGGCAGGCTTCACACTTTGTTTAACGGTGTATTTATGCGTGTATCTGCAGGCTTAGCAGGGCAAATCGCTGCTTTGCCAGAGGTTTTTGTGGTAACACCGGTGTATGAAATTTTTGCCATGAGCACTTTTGCCCCACCCAACACCAATGACTTTATGGCGGATTCCGTTGATGTATTGAAAGTCGAATACATACACGAGAATTTTGGTTTTACGGGAACAGGTATAAAAGTGGCTGTTATTGATACCGGAATTGACTACAATCACCCGCGCCTTGTAAATAATTTTGCCGGTGGCTGGGATTTTGTTGACAACGATGATGACCCAATGGAAACAACTTTTAGGGATTGGCAAGAAAGCGGCCGCCCCATGTATGACAACCGTGGTGTGCGTTTTATGACAAACCATGGGACACATGTTGCCGGCACGATTGTAGCCATTGCCCCCGATGTGGAAATTTATGCATATCGTGCTCTTGGCCCCCATGGCAGTGGCAGTATAATGGCAGGCATGGCAAGTGTAGAACGGGCTTATGCGGATAACGTACACATAATCAATATGTCATTTGGCGCAGCCGCAAACCGTCCATTTGACCCAATGGCCTATTTGGTTAACGTGGCAAGCCTCAATGGCGTAGTAATGGTTACTTCAGCAGGCAACTCGGGTTCACTAGGCAGTTTTTCTGTAGGCACACCGGCCGTAGCTAGTTTGCCTATAACCGTTGGTGCCGCTAGTTATGGCGGTTTTGGCGGTAATGGCTGGGCAGGTGCGGTAACGACCGGCAACCCATTTGAAGTTAGTGTTCTTGGCTGGCGAGCAGGTGACTCATTTAGGGATGATACTATAAACGACGATATTGCTCTTAACAGAGATTTAAATGGCTTTTATACCTATGTTCGTGTGGGGGGCGGAACGGTTGCGGATTTTGCGCAAGCGGGCGATCTTACCGGCAGGATTGCTGTTATAGAGCGTGGCCATGGGCCGCTTGAAGACTCCCTTAACCGCGCGATTATCTCTGGAGCAGGTGCAGTTGTTTATCTTAATAACGAAGGCAATGCACGTATGGCCGGCGTTATTATTCAAGGAGAGAGGCCGCAAAACCATATACCCATCCTTACGGTTACCCAAAACAATGCTATTAATTTTTCGAGTGATACCGGCAGGCTACGTCTTAATGAATTTACATTGGGACTTAGAGCAAACAGAACAATGGCTAGATTTTCGTCCCAAGGTCCTGTGTCCGGCACATTTCATATCAAACCGGACATTGTAGCCCCCGGTGTAAATATAATTTCTACTGTTCCTAATTTTTATACAAATCCTGATCACTCCGATTATGGCGGTTGGGAAAATGCCTATCTTGCGGCCAGCGGAACTTCTATGGCAGCCCCGATGATTGCAGGGATTGCGGCACTTATGATGCAACGTTTTCCGGGTGCGGATCCATATGAAATTAAGGCCAGGATGATGAACACCGCGCAAATGGAATATCTTGAGCATGGAGACTATTCTGTCCATGTTGTGGGCGCAGGTTTTGTTGACCCCATTGCGGCGATAACGCAAACCAGCTTTGCCACAGTAGAAACGTATATCCCATGGCTTGGTACAGGCACCGGCTGGTCCCCAAGCGGCAACATGGAAACTTGGCGCCGCGAAGCGTTGTCTTCCTTAAACTTTGGTGCGGTTACCGATATGTACACGAAGCAATCTGCCACGTTGATAGTGGAGTTTAGTGATAACCGCCACTGGGATGTGGAAATTGTTTATAATGCAAGCGGACTTTCTATTTTGCCTGCAGACCGTATTCTTTTCTATGAAAGAACGGCCGAGGGAATTAGCTTCACCCTGCAATTTAGCTACGAAGATGAGCTTAACCGCTTCTATGAAGGATTAGTAACATTCACAAGCGGCGACTATCGTATAGTCATGCCTTTTGCAGGATTTTTTGGTGACGGCAACCCGGCTCCTCAGGTACGCCCGGCCACGGGGATTATACGTCCGCTGCTAACCTCCCGCGATGAGCCGGAATCGGTTGGTGTACCCCTGCACACAAGCTTTTCTGCCGCAGTCATCGGCTTTAACGAACCGCTTGGCGTAGCACTGCCTTTCCGCTTTCTGGCGTTCCCAGTATATGGCGAAGCCTATGACGCAGGCCACGCGTTTTATTACGGAACTATAACCTTGCCCGCTAATACAGATGTTTTAGTGCCTAGGGCTGCTTCCGTATGGGGTTATAACCTTGCTACCGGGCTGGAAGAAACCCTGCTAGAAGGCGTGTACGAGCTTAGGATTGAAGCCTTGGATAATGCCAATTTAGTTATAGAAACCTTTGTTGTTGGCCGTTTTGTTATTAGCAATGAAGCCCCAACTATAGAGATCCACCACCACAACTATTATGCCCCGGACGACCCCAACTACCCAAATGTACATGCCGTGGTTTACAGCCAAGGGCAAGATATTATCCGTGTACACGGGCAGGTTCACAGCACGGGCCACGAATTGGCCGTTGCCCATAATGTAAGAACAGCATTGCACCTAAATGACGATGGCAGTCAAATGATATACGGCTACCAATTTGCTATGATTAGATTTTACGAATTAGGCTGGGGCGTCTTTGCCAATTTGGACGGCAGTTTTACCATGCATGTGCCCTATAGCCGTCTTGCCCCATTTACAATATTTGGCGATGCTTGGATGACTAGCAATAATGTGATGGAAGGCGTTTCCCAAGATTTTATTCGTATACCGGTTGGCACTATCGGTAACTTTGAATTATGGACTACTATAGGCGGACTGCGGTCAGAATACGTCACAATTATTTATATGCTGGAAGAAGAGCTTATGGCTCTTAGGTGGGATGACAGCACTCTTACCGTTGGGTTGGACAGATTCACCCCAACATTGGATACAGATGCCTTTGAATTCGAGCTTGTTCATGAAGACGGCACATCACAATTCCTTGTCCCAAAAGGTTTCACATTAAACGAACAACTCGCCAACATTAATTTCGACTTCCCAATAACGGCGACAGGTCAAGCACCGCTAAACAATGTAGCGGTTGATATACCCGCCCCGGTTGCGGGCGAAACCCCGGTGACTACCATTGCAGACAATGGGCATTATGTTGGTACGGTATCTTGGTATCCGCTGCACAATGTATTCCATTTTGGCACAGAATATATCGCGACAATAACGCTATGGGCTTCCGGCGGCTCGCCATTCAACCAAAGTACTCAGGTAAATATTGATGCGCCGGACGGCATGGCGCAAGATATTTATGTGCGCGAGGATGGCCTTTCCATGACTATCCAGGTGATATTTGATGAAACCGAGACGCTTGAAGAGGGATATGCACTAGTTGTCTTGCGCATTAGTGATCCCCTCGGCAATAATTCTGGCCCGTTTGGCAACTTCATGGACCATGCCTTATTTTTGGATTCTTCCGCTACAATGGTACCCCTTGTGGAGAGGATTGTGTCCGGAGCACAGCCCATGCCCGATGATTTCTGGCAAATGTGGGATTTACAGCTGCCCTATTATTTTTGGCAAAACCCAAGGGGTGGTATTGTAACCGGCGAAGCTTCTCTGCTGCTTCCCTCCGGGGTTTATGACTGGCTTTGGGCCAGTGCCCGCCTGCGTAATACTTTGGGCTTCGATTCCATTTTGCTTGAGCCGGGCAATGTGTATGTGTTTGAAATAGATGTAGATTTTAATGAAATGGTAATAACCTTACTGCAAACAGTGTACACAAAAAATGAAGTTGCTCATGTGAGCAGTGCAACAAGCAGAATTCCACTACTAAGCAACCAGGGCGAAGCTGGTATTGTTACTTTCCGCGGTCTTATGCCCAACACAGATGTAGGCGTTTTCCTTGGAAATGAACGTGTAACAGCCCCTTGGGCAACCACCGAGGTACATGTTCACGGCTCGCCTAACAGATATGATGTAACCATTAATTTCCCCGCAAACACCACCGGTTCACCAATTATGTATACAGTGCGTATGTCCGACGGTGACGGCGGATGGTTTGATATCGGGCAAGAAATGGTAGTTTCTGACCAATTTATCGAAAGGCCGGGCCCGGTAACTGTTGTTGTGGATATTCGCGACCCAAATCCCAACGAAATGTTCCAATTCCTTATCGACAGTACAGCTACAGCAAATGGCAGCCGCGATTATGATGAGTACGATATCTTCCTGCCTTATTTCCTGGAAGATAACCGTCATGCAGTTTTGGTACAGGGTGAATACACAACCCAGCTGCCTGCTGGTGTATACGACTTTTTAGTCGCCAACTACTGGGCCAACCGGATACTTGAATCAACTGCCTTTGTTAACGTGCCGCTTATATATGGCCACGAATACAGGTTTGTTGTAGAGAATTGGGCCAGGGCGTATCGTCTATGGGTTGACGGTGTTATCGCCCCGGTGGGGCGTGTTCCGCTAGATATACCTTTGCCCGTTACAGGAGAGCCTTTGGCATTATCTATCCCAAATCACGAAGCATTTTCAATAAACATTGAATGGTCTCACGACCATATTACAGCCGAGGCCGACACATTGTATTATGCGGACGTGACTCTTACCGCAATTCCAGGCATGTTTCTGGGCGGCATAACAGGAATCGCCGTAACCGACCGCGTTCCGCCGCCGGTTACAACCCTTACACAGATACGTAATCTGGTCATAGAATCCGATACAGTTACCTTCCGGGTATACTTCCCAACTACTGACCTAGCGGAAGAACCCGGCATGGTACGCCTTACGTTTATAGCCCCGGAATCATCTATTTTCCAAGCCGCGCACAGGCTTGCCGGTTATATTGTGGCATTGGATTCTACGGCTCAAGCCTTCCCATTGCCGCCAAGTGCCATATCACCCGCAACAGGCCACCCGTATTTTTCTGCGGTGCGCAATCTTAATTTGTATGACAAGTTCCTGCCTGCCGACCCATTGGCAAACAATTTCATTCGCAACGGAACAAGCAGAAGCATCATGGTAGAGCCGGGTGTTATCTATGACCTAGCCATCCTTGGCCGCGGTGTAGAAAATATTTGGGCAGGTGCTACCTCCTTTGGCGATGGAGCCGCTTGGAACCATTTAAGTCCACTGTACGGCATGCTTGATAATATAATGTTTGAATATGGATATCGCTATGAAATTACCATATCCATTGCTACCGGCTTCCCGTTGATAACACGCAGGTTCTGCTTACAAACCGGGCTGCAGGTGCCATGGGATACAACACCACTGCCACAACCGCCACCGGTAGGCCAGCCTACGCCAACTACCATCACAATAACCCCTTCGCAGGCCGAAATTTTGCCCGGCGAATACACAGATTTTACCGCGGCGGTTCTTAACCAGCATGGTCACGCCATGACCGGCTATGCGGTTATATGGTCTGTAAGCGGCAATAGTTCTGCGGGTACAACAATAAATCAACAGGGCAGACTTACCGTAGATGCCAGCGAAAATATCGGGACTATCACTGTAAGAGCGGATTTGGATCATGCCACAATAAATATCCATGGCACAGCTGCGGTTACCGTCGTGTCCGCCGCGCAGCCAACGCCTACTACTGCTGTAGTAAATCCAAGCCAGGCACAGCGTGTCCCCGGCAGCTATATTGACTTTGTGGCCACGGTCTATGACCAGCACGGTGACGCCATGACAGGAATCCAACTTGTATGGTCAATTGCCGGCCAAGACTCCTCAAATACGTCTATAAGCCAAAATGGCAGGTTGACTGTTGGTTTGGATGAAACCATCGACAATGTCATTACTGTTACCGCTTCTGTTTATGAGAATCCGGCTGTCTATGACACGGCAAATGTAACGATATATGAGCCGTCTACAGCACCGGCTACGATAACATTTTCGGTTGTAGGCGGGCAGAATTTCATTACAAATATGTTTGGCATCGCGGGTTTCCAGCTGATGATTGACACTACTGCAACCGCGTTTCCAATGTCTTCCGTGACCTACCATACTGTGCGCAACGACAGCCTTTATGACCGGATATACCCAGGCGGCGGTACATTTATAGGGCTGGGAACAACGGATATAAATAATCCGGAAACATTTACTGTCACCTTACCTGCGGGCGTGTATGACATCGCGTTTGTGGCTGTAGGGCCGGGTGGTATCAACCCAACGCATCCGCAATTGGATACTATCGCACCTGGAGGTATGTTATACGGCGCGTTCAATAATGTTGTACTCGAAGCAGGTGTCAACTATGTCATGTCCATTAACACATTAAGCGGTATATTTGCCTGGAACCCAGCACCTGTTTATGAACCGCCGGTTGCAAGTCCGGCCACTATAACATTTTCAGTAGTAGGCGGGCCAAACTTTATAACCAATATGTTTGGCATCGCAGGCTTCCAGCTGATGATTGATACAACGGCAAGTGTCTTCCCAATGTCTCCTGTAACGTATCATACCGTGCGCAACGACAGCCTTTATGACCGGATATACCCAGGCGGCGGGGCATTTATAGGACTTGGCACAACGGATATAAATAATCCGGAAACATTTACGGTCACCTTACCCGCAGGCGTGTACGACATCGCGTTTGTGGCTGTAGGGCCGGGTGGCATCAACCCAACGCATCCGCAGTTAGACACCATTGCACCGGGAGGAATGCTGTACGGCGCGTTTGACAATGTTGTACTCGAAGCCGGGGTCAACTATGTCATGTCCATCAACACATTAAGCGGTATTTTTGCCTGGAACCCTGTACCCGCTATGCAACCTGTATGGTGGTCTGCCGATTTGTATCCATTGGCGTATATTATTGAGCAACTATATGCGGTTGATGAAAAGTTGTACGAAGATGCTGATGAATATGAAACAGTTCATGACATAATAAACTTTGCACCAGTAGCCGCAGGAATAGGGGCAGCTCTTAATTTCAACAACGCATTGGCAATTATTTTGGAATCTGACTACGAAACATCTGCAGTCCGCCCAGAATATATACCTTGCGATAGAGGCTTTACTTTCCTCCGCCTTGGTGAAGTACAAACAACAAGCGTTGCGCTGGAAACCAACGACGCAGCGCATACCGGCGCAAGACTGTATGTCACACTTCATGGCAAAACATTGTGTGTAGAACTTAATATTAGTAAAGTAACGCCAACAAATGTAGCTGGGTTCAATATCTTTAACAACGGGCCGGGCGGCACACAATACCCACGTCCAAACCCAGGCCTTGCCGCTGCTGGTACAATCCGTATGTGGACACAGATTAATGGCGTTAATGCGCCAGTATACCTTGCTGCAGCAGATACCTTTGCTGCGCTTGACCAAAATGGGCAGTGTGCAATGGAGTTTGTAAGAGTAAACAGAATGTGGGTAGCCGGCACAGGCTGGGCAAACTACTTTAACATTGTTGACGTAAGCAAAAACAACGGCAGCTGGCAATATATCAACTTGTCTATAACTGCGTTTGGCCAAACTGTGCATGTCTTGCTCGTTAATGCACTGTTTGAACCACCTGTACTGCCAGCGTTTGGCTGGAACATCTTTAATAACGGGCCGGGCGGTACGCAATATCCACGTCCAAACCCAGGTCTTGCCGCTGCGGGTACAATCCGTATGTGGACACAGCTTGACGGTGTTAACGCGCCAGTGTACCTTGCCGCCGCGGATACCATTGCTGCGCTTGACCAAAATGGACAGTGCGCCATGGAGTTTGTTAGAGTCAACAGAATGTGGGTAGCCGGCACAGGCTGGATAGACTATTTTAACATGGTTGACGTAAGCAAAAACAACGGCAGCTGGCAATATATCAACCTGTATATCACTGTGTATGGCCAAACCATGCATGTGCTACTTGTAAATGCATTGTTTGAAGCCACGCCATTGGTACCGCAAATTGTTAGTGTATCACCAAACCCCGCGGCAGTGGAGCAGGGCGGCGTAGTAGAACTCATAGTCACAACTCAAGGAATGCCTGACGGCGCATGGGTAGACTTAAATGTCGCGTGGCGCCCCGGCTTATCTATTGTAGGCGGGCCAAGGTTCTACATTGTAGATAACCAAGCCACAATAACCATAGCCGCAGCCGAAAATGCGCGGCTTGGCCGGGATGGGTTTGCCGTAGCGGCTCGCACAGCAGGGGATTGGGGCAGCATAGTCATAATAGACAGCTATGCAATTGTGATTGAAGTTATGTGATGCTATAAACCCTAAAAAAACGAGATTGGCGAGTGAGCCAATCTCGTTTTTTTTGTTAAGTTAACATAGATGTCTTTACGCAGGTATGCGCAATTGCCATCCAATGCGAATTAAACGCGGGTTTGTTATTATATCTCTGTTAAGTTCAAAGATTTCGCCCCATCTATTGCCTGCACCCAAATGAGTTCTTGCAATTCGATAAAGAGAATCTCCAGAAACAACGGTATAAATGATATAGCCGACTGATTCTTCAACTTCTGGCTCTGGAACTCCTACGGTTGGGAAAACATATCTGATACCTGGGTTAGCAAAAAATCCACCAATGTTGTACACATTTACAAATCCTAAGGTCGACACGGACCTTGACGCAGGAACAGTCCTGCTTGCGGAGCCTCAGTATATGAACATGCGAATATCTCTATACTCAAATTCAGGATCGAGACTTTCGCGATGCTCGTCGGTAAGGTCGTTTGCAATAAAGTTTTGCCATGCGGCAAGTACGCCCGCTTGGAATTCTGCATGTGTTATGCCTTCCTCAACGCCAGCGGCATTGGGCCAATTAATATGAACATCGCCGACAACATTTCCCTGGTCTTCTCTTTCTACGAGTCTGCGAGTGTCAATTACGATAACAGGAATGCTTGGGTTTGAGAATAATGCGTAGCTGCCCTCTGGATTATCCGCAAATTCATTGCTTTGCATAAAGTTCCAGAATGGGCCGATAGCATCACTTAACTCGGAGCCGCCAAAATCAGCCGCCAAAGCTTGAACGCGAAACCAAAACGGCCCATCGCCTTCGGCAATTACATCATTTACATACAGATACAAAGCATCTATATCATCGATATAAAGATATGCTTCATCTGGATTTTGTTCTTCACTGTCAGTGAAAGCAAAAACAGTAAAGGTTTCTCTGTTTTCAACTTCTGCCCATGAAAGCCCCATAGGCCCACCAAAGGCTAAAGTTTCTATGTGCCCCCTGTTTAAAACCAGGTTGCTTGGGGTGGCTAGAGCTTCTTCATAGCCGTCAGCAGCAAATACAACTGTTGACATTGTAATTAACATGGCAATTGTAATCAAAATGGCCGCTGCTTTGTGTAGCTTAAAATTCTTCATTTGACAAGACCTCCTTTAAATTTAGCTTTCTTAAACATAAACTTCTACAGGTTGCAAATCTTCCAGGCTGCTTCTCACTCCTTTCATGATGAACCACTCTTATACATGTTGATTTACATTTCTTGACAAGCTTGGTGACATTGTATCATAGATGCTGCATGAAATACAATAGTATGTTGACTAATTTACTCAAATTTATGTACATACCCCTTAGCACTTTGGATTAATAACCCCAATCATCAATACGCCAAGGGTCGTTTTTGCTATCTCTAATAAGAATCCATATCCACTCTTCATAAATAAAATTGCGATTAAATGGCATTTCAGCACGCGTACCAGCTTTGAAATTAGAAAACAATACAATTAAGTTTTCTCTGCTTACCCCATTAGTACGACCGCCACCAGACCTCATATATCTTTCGATTTGGTTGTCTGAATCTTCCTCGTTATACCATAACTGCAAAAGCTCACAGCCTCTATAGCCGCGGGTAGCAAATTGTTATCTCTGCATTTTCAATATTTCCATAGCTGGTGATACAGGCCGACAGTATTGAGCAGAGCATAGTCACTAAAAAAATAGTAATAATAAACTTTTTCATGATACATTGCCTCCTCACGTTAAGATTAAGTCCATTGGGATGTCTTCTTGGAACGCCGGGCGTACCGGCTCCGCTGAGAATTATGGATAGTAGGAATCAACGGCGAAAGATTCCGCGGGTTGACGATGCTTGGGCGTGGTATGTGGAGGTTGGTAGTCATTTTGACTACCAACCACTCAAAGTGACATCCATAATGGGATTAACTACTTTTTTTACCATATTTCTTGACAATAGACATCTTGCCAGTATCTATAACTCACATTTTCCCAACTGGTATATCGGCTAATATATATGGCGAACCCAAGTCGTAAATATCTTCAAGGCCTCCGTGTTTAATTTGCCCCAGTATCTCACCGCTGTCAATTGCGATTTTTAGAACAGCTGTATATGCTTTTGCAACTACTAAATAGTCCGAATGCACAAATGTATTCCGTATCTTGCCTTGCTTTAGCTTCCAAAGCATCCAAAGAACAGGAATTTTTATGTAGAATTTCGACATGGGATATGATACAATTATTAGTGAGGTATTTTTGTTTTGTGCGTTGCCTGTGCTTGTTGTGGGCGGCGTGACGATTTTATATTTTCCACACCGCTTCACTTAATATAATCGCTAAGGGGGATATTGTTAATGGAATTTCATGTAGAAATGCTTGGTTATGTGCTTATGCCTGCCTTTGTGCTGATTGTAATCGTAGCGTTTATAATTAGCAAGAAATCAAGAAAGAAACGCAAGATAACAAGAGAGAACAGTGTGCCGATGGAAGCGGAATTATTCTGTTTTGCATACAGGCGAAGGATTGGGCCTAGATCTCCCCATGCATCTACCGGAACGTCCTTAATTGACGAATGTATACCCAACTTAGACAGTTATAGGCATTTACTTATGAAACGTGGTGGCAACCTCTATAGAAGCATCAATACCCGGCACTGTTATCCCCTTGTTGTAATAAACATAGATGGTGAGGCATATTTAGTTTATGGGCGCAAGAACAAGAGGTTAAAAACTGAAGACCTGGGCAAGAAAGTAAGCATTTTATTTCGCGAGTATGACGTTGGGCATTCATTTATTATTAATGATGAGCAATCACTGGCTGACGAAGAGGTCTGGGCAAGTCGCTCTGGTTTTTTTGAGCGGTCTTCCAGTTTCGCACCGTCAGAAGACCCTAAGAATAGTTTATATGCAAAAAGGCTAGAGCAAAGAATCCAAGAGCAAAAAGAGGAATATAAACGAACAACATCTTTGCCATCGAGAATAGTTGGAAGATTTTTAGAAATAGCGTTGTATATTGCAGTTTTAGGCGGCGTGATATTCTTTTTAATTAGATTCTTTAGATAAAGGTGGATACGACTACACATATATTATCTCTAGAATAAGCAAACTGCCGTGTAACGAGCCTTAAAATCCAACAGCGTAATAATTGAGATTATGAACAGTAAACCCCGATAACCCAGAGCAATCAACCGCTCCGGATTATTTTTTCCCCAAATTCAAAATATCTTTCGCAAGCTTTGAGTTTTCCCATTTTTTTCAAGCACAGCTGAAAATAGTGAGTTGCGTATCAATTGCAGTGATTACAAGGCAATTTATGAAGATAAAGTTAAAACGATAAGCTATCAAATATTTTTGGTTCTTATGTGACACCGTCCGGCCCTATAACATGGAACCATTTGCAAAACCGCTGCGTAGGTGTGCAAGCTATAGCGGCAAGAATGGGCACTGTAGAATTTGCACCGGGCGAAGTTGAAATTGCGCCTAATATAGATGAATACGAAGTTTTGGATTTTATTCCGTTTGAAGTAGTTCCCATTGCGTCGCCGGTAATTGTGCCAGAAGAAGTTTTGCCAGTAGAGATCTTGCCGGAGGAGATTTTACCGGAAGAAATTTTGCAAGAAGAAATCCTGCCTCAAGAAATTGTGCCGGAAGAAATTCCGCCGCCAGAAGAGAGCCCGCCAACAATACAGCTTGATAAAATTGATAAAAATGCTTTGCTGGCATGTGTAATTGTTTGTTTCTTATGTAGACGCTAAAATGTAATAAAACGGGGCTGTCCAGCTAAGGTAAAATTCCTTAGCTGGATAGCCCTGTTTGGCGTTAGATTTGATGCAATTGCATAATAGCATTGTGTAGCATCATATTCTATCCTCTAGCCAAAGGACTTCTGAATCAAACCATATGCTGACCCATTCAACTGTGCCATCAGGGTTAACTAAGCCTAATCGGCTTTGGTTTGAAGGATCTACTATGATATCTTTTTGATCCCAACTAGGGCTTGAGTTATATTGCTCATCATCAAATTGGGGAGGGCCAAACTCAGGTTGGTTTGCAGAAAGAGTTCGTACTCTTTCTGGCGTAAGGGTTAAACGGTAATGTGTTTCATCTTCGCGGGAAACGGCAAATTGGCCGTTTATAATTGTGGCATTGTCCCAACTTGTCTCATATCGGCCATCTTCGGATATTGTAATCCTGGAGTTCCCTTATGCGATTTCCCAGTTCCCGCTTATTGCAGCCTTTACGGCAGCAACATCAATTTCCATCGCTGATGGCTCGGGTTCGGCTAAAGTGCCATTTGTACAGGCGGCTAATGCAATACCAACGAGAACCAGCAACAAAATTATTATCTTTTTCACGGTACAAACTCTTATATAATAACAATAATTGCGACTATTACTGCAATGTTTATTACCACTGCAAGCGGTACGCATATTTTAAATTTTACATGCTGTGTTTTGTGACGCAGCACGTGCATTCCCAAAAGTGCGCCAATGCCGCCCATTAAAAATGCGACAGTAATCAATGTTGCTTCACTAATGCGCCACTTATTATTTTTTGCGCGGCTTTTATCCACCGCATACATAATGAAGGTACACACATTCCAAATTACTAAAACTCCTGTAATTATCAAATAAATATGTTCCACTTTCCTATCCCCTTATAAATTTTATTATTTTCTTTTGCTGTGCGTCTGGGTTTAATTTTAAAACTTGCGAGGTAATTTTGTCGATTGCGCCGCTTACACTAATTTGGGCAGCTTGGTGGAATACGTCCTCACCAAAAAAATCTTCTGCCGTGCAAAACACTGCCGGAGGCATGCCGTATTCTTCGCCTGTTTTGGATATTTTAATTTGCCTGCCGCATGTTGTAATATACATTTGCATTTGCAGCTCTACCAATGCGCGCTCGAATGCAGCCTTACTTTCTTTTGTAAACCCGGCCAACTGTTTTATTATATGGCTTGGGAGTTGCCCATTTTGGATAATGACATCGTATATTCGCTTTGCGTCGTGGCTTATTGTTCCGCTTTCATAGGCTTCTTCAAAAGAGTGGCCGCGCCTTGCCGCCAAAAAGTACGGGTACCAGTCACGGGTTATAAAACCGCTTTTTTTGAAAAAAAGTTTGCTGTATGCAATGTCGTCACGTTCTTCCAGTACGCGCATCCGCCATTCCCACGGGTCTATGTCTGGGTTGCCGCAGTGCCAGCGAATGGGTGTTTCGTAGGGCAGTGCTTCGTTCCAGCCCCAATTGATAATGGCGAAAATGCCGTCACTATTGCCGCCGCCCATAGAAAATCCTGCATTTAGCAGGACTTCAATAAAATCATTGTAATTCGTTATCATTTATATTGCTTCCTTCCTCCTCTGGTTGCGGATTGTCTCTTAATGTACTCCAGTCCAATGCTTGAGGGTAGTTGTGATTGCCATCTCCATTTTCAGCAGTTCTGGTTGAAATTGCTTGAAGGCGGCGCTCTTCTGCTTTTTGTGCCTCAAGTTCTTGAACTTCCAATAGCGGGTCTTTGTCCATTTCCGGGCGGTATTTTTTTAGCATACGCATAACCAGGTGTGATGCCAGCATTGCGTAGACACCAGGGACAAAAATTACTAATATTTCGATATACCACAGGCTGATAAATGTCAGACCCACCGCCAAAGTAACGCACATAAAAGACGTTAGCAAGTGGCGGTTTGCCATATAGAAACAGCTTTTAATAGTTTGTTTAAAGCCCATATCAAACCTGGCAGTTACCGGGTACAAAAATACAGATATAAATGAAAGTTGTATCAAAATCAGTATTTGTAGCGGAAGCAAAACCACTGCCATGTTGCCAAGAGCCCCCATATTTAGTATGTTAATAATCGTTATCATAATGACGACTAATGATACCAACCACAATTGTGTAGAACGCACAAAGTTGACCCTAAAAGCATGAAAAAAGTCACGGACAATATAGCCTTCGCGTTCGGCAATGCGCCTTGTTGTTACGTAAAACAAAGCAGAATTGGCCGCGCCTATTGTAATAATTGGTATGCTGCAAACAAGCCACAATAAACTTAGTATCATAGTGTCTGCCAACATGCCACCATATTTGTTAAAGGGGCCGTCCAGACTAAAAAAATCGCGCATAAAAAAACCTCCAATTAAAGTAGGGGCTCTGCCCGCATTTTTGTTGCACAAAGCATTATACCACCATATACGTAATAACACACCATAAATATGGGTAGACTTGTAACAAAAATGTGAAGGGATTGTTAATAATGCAGAAATGTAAAAAGTACAAGCCTACTAATAATCATCACCGCAGCCCTCATGGTGATTGTCAAAGCTGTGTATATTTTTCCAGTGCTAATTGTGGAACGCACATGCCGGCCAGTGAGTAATAATTCGAGTAATAATAATGGGAACGGCTGAAGCGTGTTGTTAAAGCGAGCGATTGCTAAGCCCCCGTAGCGCATTGTTTCGGCTGAAGGCCGGAACACCAGCGGAGGAAAGGGCGTGCCCAGCGAGTCTTAACAACACTCATCGGCTGTCTCTGGCCTACTTTCACAAAAAACTTGCAATTATAATCGATTTGCTATAATCTATAGAAAATGGTTTAAGGAAAGTATTGGCGTGCAAAAAAAATTCCTGTTCTTTGTTTTAGCAATTATAATTTTTATTTCTTCTACTGCCTATGCCTCGGTGCCGGATTTGCAACTTGCCGCGTCGGCAGTTGTTTTAATGGAGCAAAGCACAGGGCAAATTTTGTATTCGCGCAATGCGCACCAGCGTATGTATCCTGCCAGCACAACAAAAATGTTAACTGCGTTATTGGCATATCAGTATCTTAGCCTTGACACAATTGTTGTAGCCGGTTCAGAAATGCGGAGTGTACCGTCGGGGTTTTCTACCGCGGGCCACTTCGAAGGGGAGACACTGACAGTATATGTGCTTTTGAACGGGCTATTGGTACCTTCGGGCAACGATTCCGCAATGGTGCTTGCAATGGAGGTTATCCGTACATTAGAAAACCGCAGGAATATCCCGGTTAACGAAGCGCAAATTCGGTTTGCCAATTTAATGAATGAAAAAGCAGCCTCTCTTGGTGCAACCGGCAGCAATTTTCACAACCCATTTGGTATGCATAACGAAAACCATTATACTACTGCCCACGACATGGCCTTAATTGGGCAAGCATTTATGGATAACCCAACGCTTGCACAAATTTCTGCCAAAATGGAATTTGAAAGCGATAGCCTGGGCGGGCGTACTCATCCAGACGCGCGAACGCGCAATTTCACTTGGACTAACACGAATTTAATGTTGCCCGGCGGCACATTTGGGCACCCGTTTGTCACGGGTGGAAGAACCGGGTTTACAACGCCTGCGGGGCATTGTTTTGTGGGCGCGGCATACAATAATGGTATTGCATTTGTAGTGGTTGTGCTTTATTCTAATGAGCCTGCACGTTGGGCAGACACCAGAGTTTTGCTGGATTATGGCTTTTTTAACTACAGTTTTCGTGAAATTGCGGATCAATTACTGGAAACCGTAGCAATTGAAAACCCACAGCTTGGGGAGCCCAGCACACTGGACGTTTATTTATCGGAAGGTCATACGGTTTTACTTAGCCACGCGCAGTACGCCGCACTTGAACGAAGAATAACATTTGACCCGGTTTTGCTTGTCGAATGTGACGAAGGCGGAATTATACTGCGGGCACCAATAGAATATCAAGATCCTGTTGGACTGGTGGAGTATCACATTGGCAACGAAGTAATTTTATCTGCCCAGGCATTAGCATCGCGATATGTGGGCGAACGCACTTTTGACAGCGATATGGATTACTATATGGCATTGGTTTTTGGTAATATTTTTACACGTCGAGCACTGCCGTATTGGTTTGGCTTTTTTGGAACATTGTTTGGCATTGTTGGCATTAGTGTAGCTATTTCTGCCCACCGTCGTGCGCGCAGGCAGGAAAGGTGGAACTTACCAGAACCACCTAAAAGACGAAGAATGTAAAATAGCTGAAAGGCGCGTCGTCGCGCCATCCGCAGGCGTAGCCGAGGAAGCGGAGCTGGGATTCACTCCCAGCGTAGTGGCGGGGTTGTAGGGGCAGAGCCCCTACTTAAAAGAACCCCCTACTTATATAGGAGGTTTTATGCCAAAGAGTATGACAGGTTTTGGTAGAGGCGAATGCGTAAGCCATGACCGCAGATTTAAAATAGAGATGAAATCCGTCAACCACAGATACAGCGACGTTACAATTAAACTGCCGCGGTTTTTGAACCCTTTTGAAGACAGAATCCGCAAACGTTTGGCAGAAGATATTATCCGCGGCAAAGTGGATGTGTGGATTCATTTCGAAAGTTTTGCCCAAAAAGATACAGCAATTAATGTAAACGTAGCCCTTGCGGATTCATATATAGAGGCATTGGCCGGGCTTAGCAACCGCTATGATTTTGGCAAGTTGCAGCCAAACCTTGCTATGGAACTTCTCTCGCGGCACCCGGACATTATAATGTTTGACAAATTCGAGTCTACTATGAATACAGAAAATGAACAGGAAGATATGTGGGGTGCGCTAAGCGAAGCCCTTGAAGAAGCTTTGGCACAGTTTAACCATATGCGAAACACAGAAGGTATTGCTATGGTAGAAGATATAGAAAGTAAATGTGCGCAAGCGCATCAAATAGTTGAAGACGTTGCGCTGCGTGCGCCACAGGCGTTAAAAGAGCATACAATTAAATACCGCGAACGTATGGAAGATTTAGTGCAGAAAATGGAACATAAGCCAGACGATTCGCGTCTTGCGGCAGAAATGGCAATTATAATAGATAAGGGCTGTATAAATGAAGAAATTGCTCGCTTGCAAAGTCATTTTGGGCAACTTTGTGTGATGCTGCGAGAAAATGATGCAATTGGACGCAAGCTGGATTTTCTTGTACAAGAATTAAACCGTGAAGCAAATACAATTGGCTCTAAATCCGGGGACGTGGAAGTTACAACCATGGTTGTAGAATTAAAAAGCATAATAGAAAAAATGCGCGAACAAGCGCAAAATATTGAATAAGGTAAGGGGTCTGCACATGCGCTACAAACTAATTAATGTAGGTTTTGGCAATACTGTACCTGTGGCACGCGTCGTGGCTATAATAGGTAACGACTCTTTGCCGGTAAAGCGTAGTATCAATGACGCAAAGGAAAAAAAGATGCTTATAGACGCAACGCAGGGGCGCAAAACCCGCGCCGTCATTTTTACAGACAGTGACCATTTAGTTCTTAGCGCACTCCAACCCGAGACCATAGCCAACCGTTTTGCAAGTACGGGGGACGAGCCCATGGAGTCTTAATAATGGAAGGGTTATTGGTTGTAATATCAGGGCCGTCCGGGGCTGGCAAGGGTACGATTGTTAAAGCGTTGCCGTCTGATTACGCACTGTCCATTTCGGCAACGACAAGAAGCCCGCGCCCGGGCGAAACACATGGCAAAGAATATTTCTTTGTTTCAAAAAACGAGTTAGAAAAAATGCAGGCAGAAGACGACCTGTTGGAATATGCAGAATATGCGGGCAATTTCTATGGTACACCGCGTAAATATGTAGAAGAACAAATTTCGATGGGCAAAATAGTAATTTTGGAAATTGAAGTAGTGGGCGCATTACAAGTTAAAGAAAAGCTGCCCGAAGCCGTGCTAATTTTTATCGTCCCGCCCACATTGGCAGAACTTGAGCGCAGGCTGATTGGGCGCAATACGGAAGAAGCAGACGTTGTAGAATATCGGCTAAACAGGGCCGTAGAGGAAGTGGGGCTTGTATCAACTTACGACTATCTGGTTGTAAACGACAATATCCCTGATGCAGTGCGAAAAATTAAAACCATTGTAAATGCAGAAAAATTAAAACCATCCAGAAGCAAAGCCGCAATAAATGGCTTTATATAAAGCGCGTCGTCGCGCTCTCCGCAGGCGAAGCCGAGGAAGCGGAAGTGGGATTCATTCCCACTGTAGCGGCGGGGTATGGGGCAGAGCCCCATTGAAAAGGAGATAGCTATGTTAACCCCATCTTATTCAGAATTAATGGACGTAATCAAGCAAGACGGAAAAGTAGACCCGCGTGTAGCAAGCCGCTATACCGTGGTTTTGGCCGCGGCAAAACGCGCCCGCCAATTAACCGAAGGCTGCGAGCCGCTAACCTACGCCCCTACAGACCGTGCGGTTTCTATCGCGGTAAAGGAAATGAACGAAGGTAAATTGCGCGTTAAAGTTCAGGCCGACCTTATGGACGGCAGTTACGAACGCCTGATTAAAGACCAGTACAAATTCCGTGCAATAACGGCATTGTCAAAAGATGACCTGCGGGAAGACCTCAAGGACGATTATTCGTCTGCCCGCACCTACAAATTAGAAGATGACGATTCTGCCGCCGATATGTTCCAGCCGGACAATTTTGTAGAGTCAGCAGATGTTGATTTGGTAGATGATGTAGACAAGGCCATTGATGATGACGATGATCTTGGTATTTACGAGGATGATGAAGAAGCAGATATCGAGGAAAGCCTTGACGAGTAACCAATATGCTCTTGTATGTGTAGATGTGTTGCACGACGATGTTGATCGTCTGTTTCACTATGCAATCCCAGCCGGGATGGATGTTATTGCAGGTCAACGGGCACGCATACCATTTGGCAGGGGTAACAAGCCAATTATGGGCTATGTTATAGAGCTTTTGGATACGCCGCCAGCGGATATCGCGCCCGATAAAATAAAATTTATAGATTCGGTTGCTGATGTTTTTCCTGTGCTTACCCAAGATACCCTCGCATTGGCACTTTGGATGAAGGAAAAATACTATTGTATTTTGGCATCTGCCATACGGTGTATTTCGCCAAGCTCAAAAACGGATGGGCGCTTTCCAATGGCAAGGCATAAGCGGGCAGATGTAAAGCCGCTACCCGCCACTGGTATTGAATTGACCACGCAGCAACAAGTTGCGGTTGACAAAATTATCGCCGAAGACGATGACCGTACCTTTCTTTTACATGGCGTAACCGGCAGCGGCAAAACAGAAGTTTATATGCACGCTATCGAAAGTATGCTTGCCCGCGGCAAACAGGCAATTGTGCTTGTGCCGGAAATAGCCCTTACCCCGCAAATGGTAAAACTCTTTACGGCTCGTTTTGGTTCGCAGGTAGCGGTAACCCACAGCAGGCTAACCGCCGGGGAGCGTTTTCAAATATGGAAACTTGCATTGGATGGCGAGATAGGGCTGGTAATTGGCCCGCGTTCCGCCGTGTTTACGCCTTTTGCAAACTTAGGGCTTATTGTAATTGACGAAGAGCACGAGCATACCTATCATTCCGAAACCACGCCTAAATATGACGCAAGAGAAGTTGCAATAAAACGTGCCCAATTTGCAAATGCTACGGTTGTACTAGGGTCTGCCACGCCCAGTCTGGAAAGTTATTTCCGCACAACGGATGAATACGGGTCACCCCCACCATACACACTCTTGCAACTGCCAGAACGCATAAACAAATCTTACCCGGAAGTAACTGTTCTTGATATGCGGGCAGAAGCCGCCCGTGGCAACATGTCCATTTTTGCGGCAAATTTCCAGGCCGCTTTAACAGAAACAATAGCCGCCGGGCGTCAGGCGATTTTATTTTTAAACCGCCGCGGGCATTCGTCATTTGTATCTTGCCGTTGGTGCGGGTTTGTGCTTTCCTGTACAGATTGCCGTGTGAATCATACATATCACGCGGACAAAAACCGTATGCTATGCCACTATTGCGGCAAAGGTACAGAACTTCCCAGCACTTGCCCCGCTTGCAATTCTAAGCATATTCGCTTATATGGAGTGGGTACGCAAAAAATTGAAGAGGAAATAAAAAACCTGTTCCCAGACCCAGATGTTGGCGTTTTGCGAATGGATATGGATACAACCCGCGGCAAGTTTGGTCATGCAAAAGTGCTGGAAGCTTTTCGTAAAGGTGACGCGCAAATTCTAATTGGTACGCAAATGGTTGCAAAGGGTTTAGACTTCCCCAATGTTACAATGGTTGGCGTTATTGCTGCAGATTTATCGCTGCATACGGGGGATTTTCGCGCCGCAGAACATACATTTCAGCTATTGACCCAAGTTTCTGGGCGGGCGGGTAGGGCAATGCATTCCGGTAAAGTATTCTTGCAAACCTATAACCCGGAACATTATGCGATAAAACTTGCACAGCAAGCCGACTATGAAAATTTTTATACTCACGAAATGACAATACGTCGCGCCATGGTATATCCGCCGTTTTCGCATGTGTTTTCGATTATGTTTTCTGGCGCGTCAGAAAAAGAGCTAATTATAGCATTGCAAAAACTTTTGGCAATAATGGAGTACTGCAACCAACGCGACCGCCAGGACCGTTTTAATATAATAGGTATTTCACCGGCGTTTGTATCAAAAATAAAAAAATTATTCCGCTGGAAATTGCTTGTAAAATGCCGGGAAGAAGAACCTTTGAAGGCATTTGTGCTATATTGTATCAAGAAGCTAAAAGAGAACGACCCGCTTACAGGGATAACCGTTCACCTAACGCAAAACCCAATAATAATGGAGTGATTCAGGTGGGATTAAGGCAAGTTCGCCAGCGTGGCGATGCTATACTAAGTAAAAAATGCAAAATTGTGAAGGACATTACCCCAAGCATTATTGAGCTGCTGGAAGACATGAAACAAACCTTAGACGATAAAGACGGCGTTGGTATCGCTGCCCCGCAAGTTGGGGTGCTTAAGCGTATTTGTATAGTTGCGCATGAAGATGAATACTACGAATTGATAAACCCGGAAATACTTGAAGAAGAGGGCACCCAAACCTGCAACGAAGCATGCCTGTCTGTGGCTGGCCTGTGCGGCGATTTATATCGCCCGTTTAAAATAACCGTGCGTGCCATTGACCGCAATGGTGAAGAATTTACCGTTACTGTAGAAGATTTTTTAGCATCGGTTTTCTGCCACGAATTGGATCACTTAGATGGCATAATATTTATAGACAAGGCCATAAATATCCGCCCAATTGAAGAGGAAGAAAGACGTAAACGCAGAAGAGGACGTGCTAGGATAAGACGGAAGTAGGTTAAAATGTGAAAGTAATATATATGGGAACTCCTGCATTTGCAGTACCAACACTGGATGCACTTGTTAACAGTCACCATCAAGTGTTGGCGGTTTGCACCCAGCCAGACCGCCCGGCCGGGCGCGGCTATAAACTGGCCCCAAGCCCGGTAAAAATAAAAGCAATGGAATGCGGGCTTCCGGTTTTACAGCCGGAAACATTGCGCTTTGCCGATTCAAAAGAAGTCCGCGCTCAGTTAAACTCGTTTGGCGCGGATATTTTTGTTGTTGCGGCTTACGGGCTTCTGTTACCAAAAGGTGTTTTAAACATGCCGCCTCTTAGGTGTGTAAATGTTCATGCGTCGCTGTTGCCAAAATATCGCGGTGCTTCGCCCATACACGCGTCACTCTTGAACGGTGATACCATGTCCGGCATCACAATAATTCATATGGACGCCGGCATTGATACAGGTGATATGATTTTATCAAAAGAGCTTGAAATACATGCAGACGAGCGTTTCCCTGAGTTGCATGACAGGATGGCCCAGCTTGGCGCGGATGCGCTGCTTGAAGCTTTGAAATTATTAGAAAATGGAGATGCGACGCGCACCCCACAAGAAACTGCGCTTTCCAGCTATGCACCTATGTTACAAAAATCTGACGCAATTATTAACTGGCAATGGCCAACACAGCGTCTGATTAACCAAACCCGTGCCCTTGACCCATGGCCTGGTTCGCAAACTATTTATGACGGTAAAACACTAAAAATTTGGAGACTGGAAGCTGCTGTCTGTGAAGCGGCAGGTATGCCGGGTACTGTTCTGGCGGTAGATTCTGCTCGTGGTGTGCTTATAAAAACCGGCAATTCTGCAGTTTGGGCAACAGAATTGCAAGGCGACGGAAGCAAGAGAATGCCTGCAATAGACTACCTTCGTGGGCGAAAAATTAAAGTAGGTGCGGTCTTGATTTAATAAATTCTTAATAAATAATTCACCAAAATGTAATTTATGCTTGAAGTTTTGTTTACAGCATGGTAATATATCCTTCAGCAAATCAAAAAAGGATGTGTACATGTATGTTTTTCAAGCGCAGATTGCAGAACAATACGCGCCCGCCTGTCAAAAACGTTAACAAGTTCATCAATAATAGCTCACATAAGCAAAAAAAATACATTTGTCTTATGGTTATTCCTTCGTACAGTAGTGGTAAAACAAGAACGCTCCGTATTCCGCGTGCTATTTTATACAGTGTTATAATAGGCATTTTTGTTGTAACTGCTGTGCTTACCGGCTTACAGCAGCGTTCCAATTATTTTCAACGTAGGGCGCAAGATTTGGAAGAAACACTGGTTGTAACCGAAGAAACTTTTTATGAATTTCGCGCGTATGCAGAGCAGGTACAGGATAACTTAATAGAAACTGCAATCCAAATTTATGAAGAACTTAATGAAAGAGAGCACTATGCGCAAACTGCGCTGGATCAACAAGCGCGCGACCACCGCACAGAGCTTGAAATTATCCTCGAACAGGTAGACATAATAGAAAGAAAAATTCGTGAATTTGACGACGATCTTCAGGCCGCAATTGCTGGGTTAAGCAGTCGCGCCGCAATAATTCCCCCAGTTGCTAATCTTCTACAGCAACTGGAAGAATCTCAGGCATATTTGCGTACGTACTCCCTTATCCATACAATGCATGACGAAACTCATGTTGAGGAAGTGGGTATTGGGCTTATGTCTGTTGGTGCAGCAGCTTCAAATGTGACATCTTGTTCTGTACAAGGATATTTGCAAGTTTTGGTGGACGAACTTGCGGTTCAGCGCAAACTGATGGAAAGTTTTGAATCATATCGTATACAAATGGACTTGTACTTGAGTAATTTCCCAACTTTGTGGCCGGTTAGCGGCAAAATAAGTTCTGGTTTTGGCTGGCGTAGGGGGCCTTTTGGCGGCGGCAGCGAGCATCATGATGGCATTGATATTCCCGCAAGAACTGGTACACATATTCATGCCGCAGGCGGTGGCACAGTTACTTTTTCTGGCTGGCGCAATGGGCACGGCAACACGGTTATAATTGATCATGGTGATGGAATGTCCACTTTGTACGCCCATAACTCTCGTAATATTGTTACGGTTGGGCAGCGTGTATCCCGTGGCGATGTTATAGCCCACGTGGGCAGCACAGGCCGTAGCACTGGGCCGCATTTGCATTTTGAGGTGCATGTAAATGGCCGCCCGGTAAACCCCAGGCCGTTTATGCACGAGCATTTATAAACAGCGGGGCAGAGCCCCATTTTAAAGTGGCTGCGCCACTTTCCGAAGGAAGCGGAAGTGGGATTCATTCCCACTCTGTACGTTTTGCCTTCAGCAAAACGACAAGGCGGCGGGGCTTCATGCGAACACGCAGCGAAGCGAAGTGAGAGAGGGGCAGAGCCCCATTTTAGTAAAAGGAGATAGGTCATGGCACGTTCACGCACAATAGATGAATTTACCAAGCCCACAAACACGGTTATTGGTAGCGGTTTTACCATAAGTGCGGCTCAATTTTCGTGCAGCGATGCCGAATCTATGCGGATAGACGGTACAGTAGTAGGCAATATCGCAATTGATGGCGTATTAATTGTAAGTGAAACCGGTCATGTAGACGGTGATATTGAAGCTAGTTCTGTACGCATTGCGGGCCGTGTTACAGGCAATATAATTTGCCGCAATGCCCTGCATTTTACCTCTACGGCGGATGTAACCGGCAATGTATGCGCACCTGCCTTTATTGTGGACGATGGTGCCATAATTATGGGGCTTTGCCAGACAAATGTATCGTTGGACGTTGGCGCGATAGAAACAGCACAATAATAAAATAGTTGACAATTACTAAAATATCACGATAATAAAGAGACAAGTAAATAGATGTTATCACATTCTGAGGAATATAGTCGAAACTAATATCCTTGGGAAAAGCGGAATAGGGTGAGAATCCCTGCGAGCGGGTCACTGTAATGCGGTGCGGTTATAATCGCTACCGATAAGTCAGATACGCTGTGATACATTTTTAGCTTCCCCGGACGGAGCTATGTGTCTTTGTGGTGTTTTATACATACCATGAATGTAAACACATTCCGTTGTTGTGAGCGGAATGTGTTTTTTATTTTCCGGGAGTCTGTAATTTAGCTAGGAGGTGCTTTTTGCTGTAAAAGTGAAATTCCTGTACATGTTGCTAAGCAAGAAAACAAATCGGGCTGTAGACATATATAGTTTATAGCAAATAGAGAGGAATTTAATTTTGAAAAAGACAAAATTAATGTCGCGGTTGCTTGCGATAATGTTGGCTTTTGTTTTGATGTTTGGTCTTTTACCGGTGCCTGTGTCTGCGGACTATGCCGAGGCCTATGCATATGTAAACACATACGAGCCAGAGTACCCGGAAGTCGAGTATCTTGAAGAAGAATATCTTGAATACGAATATCATGAAGTAGAGTACCCAGAAGAAGAGTATCATGAAGAAGTTTATATCCAAGTACAGCCGCTATCAGGCAACTACGTTCCGGTTTTCATTACCTTTGAAGGCTATAATCTGGGACATGGTTTCTATATAGAGCCACACAAACTACTAGTACCGGAAGGCACAACTGCCGCACAGGTTACATTTGATTTCTTAACAGACAGAGGTCATACATTTAGTGGAACACCCGGTTCAGGTTTTTACCTGAATAATATCAGCGGCTTTAACAGAGGGTTTATGAACCCACCCGCATTTATTCCTATAGTGCTGCTGGATGATACCAACGAAGGTGGCCCGCTTGGCGATTTTATGTATTCCGACATGTCAGGGTGGATATATACGGTAAATCATGTTATTGCGGACGTTGGCGCAGACGGTGTACAGCTACTTGGCAACGAGGTAATACGCTGGCAGTTTACTGTGTATGGCTTAGGCGCAGACCTTGGACTACCAAGTTATATGGGTATCCCACCACTGTATGAACACGCAGACAAAACCGAACTGATACGCGTGCTTTTTGCACCAAATATTGACCTAGCGGCAAAGCAAGCTGCACTTGACACCATCATAAACCCATTGGCAACACCGGAAGCGGTAGCGGACGCACTTGCCGCTCTTTCCGGTTACACTGGGCCTATTACACCGCCTGACGGTTTCTGGTTTGAGGTTAACGTAACTGGAGGCAGCGCACAAGCTATAATGACGGCAATTAATAACATCCTACGTGACGAATTTGGCCAAACAGCACCTTTCGATTATTCTGTAGTTGAGAGGCTGAGGGTTAGCGGTACATTGGGCAACTCTACATTCAACGATGGGCGGATAAGAGGTGCTAATGCACTGGGCCCCCATTTGGTAGAACTTGACTTGTCCGGCCTTATAGGCGGAACGGCACCAATTGTTACCGGGATGGCAACCGAAAGGTATGAGTCGCTAAGGCATTTAATCATGCCAGCAGGAATGAATTCAACATCAAGTATAGGCAATCACCCTATGCTTGAAACAATAACATGGGCGGGCAACGTAACCCAAGTCGGGCCAAACAGCATACCCGGCAACTTTTTACAAAACACACCGCAGCTTAGGGCATTAATTTTCTTGGGCGATACTGCGCCCACATTCAGCAATAGCGAAAACAATGCATACTTGATGTTTAGGAACAGAAACCTGGTTGCATATGTGCCAGATAAGATCACAGGCGGGTACGAATTGGAGTCGTTCTATCGCCACTTTGTGGAAGTTCGCAATCTTTGCGCAACAGACATTCCGTCAGTTAATAAAACCTATCTGGCAGCTGCAATAGCAGAAGCACAACTACTGGACGAAATCGATTTTACAGCTGCAACATGGGCGACATTGCAAACAGCATTAACTATGGCAATAAGTGCTTACGAACGCCTGGGGGCAACGCAGTCAGAGGTTGATATTGCGTTAAACAGGCTTGTTGCAGCACTGGATGCATTGCTGCTATACGGTGACGACATAACTTTCATTCGTGTACCCGCGGGCGCGACCGTTGGGGTATTCAGTAAAGTTGGACTTCGCCACTTTACCCAGTTCACTTCATTTGTTATGACATTGGACGACGAACTATCCAACGCGCAATACGATGTATGGAGAGCGAGGGTCCCACTTGGAGTGGCCTCACATATCGAGGCATATATCCCAGGTGTAACCGTAAAACAAGCAAGATTTTTTACCGTGCAGCAACATCAAACCACTATAAATGTAAGCCTAACCCCAATTTCTGATTGGGTACCGGGCCGCGGCACAGCATGGTGGGATGCTAATGTTTTAACAAACCTTGACGACACAGGCACAGTCAGCTTGCAAACCGGCGGCGTGTTTTATCTTGATACATTCCGTGTATGGCAAGCAATGGCAGGGCATACCGCTAATTACTTTATTGAGCCGGAGTTCATGTTTGAAGTATTTGGCACCAGCGCAACTGTAGAGCGCGTGGGCGCACCAGGCCGCGAGCAATTTAGAATAACCGCCGAAGATACAGGCGTAAGCGTAATCAAAATAATCTACGGCCCAGTAGAGTATGTTCAAACAACCGGCGCGTCGCTTTGGTTTGACGCTATAGACCCGCGCAATACTCTTGCTGTGGTGGTTAATGTTGACGGCGGCAGTGTTTACACCGGTATAACCGTACGCAACGACTTTGACACATACTATTTTGATGCAATCGTGGGTTATCGCGAATTTACGTTCACACCCGCCGCAGGCAGTGCTGTACGTGTGCATGACCCGCTTAATATCAGCGCGTGGGGCAGCGGCTGGACAACCTATACCGAAAATTCCGATGGCAGTTTTACCGTACAATTGCGCGATGGCAGAAATATAATAGAAGTAACAAATGGCGATGATATTAGCCACCATGTTGTACGAGCCCGCGGTGTTACAGTAACCATAGAGAACACAACAAACCCCGGGCAAATTTTTGAAGAGGGTGACATAGCAAGAATAAGTATACAGGGTTTGACAGAGCCCATTGAAAAACTTGCCGGTATTTATAACCCCGGTTTTGGTGCGCCCCTTGCACCTCGCATAAGGTACAGCAACGCCGCAGGTGAAACAGTTACCAGTAATAACGGCCCGCAATACCAGACGCTTACAGCCACGTTTACACTCACGTATCGGCTGACGGATACAGAACAAAATGTGCTAAATGGGCATATTTACGTGGGTTCCATGGGTTCCGATATTCGCTCTCATCGCAATATCCCGCTTGAAGGAGTACCGCCTAACTTTAATGCAAGCCCTGTTCCGCTATCTGCGTTTGGCTCATTGCCGGTTATTGTTTTGCCGGTAGAAGAATCTGTGGATAAAACGGACCTGGTTTATGCAATCGTACAAGCGGAAAGCCTTACACAGGCAGATTATACGCCTGCAAGCTGGGCGGTATTGCAAACAGCATTGGCAAATGCAATTGCTATACGCGATAATGTAAGTGTTACGCAAACTCAAGTAGATACAGCAACAACCGCGCTAACAGCAGCAATAGCCACACTAGAATCGTATGTACCGACAATAAACCGTGATGAACTTAATGCCGTAATTGCGGAAGCGGAAGCATTAACGCAAGTTCAGTTTACACCGGTAAGCTGGGCGGCGTTGCAAACCGTTTTGGCCAACGCAATTGCCGTGCGTGACAATGTAGATGCAACACAAATTCAAATTAACGCGGCAATATCTAATTTACGCATTGCAATAGATGATTTGGTGTACGACATTACATGGCAAGCCGCAATGTCTCGCGGGCTGGACAGAATTGTTTCTGTTACTCCTGCACCGCAATTTGGCGTTGCACGCGGCGAATGGGCAGTGCTGGCCCTGGCACGTGCCGGACATGATGTACCGCCTGCATATTTTGAAACCTATCTGTTCAACATAGGCGAGTTCCTTATGAGTATTGCAGTATCAGCTAATCCAAATCAAGCAAGTGCCAACCGTGTATACAACCCGGTAACAGGCCGGTATGAGGTAAGACTTGCCGATTTGCAATCTACTGAAAATGCACGCCTTATAGTTGCACTAACAGCACTTGGTATAGACGCATCAAGCTTCTATCACGACGGCGTAACTTTTGACCTTGTAGCACGCATAGGCAACAGGCAAAATTATACAAGCAATGCCATGTGGGGCCAAAACCAAGGTATCAATGGTCCTATTTGGAACTTAATCGCTCTTAATGCGCGCAGTTGGGATGCGCCGTACGAAATTTCCGACAGAGCATGGGTAGGCGGTACAACTGCATCCAACCCAATTACCATTGATGAAAGAATTAACTGGATTTTGGGCCGGCAATTGGCTAACGGCGGCTGGACTATTGCGGGTTCTGCGGCAGACCCGGACATGACCGCTATGGTTTTGCAAGCTCTTGCGCCGCATCGTGACATTCCGACAGTCGCCGCCGCAATTGACAGGGCTTTGGCAGAACTTTCAAGAATTCAGCTCCCGAATGGCGGCTGGGCGTCTTGGGGTACGGATAATGTACAAAGTCCTGCGCAGGTAATTGTCGCGCTTACAGCTTTGGGAATAGACCCACAGACTGACAGCAGGTTTGTTAAGCCGGGCGGGAATGCGATTACCGCGGTTTTAAGGTTCTTTGACCATGCTACAGGTAGTTTCATGCATGGCGGCTCATTAGACATTATGGCAACAGAGCAAGCCGTCTACAGCCTTGTTGCCTACTGGCGTTTTGTAGAAGGAATGAACGCATTGCATGACATGGGCGATGCCTTTGCTCCGCCGCCGGTTGAAGTTAACCACGATGCACTTAATTTTGTAATTGCAGATGCGCAAACACGTGTGCAAGCTAATTACACCCCGGCTACATGGGCGGATTTGCAAACTGAACTTGCGCCCGCGATATTGGTACGTGACAATACAAGCGCAACACAGGCAGAAGTTGATGCCGCTACGGGCAGGTTAAATGCAGCATTAAATGCGCTTGCTTTACGTGCAAACCTAACCTCACTTAACACCATAATTGCAGCAGCGGAAGCGCGTGTACAGGCAAACTACACCACCGCAAGCTGGACACGATTGCAGAATGCGCTTACTGCCGCAAGACAAATACACGGCAATGAAGATGCAACGCAGAATGAAGTTAATATAGCTACTAACAATTTGAGCGCGGCAATAATTGCACTTGTTCGCGTGGGTACAGGCGGCAATGATGTGGATCCGCCGCTACCACGTCCACGGGTATCTCTAACCGTGTGGAATCCAAACGCAAGAGGCGACCACCCTGCACTCTTCTTACAAGGCGGCACTGTACGTCAAATGTATATCTATATCGATGCAAACGAAACCGCTTACAGCATACTGCGCCGGTCGGATGTAGGTTTAGTTGTCAGCTCTCGCGGTCACCAAGCTTATGCCGGTATGTATGTAGATGCTATAAACGGATTGGGCGAGTTTGATGGCGGCCCGTATTCAGGCTGGATGTATGCGGTTAATCATGTGTTTCCACCGCGTTCGTCATCCTTAGTCTCACTAAGTGATGGCGACAGGCTTTATTGGTTGTATACTTACGAGCTTGGGGCAGATCTCACAATGTTTGGCGGCGGTTCTAATTTTGGTGACTATCCCGATAGCAATGTAGGCGGGGGCGGCGCAGGTGGTGGCAGTGCTTCGCCGGATGTAGACCTAGAAGATGAGTGCGAGGAAGATGAGGACGACAATGACGAAGCCCACGACCCAGAAGCAGTAATAGCAGAAGATATGCTTGTAGAAGGCGCAGCCGGCATCGGGCTTGAGCTTATTGTGCGTACTGTAAGAGAAACAGCAGCAGAAGGACTTGACCTAACGATTCGCTCCAATGTGGCAACAATTACGCTTGACACAGCAACCCTTGCTGGTATAGCGTATGGCAGGAACGATGAAGAAGCCGTACGCATTGTTGCAGAAATACTCGACTCACAAGCACTGCCTGTTTCACTTAGACAGGAACCAGTTGACAGCGACGCAGTAATTCGTCTTGTAATTATGGTAGGTGACACAGTCATTAGCAATTTTGATGGGCTAATTACTGTTTCTATACCATACACTCCAAGCATTTCGGCTCAAAATCATGATTTATTAACGGTATATTATGTTGACGGCTTTGGCAATATGCGCGAGATGCCTGGTGCAAGGTACGAAAATTCTAATATCATATTCACAACAAACCATTCTTCACTGTTCTTTGTAAGCGAATGGATAAGCCCATTTGCAGATGTTCTCCGTGACTCTTGGTATTTGCGAAATGTACGTTTTGCATATACCAACGGGCTGATGGTTGGTATAGCTCCTGGCCAATTTTCACCAGATACAGAGCTTTCCCGCGCAATGATGGTAACATTGTTGTGGCGCATGGAAGGGGAGCCTACTGCTGCAGGCGGTATGGATTTCTATGATGTTTCGTTGGAAACTTGGTATGCAGATGCAATAGCATGGGCAAGCGCTAACGGAATTGTTAATGGACATGGTGACGGCATATTTGCCCCAAGTGACAATATCACCCGTGAGCAAATGGCTCTAATCTTCCAAAATTATATGAGATTTGGCGGGGCAAATGTTTTTGCTTACACGTTCGTTGGAGATTTTGCAGATGCGGATAATATTTCGTATTGGGCAATGGAAGCAATGATGTGGGCGAACGCAAACGGATTGATAACCGGACGCACGCTTACAACGCTTGTGCCTGACGGCACTGCAACCCGCGCAGAAGCTGCGGGGATTTTACAACGCTTTATGGAAATGCAATAAAAAAACAAGAAACCAACCGGCTCGATTATGAGCCGGTTGGCCTTTGTTCAGATATGGGAGGCAAAAATGCGTAAAATAATAATATGTTTTCTAGCGGCTGTATTGCTCCTAGGGGTTATCCCGGCCCCTGTTAATGCGCACCAACACGCAGCAACAGACTGGGAATATGTAATGAACCGTTCTCTTGACTGGATACGTGACGCTGTTACACCTCACCCGCTTGTAGGTTTTGTCGGCGGTGAATGGGCAGTGCTTGCCCTTGCACGCGCCCAGCGGGTTACCGCAGACGACCCATGGGTTACGGGTTGGCTTTCAGATCTGGAAAGAACACTTGCTGAAGTTGATCGTCTAAAAGCTGCCGGGCACGACATTCAAAACCCGCCATCTGCTGGTACATTCCCCGGTGGAATGCGCCGCTGGACAGACTTCCAGCGTGCAACAATTGCGCTTAGCTCCCTAGGGCTGGATGCCACCAATTTTAATGGACGGGACTTAACTGCAATATACAATACATTCGTCCCTATTAATGAGCGCCATGCGCTAAACATGACCGCAAATGTGGATACATTTGCCCTTATCGCATTAGACACCAACGCATATACCGGCGACAGGGACGCATTTATCCAGCAGCTGCTGGAAAGCCAATCGCCACGCGGTACATGGAGTTTGGGTTCTTTTGAATTGGATGTTACTATAATGGCGGCGCAAGCACTGGCAAGTTATTATCATAGCGACCCCGCTGTAAAAGCTGCGCTTGACCGTACGCTTAGCTGGTTGCGTGCACGGTCTTTCCCAGACCCAGAAAGCACAGCGCAGATGATAGTGCTCCTTACTGCGCTTGGGGAAGATTTTGCAGAAGAAGCTTCGTATTATGTAAACTTGCTTTTGCGCTGGTTTGACTCCGCAAGCGGTGGTTTTAGAAGGCCAACGACTACCGACCCGGTTAACAACATGGCAACCGAGCAGGCTGCATACGCACTTGTTGCATATTGGCGTTTTACCAATGGCATGACTGGGCTTTATGATATGAGCGATATGTTTGAAAGTGGTGTAGTAGAAGTACCGGAGCTTGATGTGCCGGAAGGCATTGTTGGTTTGCCGGGCAGGCATGCGGATGTCAGGCCGGTTCCTATAGTTTCACCGGGCAGGACATTTACAGATGTACAAAACCACCCTAGCCGCCATGCAATAGAAGCCATTGCAGCCCGCGGAATTATAAATGGCAGAACAGAAACAACATTTGCCCCAGACGAGACAATGACGCGGGCAGAATTTGCCGCAATTGTTACACGCGGCCTTGGTTTGCCCGATGTAACCACCAGTGTTTTTAATGATGTGCCAGCAAGCGCATGGTATTTTGGGGCAGTTGGTACGGCATTCTTTTATGAGTTAGTAAATGGTGTGACACCAACAACATTTAACCCACATGATACGATAATTCGTCAAGAAGCTGCAGTAATGGTTGCCAGGGCGGCACGGCTTGCGGGTATGCACACAGACCTTGGCATAGTGGAAACCATAAATATACTCGCCATGTTTGGTGATTATCGCACAGCATCTGACTGGGCATGGAATTCGCTTGCGTTTTGTTATAGTGTAGGAATTTTAGACGATTATGAATTTTACATTCTGCCACATGCAGAAATAACCAGAGGCGAAATAGCTGAAATGCTATACCGGCTGCTGGATATTGCAAATCTCCTGTAGGGGGCATTATGAGAAAGCATAAAAATAAATTGGTTGCTGTTGCAGTTATTTTGGTGGTGCTTGCAGGCGCGTGGTTTTGGGGGGACTCTTCAGAAGTTAATGTGCCAACGCTCGACGACATTCCTGCAGTACCAGTACAAGAGCCGCTGTATGAGCCGGGTTATTCAGGCTTTGAAGCGATTTCTAGCGTTCTTGACCCGGAATCTTCGTGCTATGGCTCACAAGTCATGGATGCTATTGTCTACACATATGAAATTTGCACGGTGGATTTGGGCATGGAGATTGCGGGTCAAGCCCGCAATGACAACGATGACCATAATGCCATTAATGATAGCGACACCCGCAATGACAGCGACGATTACAATGATAACGATGCTCACAATGACAGCAGTGACCACAATGACAACGACGACCACAATGACATAACGACACCAGAAGAAGCCGTTGTGCCGGAACTTGCGCCGGAAGAAATGCAGGTTTTTGCCGGCGACCACTATGCTATGCGTGAGCCTGTAGAGCCGGAAGAGATGACTATTGGTGACGATTCATTCACTGTCACATTGTCGGTCAGGGTTCATACAATTTTGTACAATATGCATCTTCTTGACAGGGATAAACATGAACTTGTACCCGCAGATGGCTGGATATTCCCACCGACGGAAGTTACTGCTTACGAAGGCGAGAGTGTGTTTAACGTGTTACAACGTGAAATGCGGCGAAACAGGATACACATGGTTTCCCGCTGGACACCTATTTTTAACTCTGCCTATGTAGAGGCAATAAATAACCTTTACGAGTTTGATGTTGGCCCGCTTTCCGGCTGGATGTACAGGGTAAACGGCTGGTTTCCAAACTTTGGCGCGTCCCGGTATCTTTTGAGTGATGGTGATGTAATAGAATGGCTTTTTACCGTTGACTTAGGGCGCGATTTAGGCGTGTACTGGCTTGGGGGCGAACAGGGTGAGTAGGGATGCCTTTTCGAGCTTTCACCCTCTGGTAAATATGCTGTATTTCATGGTGGTTATAGGTTTTGCCATGTTTTTTATGCACCCCATCTGCTTATGCATATCACTTGTATGTTCATTTGCCTATGCCCTGTATCTCAATGGGAAAAAAGCTGTGCGCATGGGGTTAATATTTTTATTACCCATGTTAATATTAACCGCATTGCTTAACCCGTTGTTTAACCACCAGGGCGCAACCATTCTTGTTTATTTGCCGGGCGGTAACCCTTTAACACTCGAATCAATTATGTATGGTATTGCCGCATCCGTGATGCTTATAACCGTGATTTCATGGTTTTCGTGCTTTAATGCGGTAATGACCAGCGATAAATTTGTATATTTGCTTGGGCGCATTATTCCTGCATTGTCATTAATATTATCAATGGCATTGCGCTTTGTGCCACGCTTCAGGGCGCAAATAAACGTTGTTTCCAATGCGCAAAAATGCATAGGCCAGGACGTGACAAATGGCAACATATTGCGCAGGGCAAAGCATGGAATGAAAATTTTATCAATTATGGTAACGTGGGCATTGGAAAACGCTATAGAAACGGCAGACAGCATGAAGAGCCGGGGGTATGGCCTGCCTGGGCGTACAGCATTTTCAATCTTTCGTTTTGACAAGCGTGATGGCCGGGCAATGGTATTCATCCTGATCTGTGCAGCTGCAATACTTGCAGGGGCAGTATTGGAAGTGTATCGTTTTCGCTATTTTCCAACTATCAGGCACATATCAGGGGGTGGGTCTGTATTGTGGACTGCCTTGCTGTTTGTTATATACTTCGCACTTTGCATATTCCCGCTAATAGTAAACATAAAAGAGGATATAAATTGGAAACGTATAAAATCGAAAATTTAGCATTCACATACCCAAACCGTGATGTGCCTGCCTTGCACAATATTAACCTTTCAATAAAGCAGGGTGAATTTGTTACGCTTTGCGGGCATTCTGGCAGTGGAAAAACTACTCTTTTGCGGCAGCTAAAATCATCAACCGCGCCGCATGGGTTAAAGTCTGGCACCATATACTTTGAAGGGATGCCGCTTGACAAATTACCAGACAGGGACGCTGTTTCAAAAATTGGTTTTGTATTTCAATCGCCAGAAAATCAAATTGTTACAGATAAAGTTTGGCACGAACTTGCCTTTGGCTTAGAGAGTTTTGGGCTAAAGACTTCCGAAATTCGCTTGCGCGTAGCGGAAATGGCGAGTTTTTTTGGTATTCAGTCGTGGTTTCATAAGCCGGTGACAGAATTGTCTGGCGGTCAGAAACAAATACTTGCTCTTGCGTCAATTATGGCATTGCAACCATCTGCACTGATACTTGATGAACCAACAAGCCAGCTTGACCCTATTGCGGCCGGTGAATTTATTGCCACTTTGGGAAAAATAAATCGAGAGCTTGGCGTTACAATAATTTTAACAGAGCATAGGTTAGAGGAATCATTTCCACTATCCAACCGCGCCATAGTCATGGACAATGGTAAGATTATTGCAGATGATACACCTTGTAAAGTTGGTTTAAAATTGCGTGAATATGGTAGTGGTATGTTTTTCGCAATGCCTACGCCAATGCGTGTCTGGATGACGGTTGCAGATTGTATGTATGATTATGTGCCAATTACCGTTCGTGACGGGGCTCAGTGGCTTTCACAACAAGAAATTAATGCAGACAGACTTAAAGCAGATGTGCAAAAAAGCCAAACATCACTTGCGCCCGCAATAACTCTTAACGATGTATGGTTTAAATACGAAAAGAATTTGCCGGATGTAGTAAAAGGGCTGTCGTTTGAAGCACATTACGGTGAAATAACATCTATTTTAGGCGGGAACGGCACGGGCAAGACCACAACGCTTTCTATTATTTCTGGTTTATATAAGTCTTACCGTGGTACAGTCAGTACAGATACAAGGGTTTACGCCCTGCCGCAAAACCCACAATCTTTATTTGTTGCAAAAACAGTTAGGGAAGATTTGTTGGAGGTTTTATCTGGTCGAAAATTTTCGAAGGACGAAAAGGTAGAGAAGATAGCGGTTATCGTTAAATTGTGTCGTCTTGAAGGGCTGTTGGACAATCACCCCTATGATTTGTCAGGTGGTGAACAGCAACGGGCCGCATTAGCCAAAGTGTTGTTACTGCAACCCAAAATACTGCTGCTGGACGAACCCACCAAAGGCCTTGATGCTGAATACAAGCAAATATTTGCCGCCATTTTGCGCAAGCTTAAAGAAGCAGGGGCTGCTATTGTAATGGTAAGCCATGACATAGAATTTTGTGCAGAGTATTCTGACAGATGCGCCCTGTTTTTTGACGGCAACATAGTTACTGAAGATACACCAAGAGAATTTTTTGGCGGCAATAACTTTTACACAACCGCAGCAAACCGTATGGCTCGTAAAGTTTTGCCGGAAGCAATTACCGCAAACGATATTATTATCTCGCTTGGTGGAAACCCGCCGCCAATGCCTGAAGTATTGGATATAGACGCTAAATATGAAACTGCAGACGAATGGCTTCCACCGCCGCCAAAACGCCCTAAGCTCTCAAAATGGCGCAAATTATTGATAGGTGCTTTTTCTTTATGGTTTTTGGTTGCCATAGTTTTTGCATGGTGGAATGTACAAAACTTAACTGCATTTATAAGCGGAGGAAACGAAGCCGCTAATATAGCAAGAGACGGAGCCGCCCTTTATGTAAGTATTTTAATCGGAATTGCCCTAGGCATTAATGGCATAGTTCTAACTCTGTCATGGAAGCGGGGAAAGGCTATGCCTGCACCGCCAAAACGCCAGCTTTCTAAGCGTACCATTGTGGCGGCGGTAATTATCTTATTTACTATTCCGCTAACCATTTATTTGGGCATACACTTATTCAACGACCGCCGTTTTTACTTTATTGCCATGCTAATAATCTTACAAACCATGCTTCCGTTTATGTTGGTATTCGAAAGCCGTAAACCACAGGCACGAGAAATCATAGTAATTGCTGTGTTGTGCGCAATAGCGGTTGCTGGCAGGTCGGCATTTTTTATGTTGCCGCAATTTAAGCCAGTTGTAGCCATTGTAATAATTGCGGGAGTAGCATTTGGCGGCGAGGCTGGTTTTTTAGTTGGGGCAATGACCGGTTTTGTTAGTAATATGTTTTTCGGTCAGGGGCCGTGGACACCATGGCAAATGTTTGCACTTGGCATCATTGGCTTCCTTGCAGGCATCTTGTTTAGAAAAGGGCTGCTTAGCCGCAGTACAGAATCCCTTGCCGTGTTTGGTGGTTTCGCGACATTTATCATATATGGCGGCATTATGAACCCGGCCAGCGTAGTTATATGGCAGCCCAACCCAACACCGGGGATGTTTCTTGCCGCGTATTTGCAAGGCATTCCATTTGACTTGGTACATGCAGTTGCAACAGTAACCTTTATGATTATTGTTGCACAGCCAATGTTGGAAAAATTGGATAGGATTAAGGTTAAATATGGCTTGGTAGATATGGCATAGTACGAGGCGTTGTGATAAAATAACTGAAAATTTTAATAGGAGATGGGAAAATGAATAATAGAACAGAGCCAAAGGGGCAACCATCACCTGCACGAGCGCGGATTAGCACACATAAAAGAATTGTAGTAAAAATTGGTACAACCTCTCTGACATATTCTAATGGGCAATTAAATTTGCAGCGGATTGAGAAAATTTGCCGTGTGTTTTCGGACCTGTGTAATCAGGGCAGGGAAATGATTTTAGTAACAAGTGGTGCGATAGCCGTGGGTGCTGATTGCATGGGGCTTAAAGAACGCCCGCGCGATATTTTGGGCAAGCAAGCGGCCTCGGCAGTAGGGCAGGCTATGCTTATGCAAATTTATCAAAACTTTTTTTCGATGTACAACAGGCGCATTGCTCAAATTTTACTTACGCAAGATGTTTTGGATGTACCCACGCGCAAAATGAATGCTAGAAATACGCTAAATACGCTGCTTGATATGGGGGTAGTGCCGGTGGTAAACGCCAATGACACGGTAGCTACCGACGAGCTGGACGAAGTAAGCGATAATGATCGTTTGTCGGCCCATGTGGCAGTTTTGTCACAGAGTAATTTGTTAATTATATTATCGGATATTGACGGGATGTATGATGCAAACCCCCAAATCTCACCGGGCGCATCAATTTTCCACGAGATACACGAAATTACCCCGCAGATAGAAGCTGTTGCTGGCGGGGCTGGCTCAAAGCTTGGCACAGGTGGCATGGCCACTAAGCTGACAGCGGCCAGGAATGCATTGGAAAACGGTATAGATACAGTAATAGCTTCTGGAGAAGACCCTACTGTGCTTTGGCAGATACTCGAAGGAGAGCAAATAGGCACATTGTTTACGCATTAAGGAGGAGCAGCATGTTTGACTTGAAAAAGATTGGAAAAGATGCCAAAGCCATGGCAAAGTACGTTGGTCGTCTTTCGGTAAACGAGAAAAACAGTGCGTTAATGGCCTGTGCAGATGCGATAGAGGCTAAAAGTGATTATATACTTGCAGAAAATAAAAAGGACATGGACAGGATGGATCCTGCCCGTGCGGCGTTTAATGATAGGCTTATGCTGACACCACAGCGGGTTAAAGCAATGGCAGAGGGCCTTAGAAAAGTGGCTGGGCTAGACGACCCGGTTAACGAAGTGCTGTATATGAAAACCATGCATAATGGCTTGCAAGTAGGGGAGCGACGGGTTCCTCTTGGAGTTATTGGTATGATTTATGAAGCGCGGCCCAATGTGACAGTAGATTCATTTGGGCTATGCTTTAAAGCAGGCAATAGCAGTATTTTGCGAGGAAGTTCTGAAGCACTATACTCTAATACAGCCCTCATTTCGGTTCTGCAGGATGCACTTGACGCAGCAGGGTATCCGCGTGAGGTTGTGCAGCTTATTACAGATACTTCGCGCGGGGTGGTAAGAGAGCTTATGACAATGCGTGAATATGTTGACGTGCTTATTCCAAGAGGCGGGGCAGAGCTTATTAAAAGCACTGTAGAAAACAGCACCGTGCCGGTTATAGAAACCGGGGTGGGTAATTGCCATATTTTTGTGGACGAATTTGCCGATTTAGATAATGCGATTAAAATTATTATTAACGCTAAAACCCAGCGCCCCAGCGTATGTAATGCTTGTGAAAAGCTGCTTATACACCAAGCGTTGGCGGGTGAATTTTTGCCTGTGGTGTGCAACGCACTTAGCAGTAAAGGGGTCGAAATACGCGGGGATGATAAAGTGTGCCAAGCGTTCCCCGGGGCTTTGCGGGCGACAGAAGAAGATTGGTATGAGGAATATTTGGATACAATCATTGGCATTAAGGTTGTGGAAGATTACAATGCCGCTATAGCGCATATTGGCAAATATTCTTCAAACCATTCCGATGCAATTTTAACGGAATCTTATACGAATGCGAACCGCTTTGCCGCAGATGTTGATTCTGCAGTAGTGTATGTAAATGCCTCGACACGATTTACAGATGGCGAGGAATTTGGTCTTGGGGCAGAGATTGGTATTAGTAATCAAAAGCTTCATGCAAGAGGGCCTATGGGGCTTAAGGCTTTAACCACTACTAAGTTTGTGGTTTTTGGCAGTGGGCAGGCTAGGGAGTAGTAAGCACATCATACCCTGTATATGCTAATGCCATCATTCCAATAAATAGCCGTTCATGCGCAAATTCTGTTATTGTAGCATCGGCAAATTCCCGAGTATGGCCAATTATTGATGTTTGCGAAATACCCAAATACGGGTGAATTGTTGGCACAACATGGCTTACATTGCCGATGTCTGACGACCCGCTGCCACCAGGGGGCGGGCCAATATCCGCCACACCCAGGGCATGCAGGTTTTTGTTAAAGGCTTCCGACAACGCAGAGTCGGTTTTTAAATTGTCATAAGAAATTTCGTAGTTTGTAACTTCCAGTGTTGCGCCGGTCATAAGTGCGGCACCATCGGCAATTTTTAGCACCTTCTCCTTTACCATAGCCAAGTTTTCTTTGGTTGAAGAACGAATATAGAATTGCGCAACAGCCAAATCGGGCACGATATTGGCCGCAACGCCGCCTTTTGATATTATGCCGTGCATTCTAACGTCTGGGGTTACATGTTGGCGAAGGGCATCTATGCCATTAAAGAGCTGTATTACGGCATTAAGCGCGTTTACGCCTTTTTCTGGGCTGCCGGCGGCGTGGGCGGTTAGCCCATGATAGGTAAATTGCAAGGCTTCCATTGCCGCGGATGTCCCGCTTTCGTGCGTAGCGTCCGATGGGTGTACCATTAGCGCGGCATCTATGCCGTTAAACAAGCCTGCTTCTGTCATGGCCACTTTTGCGCCGTCGGTTTCTTCTGCCGGGGTACCAAATACATAAATTTTCCCGCCGGTTTCATTCAAAATTTTACTTAGCACAACGCCCGCGCCCGCGCTGGTTGCGGCAATCATATTATGCCCGCAGGCATGGCCTATTTCTGGCAGGGCGTCGTATTCGCAAATAAATGCGACGCTTGGCCCCGGCTTTTTGCTGTCAAAAACAGCAGTAAAGGCCGTGGCAATGCTGACTACAGGTTGTGTTACTTCAAAGCCATGCGCAGCCAAAAATGCGGTCAGTTTTTCCACAGCTTTGTATTCTTGGTTGCCAAGTTCGGGGTTGTGGTACATAAAGTCGCTTATTGCGCATAGCTCGCTGGCAAATTGTTTGCCTATGGTTAGCAGTTGATTTTTCATGTTGTACTCCTTTTAATGGCGTGCTTATTTTTTTGAAGCATAGCATAATCGCGCAGGAAAAGCAAAAAAACCGCCAGAAGGCGGTTTAAAAAGGGATATGGGCTCTCAGGGACTTGAACCCGGGACCACTCGGTTATGAGCCGAGCGCTCTGACCAACTGAGCTAAGAGCCCTTGAAGGGTGCATCACTACTACCTTTTTGACATCAGAGCATCCGATTTTCACATTGTCGGAGCAACCGATTAGTAGAGTGGATAACGTATTTAACACTCCGCTAATACTATAATATTTTTGCTAGGTTGTCAAGGACAAGGTGCGAATTTTTTGATTATTTCATCACATGATAAGTAACTTCGGCTGTATCCCTTCCAATATCCAGAGGACACGTTATATGCGTCTGATAAAAAAGTATAGATTTATAAGTAGAGAGCAATTTCCTCCCGCGCTACCGCTTGCGAAACCATACAATAGAGCCTCAACAAGAAAACCACTTGTCGAGGCTCTATTATATGGTCTATATGTTTTACAATAATACAAAAACAAAGAATATTCACTTTTCTACCTACTATAAATATTCTATAGGAATATCGTAAAATTGATTGGAAGGTGGCGTGAATATGAAAACATATGGTTATGTTCGTGTTTCAAGTACAGACCAAAATGAGGATAGACAATTATATGCTATGGAAAAATTAGAAATACCATCAGAGCAAATATTCATAGATAAGCAAAGCGGAAAAGATTTCAACCGTCCACGTTATAAAGCCCTCATCAAGAAGTTGAAATATGGGGATTTGCTCTACATAAAAAGTATAGACCGCTTAGGGCGCAATTATAACGAGATAATAGAACCATGAATACACAGACCAATTCTAAAAACCCTGTATTTATGCGGGTTTGCGGGATTGTAAAATTTCATTTTTCCTTGCATAAATGGGTATATGGACGGCATAGACATAATAATAGGCGGCACACAATTTGCCGAATTATGGAAAATACGTCCCTTATACCCGGAAAAAGTCATTAGAGCCGTGAACTTCAAAATGGCTCAAAATGGGAAAAATGGATTATACGAATAGGACATTCCCCCCTGTCAATAAAATTTGATAGGGGGCTTTTCTTATGGAAACGGCAATTTATGGCAGAGTGAGTACGCCGCAAAAAAACATATACAGCACCAAAAGAGTAGTAGGCACATCCCGCCTATACTATCATTTTACACCATCCTGCACCGAAAACACATAGGAAAAATTACCCTTTTCATGTTTGATATTTACCCGTAATGTACTGTCTTGCACCGAATATGTACCGTTACCATATATTAAAAAAAGAAAATAATACGCTCCGGGTACACTTTCGCACGATTAAATTATATATTCCGTACTCGATACCTAAATTATTGTACCCTTATGCACCGTTACCCATGTTTAAAATGTTATGCCATTATACATAAATACCCCGGATGATACCCTGCCGCCCGTTGGCTCTCATAATCCCGCCGCATAACATCATAGGCGCGTGTATCAGCGCGTAACCGTTCGCCGGTTCATATTCTCCCGTTACCCGTAACAAACATTACAAGCGGCTTTATATGACTTGATAACGCATACAGCGATATGCAAGACGGGTAAAGACATTCCCGCCAATAAAGAAAAAGATACCCCGCCGCCGTTGGCTCTCACAATCCCGCCGTATAACATCATAGGCGCGTATATCAGCGCGTAACCGTTTATATTCCCCTGTTACCCATAACAAACGCTACAAGCGGCTTTATATGACTTGCTAACGCATACAGCGATATGCAAGCCGGGTAAAGACATTCCCGCCAATAAAGAAAAGAGATACCCCGCCGCCGTTGGCTCACATCATCCCGCCGTATAGCTTCATAATCGCGTGTATCAGCGCGTAACCGTTCGCCGGGTTCTCATATTCCTGTTACCCATAACAAATGCTACAAGTGGTTTTATATGGCTTACAAACGCATACGGCGATATACAAGCCGGGTAAAACCATTCACGTTAAAAGAGGAATACCCGCCCGGTGTCGTGCATAGTATAATTCTGAAACCCATTTTACCTATAAAAGTTATACGCTCACAAAACAAGGCGCGTTTTGTCAAAAGAGAGTATAACAAGGCGAAATATATTTAATTAACCTATTTTTGCTTTATAACCCCGTAAAAAGCCCCTTGTTCGTGGAATTTATATGATTATGCGTTATTGTTTGATATAACGGCATTTTCATTAAAATAATTCTATCGGTTCAAGACTTTTGACGGGGTTATTAGATATAAAATAGGTTTTTTATTATTGATGGAATGTTATTCCAATCCCCTAAAAGTCTTTTTTGGCGGGACAATCCGTAAAACCTTTTTATGTTTTGTTATGTGATTTGTATGTTTGCCCTTTTCTTTTTGTCTTGCTTCTATTTCTTATAAAAGTTTCAGAAATATCAGGGAGAGGAAAAGTACACCCCCTGCCCGATGTCGTTCTTTGATTTTTTTTGGCGGGATATGGGGGGAGTATGCGACACATCCCGCCGTTAGATTATACTCGCGCCGCCGCCGTCACGTTTTTATATGCCGCCGCGACAAGACAACCTTTTTATTTTTTGCCGCGCCGCTTTTCCGTATACCGTTTATAGCTTCTTTGGCTCACATATAAGCGCGTTACTGTCACCGGCATATATAAACTCTTACCGCATTATTAAACGCTCGGAAACGGTTATATAGGATATATAGCGATACCCAGCGGCGATATGTAACCCGTGAAGCGTTCCCGCCAATAAAAATAAAAAAATATCCATGCCGCCGTTGCCGTGTTTCGCTGTATGGCTCTATCATTGCGCGTATTTGCGTGTTATCGTTCCCCGGCTATAATAACGAATACCCGCGCATAGAACGCTATAAGCGGCGATATAACACATATCAGCGATACCCGGCGGCGATACATAACTTGTGAACCATTCCCGCCAATATAAAGAATGAAATACCCCGCGCCGGTCTGCTGTGTTTGGCACGAATACCCCGCTTTTATATTTTGTATACTTGAAAAAGTACGGTTTTTTCAAACGGCAATTTTAAGCGTTTGTAAACTTCTATATTTCCGGTGCATTTTCGGTACGCCTTTACGGATAAATCCCGCATTTTGTTTTTATCTATAAATCATAAACCGCGTAAATCAAGGCTTTTTTACAATCCAAACGCTAAATTATTATAACGAACCAATACATTAAGTACATAAAGCCTTTTTGGTGCAATAGCGGTGTAAACTCGGTGCATAAATTAAAGAATGTACTCCCGTAATGTACCGCTTTACACAAAAATTTTAGCACGCCGGTTTTTATTCATGCTCAATAATGTACCGCTTTTGCAAACGGTAATTTAAGCGTTTGTAAATTTTCATATATCTGGTGCATTTTCGGTATGCTCAAACAAGTAAACCCCGTATTTTGTTTTTATCCAAAAACTATAAACCGCATTAAATAAGGCTTTTTTATTATCCATACGTTAAATTATTACAATGAATCAATACATTAAGTACATAAAACCTTTTTGGTGTAATTGCGGTGTAAACCCGGCGCATAAAACAAGGGTAAGAGTACCCCTAATACACCGGGTTTACTTGATATAAACTGGTACTAATTTTCTTTGACATTCGTATATATGGTTTAATGATTTATGGTTATTTTATCTTCATTTCTTTTTTTATGAGAATATTTCACCGACTAATTGACTATCTCTTTATAAGTTCCCATATGTCGCCATATCCTGTATTTGCAGGGTTGGCGGCGTTTTTTGTTTCGGGAGAAAGTCACATATATTCTCATAACCCTTCGCTTTTCCGCTCTCAAAAGTAGTAAAAGAGTAGTAATCTGATTCTTACTACTAAGCCGCCAGTCTGTCCATTTCTGCTTTTGCAGATTCAAAATTGGCGTGAGCGTAATAGTTCAGCGTCATTATGATATTGGCATGACCCATGAGGTATTGTAGGGCTTTGGGGTTCATACCCGCGTTGGCTTTGTTGGTGCAGAATGTGTGCCGGAACGTGTGAGAGCCTGT